>OLXG01000874.1_pt1 | contig 11771 bp, 10 predicted proteins | sample 1673861 | NCBI WGS metagenome assembly OLXG01 (sample SAMEA103958130, study PRJEB25191) | human gut metagenome | biome: human-associated habitat [ENVO:00009003]; feature: intestine environment [ENVO:2100002]; material: feces | place: Germany | collected 2013/2015
GGGGCAGCATGGCGTTCAGCACATAGGCTGCATCGCCCACGATGGAAAGATCCACATCCACATTCTTGCCCAGCTCGCTGGCGTCAATATCGATCTGGATGATGGTGGCGTTTTTGGCAAAGGTCTTGGGGTTCAGCGCCACGCGGTCAGAAAAGCGGGTACCCACCGCGATGAGCACATCGCACTCTGCCACCGCCCGGTTGGAGGTGTAGCAACCGTGCATCCCCAGCATCCCCAGATTCATCGGGTCGCCATAGGGCACAACGCCTGCGGCCATCAGGGTGTAGGTGGCGGGGATCTCCGCCTTGTGCAGCAGATCCCGCAACGGCTGGCAGCTGGCTGCGCTGCGCACGCCGCCGCCAAAGTACACCAGCGGACGCTGGGCGGCATTGATGAGGTCTGCCGCCCAGTGCACCTGCTCTTCATTATAGGTAGTCACGGTGCGGATGGGCTCCGGCTGCTTGGGGGTGAACTCGCACACTGCTGCGGTCACGTCCTTGGGGATATCCACCAGCACCGGGCCCTTGCGGCCGCTCTGCGCAATGCGGAAAGCTGCCCGCATGGTGTCAGCCAAGTCCTCTACCCGGCGCACCGTGAAGTTATGCTTTGTGATGGGCACCGTGATGCCCTCAATGTAAGCTTCCTGAAAGCCGTCCTTGCCAATGCTGCTGGTGGGCACATTGCCGGTAAAGGCCACCATGGGCACCGAGTCCATATAGGCGGTTGCAATGCCGGTGACCAGATTGGTGGCACCCGGGCCGCTGGTAGCCAGCACCACGCCGGTGCGGCCGGTGGCGCGGGCGTAGCCGTCCGCTGCATGGGCTGCGCCCTGCTCGTGGGCGGTAAGCACATGGGTGATGCGGTCGGCATTCTTATACAGCTCGTCGTAAAGGTTCAGCACAGCGCCGCCGGGGTAGCCAAAAAGAGTGTCCACTCCCTGCTCGCACAGGACCTCTACAAAGATCTGAGAACCATTCAACTGCATGGTGTTGCTCCTATTCCTGTTCCACTTCTTATCCATTCCCTCAGGGAGAGCTTTTGAAAAAGAAAAAGCCCTTGTCCCCTGCTTCTTTCAAGAGACAAAGACCTTGTAACATCAAGCTCTCTGCGGTACCACTCTCGTTGGCGTGCTGTGCACACCCTCTCACGGGCTTCCAACAAAGCCCTGCACGGTAACGGCTGCAACCGGCGCTGCTTACAAGGGTTTTGCACCCGTTGGGCAGGCTGCTCCGGGAGGATTTCTCCCACGAAACACTAACTGCCTCGCACCAAACGGCAGCTCTCTGAACAGGGGGGATCGTGTGGTACTTTTTCCCATCCGCGCATTTGTTGATGTAAATTATACTATAAACCGGGCTGATGTCAATCGACAATTTGTAACCTGAATCGTTCCAAACGTGAAGGAAATTAAACACTCTTGCGTGAAATGAAAAACCGCTGTATACTCTTTTTATCTGCGCGCGCCGCGCGTTGTCTGAAAGAGGATGTACCAAAAAAAAGATTCAGGATCGAGGAAACCGGACTATGAAACTGCATGAATGGAACGCCCGCCTGCACGGGCTTGTGATCTTTCGCTCCCTGCTGAGCGACCCCGTGGCGGCCAGATTTGCCGCTCTCATCGACTGCCTGACGGCCGGAAACAACAGCGTTGGCAGCGTGTGCAACGCCGTGGCACAGTTTGAAAGCGTGCTGTTCGAGCGCACCACCAACTGGGGCACCTACCTGAGCACCACCGTGCTGGAGACCGAGACCGTGTGCGTGCGGCAGGCCGCTGCCGGTACCCTGCCCCCTGTTCTGCAGACTGCACTGGACAACGAGCTGGCCTTCCTGCAGCAGCTGTGCGGCCTGACGCTGGATGCCCTGCTGGACGCGGCAGAGGTCCCGGCCGAAGAGCTGGCCTTCCTGCCCCGGTGGGAGACGGCCGACCTTGACCTGCCCGCCGCCTATGCCCAGCGCATGAGCGAGGTGGGCAAGAAGGGCTACGGCATGTTTGCCAAGCACCATGTATTTACAGTAGAAAACGGCAAGCTGGTACCGGTGAAGTACCCCGACCCCCAGCGTCTTTCCGAGCTGCCGGGCTACGAAAAGGAGCGGGAAAAGGTGATTGCCAACACCCGTGCCCTGCTGGCCGGGATGCCCGCCAACAATGTGCTGCTGTACGGCGACGCCGGCACCGGCAAGTCCAGCTCGGTCAAGGCCATCGCCAACGAGTTTGCCCCGGAGGGCCTGCGGCTGGTGGAAGTGAAAAAGAACCAGCTGTACCAGATCCCCGACCTGATGGACAAGCTGGCCGCCAACCCCCTCAAGTTCATCCTGTTCATCGACGACCTGAGCTTTACCGCCAACGACGACAACTTTGCCGCCCTCAAGGCCATTCTGGAGGGCAGCGTGGGCGGCCGTGCCCGCAACATCGCGGTGTACGCCACCTCCAACCGCCGCCACCTCATCAAGGAGACCCTGACCGACCGCACCGGCGACGACATCCACGAAGCCGACACCCGGCAGGAGCTCATGAGCCTTTCGGCCCGGTTCGGCCTGACCGTGACCTTCCAGCGGCCGGAAAAAGCCCGGTTCGAGACCATCCTGGAGGAGCTGGCCCGGCAGCACCATATCCAGATGCCCATGGACCAGCTGCTGGTCAAGGCCGAGGCCTTTGCCATCCGCGCCGGCGGCCGCAGCCCCCGCGTGGCCAAGCAGTTCATCGAGCAGTGTGAGGCCGGTGTGCAGAAGTAACACTTCTGCCCGGCACGCAGCAAAGCACCCGCAGACGTTTTCCGCGTTTCCAGCGCCGGAAAACGCCCTTGCGGGTGCCTTTTTTCTGCCGCAGTTTCCCGCAAAAAAGTCGCATGAACGCCGCAATTAGTTTGTCGTTATTTTAACGACAAAGCCCTGTCAAAAGTTTCACAAAAGCGCCGTGAATTCGTGAAAATTTTGACTTTTCAAGAATCTTTGTCTATTTTTTATTTATCGGCAAAAAGGCTTGATTTCCGGCAAACAGCGGACTATAATATGGCCAAAATCAGCCCGGCGGGGCGCAGCTCCTCCGGGCACATTCTGGAGGATAACTATGGGCTTTTTAACGGGTAAGACCGCACTCATCACCGGTGCAGGGCGCGCAGTCCTGCAGGATGGCAGCTGCGGTTCCATTGGATACGGCATTGCTACGGCCTACGCAAAAGAGGGTGCAAACCTTGTGATCACCGGCCGCAATGTGAAAAAACTGGAAGAGGCCAAGCAGGAGCTGGAGAGCAAGTACGGCATCAAGGTGCTGCCGGTGCAGGCCGATGTGTGCGCCGGCGGCGACAACGAAGCCACCGTGCAGAATGTAGTGAAGCAGGCCGTTGACGCCTTTGGCGGCATTCAGGTGCTGATCAACAACGCACAGGCCTCGGCTTCCGGCGTCTCGCTGGCCGAGCACACCACCGAGCAGTTCGACCTGGCCCTGTATTCGGGCCTGTACGCAGCCTTCTATTATATGAAGGCCTGCTACCCCTACCTGAAGGAGTCTCACGGCAGCGTGATCAACTTTGCCTCCGGTGCCGGCCTGTTCGGCAACTACGGCCAGTGCGCCTACGCTGCCGCCAAGGAGGGCATCCGCGGCCTGTCCCGCGTGGCCGCCACCGAGTGGGGCCCGGATGACATCAACGTCAACGTTGTCTGCCCGCTGGCCTGGACCGCCAAGCTGGAGCAGTTCCAGCAGGCTTACCCGGAGGCCTTCAAGGCCAACGTCAAAATGCCGCCCATGGGCCACTACGGCAACGCCGAACAGGAGATCGGCCGCGTGTGCGTCCAGCTGGCCATGCCGGACTTCAAGTTCATGTCCGGCGAGACCCTCACGCTGGAGGGCGGCATGGGTCAGCGCCCGTAACTTTGCGTTTTTCTTCCTTCTTCTCAATAGACAAAAGAGGCTGTGCCGGTGGGCACAGCCTCTTTTGTCTATCTGTTGCTTTTGGGATCAGCCCCGCACCGCGATGCACTCGATCTCGAGCTTTGCACCCTTGGGGATGGCTGCCACCTGCACGCAGCTGCGGGCCGGGAACGGCTCTGCAAAGGCCTTGGCATACTCTGCGTTCACAGCCGCAAAGTCGTTGATGTCGGCCAGAAAGATCACGGTCTTGACCACATTGGACATGGTCAGGCCGGCCTCGGCCAGAATAGCTTTGAGGTTTGCCAGGCTCTGTGCAGCCTGCTCTTCCACGGTATCGGCCATCTTGCCGGTGGCGGGGTCTACCGGGATCTGACCGGACACGAATACCATATTGCCCAGGTCCAGCGCCTGGCTGTAGGGGCCGATGGCGGCAGGTGCGTTGGGGGTAGATACGACTTTCATAGGGATTCTCCTTCTATAGCAATAAACGGCTCACACGCGCTCACTCACGAGCTGGAAGCCCTCTTTGGTCAGTTCGGCACGGATCTGTTCGATCTGGGCCGCGTCGCGAGTTTCCAGCGTCAACTTGAGGAAGCAGCTGGAAATGGGCATGTTGGGGTCGGAACCGTCGTGCAGCACCGACACCACGTTGCTGCCACAGCGGGAGACGATCTCGGCCACACGCTGGAGCTGGCCGGGCTTGTCCTCCAGAGCAATGGTCAGGTTGGCCTTGCGGCCGCTCATGACCAGGCCGCGGGTGATCACGCGGCTGAGGATGTTCACGTCGATGTTGCCGCCGGAGATGACACACACCACCTTTTTGCCCTCGATGGGCAGCTTGTGGAACAGGGCCGCAGCCACGGGCACCGCACCGGCACCCTCGGCCACCAGCTTCTGGTTCTCCATCAGGGAGAGGATGGCGGCGGCGGTCTCGTCCTCGCTCACCGTCACGACGTCGTCCACATACTGCTCGCAGAGCTGGTAGGTCAGCTCGCCGGGAGTCTTGACCTGAATGCCATCGGCAAAGGTGGAGGCAGCTTTCAGGGTCTGGTACTTGTGCTCGTGGAGGCTGCGGTACATGCTGGGGGCACCCTCGGCCTGTACGCCGTAGACCTTTACCTCCGGCCGCAGGCTCTTGATGGCAAAGGCCACGCCGGAGATCAGGCCGCCGCCGCCCACCGGCACGATGACCGCATCCAGATCCGGCAGCTGGTCCAGAATTTCCAGACCGATGGTGCCCTGGCCTGCAATGACCTGCTCGTCATCGTAGGGGTGGATAAAGGTCATGCCGGTCTCTTCCTGCAGCTCCACGGCCTTGTCGTGGGCGTCATCGTAGGTGCCGGGCACCAGGCAGACCTCTGCACCCAGGTTCTTGGTATTTTCCACCTTCATGATGGGCGCACCGTCCGGCATGCAGACGATGCTCTTGATGCCACGGCGGGTGGCGGCCAGCGCCACACCCTGCGCATGGTTGCCGGCCGAGCAGGCAATAACGCCCTTAGCGCTTTCTTCGGGTGAAAGCTGGCTGATCTTATAGTAAGCACCGCGCACCTTGAAGCTGCCGGTGGCCTGCAGATTCTCGGTTTTCAGGTAGAGCTGGCAGTCCTTGGACAGCTTGGGGGCCTCGATGAGGTCGGTCTTGCGGGCAACGTCCTTGAGCACAAAGGCGGCGTGGTAGATTTTATCCAGAGTCAACATGACGATTCCTTCCCTTTTTCGTTTCCGTGATGGCATCCAGTATATGTTACCAAAATTGTTTTGTCAAATGAATTTCGTTCATGATAGAAGCACATAAAAAGAGAACTGCCGCAGACGTTTCGTCCACAGCAGTTCTCTGCCTTATCTTTTATGCGGTTATGTTGTTGGCATCAACGGCCGCGTCCGCCGCCGCCGCCATGGAAGCTGCCGCCGCCCATGCCGCCGAAGCTGCCGCCGCCAAAGGAACCACCACCGAAGCCGCCGCTGCGGGGCGGAGTGCTGCGGGGCGGGGTACGGCGCGGCGGCGGAGAGCTGCGCGGGCCGCGGCCGCCGTAAGGGCCGGGACCGCCAAAGCCGCCATAGGGGCCGCCCGGCGGGGGCGGGGGCGGGTTGCGGCGTCCGCGCGGCGGACGGGGTCCTCTGTGCCAGGGGCCGCCAAAGCACCAGAACAGGCCGCTCAACGGGCCGGAGAAGGTGTACACGACCACCGACACGATGATGAGCAGCAGAACGACCGTGAACAGAATGGTGATAAAGCCAAGCAGGATATCACCAAGCCCGCCGCTGCTGTTGTCATCATAAGCAGGCTCGTTGTAGGAGCCGTTGTTCGTGTTCCCGCCCGAAAGGCTCACGCCGTAGATGTCCGCGATGGTCTGGGCCACGTTCCGGGCGCAGGTGGTCACGGCGTCGTCATAGTCCTGCCGGACGAAGTCGTCCTCCATGGTCTGGGCAAGGGCACTGGCCTGACTTTCCAGCGTGGTGTTGCGGAAACCGTCACCTGTGGCAATGTAGTAATCGCCGTCGGCGTACTGCTGGGTCTCCATGACCAACAGGATCAGCACACCATTATTGCCGGTAGAAGAACCAATGCCCCAGGCATTGGCCGCCTGCAGGGCATATTCCTCTGTGGTGCAGCTGCCGGTGTAATCCACCGTCAGCACGCCGATCTGCGCCCCGCTGCAGCTGCTTTCCAGCTGGGCGTTCAAGTCGGTGATGGTCTGCACGGTGCTGCTGCTCAGGACATTGGCATCGTCCACCACACACTGGCCGCTGGGCAGCGAGGGCAGGCTGGCCGTGGCCGCAAAGGCCGGGCACAGGGCCGCCGCGCTGACCACGAACACCAGCAGCAGTGCGCTGAGTTTTCTTGCAATGTTTTTCATGCGAAGGGCTCAACCTCCTTCACGCCGGCAAGGCCGCCCAGCACATTGGCCGGGAACCCGCCGACTTCGTTCTGATAGTTGTAGACTGCTTCGTTGTATTTCAATGTGCCGATGATGGTGCCTGCGCTGTTGAACTGGCCATACTGGCCCTGCACAGCGCCCATCTTCATGGGGTCGGCGGCCTGCTCCTGCAATTTGGCATAGAGCTGGTCGATGGCCTTGCCCAGCGTCTCGTTGGCCTGATACAGCGCGTGCATGGAACTGCCGTTGTAGTAGCTCAGGGAGGTCAACGCCTGACGCTTTCCGCCAGACTGCACGGCATCCAGACAGGCCGAAAAGTCATCCAGCGCCGCCTGCGCGGTCTGTACTTCCGCATTGTCGGCCCCCAGCGTATTGCCGGCGGTGGTGATGACGTTTGCCGCCGTATTGGCCCGGGCGGTCAGTTCCTCGCTGAGGTTGTAGCCGTTGTCGGCAGACACGCCCACCGTGAACCACTGCCGGGCCGTGTTGTATTTGCTGCGCACCTTGGCACTGCCAAAGCCTGCAAAGGCCGCCAGCATCACCACGATGCTCAACGCCAGGGCCACGGCCTGCCGGGTGAGGGCGGCGGGCAGTTTTGCTTCCAGCCCGGCCAGCTTCTGCTGCAGCGGGGTCAGCTGCACGGCCTGCTCCGGGCTGGCCTTTTCGCGGTAGCTGCCCGCGTCAAAGCCGCCGGGGGTGCCGGTCTGCTTGGGGTTAAAATCTGCGTTTGCCATTTCAGCTCCGGATCTCCATCATTTTGGATTTCAGTTCGTCCTCGATACGGGTCAGTTCCTGCTCGGCGGCAGCGCGCTTTGCGCGGCCCTCGGTCTGGATCTTGTTCAGCTCGTCCAGCGTCTCGATCAGGCTCTTGTTGGTCTGCTGCAGGGTCTCGATGTCCACCACGCCGCGCTGGGACTCCTTGGCCGTCTCGATGGTGCCCAGCTTGAGCGCCTCGGCGTTCTTCTTGAGCAGGTCGTTGGTCATGTCGGTGACGGCACGCTCGGCCTGCATGGCCTGCTGGCTGTGGGCCAGGCCCAGGGCCAGCACCATCTGGTTTTTCCACAGGGGGATGGTGTTGACGATGGTGGACTGGATCTTTTCGGCCATCATGGTGTTGTTGTTCTGCAGCAGACGGATCTGTGGGCCCATCTGCAAACTGATGTTGCGGGTCAGTTCCAGATCGTACAGCTTTTTCTCAAAGCGCTCGCACTGGTCGGCAAGGTCGCGGGCGGCCTGTGCGTCCTCCGGCAGACCGGAGACCTTGGCCTTATCCATGGCCTGCTGCAATTCGTTGGCACGCACATCGGCCAGCTTTTTTTTGCCGGCCAGGATATACATGCTCAGCTCCTTGAAGTAGGCCATGTTCAGCTCATACATCTTATCCAGCATGGCGATGTCCTTGAGCAGCTGCACCTGATGGCCCTCCAGCATGGACTGGATGTTCTCCACATTCGTCTCGGCCTTGTTGTACTTGGTCTTCAGGTTGTCGATCTGGTCGGCCTTCTTTTTGAAGAAGCCCAGGATGCCCTTCTGCTGCTCCTCGTTGGCGTCAAAGCTCTTCAGCTCGCCAATGAGGTCGGTGATCATATCGCCCACCTCGCCCAGATCCTTGGTGGACACCTTGGAGAGGGCTGCTTCGGAGAAATCGCCGATCTTCTTCTGGCAGGCAGAGCCGTACTGCAGCACCTGCTGGCTGTTGGTGATATCGATCTTCTGGGCAAACTGATCCACCATGGCCTGCTCCTCGGGGGTCAGGTTCACCTGTGCCTCCGGGGCAGGGGCAGCGGCGGGCTTTTCCTCCTGCGGCACAGCAGCGGGGGTGGGGTCCAGCGTCAGGGTAGGCACTGCGGGGGCATCCAGATCAAAGTTCAGGGTATTGTCAGCCATAAGTGATTCCTTCCTTTCAAAATCCCGAGGGAATATTCCAGTTTTACTTGCTCAGACCCTGCCCTTTCAGCATATTCTGCAAAACGGTCAGGTCTGCGGACAGGTCCATGCTCTCTGCCGCGTACAGGGCATCCAGCTGGTTTTCAAAAGCCGTGGCAATGGAGGCGGCGTTGTGCTCCACCTCGGCGCGGATGGTGGCGGCGTTCTCGCCCCGCACACCCTGCTTTGCCAGCTTTGCGTACTGCTGCAAAACGTTTACGGCGTCCGGCAGATAGTAGTTGGCAAACCGGCGCACCTGCTTTGCCTTGGCGGGGTTTGCTTCCACGACTTCCACGATGGAGCGTCCCGCCTTTTCCATGCGGGTCATAGCGGCGGACAGCTGCGGGTCGGGCAAAGCCTCATTCAGTGCGTGCAGAGTGTCCAGCTTCTGCTGGATATCGGTCAGCATCTGGTCCACATCCTCCACACCGGTGTGGAAGGGCACCTCGCGCTCCACCACCCGGGGCGGGCAGGTCTTTTTTGCCACGCCAAAGGCCACGGCGGCACCGCCCAGCGCCACCAGCAGCGCCCATAATTTGTATACCGGCAGCACCGCACACAGTACCACGAACACCAGCGCCGCCGCATAAAAGGGCAGCACGCTGGGCTTTTGGGTGCGGATGATCTTGCTCATGGTCATTTCTCCTTGTCCGGGGCAGTGCGCCCCTTATGATATCCATAATACAACGTCCGCAAAAAAACGCAAGTATCCCGCATAAGAATTTACAGCCTTGTCATCATTTTACGATCCAGTCTGCCAGCGCAGCGCCCCAAAGCTCCTCCAGCCGGGCGGGGCTGCAGGCGGCGTTGGCGGGACTTGTACTGGGCAGACGGACAGCCGGGATGCCGGTAAGCGGCTGCTGATATTTTGTGTAGATACGGTAGGCTGTGGCACCGTTGCAGAACACCGCCCGGACGGGCGCCTTGCGCAGCAGCCCGGCGATATCGTTGGGAACAACGTCCTTGATAGAGGCATCCGACGCGCCGGTGATGGTGCAGCTTTCCAGCGTATCCCACAGCGCCAGCCCGTGGCGCAAAAGCAGCTGCTTTTTGGCTGCGATATCCTCCCGCGCGGGCAGCGGCTCTCCGGTCAGCGCCGCCAGCAGCGGCCAGAACCGATTTTGCGGGTGGCCGTAGTAAAAGGCCATCTCCCGGCTTTTGGGGCTGGGCCATGTGCCCAAGATCAGCGCCCGGCTGCGGTCATCGTACACCGGTGCAAAGCTCATAAGCTGCCGCCTGCGCTTTCAATATTGCCCCATGCAGAGCCAAAATCTTTGCCGGAGGGCTCCGCGCGGGGGCCGTCGAACCACAGCTCCTCGATCAGCGCCGCCACGCCGTCCTCCCGCACATCCCCGATGATCCGGTCGGCAGCGGCCTTGGCGTCCGGGGTACCGTTTGCCATGCAGGCGCTCAGGCCTGCGACCTTCAGCATCCCCACATCGTTGGCAGAATCGCCCACAGCCACGGCATCCGCCAGCGTAAGTCCCATCTGTGCACACAGGTCGGCAAGCCCTACGCCCTTATCCATGCCGCCGCGCACGATATCATAGTAGCAGTAGCCGTCCGCGTTCTGCGCGCCTACCTGCATCCAGTGCAGGCCAAGGTAGCCGTATTTTTCGTGGAAGCGCTCCACTTCCTGCGGCGGCATGGCGGCAAAGGCAGCGTGGGGCATATCCACCAGATGCCTGTCCTGATCCTCGCCGTCCACGCAGTCCAGCCCGGGGCTGTTCATCATCTGATAGCCGGTGTGCAGATACTCGTACTCGCAGTAGGCGTAATAGGCATCCCGGAAGTTGAATTGCAGCGGGTAGTTATAATCCTCGCAAAAATCCACCAGCACATACATCTCCTCGCTGGTAAGCGGATGCTCGGCTATTACGTTGCCCTGCCTGTCCACAACGCAGGCACCGTTGCAGGTAATGGCGTAGTCGTACCGGATGCCGCCCAGCTGGTTCTTATCCCGGATGCCCGGGTAGGAGCGGCCGGTGCTGAGCACGAATTTGCCCCCGGCGGCCTGCAGCTTTTTTACCGCCTTTACCACCGCCGGGCGGGGCTTTGCTTCGCCAAAGGGCATCAGCGTGTTGTCGTAATCGCTTGCCAGAATCTTATATTGCATGGTCATCTCTCCTGTGTGCATCGTTTTCTCCCAGTATAACACATTTCAAAGTCCAGCGGGAGAGGGGGAAAAGAAAAATGGGACAGCAGAATACCCGCAGGCATTCCACTGTCCCGAAATCCAAAATATTATTATCGTTAGGCAAACACCGCCACGACCACCTGCATGGCCACGCCCACAAAGGCACCGGCGGCCCATGTCAGGCCGGTGATAAAGAGGTTCTGCTTCCAGGAGGGGTTTGCCCGCCAGAGAACGGCCAGGCCCACGCCCGCGCCGGTGCACAGACCTGCCACCAGACTGGAAAAACGGAGGGCTCCCTCCACATAGAGCTGGGTCAGCAGGACGCTGGCGGCACAGTTGGGGATCAGCCCCACCAGTGCGGCCACCACCGGCTGGAAGAAGCCCATCCGGCCCAGAGCGTCGGCAAAGACATCCTCGCCCACGCCCTCCACGATGAGGCCGAACACGAGGCTGAACGCGAAAATGAAGACGAAGATCTCCAGCGTGTGGCGGAGGGCTGCTTTCCAGATGGGCTGGTGGTGGCCCTCCGCATCGTCGTGTTCCTCGTGGCAGTCCACCTCATCGGCACGGCCGGTGTAGCCGCCCCGTAGCCCCTTGGGCAGGGCCTTACGGAGGACAAAATCCAGCCCAAAGCCCACGGCGATGGCGTACAGCACTTTGAGCACCATCAGCAAAACCAGCTTGTCCCAGTAAGCGGGCATGGACACCAGCAGGGGGATGGCTTCGTCGCTGGTGGCAAGGAAAACCGCCATCAACGTGCCCAGCGTCACCACCCGGGAGGCGTAAAAGTTGGAGGCAATGGCGGAAAAGCCGCACTGGGGCACACAGCCCAGCAGTGCGCCGGGCAAAAAGCCCCAGCGACCGCCGCCGGCGAGGGCGTTTTCAATGTTCTCGCCGTGGTGGCGCTCCAGCCATTCGATCAGCAGATATGCCAGATACAAAAACGGCAGCATTTTTACGC
>OLXG01000877.1_pt1 | contig 11757 bp, 7 predicted proteins | sample 1673861 | NCBI WGS metagenome assembly OLXG01 (sample SAMEA103958130, study PRJEB25191) | human gut metagenome | biome: human-associated habitat [ENVO:00009003]; feature: intestine environment [ENVO:2100002]; material: feces | place: Germany | collected 2013/2015
CCGGATGGCGGCGGTCTGGGCGGCATCGCAAGTGGCGGCGCGTCCGGAATTCGCGGGCAAGAACATCGTCGTCATCCTGCCCGACACAGGCGAGCGGTATCTATCCACGAAGATGTTCGCCATCAGCGAGTGAATCTCCTGCCTTCCCGAAAAATTGCTTTCGGGAAGGTTTTTTTTGCATCCAAATAAGTGGAAGCCGCCAAACCTCCGCATTATTTTCCCTCTCCGCTTTGCAGGATTTTCCCCCTTCCCCCGCGAATTCTATATTATCTCTTTATCATCAGGAAAGGCAGGTCATGTCGATGATCTCACGCTATATTTTCGGCACTCCCCTCCCCACCATGGCGGTCATCCGCGAAATTGCGCCGTCGGGCGGCGAAATTCCCCACTTCACCGTCACCAAAGCGGACGGCAGCGTCTCTTTCACCACCATCTTGGGCGACGATGACCTCATCTTCGGGCTGGGCGAGAATGTCCGCGGCATCAACAAGCGCGGGCATCTTTATCGCGCGTGGAACATGGACGATTTCAGCCACACGGAGAACAAGGGCGGCATTTATTCCAGCCACAATCTGCTGCTGTTCAGCGGCGAGCAAGGTGTTTTCGGCGCGTATTTCGACGATCCCGGTGCGGTCACGTTTGATTTGGGGTATTCTGACGGCGGCAAGGCGGTCATTACGTCCGAAAACGGCAATCTGTCGGTGTATCTGATTGAAAGCACCACGCTAACAGGGCTGGTGCGCGAGTTCCGCCACCTCATCGGACGCAGCTACATTCCGCCGAAGTGGGCGATGGGCTACATCCAGAGCCGCTGGGGGTACGCAAGCGAAGACGATTTGAACTTCATCGTATCCGAGCACCGCAAGCGCCACATCCCGCTGGACAACGTGTGTATGGACATCGACTACATGGAGGATTTCAAGGACTTCACCTGGAATCCGGTGCATTTCCCGGATTTGAAAGCCACCAATGCGCGCATGAAGGACGAGCACATCCACCTTGTACCGATTATTGACGCGGGCATCAAGCAGCTCACTGGCGACCCGATTTACGACGAGGGTGTGCAGAAGGATTACTTCGTCAAGAAGGCGGATGGCAGCCTGTTCGTGGGCGCGGTTTGGCCGGGGCGCGCGTGCTTCCCGGATTTCCTGCGCGAGGACGTGCGGCAATGGTTCGGCGCGAAGTACCATAAGCTGATGGATACGGGCATCGAGGGCTTCTGGAACGACATGAACGAACCGTCCCTCTTCTACTCGCCGGACCGGCTCCGGGCCTTTCTGGACTCCATGGCCGCTCTGCGCGAAAAGGACAACATCGAGCAGGAGGAATTTTTCAGCCAGGTCGTGGGCGGCGCGATGGGCCTGATGAACAGCCCCGAAGACTATGCCAGCTTCTACCACGAAGTGAACGGCCAGAAGATCCGTCACGACAGGGTGCACAACCTCTACGGCGGCAGCATGACCCGCGCAGCGGGCGAAGCCTTCGCAAAACAGCACCCGGAAAAGCGGATGCTGCTGTACAGCCGTTCCAGCGTGATCGGTTCGCACCGGTACGGCGGCATCTGGCTGGGCGACAACAACGCCTCCTGGGGGCAGCTGCTGGCCAACATCCAGATGATGCCCAGTGTGCAGATGTGCGGCTTTTTGTATGCCGGTGCCGACCTGTGCGGCTTCAGCTCTGACACCACGCCGGACCTTGCCCTGCGCTGGCTGGAATTCGGCCTCCTGACCCCGCTGATGCGCAACCACGCCGCCATCGGGACCCGGATGCAGGAATACTACCGCTTCCCGGAGATGCTGCCCGCCATCCGCCGGATGCTTCATCTGCGCTACGCCCTGCTGCCCTACCTGTACAGCGAATTCATGAAGGCGGCGCTTGAAAATGGCTCCTACTTCCGCCCGCTGGCCTTTGATTACCCCGCCGACCCCGACGCCCGCGAGGTGCAGGACCAGCTTCTGCTCGGCGAAGGGCTGATGGCCGCGCCCATCTACACCCAGAACACCCATGGCCGGATGGTCTATCTGCCGGAGCCCATGAAGATGCTCCGCCTGCGCAGCGTAGACAACTACGACGAGGAAGTTCTCCCCGCCGGGCACCACTACCTGCGCTGTGCGCTGGATGAGGTGCTGCTCTTCCTCCGGCCCGGCTGCATCGTGCCGGTGGCAGCACCGGCCGACAACACCGCCCAGCTGGACGACACGCAGCTGACCCTGTGGAGTTATCTCCCGGACGGAGGCTCAGCCGCCTACCGGATGTACACCGACGACGGCTTCACCACCGACTACGACGCGCCGGAGCACTGGCGGCTCATCCGGAACTGAGCCGTCTGCACCGGAAACGCAGCCTTTCGGCTCGATTTTATCCAAATTTTCCTTGTAATTTACGTTTTCAGGGACTATAATAAGAAATTGTGCCGCCCTCTCCGGAAGGCGGCGCTTTCTGATGACAAACAACGAATTTTTAATCCCAGCCTGATGCAAGGAGGAAGCGATTCATGGCACAACTGACTCGGACGGGCGATTTGACCAGCGGCCCGCTGCTGAAAAAGATCATCCTGTTTTCCCTGCCGCTGGCAGCATCCAGCATTTTGCAGCTCCTGTTCAATGCTGCAGACGTGGTGGTCGTCGGACGGTTCGCGGGCAGCACCGCGCTGGCCGCTGTCGGCTCGAACGGTGCGCTCATCAACCTGCTGGTCAACCTGTTCGTAGGGCTTTCGCTGGGCGCGAATGTCGTCGCAGCCCGCTGCTTTGGTGCCAAAGACGAGCGCGGGGTGCAGAACACCGTTCAGACTTCTGTCACGCTGAGCCTCGTCAGCGGTGTGCTGCTGGCCTTTGTCGGCTTTTTCGCAGCACGCGGCCTGCTGGAACTGATGTCCTGCCCGGAAGACGTCATTGACCTTTCGACGCTGTATCTGAAGATCTACTTCATCGGGATGCCGATGACCATGCTGTACAACTTCAACGCCTCGCTGCTGCGCGCCGTGGGCGACACCCGCCGCCCGCTGTACTGTCTGGCTGTGTCCGGCGTCATCAATGTGGTGCTGAACCTCGTCTTCGTCATCCTGTTCCAGATGAGCGTGGCGGGCGTGGCGCTGGCCACCATCATCAGCCAGACGGTCTCTGCCCTCATGGTCACCGTCCTGCTCATGAAAGAAGAAGGCCCCCTTCACCTCGACCTACGGCATCTGGGCTTCCACAAAGGTGCGCTGATTCAGATCCTGAAGATCGGCCTGCCCGCCGGTCTGCAAAGCACCTTGTTCAGCCTTTCCAATGTCGTCATCCAGTCGGCGGTCAATTCCTTCGGCTCCACGATCGTAGCGGGCAACTCGGCCGCTTCCAATATCGAGGGCTTCATCTACACCGGCATGAACGCCTTTGCTCAGGCCGCTGTCACCTTCACCAGCCAGAACGTGGGTGCCCGCCGGTATGACAACCTCGACCGCGTCATGCGGAACTGCCTGCTCTGCGCCGTGGTGGTCGGCATCGTGCTGGGCGGCGGTGCCTACCTTGCCGGTGAGGGGCTGCTCCACTTCTATTCCACCGATGAAACGGTCGTTGCCGCCGGTCTGGCCCGGATGAAGGTCATCTGCACCAGCTACTTCCTCTGCGGCATCATGGACACGCTGGCCAGCTGCCTGCGCGGCCGGGGCTACTCCGTCCTGCCCATGATCGTCAGTCTGGTGGGCAGCTGCCTGCTCCGTCTGGTGTGGATTGCCACCATCTTCCAGCTGTTCCGCTCCACGACCACGCTGTACATCAGTTACCCCATCAGCTGGCTCCTGACCGCTTCCGTCCACCTCGCCTGCCTGCTGGTGGTGCGGCACAAAATGAATAACGCAGGGCAGTCGGCAAAGATCGCGGCTTAAACTCAAAAAAGAACAGGGCTGTTGCGTACTCCTCCAGTCACGGCATTCGCCGTGCCAGCCCCCTCTGGGAGGGGGCCTAAAAGCCTCCCTCTTAGAGGGAGGTGGCATCGCGTGAGCGATGTCGGAAGGAGTAAAGCAACAGCCCTGCTTTTTCATATTCTTTTTTCGAGCAGATACCGGTCATAGCCGCCGTACATCTCCCGGCGGGCCGCAATGGTGAAGCCGCAGGCGAGCGCGTTGTTCAAGCTGTACTGATTTTCCGGGCTGACGGTGGCCCCGATGCCCACGATGCCGGGCCGCAGAAGCGGCAGGGCAGCTTCCAGCAGCTTCCGCTGCAAGCCGTTGCCCCGCCAGTCCGGGTGGACGACGGCGCTGTCGGCATTGGCCCAGTGGTCCCACTCGGCCTGCGGGATGCCCAAAAAGGCCGCATAGTTGTGCTCGCTCTGCCCACAGTACCGCAGGATGAAATAAGCCCCCAGCTGCTCTCCATCGAACACGCCCAGGCACAGGTCGTGTGCAAGATAGGCTGTGATGTTTTCCCGCGTGTCGGGCACGAACTGCTCCGGGTGCGGCATGGCGGCCCGCACCTCATTTTGCAGCGCGTAAAACGCGGCGGCGTCCGCCGGGCCGCACTGGCGCACCGCAACGGGAAGTGCGGCGGGCTGACCGCACACTTTGTTCAGCAGAAGTTCCATTTCCAAGACCCTCCAAAATAAAATCATACTTTCTTCCGGATTCCAGTAGAATTGCCGTTTGAAATCATCTCATCTTATGTTATAATGAATACAAGAAAATTTGTCCAGTAAAACTTTGGGGTTGCCGGGCAGTTTTTCGGAAAGTCCAGGCGGGAGCTTCCCGCCCGTGAACCGGAGGATACAACCTATGAAAGATTCCAGCTCTTCGTCTATCCGTCTGGGCGGGGCCGTCATCAGTGACCGCATTGTGTCGGCCCTGCTGGAGGAACTGCGCACCGGGCGCTACGCCGACGCAGACCGTCTGCCCGCAGAAGTCGATCTGGCTGCACAGCTCAGCGTCAGCCGCACGGTCATCCGTGATGCTCTGAGTGAGATGGAGCGCGCCGGTTACATCGAGCGGGTGCGCGGCATCGGCACCGTGGTCAACCGCACGGTGCTCAACCTGCGCAGCCGGTTGGACCAGAAGCTGGAATACTACCCGCTGATCCGCAGCTTTGGCAGCTATCCCCACGCCGATGGCATCCAGATCTATCCCATCCGCGCCGGGGTCGAGCTGGCCCGCGACCTGGCCATTGAACCGGGGGATGAGGTGATCTGCATCAAAAAGCGCATCCTTGCCGACACCACCCCGGTCATCTACTCCATCGATTATCTGCCCCGCGCCCTGTTTGGCAACCGGGACTACACCCGCATTGACCTGAGCGGCGGCGTGTTCGATATCCTGGAGCAGGAGTGCAGCCAGCAGATCTCGTCCAACGTAGCGCACCTGAAGGCCAGCTGCGGCGACGAGTCCATCCGCGCTGCCATGCGGCTGGCACCGGGCGAGGCCATGCTGCTGCTCGACGAGATCTGTTTCAACCGGCTGTGTCATCCGGTCATGCGCTCGCTGAGTTATTACACCAACTTCTTCGATTTTTCCATTCTGCGAAAATTACTTTGACGGAGGTAAAAATCCATGCGCCATCTGATCGACCCCTTGGATCTCAGCCCGGAAGAGATCACTTCCCTGCTGGACCTGGCTGACCGCATCCGCAGCGACCCGGCTGCTTACCAGGACGTCGCGGCCCACAAAAAGCTCGCCACCCTGTTCTACGAGCCGTCCACCCGCACCCGCCTCTCCTTTGAGGCGGCCATGCTGAACCTGGGCGGCCATGTGCTGGGTTTTCCGAGTGAGAACGTTTCCAGCGCCTCCAAGGGCGAAAGCGTTGCCGACACCATCCGCGTGGTCTCCTGCTACGCCGACATCGTGGCCATGCGCCACCCGAAAGAAGGTGCGCCCCTGCGCGCCAGCCGCTACTCCCGCATCCCGGTCATCAACGCGGGCGACGGCGGCCACCAGCACCCCACCCAGACCATGACCGACCTGATGACCATCCGCAGCCGGATGGGCCGTCTGGACGATCTGACCATCGGCCTGTGCGGCGATCTGAAGTTCGGCCGCACTGTCCACTCCCTCATCAAGACCATGGCCCGCTGCAAAAACATCCGCTTCGTGCTCATCAGCCCGGAAGAGCTGCGTGTGCCCGATTATATCATCAAGGATGTGCTGGAAGCCAACGGCATCGCCTACCGCGAGACCCGCAGCCTGGAGGACTCCATGCCGGAGCTTGACATCCTCTATATGACCCGTGTGCAGAAGGAGCGCTTCTTCAACGAGGAAGACTACGTCCGCCTGAAAAACAGTTACATCCTGACCAGCGACAAGATGGCGCTGGCCAAGGAACACATGGCCGTGCTGCATCCCCTGCCCCGCGTGAATGAGATCGCACTGGACGTGGACGACGACCCCCGCGCCGCTTACTTTGAGCAGGTGCAGAACGGTGTCTACGTCCGCATGGCGCTCATCATGACGCTGCTGGGTCTGGCCGACCCCAAAAACAAGGAGGAACATTGAAATGCTGAACATTGATGAGATTCAGAATGGCATCGTGATCGACCACATCAAGGCAGGCACCGCTATGGGCCTGATGGATCTGCTGGGCATCAAGGGCAACCGCACCGCCAATGTGGCGCTGATCCAGAACGCCCGCTCCCACAAGGCCGAATGCGGCCGCAAAGATATCATCAAGGTGGAGGGCGATGCGTCCTGGCTGAACCTGGACGTCCTGGCTTACCTGGACCCCAACATCAGCGTGACCATCATCCAGGATGGCAAGGCGGTCAAGAAGGAGAAGCCCCAGCCCCCCAAGCGTCTGGTCAACATCGTGCGGTGCAAGAACCCGCGCTGCATCTCCTCCATTGAGGAAGAGTGCGACCAGATCTTTGAGCTGAGCTCCAACGGCAAGTATCGCTGCATCTACTGCGAGCAGGAGCTGCAGGTCAAACCGGAATAATCGGTACAAATCATAACCCCGCGTGGAAACGCGGGGTATGCAGAACGGCCCCATAGAGGCCACAATACCAGCCGCGTCGAAAGGCGCACAAAGAGCGACGTCAACCGCATACTGACGTCGCTCTTAATATTTTTCTGTCTACTTGACGTGGTGCACTTCAAGTGCTTCTCTTCAACGAAGTAGACTACAGATGTTTTTTATAGTTCAGAAGAAGCTCACCTGGCTGCTCTCCGGCAGGTCGCCGAGGGCCCCCACCTGGCGCAGGCGGTCCAGGATGGCGTTGCTGACGCCGGACGCCTGTTGCAACTCCTCGATGGACAGATACTCCTGCCCCTGGATGGTCGCTTTTTCCAGTGCATCGGCGGCGGCACCGCCCAGACCCTTCAGCGACGAGAACGGCAGACGGACTTTGCCGTCCTCCACGATGTAGCTGGAACCGCGGCTCTTGCCCAGTTCGATGGGCAGGAACTCATAGCCGCGCACCAGCATCTCGTTGACAAGCTGCAGCGAAACGAGGACGTCTTCGTCCTTGGCGTTTTTCTCTTCCTTCAGGCGGCGCTTGACCTCGTTCATGTGGGCGCGGGCCACTGCGGCACCGCCCACAGCGGCTTCGTAGTCGATGTCGTCACCGCGCACCGTGAAGTAGACCGCATAAAACGCCTGGGGACGATAGATCTTGAACCACATCAGCCGGATGGCCGACATCAGGTAGGCCACCGCATGGGCTTTCGGGAACATATACTTGATCTTCCGGCAGGATTCGATGTACCAGTCCGGGACCTCGTGCTCCCGCATGGCTTCTTCCCAGCCGGGCTTGAAGCCGCCCTTGGCCACCTTGCCCTTACGGACGGCCTCCATGATATCGAAAGCCATCTTCGGTTCCAGCCCCTTGCGGAGCAGGTAGAGCATGATGCTGTCACGGCAGCCGATGACCTCGGCGATGGTGCAGGTGCCGCTGCGGATCAGTTCATCGGCGTTGTTGGTCCAGACGTCCGTGCCATGGGACAGGCCGGAGATCTGGATCAGCTCGGAGAAGTTTTTGGGCCGGGCCTCCACCAGCATTCCGCGCACGAAGTTCGTACCCATTTCCGGGATGCCGAAGGTGCCGGTCTGGCTGTCGATCTGCTCCGGCGTCACGCCCAGCGCTTCCGGGCTGGTCAGCAGGCTGTACACCTTGGGGTCGTTCATGGGGATGGAGTCGATCGGGATGCCGGTGTACTCCTCAAAATACTTGTAAAAAGTGGGCATATCGTGGCCCAGTTCGTCCAGCTTGAGCAGAGTATCATGGAGGTATTTGAACTCGAAGTGGGTGGTCAGCAGGCCGCCCGCCACGTCATCGGCCGGGTGCTGGATGGGGCAGAAGTCGTAGATCTCGTAGGTGTCGGGCACGACGACCATGCCGCCGGGGTGCTGGCCGGTAGTGCGCTTGACGCCGGTGCAGCCCAGCGTCAGGCGGTTCTCCTCGGCGTGGTTGACCGTTCTCCCCCGCTCTTCCAGATATTTTTTGACGTAGCCATACGCCGTTTTGTCCTGGATGCCGGACACGGTGCCGGCCTTGAAGACGTTGGCTTTGCCGAACAGCTCCTCGGTGTAGCGGTGGACGTTGGACTGGTACTCACCGGAGAAGTTCAGGTCGATATCCGGCTCCTTGTCGCCGTAAAAGCCCAGGAAGGTCTCGAACGGGATGTCGTGGCCATCCACGAGCATCCGGGTGCCGCAGTGGGGGCAGTTTTTATCCGGCAGGTCGAAGCCGTCGTCCACGCTGCCGTCGGTGATGAACTCGCTGTACTTGCACTTGGGGCAGCGGTAATGGGGCGGCAGGCTGTTCACCTCCGAGATGCCGGAGAAGTGGGCTACAGCCGACGAGCCGACCGAACCACGGCTGCCCACCTGATAGCCGCCCGCGTTGGAGTAGGCCACCAGCTTGACCGCGATGACGTACAGGACCGCGTAGCCGTGGCCGCAGATGGAGTCCAACTCCTTTTGCAGCCGCTTTTCGACGATCTCTGGCAGCGGGTCGCCGTAATCCCGCTTGGCGTGTTCCCACGTTGCATCGCGCAGTTGCTGCTCTGCACCTTCGATGCTGGGCGGGTAGGTGCCGCGCGGGATGGCACGGACATTGCCGTCAATGGAAGCCGCGATCTTGCGCGGGTTGGTCACGACGATCTCATACGCCTTTTCTTTGGGCAGATAGCTGAACTGTTTCAGCATGTCCTCGGTGGTGCGGTAGAACAGCGGCGGCTGGTTGTCGGCATCCTTGAAGCCGTTGCCCGCTTGAAGGACCGAGCGGTAGATGGCGTCTTCCGGCTCGGTGAAATGGACGTCGCCGGTGGCGATGACCGGCTTGTGCAGGTCTTCGCCCAGCTGGATGACAGTGCGGTTGAAATCCTTGATGACCTCCTCGCTGTCCACCTTGCCCTCGCGGACCATATAGGCGTTGTTGCCCAGCGGCTGGATCTCCAGCACATCGTAATAGGCCGCGATCTTCTTCAATTCCTCGTAGGAGCGTCCCTCCACGATGGCGCGGTAAAGCTCGCCTGCTTCACAGGCGGAGGTCAGGATGAGGCCGTCGCGGTACTTGTTCAGCAGGCTGCGGGGCACACGGGGCTTTTTGAAGAAGTAGTTGACATGGGCCTCGCTGACGATCTTGTACAGATTTTTCAGGCCCATCTGGTTCTTGACCAGAATGATGAGGTGGTAGTATTTCTTCTTCAGCACCTCACGGTTGCCGCCCAGGCCGGTGTTGATGTCGCTGACGGCCGTGACCTGCTTTTCTTCCAGATCCTTCAGCATCACGCAGAAAATGCGGCCCAGCGCCCCGGCATCCTCGCAGGCGCGGTGGGCCTCGTAGGCGGGCAATTCCAGATGCTTGTTGATGGTGCCCTGCTTGTAGTTGTGCAAGCCGGGGTACATGGCCTGCGCCATGGTCAGGGTGTCGATATAGGTCGGTTCAAACGAGATGCCGCTCCGTTTGGCCGCGATGCGGAGGAAGCGGATGTCGAACGAGTGGGCGTTGTGGGCCACCAGAATGCGTCCGCCTGCAAAATCCAGGAACGCCTGCAATGCCTCGGCCTCACTGGGGGCATCGGCGACCATCTCGTTGGTGATGCCGGTCAACTCGGTGATCTTGGGTGTGATGGGCTTGCCGGGTTTGACGAAGGTATCAAATTCTTCCACGACTTCGCCGTTTTTTACGATGATGCCGCCGATCTCGGTCAGGTATTCCACGTTGGGGTCCAGCCCGGTGGTCTCGGTATCGAACACGCAGAACTCCCCCGTCAGGGGCGCATCCTGCACACCGTAGACGCAGGGGATCATGTCGTCCACGAAATAGGCCTCGCAGCCGTAGATGAGCTTGAAGTTCGGGTCGCTTTTGTGGATGTCGTCCGCTGCCAGCATGGCTTCCGGGTAGCCCTGACAGACGCCGTGGTCGGTGATGGCGATCGCCGGGTGCCCCATCCGATGGGCCAGCCGGACGATGCCGCCGGGGTCGCAGAACGCATCCATGCTGGACAGCTTGGTATGCAGATGCAGCTCCACCCGCTTGACCGGGGCGTGGTCCTCCCGCTTTTTCCGCTCAACGAACAGCACATCGTAGGGATACACGATGTAGTCATGTTCATATTTGTCATACGAGCAGTCGCCGCGGACGATGATGGTGGTGCCCTTGGCGATGGACTCCCACTTCGAGCAGTCCTCCCCTTCCTGCGCGCGGATCTTCAGGTTGATGGAACCGGTGTAGTCGGTGATGGAAACGGTGTAGATCTTGCGGTAATTGCCCTTGACCTCCGTGAAGAAGACGTCGCCCCAGATGATGCACTTGCCGCCCTCGCCGCCCAGCTCCTTGAGGGGCGTGAGGTTCTTGGGGGCAAACATCTTTCCGTGGAAGATGGTGACGGGTTTGTCGGTGAGGTCGAGGCCGTCCACCTTGATGGACGGAGCGGTGTTCTTTTTCTCGAACTTGACCACCGGCGGCGCGATCTTGCGCTCCAGTTTTTCCTCCATCTGGCGCAGTTCGGCTTCGCCCACCGCACTGGTCAGGGTGACTTTGGGCTTGACGCCAGTGTGCGCAGCCACCCGCTCGGCCAGCAGGCGCTCAAACTCCATCTCCTGCAAGAATTTGGTGCCGTGGCAGACACCGATGGCGATGTTCTGCCCGGTGATGCGGATGGTGCACCGGTCCAGAAAGCCGTTGATGGGCACACCATCCCGCTTCATCTCCTCCATCAGCTCCCGCAAGGCCGTTTCGTTCAGTGAGGGATAGCCGAAGAGGTTGTGGATGCGCAGTTCGAAGCCCTCATAATCGGGCTGCAGCGAGGCCGTCAGCCGCGCACACAGTCCCTTGTCCAGCGGAGCGGAGCTGCGCAGGGTGAAGATGACCTGCCGCTCCTGCCGCAGCATCTGGGCATGCTCTACGACAACGCGCCCGAAGCAGGACGCGAAATCCGGGTCCGCCATGAACTGCGGCCACAGCTGGGATACGAGTGGTGTCACAATGGTACTCCTTTGGTCGATGCGTTGACAGCACAAACTGCTGCGTTCTTTCTCAAAAGAGCGCAGCAGCGTATGGTTCAGATTCTCCGTCAGATCTTATAGATCTCATCCATGAACTGGTCGAGGATATTATCCCCGGTCAGCTTCTTGATGGGCTGGCCGTGGATGAACAGGACCGCCTCGCCCTTGCCGCCGGCAATGCCGATATCGGCTTCGCGGGCCTCGCCGGGGCCGTTGACCACGCAGCCCATGACGGCCACTTTGATGGATTTCTTGTAACCTTGCAGCCGCTTTTCGACCTCGTTGGCGATCTCGGTGCAGGGGTACTGGGTGCGGCCGCAGGTCGGGCAGGTGATGACCTCCGGGCCGG
>OLXG01000879.1_pt1 | contig 11753 bp, 10 predicted proteins | sample 1673861 | NCBI WGS metagenome assembly OLXG01 (sample SAMEA103958130, study PRJEB25191) | human gut metagenome | biome: human-associated habitat [ENVO:00009003]; feature: intestine environment [ENVO:2100002]; material: feces | place: Germany | collected 2013/2015
TTTTGGGTGGGATTCCTTCAAAAAAGAGCTTGACAAAGGTTATCTAATTTTATTTGTTTTGTTATCCAAACCAGCCTAACTTTCCAGCTTCAAAAAATGACCCCTACCGCTGGAATTATAGCAACCTTATTGTTTGGAGCTGGATTTTGTCTTATCCTAAAAGTTATCGGAGATGGATCTTTAGCTCTTCCAATCGTTGGCTATGTCTTAGAAATCTTAGGAATTGCTGGAATATATGTTAACTACCCAATCTACAATTTGATCTTAAAGAATAGCAAAAAGAAATATATCTTCACCTTCTTCACTCAAGGCATAATATCAGTAGTGTTCAGATGGATTAAGAATGACTGCAAAGAAGAAATAGATACTATGATAAATTTAATTCAGCACTGCGTGGGAAGAGTGGATTAGATTGACGAAATAGGAAGAAGCAAAGTACCATCATTAAGCATCGATATCTTATCAGCTGTGCAGACAATTGCGTTTTTCCCATGTACAAATTTAGAATTTATGAGATTCTTAAATGCTTTAGTATCCGAAGCATTAAAGTTTTGCCCAGCTTTTATCTCTACACATGAGATCTTTCCTTCTCTCACTAAAATCATATCTACTTCATTTTGCTCAGAATCTCTATAGTAATAGAGAGTCTGCATAATTCCTTCATTCATAAAAGACTTTCTTATCTCATTAAAGACAAATGTCTCAAAGAATCTTCCCTTGAGGAAACTGTTTTGCAAGGTCTTAGCATCAGTTATTCCACATAGATAAGCAGCCAATCCTGTATCAAAGAAATACATCTTTGGTCTTTTCACCACTCTCTTTACTATTGATTCCTCTTTGTATGGCTCTACTAAATAAATGATTGCTGTCTTTACTAGAACCGAAGTCCAGCTTTTTATAGTGTTTATTGAAACGCCTATATTCTTGGCATAGTTATCATAAACCAATTCTTCACCTGTGTTTGAAGCTAAAAGTTTTAAGAAATTCAAGAATTTAAATTCATCATTTATATTTATTAAGTCTCTAAGATCCTTTCCTAAATAAGTGGTTATATAAGATGAATAGAACACAGAAATATTTATAGAAGGATCAGCATAGAGAACAGGAAAGAAACCTTTGACAATATATTCAAAAGCTTGAGATTCCTTCAATGTATATCTAAGGCTTCTTTGAGAATCTTTAGCAAGATTAACTTCGAAGGGAGAATTATCCTTCCCTAAAATCTCATTTATTGAAAGATTATTCATATCTAGAATAGCTACCCTTCCGGAGAGAGACTCTTCAGCTCTATCTAACAAGTCTTTTCTTTGGGATCCAGACAATATATACATGCCATTGCTTTCCATATTCCCTCTCTTTAATCTAGATTCATTTACTATTCTTTCTATCTCAACAAATAGTTCTGGCGCCTTTTGTGCCTCATCTATAATCAATGGAGAAGGATGAAGATCCAAGAAGCTTCTAGGGTCTTTTCTTGCAAAAGCCAAGTTAAATGAGTCATCAAGTGAAATATAATTAAAACCTTTGGAGTTAAAAGAATTGAATAATTCAGTTGATTTACCAATTTGCCTTGGCCCTGTAAGTAAAGTTATTGGGAAATGCTTAACACAATCAATAATAGTTTTAGTTATAAATCTAGGAATCATTAGTAATCTCCTCTGTAATTTCTGCAGTGGCACTGCATTTTTTACAATTTCATTTTATATTATTTATGTGAGCGAATCAATAATAATAGGTCACTAAAGTTATAAAGACATGGGCTTTAAAAACTATTTTTGCTTTCACATCAATACTACTTTATATTTCCCAATTTCTTTAATTAAAAGGAAATTTTCAAGTCATAAAATGAAGCCCCTTCACCGACTTTTTGTCAACTTTTCTACTCGAGCAGTGTCGTTATGACGTTATTTGTTTCCGATAAATTGTCCTTTAGCATTCAATCGGGAGATCAACGGTATGAAGAAACTGAACAACAAATACGTCGAATCGGTCGTCAAAAAAGCAGCAGATGGCAAAATCGTCGCGGTTCACAGAGAAAAAACTCTGGAACACGGTCCAAATCGAGAAAAGGCAGGAGACGAGGGGCACAAAAAGAAAGATTGGAAGACCAACATGGAAGCCAGGGCCAAATCAACCATGGAAAAGTATGGTGATTTCAAACAAGAAATACCATGGAAACAAATAACGTCATAGCGGCAGGGGAATATCATCTAATTTCGCCTTCAAAATAGACTAATTATTAGTTCTGATACGTAAGCGTAAATTTTATTCCGTTCGAACCTTCTAGTTAGATTATTCGTAAATCCATCCAGGTTGTCGAATGCAAAAATCCTTTACGCTTACATCTCAAAAAATAAATCAGAATTGATTATTTTTACAAAAAAAGTCCGATACCGAAGTATCAGACATAAATACAAGAATGGTGACCCATTCGACGTTGTATTCGAACAATTGTCATTATTTCCAGAGTCACCATTTGTACTGAACCCATTCATCCGTTCAATCCAAGAAATCATAGCCTTTGTTTTGCAAAAGAGAAATTATTGTTTCTTCGACGATTTTTTCATGAATCATTTTTCATCTCCCCCTTTAATCAGCCAATGCCCAGTACGTCTTGTTCCTTTTCGCTCGATGAAGCCGGTTTGTTTCAACTGCACTAAGTTTTTCTTTACAGATGAAAGACTCATATTGATTGCCTTTGCAAATTCTTCGGTTCGAGCGTATGGGTTGTCTTTTATCGCTGAGAGAAGAGCTTTTTGCCCAATCGACAGTGTATTCCGCACATTTTGCCCTTGTGAAGATATGACCCAGGTCGGAGTAAAGGCGAAAGGAATCGTTACTTGTATGAAATGTTCTCTTATATCGATAGATGATTTTCCGTATTTGGATACAATGGTAGGGATTCCGTGGCCCGTCTGCTCTGCATAGTCCAAAGAACTGAATATTGACCATAATACTTTATTCACAGGTTTTGACGTTCCTGAATAAAAGTCCTGTTGGGTCATTCCGTAAGGAAGACCGCCTGTGGATATAATTTCAATTCGGTCACTATAGATGTATACGGCAGGAGGGACCATATCCATCCAAAGATTATGAACACAGGCGTTTTTCCAAGCTTCTTCAAAAGCCTCCCGGTCAAATAGATTCGTTTCTTTTCTTGCACCGGTTCCCAAAATCACATTTGTCTCATTCAAGGCGTCAACATATTCCATGGACTGTTTTAAGGCTAGTACCAGGCATTGATTGCCGAATTCCTTTCTCTGAGCCATGGAAGTCTTATCGCGCCCTAAGAAACGGACGACTTTCACAGAAACGTCCGATTGATCCGACAAAAGGAACGCCATGAGATTGAAATCTCCATCATCATTTCTTAGACCTCTGCTCTTTTCCAAAGACTCGAGAGACAAAACATGATATCCCTTTCCAACCAAAAGAGACGTGAGCTGATCGAATGTGAGATCCTGCCGAACTGATTTGATATCGGAAATAAAATCAACGCCAGAATCAATAAACATGGAACGGAGAGCGCTTCTATTGATTTTCTTGTCCTCGTCCGCAGATCTCACGAGATATTGGCCATAGGCAGAGTAGGGAATGTCTTTTCCGTTCACTTCGATTTTAATTACCTTCAGATTATCTTTAGTTCCATCAAGCAAGGTGATTGTTGGTAGCACCGCAGGTTCGATATTGGTAGAGATTCCCTGTGAAATATCTCTCAGGGTATTGCTGCCAATTTGTTGTCCGATGGCATCCCCATTGTCTTTGACACCGAAATAAAGCACACAATGTTGGTTTTTATTCAGCATCGAAGCAATAGAACGTATACCCTCTTTCAACTCGCTGGTGCTTTCTTTGAATTCGATGGTTTCACATTCTTTCCCTAAATTCATACTATCTCCTTGTTTGTCTTCGCATATTATACATAAAAAGGACAATTAGTTCAATGATTAGTTCAATGATTAGTTCAATGATTAGTTCAATGATTAGTTCAATCAGAAGTTCATTTATAGTTCAATCCAATACAAATTATTGAGGAAGATAATTGACACTATAGGAAGTGTGGACGATTTGATTGAAAATCTCATTAAAACTTAAGAAAAAATCAACACGCTATTGGTACACATGCCAAAGAAATGCAAACTTAGTTTTTATAATCCAAAGATAATAAAACCTGGGTTACAGCCGTTTGATAATCAAAAGATATATCTTGATACTGCTTCAGTTGATGGAACAACTACTATAGATTGTTCTTATCTAGTTTCAAACGAAAAAGCTTTCTAGAGCAAACATGCAGCTTGTTTTGAACTTCGTTTGATCTGCAAGAATGAAGGGAAGCTTTAAAGTCATATTCATGAACGAAGTCGATGTTACCTTACTCACAAGATGCATTCTTTCTACAGGATTCATTGGATTACAGGAAACTTCTTTATTGCCTGCTTCTTTTATTTATTCAGTTTTCTTATCAAAAGAATTTCGCGATGAAAAGGATAGAAATTCAACAGGCACAACGATGTCATCCATCAATAACAAAGATTTTCTTGATTTGCTTGTCCCTTATCTTACAGGGGATGAAATGAAACAATTTGATTTAAAAGCTCGCCCTCTATTATTACAATTTTCATCCGTGCGTGCGAAGATAATGAGATTAAAGGCTTTAAAAGCCATTCTTTTAAGAAAATATTTCTAATTTCTGAGAAATCTTAACGGATTTTTTAATTATATCCGCGTTTTACGGGATTTCCGGGCAATTCATGAAGGACAAACCAGTCCTTAAATCGCTTCTTTAGGTAGTAATAAAAAACGAACCCGTACGGCGTAATAGCGTACGAGTTCGAATTATAGTCGAATGGTGACCCAAACGGGATTCGAACCCATGAATAATGCCTTGAGAGGGCACCGAGTTAAACCGCTTCTCCACTGGGCCAGCGATAAACTATTTAATCATAATTGCTTTTTTATTTCAACTGGTTTTTATCGCTTTCTTCATCATAGTCAGGATTGCTATCTTCTTTTTTAGCATGAGGAAAAGTTTTCTCGTATGTTTCCTTCATATTTTCATAAGCGACATGAGTATAAATGGATGTAGTTTCAATAGAAGAATGACCCAATAATTCTTGTATCGTTCTTAAATCCGCACCTCTATTTAACATCTTGGTAGCAAAAGAATGTCGAAGCATATGGGGATGAATTTTTCCATACAATCCTGTTTTAGCTTCGATTTCATCCAATATATATTCCAGCCCTCTAACAGTCATCTTATTTCCTTGGGAGTTCAAAAATATATATTTAGTGTCTTCTTTTAACAAGTCCTTTCTAAGACCATTTATATAATTAAGCATTGATTCCTTAGCTGAATTAGTGAAAGGAACTAGTCTATCCTTGTTTCCTTTTCCTGACACCTTCATTATCCTGTTGTCGAAGTCAACTTGATTGAATGTCAGATTGACAACTTCACTAGCCCTAAGACCAGAAGCAAACATTAACATTAACAAGGCTTGATCACGATCTTTCAATTTATCAGTTCTTTTTTCATTTGCAGTTAATAAAGCATCTATTTCTTTTTCAGAAAAGAAATCAGGTAAAGCATGAGTTGCTTTAGGAGAATGAACATACTCAAATGGATCTGAATCTACTTTCTTTTGAAGATACATCCAAGCATAGAAAGATTTCAAAGAAGACATCTTTCTTTTTATAGATCTCTTTCCTATCTGTCTTTCAGTTAAATCTAAAATCCAAGATTTAACATCGTCGACTTTAATATCTTTGAATATCTTACCTAAGCCTCTAATAAATTTTGTGAAATCACAAATATCGAAAGAATAAGAGCTAACTGTATTGGATGAATACCTTCTTACATTCAAAAGATAATCTTGAAATTCAGAAAGTTCTTTTGAATTACCATCTTCTATTATATATGAAGATTTTTCTTTACCCATTCATCTAATTTTCCTAACGATTCATCTCTCAATAGTTGATGATCTTTACGGCTATGTGTCGTTGCAATAATTCCAAAGGTAGCATTCATCGGTGCAAAATGATTTGGTGAAGACATAACCAAATAATTAGCTAAGCTTCCCATCAAAGTATTTACAGGAATATATTTCACTTTATCATTTAATAATCTTTGATAAACATAACAAGCAGCTAATAAACCCATAGCTGCACTTTCACAGTACCCTTCTACTCCACTCAATTGACCAGCTATATAAATATTAGGATCATTCTTCAAACGAAGTGTTCTATCCAAACAAGAAGGAGCATTAACATATGTATTTCTATGCATAAGACCAAATCTAGCATATTTAGCATTTTCTAATCCAGGAATAAGACCAAAGACTCTCTTTTGTTCTGGAAAAGTTAAATTTGTTTGAAATCCAACAGGACTATAAAGGCTTCCTGCCACATCATCTTGTCTCAACTGAACTACAGCATATGTATCAGGTGGACAATTGAGTCCAACTGTTTTTAAAGGACCATATCTAAGAGTCATAGGTCCTCTTTTAGCCATCACTTCCAACGGCAAACAACCTTCAAAATGATCGAAATCATGCAATATAGCTCTTTGAGCATTGATCAATTCATTATTGAATTTCTCATATTGCTCCTTGCTCATAGGAATATTCAAATACTTCCCTTCACCTTTTCCGTATCTAGATCCTTCAAACATCCTTGAAGTATCGATGGAAGATTTAAATATTAAAGGAGCTGCAGCATCAAAGAAAGAAAGCATAGATTTTCCAATCTTTTCAGCTAAGAAATTTGATAATCCATCCGAAGTCAAAGGCCCAGTACATACTATTGTTAATATTCCATCATCTGGAATAGATTGAACATCTTCATCGACAATTTCTATATTCTTATTAGACTTAATAGCATCAGTTATATACTTGCTAAAAACATCTCTGTCTACTGCTAAATCTTGACCAGAGGGAACCTTTGCTATTTTGCTAGCTTCAATGACAACACTTCCTAATCTTTCCATCTCACCTTTAAGTATTCCAGGGGCAGAAAGAGGATCTTCTGATTTTAAAGAATTCGAGCAAACAAGTTCAGCGAGGTGATCTTTATCGTGATGAGCCTCGCTCAATTTAGAAGGCTTCATATCGATGAGCTTTACTTTTATTCCTAAACGTGCCAAAAGGAGGCTGGCCTCACTTCCGGCCAAACCTCCTCCGATGACACGAACATATGATTTATCGATGTTCATCGCCATATCTATTTTTATTCCTCTTCTTTTTTAGCTTTCTTTGTCTTTTGAATATATCTACAACTTGGATAATTAGAGCAAGCTATAAACTCACCAAATCTTCCATGCTTAGAGATCAATTTACCTTTGTGACACTTAGGACATTCGGGTGCATTTTCAGGAATAACAACTTGTTTTTTGGCTTTTTCTTCCTGGCCTTCTATATATTTACACTTGGGATATGAAGAACAACCAATGAATTCTTTTCCTCCATAACCTTTACGTTTTACCAAAGGAGAGCCACATTTAGGGCAAATCTTTCCTTCGACAATCTCAGGTTTTTCCTTTTGAATAAACTTACATGTAGGATAATTTGAGCAAGCGACAAATTGACCATATCTTCCTTTTCTAATAACTAAATCCGCTCCACAGTTAGGGCATTTCTCGCCTGTCTTAACATCAGGAAGCTTCTCCATATCTTTTTCAGCTTTATCCATACAAGTGGAGAAGTCAGAGTAGAATGAAGTCAACAAATCATGTCTAGATGAATTTCCTTCACTGATAGCATCAAGTTTGTCTTCCATTTCAGCTGTATATTTAGCATCCATAAATTGAGGGAAGAAATCTTCAAGCTTCTTGACTGTCAACTCTCCTTGCTCAGTAGGAGAAAGAACACCTTTTTCAACTGTGACATATCCTCTTTCTTCCAAGGTTGAAATCGTAGAAGAATAAGTTGAAGGTCTTCCAATTCCTTTCTCTTCCATCAATTTAACAATTTTAGCTTCGGTGTATCTAGCTGGAGCCTTGGTAAAGTGTTGAGTCTTAGAGATCTTATTACAAGCTATAGTATCTCCTTCCTTCAAACTAGAGAAATCTATGGCTTTAGCAGTCTTACTCTCATATTGTCCATAAACCTTTGAATAACCTTCGAACTGTGTAGTAACTGAATCCGTCGAGAAAATATATCCGTTTCCATTCAATTTCAAAGTGACTAGATTTTCAATTCTTGGAGCCATTAAAGAAGCTATTGCTCTGTTATAAATCAAAGAATAAACATTATATTCATCCTTAGACAAATATGGTTTAACTCTCTCAGGTGTCATGTTTACATCAGTAGGACGAATGGCTTCATGAGCATCTTGAACCATTTCGGATTTTTTTGATGTTACATGAGCATGTCCGACAAATGAAGCACCATATTTTTCTTTGATGAATCCTTCGCCTGCAGCTATGAATTCAGGTGCCAAACGATTGGCATCAGTACGCATATAAGTGATTAAACCCACAGCATTTCCTTCGATTTCCTTACCTTCGTAAAGATGCTGAGCAATCAATTGAGTCTTCTTTGTAGAATAACGGAATTGGTTAAACGACTCTTGTTGCATAGTTGAGGTTGTGAATGCAGGCTTAGGCTCTCTACTTCTAGAAGATTCTACAATAGAATTAATGATGAAGTCTTTAGGTAAAGCAGCTTCTATAGCATCGGCTTGCTCTTGATTTGTAATCTTGACAGGCTTGTCTTGATAAGAACTCAAATTAGCTTCTATGTTCTTAGGTCCAAAAGAACCTGCAATCTCCCAGTACTCTTCCGGTTTGAAGTTTCTAATTTCGTTCTCTCGATCGACGATAAATCTAAGAGTTACAGATTGAACTCTTCCAGCTGAACGAGATTTAATCTTCTTATGAAGAAGATAGGAAAGACGAAATCCCATGATTCTATCAATAATACGTCTTGTCTCTTGTGATTCGACCAAGCTCATATTTATCAATCCAGGATTTTGGCTAGCTAATTTTATAGCGTTTTTTGTGATTTCGTGGAACTGCCAACGAGGTGTGGATTCCACAGGAAGTTTGAATTCATTTGCTAAATGCCAAGCTATAGCTTCTCCTTCGCGGTCAGGGTCGGTTGCCAATATGACTTCATCTGACTTGCTAATAGCCTTTTTCAATTCTTTGACTACTTCTACCTTGTCTGGTTGAACTACATAAGTTGGCTTGAAATCATTCTTTACGTCTACTCCTAAACCACCAGGACCGGTGGTGGCAAGGTCTGAAATATGACCGACACAAGCCATAACTTTATAGTCAGGTCCTAAAAATTTACCTATAGTTTTTGATTTTGTTGGAGACTCAACAATTACTAGTTTCATAAGTTATCCCCCTAAAAAGCCTACCTATTATTTAAATCTAAGCCCCTTTAGTCAAGAGGTAATTTTTCATATATCATCCTTAATACCTATAAGGTATTAGAAATTTTTATTAAATTTCATTTACCAACAAATCTGCTATATCTTGCCCACAAAGGACAGGATTTGCTCCATCTCTTATCAACTTATTAGTCAATTGTTTTTCTGCTCTTATATCTCTAGGGACAGCCATTATCGTTTTTCCTTGATCTATTCCATAACCGACAGAAATTGAAGTTCCACTTCTTTCATCACCTTCTATGACTAATATCGCATCACATATCCCGCTAATCAATCTATTACGCATCGGAAAATGTTTACTCTCTGGAGGTTCTAAGCAAGGGTATTCGCTCAAAAGTAATCCATTATTCGTTTTACAATAGTCATAGATATCTTTTGATGACAAAGGATAAACTGATTCAATTCCAGCACCTGATACACCAATGACTTTTCCACCTTTATTCATCGCTTGTCTCATCGCAATACTATCTATTCCCATAGCACAGCCTGATACTATAACGATATCAGGCATTATATCCAACAATTCATTTATGAGTTTTTTGCAGATATAATCTCCATATTGACTTACTTTTCTAGACCCTATCACTGCTAAAATCTTTGGACTTGATAATAATTTCTTATTTCCATGTGTATATACACAAAGAGGTGGATTAACAATATGATTCCATTTGTCGGGATAGTCTTGATCCTTGAACAGTATTAAATCTCCTTTAACCTTACTATAGCATTTATATATTTCTTCAGGATTAACCTCTTTTTTATCTTTCATCTCTTTCAATATTCCAGACCAATCTCCTTTCTCTCTCATCGATAAAGCTAACAAAAATTCATTACGCATTAAAAATCTCCTCTCATAAGAAATGAGAAGGAGATTGTCGTTTTCATAAGTGAATTCTAAATTTATTGATGATAGCCTTTCTTTTCCAAAGCTAATTGAACTGGTTTATAACTTTCTCTATAGAGTCCTTTTATAACACCGTTAGACATCAGCACTTCCATATGAGCTTTGGTAGGATAACCTTTATGTTTCTTAAAAAGATATTCTGGATATTGTTTATCCAATTCTTCCATATAATGATCTCTAGTTACTTTAGCCAAGATTGAAGCAGCTGCAACACATTGAGAAGTAGCATCTCCTTTAGGAATAGCTAAAACTGGAATATCAGTATGAAGTTTCATATAGTCTGTAACTATATAATCGACATTCAATTGTTTTTTAATATCTTCTAGACATAATTCCATTCCTAATCTAGAAGCTTCCAAAATATTGATCTCATCTATTTTTTCTGGACTTATAAGTTGAACGCTATATGCCAAAGCTACTCTTTTTATCTCTTCAAACGCTTTTTCCCTTTCTTTGGGAGTAAGTTTTTTTGAATCATCTATAAAAGGAAAATAATAATCTCTGGGTAGGACACATCCACCACATGCTACGGGTCCACAAAGTGGACCTCTTCCAGCTTCGTCAAATCCAGCTATATTAACCACATTGTTTTTAATTCTTATATCTTCATCAAATTGCTCTAAAGAATGTCTATCCTTGTTCATCTAAAGTGATTCCCCCTAGCTTCCCGTCCTTGAATTCCTGAAGCAAGCAATGAAGTGCTCTATCTATATCAGGTCTATCCTTAGATAGAATAAATCCTCTTTTGTTAGCTAAATCTATCAAAGCTTGTGTGGAATTAAGTGATTGAGGTATTCCATAACGTTTTTCAAATGCATCAGGATAAAGCTTTGAGAGCATCTCCAATAATTTTTTAGCCAAATAATCATGAGGCAAAATATCGTCTTTCACAGAGCCTAACAAGGCTAGTTTTATCATACTGTCCCTATCGTGAACATTCGGCTCTAGAATTCCCGGAGTATCATAGAGCCAAATCCTTGGTGTTGCCCTAAACATAGTTGTCTTCCTAGTCTTACCAGGGACATTCTCAGTTGCTGCTCTATTCTTTCCACCTAAAACATTGATCGTTGTGCTCTTTCCGACATTTGGAATTCCTAAAACCAAACACTTAACTGGTGGAAGTGGAAGATTGAGTTTGATAAATTTATTATCTCTTGAAGTTCTAATTCTACCCAATTCATTTTTTACCCTACTAGCTTCCTTGGGGTTCTTCAAATTGGCATCAAATGCTAAATAGCCTTTATTATTGAAATATTCAATAAATTCTTTAGTTTTAATCGGATCTGCTAGATCTCTTTTACTCAATAGTATGACTTTGGGCTTATCACCGATTATTTTTTCTAGTCCATATGGGAAAGATGCTAAAGGAGCTCTGCTATCCAAGATTAAAATAGCTGCATCTGCATTATGAACTGTATCCTTAATTTGATACAGAGCTTTGTTCATATGACCAGGA
>OLXG01000885.1_pt1 | contig 11683 bp, 9 predicted proteins | sample 1673861 | NCBI WGS metagenome assembly OLXG01 (sample SAMEA103958130, study PRJEB25191) | human gut metagenome | biome: human-associated habitat [ENVO:00009003]; feature: intestine environment [ENVO:2100002]; material: feces | place: Germany | collected 2013/2015
GGCGCTGACGCGCCAGCTCTCCCAAAGGGAGAGCCCTTGGCAAAAAGGGAAACTGCTATGAAAATCATTTCAATCGATTCGGGTTTTGCCCTCTACAAAGAAAAAGACGAGATCGGGCGCTGCGCCCTTACCCCCACCCCAAAAGGGGGAACCTTTGGCGCGTTCTGCATCCTGCCCCAGTGGCGGCGGAAAGGCTACGGCTCCTATCTCTTAAAAGAAGCCCTGCGGGCCCTCGGCGGCTACGACCGGGAACAGGCCACCGTCTTTACCGCTCCCCTGCCCACAGACCCGGGCGAGGCGGCATTCTGGGCCAAATTTGATTTCCAGCCCGAGGGCACACAGCTGGTCCGCCGCCGCACCCCGGACCTGACCGCCGTCCGGTTCGTGCAGGATTTCCTCGCCGCCCGGCTCACGGCCCCGCGGCTGTGCATCGACGCCACCTGCGGCAACGGCGGGGATACGGCGTTCCTGTGCGGGCTCTCGGCTGCCTCCGGCGGGCGGGTGCTGGGCTTTGACATCCAGCCCGAGGCCATCGCCTCCACCCGAGCCCATCTGGCGCAAAAAGGCTTCACGGCAGATGCCGTCATGTTCAACTTTGGCTGGCTCCCCGGGGCCGACCACGCGGTATTCTCCACGGCAGGCAGCAGCATCCCCGCGCTGGAAGCGGCCCTCACGGCCCTGCGCCCCGGCATAGATTTCCCGGATGCGCAGCGAACCCAAAAACCCGGTCAGCGCAGCCTCGTCATAGCCGAACACCTTGCCCTTCACCATCGTGAAGCTGCCATTGGAGGCGTTGGCGACGGCCTCGTTGCTGGAGAAGCCGATTAGGGAGAAATCGCCGTTGACCATGCCCGCGCCGTCTTTGCTGCCCGCGACGTCGCCCATTTGTCCGTCGGGGACGTCGGGCTGTTCATCCTGACGGTTGCCGTTATCCGTACCGGCGGTATCAGACGAATCCTTCATATTGGATGAGCCGGACGAGCTGGAGGAATCCGAACCGGACGAATCGGTGACCGGCTGGAAATCGTCAGTCGCCGCCAACCCCGTGGTCTCCATATAATATGTGGATTTCACCGCGGATGGAGCCTTCGCGTACTTCTGATAGTCGGCAAGTGAAAACTGCTTGTCGGCCAAAGCGGAACGCATGGCGTCGAAGTCAGGTTTGGCGGAAGCATCGGACGAATCGGAATCCGACTTGGACTGCTCGCGCGATTCGGAAATGAGTTTGCCGCGATCAAGGCTGATCTGCGCGGTGGCGGTGGTGTTATCTAATCCGCTGCTTCTTGCGGTGGCAGCCGCCTGCCGGATGGATAGGCCGATTGTGGCGGCAGCGGCGATGATGGTCACGATGACGATGATGAGCATATTGCGTCCCTTGTTGCGGGTGACGCTTTTCCATGCGTTTTTGACGACGAACATGGCTGTTTCCTTATGTGTTTCGATAGATATGAGCGATTGATGGTTCCGCGCCGCTCGCGATCGGCGTTTATGCTGATGGTAAAAGTTGTATCTGGCATACAACAGAAAGACGCTTTGTTCGCGCTGGGATGTGGCTGGATGTTTTCTGGACGCTTCGAAACATGACATGGCCGCGTCGCCAACCGCTTCGAAGGTGTTAGGCTAACGCGTATGCCTATGAAATCCGAAGTCATTGCAAACCCAAGGGCCGAACGCGTCCGCAGGGTCTCCGAACTTGCCGACAGGAAAGGCCGCAAGCGGTCCGGCAGGTTCATGGTGGAAGGACCGCAGTCGGTACGTGAACTGCTCTCCTGGCATCCCGACATCGTCGAGGATCTGTATGTGGAGGTCGTCTCCGCCGAACCGGACGCGGCTTTCATCACGCCTACCGTGGCGCAGATGGCCGGCAAGGCCATGCAGGCCGGTGCTTACGTGCATAAGGTGACGCATGCCGTCATGCAGCACATGAGCTCCGACGCGCAGGGAGTGCTCGCCGTCGCCGACATGCGCGCTTTCCTCGATTCCGCCGTCATTGATGGCGATTCCGACGAACGCACGATGGTCGCCGCGTTCTGGCAGGTGCGCGATCCGGGCAACGCCGGCACCGTGATTCGTTCCGCGGATGCGGCCGGTTGCGCGGGCGTGGTGCTGGTGGACGACTGCGTGGACATCTTCAACCCGAAGGTGATTCGTTCCACTGCCGGCTCGCTGTTCCATCTGCCGGTCGTCTCCATGGGCACGGACGAGTATTTCGATTGGTGTGCGGAACGTGGACTCGCCGTGTACGCCGCCGACGTGTATGGTACCGACGCACGGCCGCCGGAACCGCTTACGGACGTGCTTGCCGTGCCGCAATCACTTGCGCAAGCCAAGACGGTGCTGTTCGGCAACGAGGCGCGCGGGCTGACCCAGGATGTGTTGGAACGCGTCGACAGAATCGTGTCGATTCCCATCTACGGCAAGGCGGAATCGCTCAATCTCGGCACCAGTGCGGCGGTGATGCTGCTGAGCTTGGCTATGTCGAGTCATGTTGAAAGAATGTGAAGTCGTAAAAACGTTGGAATTGCGCGTTTTATGCGTAAAACAAACGGTTGATAAGAAAGGTATCTCGTGGCAGAGGGTGCGGTATTCGACGCCCAAGCGGTAACCGATGCGGTTGCCGAGGGCATCGCGAAAATCGAAAACGCCTCCACAATGGAGGAATTGAAAGCCATCAAGACGCAGTACGCCGGAGCGGAATCCGCGATGACGCAGGCCAGCAAGGCCATCGGCGCGTTGCCGAAGGACCAGAAGAAAGACGCCGGTAAGCTCATGGGCAAGCTTCGCGCCGACTTCGGTCGTGCGTTCGGCACCAAGGAAAAGCAGGTCAAGGCCGAAGAAGAGGCCCGCGAGCTTGCTGCCGAAACCGTGGATATGACCTTGCCGGTCAACCGCAAGCCGCTTGGCGCCCGCCATCCGCTGCCGAAGCTGATGGAGGATGTCGAGGACTTCTTCATCTCCATGGGCTGGCAGATCTCCGACGGTCCGGAAGTGGAAACCGAATGGTATGACTTCGACGCGCTGAACTTCGGTCCGGACCATCCGGCCCGCCAGATGCAGGACACCTTCTACGTCAAGGGCAATCAGGCCAAGGACGCCGCGGGCTTCGTCGGCTCCAACATGGTGCTGCGCACCCAGACCTCGTCCGATCAGGTCCGTGGACTCATCACCCGTGGCGTGCCGCTGTACATCGCCTGCCCGGGCCGTGTGTTCCGTACCGACGAACTTGACGCCACCCACACCCCGGTGTTCCATCAGGTGGAGGCCCTCGCCGTGGACAAGCATCTGACCATGGCCGATTTGAAGGGCGTGCTCGACAAGCTTGCCGTGGCCATGTTCGGCCCGGAAGCCAAAACCCGTCTGCGTCCGAGCTACTTCCCGTTCACCGAGCCGAGCGCCGAGCTCGACCTGTGGTTCCCCGATAAGAAGGGCGGCGCCGGTTGGCTTGAATGGGGCGGCTGCGGCATGGTCAACCCGAACGTGCTGAAGTCTGCGGGCCTCGATCCTGAGGTCTACACCGGCTTCGCCTTCGGCGTCGGCGTGGAACGTACCCTGCTGCTGCGCCACGACATCAACGACATGCACGACCTGGTGGAAGGCGACGTGCGATTCAGCGAACAGTTTGTGATGGGGGAGTGATTGACCCATGCCAATGGTTGACATTGATTGGCTCAAGGACCATGTCGAGGTTCCGGAAGGCCTTACGTACGAACAGCTTGCCAAGGATCTGGTGAAGGTCGGCCTCGAAGAGGAAGAGATCCACACCTCCCAGGTCACCGGCCCGATTGTCGTCGGCTATGTGGTCGACGCCACTCCGGAACCGCAGAAGAACGGCAAGATCATCAACTGGTGTCATGTGGACGTCGGAGACCAGTACAACGAGACCGATGAAAACGGCAACAAGGTGCCACGCGGCATCATCTGCGGAGCTCCGAACATGGCAGCCGGCGAGAAGGTTGTCGTGACCCTGCCGGGCGCCGTGCTGCCAGGCGATTTCAAGATCGAACCGCGCAAGACCTACGGCCACATCTCCAACGGCATGTGCGCCTCCGAGCGCGAGCTTGGTCTGGGTGATAACCACGACGGCATCATCCTGCTACGCAAGTACGGCTTCACCCCGGAGGAATACGAAAAGCTCCAGCCGGGCGATGACGCCATGCATCTGCTGCACCTGGACCAGCCGCTGCTGGAAATCAACATCACCCCGGATCGCGGCTACGCGTTCTCCTACCGTGGCGTGGCCCGCGAATACCACCATTCCACTGGCGCCGTCTACACTGATCCGGCAACCGCCCTCGGCAAGAAGGCGCCCGTCACTCAGGGTCTGCCGGAAGGTGTCAAGAGCGACATCGAAGTGATCGTCGACGACAAGAATCCGATTCACGGTGTGGTCGGCTGCGATCGCTACTACGCGCGCGCCGTGCGTGGTTTCGACTCGGCAAGCCACACGCCGAACTGGATGCGCCGCCGCCTAATCCGCGCAGGCATGCGCTCCATCTCTTTGGCGGTGGACGTCACCAATTACGTGATGCTTGATCTCGGCCAGCCGATGCATGCCTACGATCTGGACAAGATTGAAGGACCGATCGTCGTGCGCCGCGCCAACGAAGGTGAGAAGCTCACCACATTGGACGGCAAGGATCATGACCTGAGCGTCGAAGACCTGCTGATCACCGACTCGCCGAACGGCGAGCGTGGCTCTCGTGTGCTTGGCATCGCCGGCGTGATGGGCGGCCTGTATGGCGAGGTCACTGCTGAAACTAAGAACATCCTGCTGGAATCCGCTCATTTCGACCAGGTGTCGATCGCGCGTTCTGCACGTCGTCACAAGATTCCGTCCGAAGCGTCCCGTCGTTTCGAGCGTGGCGTGGATGATCAGCTGCAGCCGGCTGCCGCCCAGATGGCCGCCGAGCTTCTGGTCAAGTACGGCAACGGCGAGCCGAGCGAGCACCCGACTGATTACAACACCGTCTGCAATCGTCGTCCGATTCTGTTCAAGGCGTCCGAAGTGGCCCGCGTGGCGGGACTGGACACTGACGTGAACACCATCAGCGACATTCTCACCGATATCGGCTGCACTGTGGCCGGCGGTGGCAACGGTGAGTTCTCCGTGACTCCGCCGAGCTGGCGTCCGGACCTCAACGAACCGTGCGATCTGGTGGAGGAAGTGGCCCGTCTGGTCGGCTACGATGAGATTCCGGTCACCGTGCCGCCGGCACCGGTCGAAGGCAAGGTCGGACTGACCGCCGAACAGCTGCGCAAGCGCCAGGTGGCCGACGAACTCGCCGAATACGGCATGGTGGAGACCCTGAGCTATCCGTTCGTGGGCGACGAAGACTACAAGAACTTCGCACTTGACGCCGACGCCACCAAGAAGGTCAGCGTCGAAATTGCCAACCCACTGGCCGGCGATCGCCCGTTCCTGCGTCGCGACATCATCCCGACCCTCGCGCAGACCGTGCAGCGTAACCTGCGCCGTGGCGTGGAAAACGTGTCGCTGTACGAAATCGGACACGTCTACCTGTGGGATCCGAACGCTCCGGCGATTCCGGCATTGCCGGGTGCCGTCAAGCCGACCGACGAGCAGTTGGCCGCGCTTGACGCAGGTCTGCCGGACCAGCCGATGCACGTCGCCGGCATTCTGACCGGCAACGCCGTCGACTCCGGCTGGATGGGCGATCGCCGTGCCGTGGACTGGTCCGACGCAGTCGAAGCCGTGCAGCGTATTTCCGACCGCATCGGCGCAAAGCTCACGTTGGACCAGCCGAAGGCTGAGGACGTACCCGCGCAGTGGCATCCGGGCCGTGCGGCACGTGTGATGGCAGGTGACACGTTCGTCGGCATGGTCGGCGAGCTTCACCCGCATGTCAACGAGGCGTTGGGCTTCCCGGCCCATTCCGCCGCGTTCGAACTGAACCTGACCGCGCTGTTCGCCACCTTGAGCGGCAAGCCGGTGCAGGCCAAGCCGATTTCCACCTTCCCGCCGGTCAAGCAGGATCTGGCCTTCACCGTGTCGACGGACGTCACCGCCGCCGAACTCGAGAAGACCATCGTCGAAGCCGCCGGCAACAGCTTGGAAAGCATCGACCTGTTCGACGTGTACACCGGTGATCAGCTGGGTAAGGGATTGAAGTCCCTCGCATACGCCGTCACGTTCCGCGCTGAGGACAAGACGCTGACCTCCGAGGACAGCGAAGCCATTCGCAAGCGCATCGTGGATGCGGCCGCGAAGCTGGGCGCGCAACTGCGTGCCTGACACGTCAAGTCCATCGAAGTAACCAAAAAGATAAAGAGGACGACATGAACGAACCGGAGCAGAACCAGCCGATCAACCCCGACGAAGGGCAGGAGGCGGCCGGGGCTGCTCCGGTTTCGTCGTCTTCGCCGTCGGACCAGTCGGCACAGCCGGAATTCGGACAGTACAACCAGCCTGAATATGGCGCGATGTCCAACCAGTATCCGGCGAACTACAATCCATACATGTATGGGGCTCCCGACCAGCCCAAGCCGGCGGACGATGCACAACAAACGGCGCAGCGGCCGCAGACGAATCCGTATATGCAGAACGGGTATCCGGCGAATCCATATGATGCATCGGGACGGCAGCAATCAGGCCAGCCCAATGGCTATCAGTATGGACCAAATCAATACGGGCCAAACCAGTATGGGCCGAATCCATACCAACAGCCCGGCATATATCCCATCAACCCGAATGATCCCAGCCAGAACCCCCTGTACGGCCATTGGGATAGCTATGCGATCATCTCGTTCGTGTTCGCACTATTCCTGCCGGTACCGGTCATCCCTGCGGTGATGGGCGCCATCGCCATGTGGCGTACCAAAAAACTGCATATGAAAGGCTACGCGCTTGGCGTGGCAGCGCTGATTATCAACGTGCTGTACACCATTGCGGTGATTTGGATGACGGTTCACGGCATTTCCACAGCCGATTTGTATAACCAGATGATGCAGTACATGTTCGGTGGCAGTGGCCAAAGTGGTGATTCCAGCTCGATTTCCGCCTGAAACCAATCTTTTTATGTTCGTCTGAACGGTCCCGTTATGGGCGGTGACCACTATCCGACACGATTGAACTGCATAATTATGCAATGTAGTGCATAAAGTGTATGCTGAATGTGTTTCAACGAGTCAAGGAAAAGAGACGTGACATGGCCAAATACACGGTAGCCGTGGCCGGCGCGACTGGATACGCGGGTGGTGAGGCGCTGCGCATACTCGCGGCACACCCGAATTTCGAAGTGACCTGCGTCGCCGGACATTCTTCGGTGGGGGACAAGCTTGGCAAGCATATGCCGCACATTCCGCAGTTGGCGGACCTCGTGGTCGAGGACACCACGCCGGAAGTGCTCAACGGCCATGACGTAATCATCCTGGCATTGCCGCACGGCGCTTCTGGAGCGCTGGCTTCCCAGCTTGATCCGAACGCAGTGGTGGTGGATCTGGGTGCCGATCACCGCCTTGAGGAGAAGAGCGCATGGGACGCGTTCTACGGCGGTGACTTCTACCAGCATTGGACCTACGGCATGCCGGAACTCATCACCGGCGTCGCGGCTGACGGCTCCTACAGCCGTCAGCGTGAAGCGCTTCCCGGCACCAAGCGCATTGCGGGACCGGGCTGCAACGTCACTGCGACCACGCTGGCTTTGCAACCGGGCATTGCGCAGGGTCTTGTCGAATCGAAAGACATCGTGGCTGATTTGGTGGTCGGTTATTCCGGCGCCGGCAAGAACCTCAAGCGCACCAATCTGCTTGCGGCTGAGGCGTTTGGTTCCGCTCTGCCGTATTCGGTAGGCGGTACGCACCGCCACATTCCGGAGATCCTGCAGAACTTCGCGCACGCGGCCGGCAAGAGTGCTGCGGAGGCGGACGATTACACCCTCGCCTTCACGCCGATTCTCGCGCCGATGGCGCGTGGCATTCTCGCCACCGTTTCCGCCAAACTCACCGACAAAGCGCTTGGCATGACGGATGCCGAGATCCGCCAGGTCTGGCTGGACGCATACGAAGGCCAGGATTTCATGGTGGTGCTGCCTGAAGGCGTAATGCCGGCCACCGCCAACATCATCGGTTCTAACGCGGCCCACATTCAAGTGGTCGTCGACCATCATGCCGGCCGCCTGCTGGCATTCGCGGCCATCGACAACCTCAACCGAGGAACCGCCGGACAGGCCGTGCAATCGCTGAATGTGGCATTGGGACTTCCTGAGGATGCAGGATTGACGAAGATTGGAGTGGCACCGTGAGCGTAACGTTCGCACAAGGTTTTTCCGCAGCTGGCGTGGCAGCTGGCATTTCCGCGGTCGAAGGCAAGAAGGATCTGGCTCTCGTGGTCAACAATGGACCGCTTGACGCCGCTGCCGGCGTGTTCACCTCGAACCGTTTCTGCGCGGCCCCTGTGCAGTGGTCGAGGAACATCGTATCCGACGGCCATGTGAAGGCCGTGATTCTGAACTCCGGCGGCGCCAACGCATGCACCGGCAAGCCAGGATACGAGCAGTCCAAGGCCACCGCTGAAAAGGTCGCCGGCCTCATCGGCGCCAAAGCCGAAGACGTGGCCGTATGTTCCACTGGTCTCATCGGCGAATTGCTGCCGCTCGACAACGTGCTGTCCGGCGCGGACAAGGCATTTGAAACCCTTGCCGATACCGCCGAAGCCGGAGCCGATGCGTCGCGCGCCATCATGACCACCGACACCAAGCCGAAAACCGTCGAGCTGGAAGGTTCCAACGGCTTCCGTATCGGTGGCATGGTCAAGGGTTCCGGCATGATCGCCCCGCAGCTGGCCACCATGCTGTGCGTCATCACCACCGATGCCGTCGTGACCGCCGGACAGCTTCAAGCCGCCTTGAACGCCGGAGTCGAAATGTCGTTCAACCGCATCGACGTGGACGGCTGCATGTCCACCAACGACACCGTGCTGCTGCTGGCTTCCGGCGCGTCCGGCATCGAACCGGAACCGGACGAGTTCAACGAGCTCGTGGCCAAGGCCACCGCCTCGCTCGCCCGCCAGATCATCGGCGACGGCGAAGGCGCAAGCCATGACATCCGTGTCAAAGTTACCGGCGCGACCACCGAAGAAGCCGCTCTGGCATGCGGCCGCGCGGTCGCAGCGTCCAATCTGCTCAAATGCGCCATCTCCGGCAACGATCCGAACTGGGGCCGCATCGTCAGCTCCCTCGGCACCGTGCCGCCCGACGTCGCACCATACGATTCCGAAAAGGTCACGGTGGACGTCAACGGCGTACGCATCTGCGAAAACGGCGGAGCCGGACGCGACCGTTCCGAAGTGGACATGACCCCACGCGAGGTGCACATCGACATCGACCTGAACGCCGGAGAAGCGGAAGCGACCGTCTGGACCGACGATCTGACCCACGAATACGTACACATCAACGCTGACTACGAAAGCTGATCGAATAGGAATGGCCAAAGAACTCAAAGGACCTGGATTCCACTTCGACGTGCACACCGACCTGCGCGCCGACCAGAAGGCGGAAGTGCTTATCGAAGCGCTGCCGTGGCTGGAGGAATTCGCCGGACAACGCATCGTCATCAAATATGGCGGCAACGCGATGATCGACGATCATCTGAAAGCCTGCTTCGCCGAAGACATGGTGTTCCTGCGCCAGGTGGGACTGCACCCGGTCGTGGTGCACGGTGGCGGTCCGCAGATCTCCCAAATGCTTAAGGCCCTGGGTATCAAGTCCGAATTCAAGGGCGGATTGCGTGTCACCACTCCGGAAGCCATGGATGTGGTCCGCATGGTGCTGACCGGCAAGGTGTCCCGTGAACTCGTTGGCCTGATCAACGCGCACGGTCCATTCGCGGTCGGCCTGTCCGGCGAGGACGGCGCCCTGTTCTCGGCCATGCAGCGCAAACCGGTCATTGACGGCAAGCCCACCGATATCGGCTTGGTCGGCGACGTGGTGAGCGTCGACGCGTCCGCCGTGGAGGATCTAATCAACGCCGGACGTATTCCGGTGGTTTCCTCCGTGGCTCCGAATGAAGACGATGCCACCGAAGTGCTCAACGTGAACGCCGACTCCGCCGCGGCCGCCCTTGCCGCGGCCCTTGGAGCCAGCAAGCTGGTCGTGTTGACCGACGTCGACGGTCTGTATGCCGATTGGCCGGACCGTGACTCCCTGATTGGCCGCATCGGCGTGGAGAATCTGCGCGATATGCTCCCCGACCTGGAAAGCGGCATGCGTCCGAAGATGGAAGCCTGCGTGCGCGCCATCGACGGAGGCGTTCCGCGGGCCCATATCATCGACGGTCGCAAACCGCATTCCATCCTGAACGAGATCTTCACCACCGACGGCATCGGCACCATGGTCGTGCCCGAGGACGGTATTGAAATGAGGAGTTCCTATGGCAACTGAACAACTGGAAACACTCGGCACTGAAGATGCCAAGTGGCTGGGAGAGTACTCCCAGGTGCATATGAACGTGTTTGGCACGCCCCTGCGCGTGATGGACCACGGTGAGGGCGCCCACATCTGGGATGTCGACGGCAATGAATATCTCGATTTCCTTGCAGGCATCGCCGTCAACGCACTCGGATACGCCCATCCGAAGTGGGTGAAGGCCGTCAGCGAGCAGGCCGCCAAGGCCGCGCATGTGAGCAACTACTTCGCCACCGAACCGCAGATCAAGCTCGCCGCCAAACTCGTCAAGCTCGCGGGCGCTCCGGAAGGTTCCCGCGTCTACTTCGGCAATTCCGGCGCGGAAGGTAACGAGGCGGCGCTGAAGCTCGCCAAGCTCTACGGGCGCACCCTGCCGGGCGCGTCGCCTGAGATCGGCGGCAAACCGGCACGCATCATCTCCATGACCCACGGTTTCCACGGCCGTACCATGGGCGCGCTGTCCGCAACGTGGAAGCCCGCCATCCGTGAGAAATTTGAGCCGCTGGTACCGAACATCGAATTCGTCGAAGCCGGCAACGTCGAAGCCTTGCACGACGCTTTCGCCGAAACCGGCCAAGGCAAGTACGGCAAAGGGCCGGTCGCGGCCGTCATCATGGAGCTTATCCAGGGCGAGGCCGGTGTGATGCCGCTCGGAGCGGACTATGTGAAGGCCGCCCGCAAACTATGCGACGAACATAAGGCGCTCCTCATCATCGACGAAGTGCAGACCGGCATCGGACGCACCGGAGCATGGTTCGCCTTCCAGCGTGAGGATCTTTCCGGCGGTGTGACCCCGGACATCGTCACTTTCGCCAAGGGCGTTGGCGGTGGTTTCCCGATGGGCGGCATGATTTCCTTCGGCGCCGAACTGTCCGCGCTGTTCACCCCGGGTTCCCACGGCTCCACTTTCGCAGGCAATCCATTGGGCGCTTCGGCGGCATTGGCAACGCTGGGAGTCATCGAAGAGGACAACCTCGTGGACAACGCCGAAGAACGCGGCAAGCAGCTGCGCGACGGTATCGCCTCCTGCGGCAATCCGCTATTCGTCTCCGTGCGTGGCCGTGGCCTGCTCGACGCCATCGAACTTGCCCACCCCTGCTCGCATGCGGCCATGAACTGGGCTTTGGAACACGGTCTCATCGTCAATGCGGTGGCTCCGAATGCGTTGCGTCTCGCCCCGCCGCTGGTCATCACTGCTCAGGACGTCGATCAAGCGGTGTCCATCCTCGCCAAGATTCCGTCCGACCTGCCTAACGACTGAT
>OLXG01000893.1_pt1 | contig 11604 bp, 9 predicted proteins | sample 1673861 | NCBI WGS metagenome assembly OLXG01 (sample SAMEA103958130, study PRJEB25191) | human gut metagenome | biome: human-associated habitat [ENVO:00009003]; feature: intestine environment [ENVO:2100002]; material: feces | place: Germany | collected 2013/2015
AAAAGCTCTGGGCAATTCATTACAACATCTACGAGGTGCAGCATGAGCAGGAGCGCCAGAACACCGCGACGCGGCAGAAAAAGCAGGAAATGGAACGCTAAGGAGGGCATTGCCTATTGAATATTTTTGAAACCGTCAAGCAGTCTGTGACCACCCGGCAGGCTGCGGAGCGATACGGCATCCGGGTGGAGCGAAACGGAATGTGCCGCTGCCCGTTCCACGATGACAGCACACCCAGCATGAAGCTGGATCGCCGGTATTACTGCTTCGGCTGCGGTGCCACCGGGGACGTGATTGACTTCGTTTCCCGGCTTCGCGGGATCGGCAGCAAGGAAGCCGCCATTCTGCTGGCACAGGATTTTGCCATTCCGTATGAGGATAGCGCGGGCAAGACAAATAGACCACGACAACAGAATACCGACGAGCAAAATTATCAGCACATGGAACGCTATTGCTCCCGTGTGCTGTTGGACTATTACCAGCTGTTATGCCGCTGGAAAGAGGATTATGCCCCGCAAACGCCAGAGAACGGCTATCACCCGCGCTTTGTGGAGGCATTGCAGAAGCTCTCGCTGGTTGAATATCTGCTGGACGAGCTGCTGTGCGGGGATATACAGGCGCGGGCATCCGTTGTGATCGAATATGGAGAGGAAGTGAGGAAAATTGAGCAGCGAATGGCAGAGCTTGCCGCCGCAGATGAAGCAGCAGCTCAAAATGCAGGCAGGCAGCATGGCACAGCCGATGAGCGTTGAAGAAGTCAAAGCCATGTTAGACACCACGGAAAAAGGCGGTGTCCGCAACAGTATCAAGAATTGCCTGACGGTGTTTCAGCACGATCCGCTGCTCTCCGGCGCGATTGCCTACAATCTGCTGACCGACCGCACCGACGTTGTCAAGCCCATCGGCTACGACCGAAGCCCCAGCGCCTCCATGACCGACACGGATATGAAGTACATCCGGCTGTATCTGGAAGAGAATTACGACCTGACAAGTGAGAAGAAAATCATAGATGCCGCCGATCTTGCCGCCCATCAGAACAGCTATCACCCTGTCAGGGACTTTCTGAACAGCCTTACATGGGATGGCACGGAGCGCATCCGCTATTGCTTGCACCATTTTCTCGGTGCGGAAGCAGACGAATACACCTTTCAAGCATTACGACTGTTCCTGCTGGGCGCGATTCATCGGGCATTTCATCCCGGCTGCAAATTTGAAGTCATGCTCTGTCTGGTGGGCGGTCAGGGCGCGGGAAAGTCCACCTTCTTCCGGCTGCTGGCAGGCAAGGACGAGTGGTTTTCTGATGATCTGCGGAAGCTGGACGATGATAACGTGTACCGCAAGCTGCAAGGTCACTGGATCATTGAAATGTCGGAGATGATTGCCACCGCCAATGCCAAGAGCATTGAAGAAATCAAATCTTTTCTGAGCCGCCAGAAGGAGGTCTATAAAATCCCGTATGAAACCCACCCCGCAGACCGATTGCGACAATGCGTATTCGGTGGCACGTCAAACGCAATGGACTTCCTGCCCCTCGACCGCTCCGGCAACCGGCGTTTCCTGCCCGTGCAGGTCTGCCCGGAACAGGCAGAGGTTCACATTTTGGAGGATGAAGCCGCATCCAGATCCTACTTGCAGCAGGTGTGGGCGGAGGCAATGACCATCTACCGGGCAGGCGGCTGGAAGCTGACGTTCAGCCCGGAAATGGTACGTTATCTCAAGGAACATCAGAAGGACTTCATGCCGGAGGACACGAAAGCGGGCATGATTCAGGCGTTTCTGGACAGCTACACGGGCGATACCGTCTGTTCCAAGCAGCTTTACAAGGAGGCGCTGAACCATGCTTTTGATGAGCCGAAGCAATGGGAGATCCGCGAGATCAACGAGATTATGAACCAGTGTGTGACCGGCTGGACGTATTTCTCCAATCCTCGCAGCTTTGCCGGGTACGGCAGGCAAAAAGGCTGGGAGCGAGAAAAGACTGCAACGGGCAGCGGCAACCAAAATACAGAAATCCCGGACGGCTTTGTGGAGATCACAGAGCAGATGGAGCTGCCGTTCTGAAAAGTGCGGCTGGTTGCAAATCCTGTTGTTACTCCGTTGTCAGGCTGGTTGCCGAGGCAATCCCTGCTCTGTCAGGCTTTTTCTGCCTTTGACAACCAAAACAACAGAAAAATAGAAGAAAAGGATAATCGTAAATCAACCGTCAGACCGGGTATGTTTCGAGGTTTTTGGAAGTCCGTTGCCGGACTTCGTTGCCGCCTCACCCTGCCTGGCTATTTTGTATGGAGGATAAACTGCCTATGAAGGAAATCCCGATTTGGGAAAAGAGCAATTTAACGCTGGAGGAAGCTGCGGCTTACTCCGGCATTGGCATCAACAAACTGCGTGAAATTACGAATGAAGATAAATGCAAATTCGTCCTTTGGGTGGGAAATAAGCGTCTGATTAAACGTCGCCTGTTCGATTGCTTTGTCGAGCAAGCATATTCTATTTGAGAGGCTGCCAAAGGCTGCAAATGTGAAACCGTCCTTTTCTCATTCGCTGCGGGTGGAAATCGCATGGTTGATGTGTTATACTGACACTGACCTTATAGATGCGCTTTTCACAGAAAGGAGTTTCTAAATGCCTGAAAAGCGCAAGGATAGCAAGGGCCGTGTTCTGAAGGATGGCGAAAGCCAGAGAGCAAACGGCACCTACGACTATCGTTATACCGATATCCACAAGAAACGGCGTTGTATTTACGCTAAATCGCTGACAGAGCTGCGGAAAAAAGAGGAAGAACTGTGGCGCGATCTGGCAGACGGCATCGACTACGTCGCCGGGGAGATGACGGTGGCTGATCTGGTTGACCGCTATATGAACCTGAAACGTGGGTTGAAACCCAATTCACTTCGGTCGTACAACACAGCGGTCAAGCGGATTCATGCTGACCCTTTCGGGCAAAAAGCCATCAAAACGGTAAAATTGTCCGATGCGAAAGGCTGGTTCGTGTTTCTGCATGACAGCGGTTTCAAGCAAAACACCATAGGAATCCTGCAAAGCGTTGTCAGACCGGCGTTTGAGATGGCGGTGGAGGATGACATCATCCGCAAGAATCCATTCAAGTTCAAGCTGTCGGACGTTGTGCCGAAGGACGCTTATGTGCGCAATGCCCTGACCAGAGAACAGCAGGAGAAATATCTGCAATTCGTTCAAGACTATGGCGGCAACTATTATGATGATATCGTCATTCTTATGGGAACCGGCTTGCGTGTGAGTGAGTTGTATGGCCTGACACGAGCAGATATCGACTTTGAACGGCACTGTATCCATGTCCGGCGGCAGCTTTGCCGGACGGCTGAAAAGCCCTACTTTGTCACACCGCCGAAAACAAAAAGCGGTATCCGCAATGTTCCCATGACAGATACCGTTTGTGCAGCGTTGCGGCGTGTAGTAAAAGCCAGAGCGTCCACGAAAGTGGAAGCGCTGGTGGATGGTTGCAGCGGATTCCTCTTTCTGGACAAGTCCGGAATGCCGAAGGTGGCAATGCACTTGGAAAACTATATGCGTGGCGTGCAGGGAAAGTTTGAGAAGGCGTACAGCAAACCTGTTCCGCGCATTACACCTCATGTGCTGCGACACACCTTCTGCACCAATGTTCAGCAGGCCGGGCTGGATGTAAAAAGCCTGCAATACCTGATGGGACACTCCAATGCCAGTGTGACGTTGGATGTCTACACGCACAGCAGCTTTGAATCGGTTGAAAGAGCCTTTGAACAGATCGCCGGCAACCTGTGATTTTCGACGCATGAAGCGGAATTGCTTACGCCGAAACTTACGCCAAAACTTACGCCAATCACCCGGTAAGTGGCGTAGATTTGCGTAGAAAAGCGTGGATCGTGCAAAAACGGAGAATCTGGAAAAATCGGCTTGTGGCCTTGATAATTCTACAAAAGTCTACGTTTCCCGATATTCGTGATTCGGCTCCAAAAGTGTGGTTTGGAAGGGCGGCATGTACTAAGCTGCTTCGCGCGCAATCAGATTCATACACCGCAGGAGGCGGAGTTTCCCATGTGGGAGGCTCCGCCTCCTTTTTTTCAAATCACTACCCCTCTGATGCAAAATATGATATAATAGACCTGTTTCATCAAAATAAAGAGGGGTATCGTTATGGAACGAACAGCTTTTACCGCCTATCGGGACAAGGTCGTCACCAACTGTGCCAGGGTCATCGTGGGCAAGGACGACATCATTGAAAAAGTCCTCGTCAGCTTCTTGTGCGGAGGCCATGTCCTGCTGGAAGACAAGCCCGGCACCGGCAAGACCATGCTTCTGCGCGCTTTTGCCCGGACTGTGGGCGGGGATTTCCGGCGGGTACAGTTCACGCCCGACCTGCTCCCGTCGGACCTGACGGGCATCAACTTCTACAACCAGAAGACCGGCGAGTTCGAGTTCCGGCCCGGCCCGCTCTTCACCAACTTTGTGCTGGCGGACGAGATCAACCGCGCCACGCCACGCACCCAGTCGGCCTTGCTGGAAGCCATGGAGGAAAAGCAGATCACGGTGGACGGCGTGACGAGCCGCCTGGCTGAGCCGTTCATGGTGCTGGCGACCCAGAACCCGCTGGAATCCTTTGGCACTTTCCCGCTGCCGGATGCCCAGATGGACCGTTTTTTCATGCGGTTGTCACTGGGGTACATGAACCGGGAGCAGGAGATGGAAGTGCTGTCCCGCCCGTCGGCGCAGGCGGTGCTCAGCCAGTTGAACCCGGTGGTCACGCCGGAGGAAACGGCCTATGTCCGCACGGCTTACCGTGAGGTGAAGGTCTCCGACGATGTGAAGAACTACCTGATGGACATCGTGGAGGCCACCCGCATGCAGGGCGGTTTCGTGAGCGGGGTGTCCACCCGTGGTGCGCTGGCGCTGTATCAGGCGACGCAGGCCTACGCGGCTCTGCAGGGCCGGGACTACGTTGTTCCGGAGGACGTCAAGGGGCTGGCCCCGGCGGTGCTCTGCCATCGTGTGGTCCTGGGCGGCAGCATGAACGCGGAAGCTGCAACCCAGCGGCTGCGGAAGCTGCTATCCGATGTTGAAGTTCCGCTGGAGAACCACTGATGGCGGCGGTCGTATTTGCGCTGGTGCTGGCGGGGCTACTCTTCTGGCTGGAACAGGAGTCTTGTGTCCACAGTCTGGACGATTTGCAGGGGCTGCTGGAAACGGAGGACTTCCTTGCTGAGGCAGACCAGCCGGTGAACCTGCGGCTGACCGTACGGAACAGCGGCCCCCACTGGAAGTCATTTGCAGCCCTGCGGCTCCATCTGGGGCGGGAGCTCACCCCGTGCAGCATGGACTACCTGACCAGAGACTGCGCCGGGCAGGGGCACACTGTGCGGTGCACGGCCTGGCTGCGTCCGCAGCAGGAGGCTTCGTTCAAAGTCGCGGTCCGCGTCGGGCAGCGGGGCCGCTATGTATTGGAGCCGCTACAGCTGATCGGCGGCGACCTGCTGGGCCTGAAGACGCAATCCCGCACAGAGCGGGGCTTCCATGAGCTCGTCGTTCCACCCAGGGAATGCGACCTGCCGGAACTGGACGGCCTGATGGGCGGCTTTCTGGGCGGCATCTCGGTGAACCGCTACCTCTACGAAGACCCCATCCTGACGGCAGGCTATCGCGAGTACACCAGCGGCGACCCGATGCGGGCCATCTCCTGGAAGCAGAGCGTCCGTGGACGGGGCTTGATGGTGAAAAAGTTTGATTACACGACCGAACCACGGGTCGTGGTGCTGGTCCATGCGGATTCGTTGCGCTATACCCAGCCGGAGCGGGTGGAGCGGTGCTACTCCATGGCCCGGACGGTCTGCCGGATGCTGGAAGAAAAGGCGGTGTCCTACCGCTTTGCGCTGAATGCAACGTTCGACCTGCTGATGAACGCGACCGTGACGGCGGGCGACGAGTGGAAAAAGCCGCTGGAAGTGCCGCAGGGGTACGGACCAGAACATTTCCGCCGCATGCTGGAAATGCTGGGCCGCGCCACCGGGCAGACCGCCCAGCCCTGCCGAGAGTTCTGCGCCCGGTATTATCACGCGCAGGAGCAGACGAGCTGCATCTTCCTGACCACAGAGCCGGAAGCAGAGGCCCGCGCCTGCCTGAACCCGATGCCAGGGGTTCGGTTGTTGGTCCTCACGCCGGAATGTGTGCAACAACGCGGAGAGGAGGGACCGGTATGATAGCACTACATGGACTCCGCATCCTGGGCGACCTCGCGTTCTACTACGCCTTTGCAGGCTTTTTTGCGGCAGGCTTCGGCGGGCATCCCACAATTTGGACGCTTCTCTGGCCCGCTGTCTGTTTTGCGGCGGCGGCCTGTTTCCGGGGAAATCCCGCCCTGCGCACCGTGCTGGCGCTGGCCAGTGCGGCGGCGCTGCCGTTTCTGCCTGCACGGGCGGATCAGCTCGTCTATCTCCCGGCGGTGTGCTATGTGACGCTGCTGGCGGTGCGGGAAGAGTTCGGCCTTTCTGCAGTGCAGCAGGGAGAGCGGTTCCGCTGGCTGCTGCGCATCTGGCCGCTGTTCGGTGCGGCGATGCTGCTGTGGAACGCAGACGCGGTGCTGACCACAGCCTTGCCCATGGCGATCACGGCGGCGCTTGCGCTGGTCTGGTTTACTCGGACGACCCGGCAGGACCCGGAGGTGTATCGTGCGCCATCCTACCTGCTGATATCCGGCGGGCTTCTGGCGGCGCTGAGCGGCGCGGCCTTTCTGCTCAGCCGCAGCGCCGTGATGAACGGGGCGAAAGCTCTGGCCGCAGCGGTGTATTTCAAGCTGCTGGTGCCGGTGCTGCAACTGGTGCTGAACAATGTGGTGGCCTACGGCATCGTCGTGGTGTTCCAAAAGCTGTGGTATGCCATTGCGTGGGTGCTGGCCTTGTTCGCAAACCGGCAGGTCGCAATGGGCGATTTGTATGAATCCAGAGCGGGCGATGTCCGGGACGCCATCGGAGAGGAGAGCGGCCTGCTGATGGACGGCCCACGGGTGCTGGCCGGAGTGGCGGTGCTCTTTGCGGCGGTGCTGCTGATTTTAGCGGTGCGGCACATCCTGCGCCGGGGCCGCGCGGCGGAACCGACCGGTGCTGCCCCGATGACGAAACGCCGGACCTCCCTGCGCACCCGCCGTCGGTGGCCGGGGCTCTTCCTTAGCCCGAACGCCCGTGTCCGGCGGGAATACCGGGTCTATCTCGACTACTGCGAGGTCCACGGCCTGACCATCCTGCGCGGAGATACCAGCCTGGACATCATGGGCCGTGCCTCCGGCATGGACTACGCTGCCGAGGCCGAACTGCGCGAAATTTACCTCCGCGCCCGCTATGCGGAAACGGCTACCGCCGAGGACGCTGCCCGCGCGGCAGAGCTCGTGAAAAAGATCTGCGAATGACCGCATCAACGCCCCCTGACTAGCCCACACTGTTTCAAAAGGCCAAAGGGGGCGTTTTCATGTCCGGACGGCGGGTGCTGGCGCTGTATGCGCTGCTGGTGGGGTGTTTTGCGGCGGTGGTCTGCCGGTTGTACTGGCTGTGCTCCCACGCGGACTATGCAGCCCGCGCGGCGGCGCAGAGCGTGGTGACGCTGGCGCTCCCGGCGCGGCGGGGCAATTTCTACGACTGCGAGGGCCATCTTCTGACGGGTTTTGGCACAAAGTGGATGGCGCTCTGTGTGCCCGGCGGGGGAAACTATACACGGCTCTTTTCCTGCACTGATGCGGCTGGGCAGGCGCTGCTGTACCAGAAACGAAACGCAGTCTCTCCGTTCCTGCTCACAGTGGACCGCGATGTTTCGCCGCTGGGCATTTCCTGCTGGCCGGTGGCCGTGCGCTATGCGGCCGCGCCGCTGGCTGTGCAGCTCATCGGGTATGTGGACGGCGACGGCAGGGGAGCCGCCGGGCTGGAAGCCGCGTTTGATGCGGCACTTTCCGGCACCGGGGAGGGCGACACCCTGACCTGCCTTGTCAATGCGCAGGGACGCCTGCGGAGCGAGCCGGAACAGACCCACGCCGACAGCGGGGCCGTGGGGGTCCAGCTGACTCTTTCCCGGTCGGTCCAGCGGGCGGCGGAAGCCGTTGCGGGCCGGATGATGACCACCGGCTGCATCGTGGTGCTGGATGCCGCAAACGCCGAAGTCCGCGCCTGTGTCAGTGTGCCGGGATACGACCCGGCAGACCCGGCTGCCAGCCTGAATGCGGCGGACAGCCCGATGCTGAACCGGGCCTTCCAGAGCTACGCGGTGGGGTCGGTGTTCAAGCCGGTGCTGACCGCCGCCGCGCTGGAAGCAGGGGAGACCGGTCTGGTCTACACCTGCCCCGGCTGGTGCGAGGTGGACGGGCAGGTGTTCCGCTGTGCGGGCGGCATCCCGCATGGGGAGGTAGACCTTGCCGCCGCACTGGAAAAAAGCTGCAACGGATACTTTATCCGGCTGGGGCAGGTGCTGGGAGCCGAGCGGGTCCGTGCGCTGGCTGAGCGGGTGGGCTTTGGGCAGGCCGCGGAACTGACGGACAGCTTCCGCACGGCGACGGGCATCCTGCCAACGACGGAAGCCCTGACCTCGTCCGGGGCCTATGCAAATTTCTGCTTCGGGCAGGGGGAGCTGCTGGCAACGCCGGTGCAGGTGGCCGGGATGCTGAACGCGCTGGTCACCGGCACCTGGCGGATGCCGCTCTTTTTGCGGAACACGCTGGACGAAGCGACCGGGGAGCCGCTGGAAACGCTGGCCCACCGGCGGGCGGAACCGGTCGTCTCGGAACAGACGGCGCAAACGCTGCGCGGTCTGCTGGCGGGCGTGGTGGCAAACGGCACCGGCCGCGAGGCGGCCTTGCCGGAGACCACCGCCGCCGGGAAGACCGGGACGGCCCAGACCGGCCAGTTCCGGGCGGGTGAAGAGCTGAAAAACAGCTGGTTTGCGGGCGTTTTTCCGGCGGAACAGCCCCGGTATACCATCGTGGTCCTGCAGGACGCCCAGACAGAACCTGCCCATTCCAGCGCCGCAGTCTTTGCCGCTCTGGCCGAAATGCTGGAAAATTTGGCCCGATGAGGCAGAGTTCATCTTGCAATTTGCGCGGTTGTATGCTATCATATTCTTATATTTGTATGCAGTCTCAATCAAATTTACAATAAAAGGAGCGTTCCATCCATGTCTGCTATTGAAATCGTCGGCGGCGCCATCCTGCTTGCTGCCTCGGTCGTCATCATCGTCCTTACCCTGATGCAGCACACCCACGGTCAGGGCCTGTCCGGTGCGATCAACGGCGGCGCATACGGCGCAAACAACGCACGGCTGACCCCTGCCGACCAGATGCTGGCCAAGGTGACCCGCATCGCCGGTGTCGTCTTCTTCGTGGTGGCCGTCCTGGCCTGTGTGTTCGCCAGCCGTCTGGCTTGAGGACCCGCGCACAGCCCCGTGTAAGGCGGGGCTGTTTTTCTGTCTGAAATTTCTCTGTCTGCGCTGCGGACAGCTCTTCTTCTGAGGGGAGCCTCTGACAGGCCGGGTGGGCCTGCATCGGATGAGAAAAGCCCGATGGGCAAACACTGCCGGGTGCGGATGCCTCCGGCAGAAGGTGGGAAACTCAGGATTCCGCTGGAGAATTTTGAGAATGTTGTTAAGGAGTAAAATCTATGTCATTACGCGATAAGATCGAGCATGCCATCCAGAACCAGCCCTGCACCGTCAAGGACCTGAAGGCCCGCTTCGGCGGCGACCGCGGGGCAGACCGCAAGGTGATGGAAGCACTGGATGCTCTGGTGCACGAGGCTGTGGTCTGCCAGCGTTCGGGCGTGTTCTTCACCGTGCGCTCCGGCCGCGCCGAGAAGGCCCTGCTGTGCAAAGTGGTCAAACTGGGCAAGAACTTTGCCTTTGTCATGCTGGAAGATGAGACCAGCGATATCTTCATCCCCGGCCGCTTCACCCGCGGCGCGATGCCCGGTGACGAGGTCCTCGTCGAAAAGTTCGAGCATCCCCGTGTGGAGGGCAGCGACGAGGGCGCCATCCTCGCGGTGCTCACCGAGAAGAACGACCTGGTGGGCACGGCCCGCCGGATCGAGGGCCGTCTGAAGTTCGTGCCGGACGACTGCCCGGCCATCTCCATGCAGCTGATGCGGAACTGCGAAGGCGGTGCTAAGGACGGCGACAAGGTGGCGGTCGAGATCCTGATGCGCGGCAGCCGCCAGGAAGATCACCGCGTCGGCGTGGCCATGCGGTTCGGCAGCTCGGATGAAGCCAAGCGCTGCGCCAAGGCGCTGCTCTACGCCCGCGATATCCACACCCGCTTCCCGGACAAAGTCCGCGAGGAAGCCAAGAAGTTTGAGGGCATGACCGTTTCGGAAGAGGACTGCAAGGGTCGCATGGACCTGCGCGCTCTGCCCATCTTCACCATCGACAGCGCCGAGACCAAGGACATCGACGATGCCATCAGCCTGACCCGCACTCCGGAGGGCGGCTTTGAGCTGGGCGTCCACATTGCGGACGTCTCCAACTACGTCAAGCCCGGTTCTGAGCTGAACGAAGAGGCGTTCAACCGCGCCACTTCCGTTTACTATGCCGACCAGGTCGTGCCCATGCTGCCCAAGAGTCTGTCCAACGGCATCTGCTCTCTGAACGAGAAGGAGCTGCGCCTGGCCTTCTCCTGCCTGATGCGGCTGGACAAGGACGGCAACCTGACCGATTACCGCTTCGTGAAGTCGGTTATCTGCAGCCGGGTCAAGGGCGTCTACGCAGAGATCAATGCCCTGCTGGCCGGAACGGCCGATGCCGAGATCCAGGCCAAGTACGCCGAGGTGGCCGACCAGCTGCCCGCCATGAAGGAACTGTACGCCCACCGTGCCCGCCTGCGCACCGAGCGCGGCTGCATCGACTTCGAGAGCGGGGAAGTGAAGCTCATCCTCGACGAGGACGGCCACTGCATCGACGTCAAGAAGCGCACCTCCGGCGAGAGCGAGGCCATGATCGAGGAGTTCATGCTGCTGGCCAACCAGTGCGCGGCCCACTTTGCCCGCGTCAAGCAGATCCCCTTTGTCTACCGTGTGCACGAGGAGCCCAACGCCGAGAAGCTGGAGCGTCTGCACGCTCTGCTGCAGGCCTGCGGGATCAATGACCACTTTGCAAAAGAGGTGCCCACCCCCAAGGAGCTGAGCGCCATCCTCGAGGGCGTGCGCGGCACTCCCTATGAGCAGATCATCAACACCGGAATGCTCCGCTGCATGTCCAAGGCTGTGTACGAGGAAAAGCCCAAGGGCCACTATGGTCTGGTCCTCAAGGACTACGCCCACTTTACCAGCCCCATCCGCCGTTACCCTGATCTGGCCATCCATCGCATCATGACGGATCTGCTGCAGGGCACGGACAAAGAGACCATGATCCTCCGCTACAGCGATTTTGCGGAGAAAGCCAGCAAGCAGTCCAGCGAGCGGGAGATCATTGCCATGCAGATCGAGCGCAAGGCCGAGGATTGCTATAAGGCTGAATATGCCCGCCGCCATCTGGGCGAGTGCTATGAGGGCACCATTTCCGGCGTGACCCAGCGCGGCCTGTTTGTGGAGCTGGAAAATGGTGTGGAGGGCTTTGTGCCTGCTTCCAGCCTGACCC
>OLXG01000894.1_pt1 | contig 11601 bp, 6 predicted proteins | sample 1673861 | NCBI WGS metagenome assembly OLXG01 (sample SAMEA103958130, study PRJEB25191) | human gut metagenome | biome: human-associated habitat [ENVO:00009003]; feature: intestine environment [ENVO:2100002]; material: feces | place: Germany | collected 2013/2015
CGGGCGGGCGTACTCCTCAAAGGCCGCCGTCACCTGCATCCCGTCCGGGGTGATCCAGTCCAGGGGCACTTTCTTCTCCAGGTTTGCCACCTGCTGCACATCCACCGACTCGGTGATGCACTGGTAAGGGTAGCTGGAGATCCGCTTGAGGGCGATCATCCGGCCCGTCTCGCCTGCAAAGGCTGCTGCCGCGGCGGCGCCACCCACGGCGTAAGCCTCGTTCACGTCGGTGCGGCTGGCCAGATGGCTGGCGCAGCGCTGCAGGGTCGAGAACTCAATGGCGCGGCTCTTGCAGCCCAGCTTCTCGTGGATGAGCTCGGAGAGGTAGCGGCTGGTGCCGCTCAGGATGGCCTTGTGGCCAAAGGCGTCCAACTGCCCGGCCCCGGAGACGAGGTCGCACAGGTAGGTGCCGTCAGCCGTCTTGACGCCCTCGCTGGCCGCGATGATGACATTGGGCTTGGTGCGCTGCAGCTCGTCCACCTTGGCCAGGAATTTTTCCGGGTCAAAGGGGACTTCCGGCAGGAGGATGAGGTCCGGGCCGTCACAGTCCTCGCCGCCGGCCAGACAGGCCGCACCGGCCAGCCAGCCCGCGTGGCGGCCCATGATCTCGGCCACCGTCACGCTGCGGATGTTGTAAACGGAGGAGTCACGGATGACCTCCTTCAGGATGGTGGCAATGTACTTGGCGGCAGAGCCGTAGCCGGGGGTGTGGTCGGTCAGGCAGAGGTCGTTGTCGATGGTCTTGGGCACACCGATGAACCGGACGCTGCTGCCCACCTGGGCACCGTAACGGGAGAGTTTTGCAATGGTGTCCATCGAGTCGTTGCCGCCGATGTAGAACAGAGCACAGATATCGTACTTGTCAAACAGGGTGAACAGCTTGATGAACGGGGTAGAGTCCACGTCCGGGTCCGGCAGCTTGTAGCGGCAGCTGCCCAGATAGCTGGACGGGGTGCGCTTGAGCAGCTCAATGCTCATGCGGTCGTCCAGCAGGACATTCAGCTCGATGAGTTCTTCCTTGAGCAGGCCCTCGATGCCGTACTTCATGCCGTACACCTTGTCGGCACCCAGACTGCAGGCAGCCTTGTACACGCCTGCCAGGCTGGAATTGATGACGGCCGTGGGGCCGCCGCTCTGACCAATGATTACATTTTTGGCCATGAGTACCTCCTTCTTGATCCTTTACCGTGAACGATGGAAAACGCCTGCAAACCGATGTTGTCTGCCGCCCTGCTGCAAAGGAACTGCGGCCCTGCACTGCACACAGACCAAAGGCGGCTGACAAAACAAGTTTGCAAGTGGTACAAAAATGATGCAGCATGTGAATGCGCTTTTTGTAAAATGCGCAAAAACTGCTACGACTCTATTGTAACTGTTTTGCCTGTTGTATGCAAGACCCAATTGGTTGCACAGGCAAAAAAATTATGATAGAATGGGAGCACTTGCATCCGATGCGGCGGGCTGTGTCGGCCGCTGGGGGTAAAAACGAGAAAGCTGGAGCAAAAACCATGGGGATTTCACACGAATATCATTCGACATCGCACCGTGCCCGTCACGGCGGCGTGAGCGGCAAGCTGCGCCTGGCAGGGGTGGTGCTGGCCATTTTGGTGTTGGCCTACGCCATTACCGCCATTCTGGAAAACGGTGCATCGGCCAAGGACGCACAGTCGGAGCCGGTGGCCAGCGGCATTGCACAGGACATTCTGGCACCACTGCCCATGCAGGGCGAAGCGGCAGACAGTGACAGCAGCGGCGACAGCACCGCGCCGGATGGCAGCGGGGACGCACAGGCGGTCACGCTGGAGACCTTTGGCCCGGCCCGGCAGGATGCGGCCGCTGCGGTGGTCAAGGCCTACGACGCCAGCGTCATCCGTCAGCCCAGCTGCGGGCAGGTGGACCTGAACTATTTTGCGGACGCGGCCTTTCTGGGTGACAGCCTGACCGTGGGCTTTTCGGACTACCAGATCAATCTGGGCGGGGCGCTGGTCTGCGGTTACACCGGCGTGGGGCCGGATGCCATCGTGAACCGGACGGCGGTCAAGAGCTCCGTCCGCGGAGAAGAGATCGCACTGGATGTGCTGGCCGCTGCCCAACCCAAAAAGCTGTATATCCTACTGGGCACCAACACCCTCACCACGCTGGGTGCTTCCGACCGGTTCCTGGCCTATTACGGCCAGATGCTGGACATGCTGCGGGAGGCGCTGGGGCCGGACTGCGTGATCTATGTGGAGTCGGTCCCGCCGGTGCGTCCGAAAGCGGCCGCCGAGAAGCCGGGTCTTGCTTCCGATGTGCTGCGCGGGGTGAATGAGCAGCTGGCCCAGCTGGCCGCCAGCAAGGGCTGCGTGTATCTGGACCTGTGGGAGGCCCTGGCCGACGGTGAGGGCAACCTGAAAGAGATGCTGGCAGCGCCGGACGGCATCCACCTGTCGGCTGGCAACGGCTATGGCACCTGGCTCACCTACCTGCGCAACCACGCAAAGTATTCGGCCAACAATTCCTGGACGATGGGCAGTGTGTACAGCGCTCAGTGACCTTAATACTTTGGGGGCAACCTGGAATTTTATGCTGAACACATGAAGAAATGCTGACTTTTGCATGAACGGACTTCACAAGTGCCTGTCTGGCAGACAAAAAGCACCCGGCGGAAAAACAAACTGCATCCCATTTCCAGAACAGCAGATCTTACGGTCTGACAAATGGGGTGCGGTTCAAACCCGGCGGTTTCGATCTTATATTGTTTTTATTGTTTGCTTGACGGAGTACACTTCAGAGGCCGCAGCGGTCTTTTGCGTTTTGTGGTAAAACTCAGCTCCGGCGCTTGGCCAGTACCGCCGCCCCGCTGGCAGCGGTCAGGACGCCCAGCAGGGCAAGCCCGGCACCCGCCTGCCCGAAGAGATCGCCCACGGCACCCACAAAGGGACTTGCGGGGATCATCAGGATACTGTAGGCCATGTTGTCCACACTGATGAGGGTAGCCCGCTGATCACTGGAGATCAGGGCATTGAGACGCTGGTCGGCATGGAGCAGCCAGACTTCCAGCACGCCCTGCACCAGCATCATGCCCAGAATGCCGCCCCATGCAGGCGCCGCGCCGACCAGAAAGGTCCCGCCGCCGACCAGCAGGGCACACACCGTGTAGAACCGCCGCAGGGTGTGGGGATGTACCCGTCGGCCAATCTCGGTACCGGCCACGCAGGCCGCACCGCCCAGCAGCAAGGGCAGAAAAAGCCACTCGGTGGGCCAGCCCAGCTCCACGAGCCGCTGCTGCAGGAACATCTTGGTCAGATAGCAGGGGACAGAGATGAACGCATCGGCAGCGATGAGTTTTGCCGCCAGCGGGCAGCCGCGCAGGGCGGCGGCACTGTCCCGCACCAGCTGCGCGAACTGGCCCGGCAGCTCTCGCAGGGAATGGGAACTCCGGGCGGCTTGTGCCTCGGTGACCACAGGTTCCTTCAGCAGGAGCATGGCCAGTGTGGAAATGCTGCTGAACAGCGCACTCACCAGATAAAAGCCGGAAAACCGCAGAAACCGCCGCAGTGTGCTGGCAAGGGAGCCGAGCGCGCTGGCCAGCATGCCGATCTGGGAGCGGTTGGCGGCCACGGAAAGATACCGTTCTTCCTGCCCGGCCTGCTTCAGGCTGTCGTAGGTCAGAGCGGCATCGGTGCCGGAAAACATGGTGTTGGACAGGGCGTTCAGCCCCATTGCCGCACAAATCAGGAAAAGGCCGGGCGCAAATGCCATGAGCAGGCTGCTCAGCACTGCCAGGATACCGCCCGCCACAAGGGCCCGTTTACGCCCCAGCAGGTCGGCGGCCATTCCGCTGGGCACCTCGCACAACAGGCTGACGATATGGTAAACGCTCTCGGCAAGGCCGATCTCCCACAGCGAGAACCCGCGGGCGGCCAGCAGCGCCACCCATACGGCATCCGTGATGCGCAGGCCGGAAAAGAAATTGGACAGATAGATGCAGCGCAGCTGCTTTTTTAAATGGATGGTATGATTCATGGGGAACACCCTTTCTGCTTCTGCGTGAAACAGTGCCCCATTTCCCGGCAAAACAAAAACGCCCCACAGCAAAGCTGCGCGGCGCATAAAAACGATGCTCCACGCTTTGCCGGAAGAAAAATGGGTACACTTCGAGCCGGAAATGCTTAGGGGTTGCCTTTTTTAAAGAAAACGCAGCCGTTCCAGCCCATCCGGGTGTACCCTCCTTCCATGTAAAGCGCTGCACTGAATATAACATGACAGAGCCAAAATGTCAAGTCAAAACCGGAAACCTGCGCAAAATCTGCCCGCCCCGCTTGCAAACCGCCGCAAAATGTGGTAACATAACAAACGGTTATAAAACCTGAATACTCCCAAACGCAGCGACGGAGAGAGTAGGTTTGTTCGGCACAGCAAAGAGAGGGACTTCACCGGCTGAAAGGGTCCCCGCGTGCAGACAGGCTGAAGTTCGCTCCTGAGCGGCCTGCGCGAACGGCTTTGCGGCCCACTAGCACAGGACGGTTGCGCCCCGTTACGGCGTTTGAGTGCCGCCCGCTGCTTGCGCAAAGGGCGGAAACCGGGTGGTACCGCGGAGCAGACTGTTACAGCTTCGTCCCTTTTGCCTGAGAACAGGCAGAGGGGACGGAGCTTTTTTCATGCCTCCGCTCATGAACACGAAGTAGTAAAAGGAGAGAACATCCATGCAAGCAATGATCGACGAGCTGGCAAAACAGGCCGAAGAGAGCCTTGGTCAGGTCTCCAGCAAGGAAACGCTGGCATCCTTCTGGCAGGAATACCTCAGCAAAAACGGCAAGATCCCTGCCCTGATGAAGAATCTGCGCACCGTTGCGCCGGAAGAGCGCCCCGCCATGGGCAAGATCATCAACGAACTCAAGCAGAAGGTGCAGGCAGACTACGATGCCGCCGCCGAGGCCGTGAAGCAGGCAGAACTTGCTGCCCGCAACGCCGCCGAGACGGTGGATATCACCCTGCCCGCCAAGACCCGCTCTGTGGGCGGTCTGCACCCGTTGACGCTGGTCACCAACCAGATCATCGACGTGTTCTCCGGCATGGGCTTTGCCGTGGCGGATGCCCCGGAGATCGAGGATGACGACCACAACTTCACCCGCCTGAACGTGCCCAAGGATCACCCCGCCCGCGACATGCAGGATACCTTCTACCTGTCCGACGAGTTCCTGCTCCGCACCCAGACCTCCGGCGGCCAGATCCGCACCATGGACAGCCAGAAGCCGCCCATCAAGGTGCTGATCCCCGGCCGCGTGTTCCGCTCTGACTCGGACGCGACCCACAGCCCCATGTTCCACCAGATGGAAGGTCTGGTCGTGGATAAGGGCATCACGCTGGGCGACCTGCAGGGCGCTCTGAACACCTTCGTGCAGAAGATGTTCGGTGCCGACACCCGCACCCGCCTGCGTCCCTCCTACTTCCCCTTCACGGAGCCCAGCGTCGAGGTGGATGTGAGCTGCTTCGAGTGCCACGGCAAGGGCTGCCCCCTGTGCAAGCACACCGGCTGGATCGAGGTTCTGGGCGGCGGCGTTGTCAACCGCAAGGTGCTGGAGAACTGCAACATCGACCCGGACGAGTACTCCGGCTTCGCTTTCGGCATCGGCATCGAGCGTATCGCCATGCTGAAGTACGGCATCAACAACATCGGTCTGATGTTCGAAAATAATCTGCAGTTCCTCAAGCAGTTCCACGAATAAGAGGGGAGAGAACAAACAATGAAAGTACCTTTCAGTTGGTTAAAAGAATTCGTTGATATCGATGTCACCGCACAGGAGCTGGAGGAGAAGCTGTTCTCCTGCGGCTTTGAAGTGGAAGAGCTGATCCCGCTGGATGCCGGCATCAGCAAAGTGGTGGTAGGCAAGATCGTGGAGATGGAAAAGCAGGAGGGCACCCACCTGACCAAGTGCGTGGTGGACTGCGGCGACTATGGCCATGATATTCAGATCTCCACCGGTGCGGCCAATGTGTACGCCGGTATGCACACCCCCGCTGCTCTGGACGGCTCCACGCTGCCCGGAGGTATCAAGATCAAGGCAAAGCCCTTGATGGGCATTGAATCCAACGGTATGCTCTGCTCCGGCGAGGAACTGGGTCTGAACGAGGACCTGTACCCCGGCGCTGAGGTATACGGCCTGCTGGACCTGCCCAAAGATACCGTGCCCGGAACCCCCATTCAGCAGGTTGTTGGGTTGGATGATTATATCTTTGATATCTCCATCACCGCCAACCGTGCCGACTGCCAGAGCGTTCTGGGCATTGCACGCGAAGTTGCCGCTGTGCTGAACAAGCCCCTGAAAATGCCTGCCACCGATTACACCGTGAGCGATTACAAGGACCCGCGCCTGAGCATTACGGTGGAAGCACCGGACCTGTGCCCGCGCTACCTGGGCCACTATGTGCGCAACATCACCACCGGTGAATCTCCGCGCTGGATGCGCCGCCAGCTGGCCCTGTGCGGCCTGCGCAGCATTTCCAACGTGGTGGATATCACCAACTATGTCATGCTGGAAATCGGCCAGCCGATGCACGCCTTTGATATGGACACGCTGGAAAGCTGCCAGATCATTGTGCGCCGTGCCAAGGACGGCGAGAAGATCACCACGCTGGACAGCAAGGAGTTTACCCTGACCCCCCAGAACCTGGTCATCTGCGATGGCGAAAAGCCGGTTGCCCTGGCCGGTGTTATGGGCGGCCTGAACAGTGAGATCAAGCCGGAAACTACCCAGCTGCTGTTTGAATCTGCCAAGTTTGCCCGCGATAACATCCGCAAGACCGCCCGCGGCCTTGGCCAGAACACGGATGCTTCCGCCCATTACGAGAAGGGCATCAGCGAATATACCACCGAGCTGGGCATGGCCCGCGCCCTGCACCTGATCCAGGAGTTGGGCTGCGGCGAAGTGACCGCCACCGAGTTTGACTGCTCTGCCGGTGCTCCGCGTAAAGGCAAGCACTTCACCGCCCGCATCAGCGCCATCAACGCCATTCTGGGCATTACCGTGCCCACCGAGGAAATTCTGGCCATCCTGAAAAAGCTCAGCTTTGAAGTGACGATGGAAGCCGACGGTGACACCATGCAGGTGGTTGCTCCGCGCTACCGCGAGGATATCGAGATCGGCGAGCCGGACCTGGCCGAGGAAGTGATCCGTGAATATGGCTATGACCATATCACCCCCACCTTCCTGAAAGCTGCCCAGGTCACCACCGGGGGCCTGACGGCTGACCAGCACCGCCGCGATAAGCTCAAGAGCGCTATGTGTGCCCAAGGCTTTTATGAGGCTATGACGCTGGCATTCTATGCGGATGCCGACCTGGATGCCCTGCACATTGCCCCCGATGCACCGGAGCGCAATGTCATCCGCATTGTCAACCCCATCTCCTCCAACCTGACCATCATGCGCTCCCTGCTGGCACCCAGCCTGTTGAACGTGGCGGTTACCAATCTGAAAAAGGGCAACGCTGCCGGCCGTCTGTTTGAGCTTTCCAACATTTATGTTCCCAAACAGCTTCCGCTGACCGAACTGCCGGAAGAGCGCCTGCACCTGGGCTTTGTGGCCTTTGGTGAGCATGAGGACTTCTTTGCCGTTAAGGGCGCACTGGAAGACCTGGCTGCTTCCTTCGGCGTAACCTTTGAGGTGGAGCGTGCCGAGGATGTGCCTTACCTGCACCCCGGCATTGCCGCTTACATCCTGTGCAACGGCGTGCGTGTGGGCAGCTTTGGCAAGCTGGCCAACGATGTGCAGGCCGGTCTGGATCTGCCGCGTGACAGCCGCGCCAACCAGAAGATCTTCCTGGGCGAGATCGATTACGAGACGCTGGTGGCACAGCTGCCTGCCGGTCTGCGTTATCATCCGCTGCCGGAGTTCGATACCGTGGCCCGTGACCTGGCTCTGGTTGCTGACGAGGAAACCCCCTGCGGCACCATCATTGCCGAAATGAAGCGCGCCTGCAAGCAGCTGGCCGATGTGGAGCTGTTTGATATCTACCGCAGCGAAGCCATTGGCGCCGGCAAAAAGAGCATGGCGTTCACCTTGCACTTTGCACCGGAAAACAAAGCCCTGGAAGCTGCCGATGTGGACCGCTTTGTCAAGAAAATCCTCGGCAACCTCAAGTTCAAGCTGGGCATCGAGATCCGCTGAACTCTTTTGCCGCGTTCGCTGCCGCCCGGCGGTAAGCTGAACGCCTGAACGGAAATAACACAAAACCACCCCTTGCCCCGACCGCACGGTAAAACCTTGTGCGGCAGGGCAGGGGGTGGTCGTTTTATATTTGGCCACTGGCCTAAATGCGCCGCGCCAAAAACAAACCCGCCGGGGCAGGCAGCTGTTGTGCTGCGCCGCCCCGGCGGGTGCTGCTATCTATGGTGTGTAGTCAATCAGGTATCGGAATCCAGCTTCAGCACGGCGGTAAAGGCTTCGCTGGGCAGGGTCACGCTGCCCAGTTTGCGCATCTTCTTTTTACCGGCTTTCTGCTTTTCCAGCAGCTTCTTTTTACGGGTAATATCGCCGCCATAGCACTTGGCCAAAACATCCTTGCGCACGGCCTTGACTGTTTCGCGGGCAATGATCTTGCCGCCCACGGCCGCCTGAATGGGAATTTCAAACAAAGCGCGCGGGATGTTTTCCTTCAGCTTTTCGCAGATGCGGCGCCCCTTGGCGTAAGCGTTATCCGCAAATACGATCATCGAAAGCGCATCCACGATCTCGCCGTTCAGCAGGAAGTCTAGCTTGACCAGCTCGGACTGGTGCCAGCCCTCCCACGCATAGTCATAGCTGGCGTAACCGCGGCTGCGGCTCTTGATGGCGTCAAAGAAGTCATAAACAATCTCGCCCAGCGGAATCTGGTAATGCAGGTCCACGCGAGTCTCATCCAGGTAATCCATCGCAATCAGGGTGCCGCGCTTTTGCTGGCACAGGTCCATCAGCGGGCCAACATAATCGTTGGGGGTGTAAATGTGGGCATCCACAAATGGTTCTTCCGCCTTGGCAATGCGGGCCGGGTCGGGATAGGCGGAGGGGTTATCGATCACTTCCACCGTGCCGTCCGTCAAGGTCAGCCGGTACTGAACACCGGGGGTGGTGGTGATCAGGTCAAGGTCAAACTCGCGCTCCAACCGCTCGGTGATGATTTCCATGTGCAGCAGCCCAAGGAACCCGCAGCGGAAGCCGAAGCCCAGGGCCGCACTGGTTTCCGGCTCAAAGCTCAAGGCGGCATCGTTCAGCTGCAGCTTTTCCAGCGCATCTTTCAAATCAGGGTAGTCGGCGCCATCGGCGGGGTAAATGCCGCAGAACACCATCGGCGTTACCTGGCGGAAACCGGGCAGAGCTTCCGCCGTGGGGGCTTCGGCCAGGGTGATGGTATCGCCCACGCGGGTATCGCGCACGGTCTTGATGGAGGCCGTCAGGTAGCCGACTTCACCGGCCTCCAGCTTATCGCAGGGGGCCAGGGCAGTAGCACCCATGTGGCCCACTTCCACCAGCTGGAAGGTTGCGCCGGTGTTCATCAGCTTGATGGTATCGCCGGGGCGCACGGTGCCTTCAAACACGCGCACATAGACGATAACGCCCTTGTAGCTGTCGTAAATGGAGTCAAAGATCAGGGCTTTCAGCGGGGCATCGGGGTCGCCCTGCGGGGCGGGAACATCCTGCACCACGCGTTCCAGCACTTCGCGGATATTGATGCCCATCTTGGCGCTCACGCGCGGGGCATCCATGCAGGGCAGACCGATGACATCCTCCACCTCTTTGGCGGCGGCATCCGGGTCAGCGCTGGGCAGGTCAATCTTATTCAGGATGGGCACAACTTCCAGGTTGTGGTCAATGGCCAGGTAGCAGTTGGCCAGCGTCTGGGCTTCCACGCCCTGGCTGGCATCCACCACCAGGATGGCACCCTCACAGGCGGCCAGACTGCGGCTGACCTCGTAGGCAAAGTCCACGTGGCCCGGGGTGTCGATGAGGTTGAACTCGTAGGTCTTGCCGTCCTTGGCAGTGTAGTTCAGGGTAACGGCGCGGGCTTTGATGGTGATGCCGCGCTCCCGCTCGATGTCCATGTTATCGAGGATCTGATCCTCCATGATGCGCTCGTCCACGCTCTTGGTCAGCTCCAGAATGCGGTCCGACAGGGTGGACTTGCCGTGGTCGATGTGTGCAATGATGCAGAAATTTCGGATGTTGTCTCTTGCCATGTAATTCCTCCGGGAGAGTGTGTTAGTCGTTCAGAATCCAGTCCTCCACGGCAGCGGTCGTGCCGTGTTCCAGATAAACACGGGGCACCCGGCGGGAAACGCCGCAGAGCACCTCGTAGGTGATGGTATCGGTCTTGCGGGCAATGTCCTCCGCACTGTCGCTGACAGTGCCGCCCCACAGGATGGCTTCGTCCCCCTCCTGCACCGTGCCCGGCACAGCGGAGAGATCCACCATCATCTGATCCATGCAGACCCGGCCCAGCACCGGGCAGGGCGTGCCGTGGATCTCCACGATGCCTTTGCCGCAGCTGAGCTGGCGGGGGTAGCCATCGGCGTAGCCGGTGCAGAGGGTGGCCACCGGCGTGGGCCGCTCTGCTGTGAACCGGCGGCCATAGCTGGTGGACTGGCCCGGCTGCAGCACCTTGACCATGCTGACCACGGTCTTGAGCTTCATCACCGGGCAGAACAGCCCGAAGCGGACTTCATCGCTGGGGTCAAAGCCGTACAGGATGATGCCGGGGCGGGCCATGCAGTGTGCCCGGGGCAGGCCCTCGGGCCAGTCCGGGTGGAGCATCACACCGGCCGAGTTGTCGCAGTGGACGATGCCGGGCTCGTGCCCGGCTGCCGTCAGGGCGCTGCAGGCCTGCACAAAGAGCCGGTGCTGCTCGGCGGTGTAGGCAATGTTTTCCTCAGCGGTGTCATCGGCCACCGAGAAGTGCTGGAACAGGCCGGTCATTTCCAGGCCGGGCAGAGTGCAGGCGGCAATGGCCTCGGCAATGGCGGCATCAAAATCGGTGCGCAGAGCAAAGCCGATGCGGCCCATGCCGGTATCCACAGCCAGATGCACTTTGACCCGGCCCCCGGCGACCTGTGCGGCCTCGCTCAGGGCTTTGGCCTGGGGCAGGGAATAGCAGGCTGCGGTGATATCGTCCCGGATGAGGGCGGCAGCGTATGTGGGCTGCACATGGCCCAGAATGAGGATGGGCAGGGTCTGGCCGCTCCTGCGCAGCTGCAGGGCCTCGGCCAGGCAGCTGACAGCCAGCCAGGAGGCACCCTCCTGCGCAAAGACCCGGGCGCACTGGACGGCACCGTGGCCGTAGCTGTCGGCCTTCACCACGGCACACAGGGGAAGGCTGCCTGCCCGCTGCTTTACGGTGCGGAAGTTGGCCCGCAGGGCATCGAGGTCGATCTCAGCCCAGACGTGTTTTTCAAAGTTCTGCATCTGCATGATGCATTCCCTCCTTTGGGGATGGATTGGATGTGCGGCCTGTGTGGACCGGCCGCCAGCCGTCGATGCCGCTCTCCTGCAGAGCATGGAGCGTTTTTTGCCGGAAGGCGTGGTCGGTGCGGCAGCGCTCCCGGACAAAATCCTTGGTCTGCTCCCGCACGGTCACACCGTCGGCGGGACA
>OLXG01000908.1_pt1 | contig 11538 bp, 13 predicted proteins | sample 1673861 | NCBI WGS metagenome assembly OLXG01 (sample SAMEA103958130, study PRJEB25191) | human gut metagenome | biome: human-associated habitat [ENVO:00009003]; feature: intestine environment [ENVO:2100002]; material: feces | place: Germany | collected 2013/2015
CTCTCCATTGATAATCACTTTTTTGATTACTTTCTGGATTTTCTCTCTGTCAAAAGATTCCATATTGATGATACTTTCTAACTGTGTCTCAAACTTACTAGAAGAATTATCTTCTGGTGGTATTTCTGTTTTAAGCTGTTCGATTTCCTGATGCAATTCATCAATCTGCTCCACCATCGCCTTTGAACGCTTGACATACTCTTCTCTTGTGAGCTTGTCATCCTTATAATCAGAATACAACATCATCTTTTTACTGCTGAGGCTCTTCACCTTCTTTTCAAGTGTTGCAATCTTTTCTTCCGGAGATACTTCTTTCGATTTACCAGCTTTCTTTATTCCTTTCTCATCCAGATAAGCTGTTGCATACATATTTACAATTTTCATGATTGTATTTTCAACCTTGGCAATTTCCACCCTGTTGCTTTTGCATGGAGAATTTTCCTCAATTCTAGACGAGGAACAAAGAAGAATGTCACCTTTTACCCTTTTGCTGGGTACCAAGGCTCTGCCACATACCCCACAATAATAAAACGGATTATAGTTTCTCTTACCACGCTTTGGACGAATATATTTTTTTGAATTAGCATGTGCCGTATCAAATAATTTCTGAGTAATAATAGGTTCATGACAATTCTCTATCACAATCCATTCGTCTTTAGGCACATAGGTTGAAGTGTTATTGCTGCCTACCCTCTTCTTTGTTTTATTCCATATCAGTTTTCCAAGATAAACTTCATCGTTTAATATATCGTGGATAGAAGAAGTACTCCACAAGCTTTTCACTTCAACTGCATGGAAAAAGTTTTTGCTTCCTTTTCTCTTCTTATATGCGGATGGTGTATCAATACCGTGAGCATTTAAGTAATTTGCCACTTCTGTTTTTCTTTTGCCCTGTGCGGTCAGTTCAAATATCAGCTTAACCACTTCTGCTGCTTCCGGATCTACAATAATCTTATGCTTATCATTTGGATCTTTGACATATCCATACCTTAACTGACCACTAATGTTCTCCCCATTCAGTATCCTTGTGTGCTTTGCAGAACATATTTTATTGGACAAGTCCCTGCTATAAAGCATATAAATTAAATTCTTAAACGCAACATTCATACCACCGGTGGAACCATCATAGTTATCGCTGTCATAATTGTCATTAACTGCAATAACCCGTACCTGATAAAGTGGAAGTATCTGCTCCAAAAGACTTCCAACTTCAATATAATCCCTTCCGAGTCTGGATAAATCCTTTACAACAATGCATGATATTTTTTCAGCCCGGATATCCTCCATAAGCTTCATATAGCCTGGTCTTTCAAATTTTGTTCCGGTAAATCCATCATCACAGTATTCCTGTACCTTCGTATCCTTAAGCTCCGAATGATTTTCAATATATGCTTTTAACAATTCCCGCTGGCTGGATATACTGTTACTCTCCTCTTTCCGATTTAATGATACATCTTCATCTTCCATAGAAAGGCGAATATACATAGCAGTTATCTTACTCATTCAAATCACCTTCTCTCTTATTTTTTACCTGTAACAGTTCTTCCAGACAATCATCATAAACCAGATTTACGGAAATTCTGCCACCTTCAAACACCTGTACCTTGTCAACAAATGCATCTGCCAGCTCTTTGTTGAGTTTTCTGCATTTCAGATATTTATTGATAAGATTTTCCCAGTCCGCATCAATCTTATAATTCTTTGAATACAAGTTCTGAGATATTAAAAGATTATCTATCTCCTTCTTCAAAGCTTCGCTTTTTAAAAGATACTGCTGTTTTAATGTCAGATATTCACTCTCATTAATCAAATGTTCTGAATAATCTCCATATAACTCAGAGAACTTGCGGTTTACCTTCTCCAGTTCCCTGCGCTGTCTGGTAATGGCTTTTTCATACACATCGTATTTTTTCAGTCCGCTGCTTCTTGCATTTAATTCCCTTATTACTCTTAATGCGTCAATACAGCAACGCATATGATTTGAAATCTGAGCAAAGACAGCTTTGTTGACATCCTCCTGATCAATTTTGTGTCTTGAACATGCCGGATTAATACCATCTGAAAAAGTTCCACAAAAATATACATACGATTTTGTTGTTCTTGGAGAAAGTCTCATTCCCTTGCCACAGTCTCCGCATACAATTTTTCCCTTTAGTAAATTCTTTTCATTAGGTGGGTGTTTTGTAAACTCTTTTGCAAAATAAGCATCCGAGATTTCCTTTACTCTTTCCTGTGCCTTTTCAAATGTCTCTTTGTCAACAAGTGGCTCATGCGTATTTTCAACAATGACCCATTCACTTGGATCTGTTGCATGGAGTGGAATATTATTGTATTTCTCAATTACTACTTTCCCATGCACCGCCGAACCAATGTATGCCTGATTTGTCAGTATTGACTTAACTGTTGTTTTGGTCCATCTCTTCAAGTGCTGCCTTCTGTAAGTAAAGTTGCATAACATACATCTCACACATGGTATTGGATATCGGTGTACCTGTCGCAAATACAATACCTCTGCCATCATTTATCTCTGATAGATACTGGCATTTAAGCTGCATATCCGTTGACTTTTTCGCTCCACTGCTGCTGATACCGGACACATTATTCATCTTGGAAAATATGGCAAGGTTTTTAAAATTATGTGCTTCGTCTACCATAATAGAATCTACACCCAGTTCCTCAAAGGTAATAAGGTCATCCTTCCTGCTCTCATCTGACAAGGATTTCAGCTGTTCCTCCAGCTTTTTCTTCTGGCTTTCCATCTGTTTTACAGTCCATCGCTCTCCGTTACGCTCCTTCATCTCATCAATCGCATAGCTGATTTCATCTATCTGCTCATTAAGCATTCTTTCTTTTCTCTCTGCGGAGATTGGGATTTTCTCAAACTGCGAGTGGGACATGATAATACAGTCATAGTCACCTGTTGCAATCCTTGATACAAACTGCTTTCTGCGGCTCTTTTCAAAATCACGCTCTGTGGCAACTAAAATATTTGCTGACGGATAAAGCCTTAAAAACTCTGATGCAGTCTGCCCGATAAGCGGCTTTGGAACAACCATGATTGTCTTATTGGCAAGTCCGAGTCTCTTCTGCTCCATACAGGCAGCCATCATCTCAAAGGACTTTCCGGCACCGACACAGTGTGCCAGCAGGGTGTTTCCTCCAAGAAGGATTCTTGCCACTGCATTTTTCTGGTGTGGCTTTAGCTCAATCGCCGGATTCATTCCCGGAAACTGTAAGTGACTTCCATCATACTCACGCAGGCGGATGTTATTGAATGTCTCGTTGTAATACTCCACATACTTCTGTCTTCGCTCCGGCTCTGCAAACAGCCACTCCTTGAACTTCTCCTTGATCATGTTCTGCTTTTCCCTTGCAACCTGACTTCATATCCATCACCACAAGATTTCTTGGTGATAATGCTTCAAGCACCATATAATCATGGTCATTGAAGTTATGAAATGTCTGTCCCCTTTCAAATGAGCGGTTCTCCATTTCATAATGCAGGTTAAAATCATCCACCCAGCCCTTATCGGTCATTCCAATCTCCTTAAGTTTTGCAACACATTCAGAAGAACTGGCTTCTTTATCAAACCGAAATTCTTTGGAATCGTTATAAAACCCCTGAAGAAAATGTCCCAGCTGAATATCATCCAGACAGAATCTCGCAGATACAGTTACATTTGCTGCCCTGTAATACTCTGCGAAGTTACCTGCTTCACCAAGTGTCCTTCCAAGCTGCAACAAATTGTCTGCAAGCTCTGACATGTCATCAACTGTTATAAAACTCTTATAATCATCCAGAGTCATCAGCATATTTGTCTCTGTTCCCCTGTCGTTTTCTGTTACCAGTAGCATATCTTTTAAATCCATTCTTACCTCCAGTCTCAGAGAGGGACTATGCCCTCTCTGTAAATTTCCTGTTATGGTCTTCCTATCACAACAATCTTTCCTGTGCTTGCCACATCCCGGTAAACCACACCAAGATTTTCATTAAGTGCTTCTACCACTTTGCCATTACCGACATATACTGCCACATGGCTGATGTTTTTGTATCTACCGTTACTTGTAAAGCTGTAGAAAATAAGGTCTCCCGGCTGTAACTCATCAAAAGAGACTGTCTTTCCGGCTTCATCCAGTCCCTGTGCCTCCGCTGCCGCTGTGGTTGCACCGCCGTAACTAATATCCACGCCTGCATCTTTCCATGAATAATAGGCTAAGGAGCTGCAGTCATAATAGTTACCGCTGTCTCTTAAATCCTGACTATAAGGGAAGCCAACTCTGTGAAGTGCATAGGAGCAGACTGTTTTCTGCCTGCTGTCTGTAATTTCGTTTAGGATGGCATTGATTTCATCCTCAGTCATGGAGCTTACTCCCGGACTTCCGCCTCCGCCGCCACTTCCGCTTCCGGCATATCCAAGCTGTCCCATAAACTCCGGACTCATGATCTGCTCAAGCATTTCCACCTGATCAGAATTAAATCCATAGACCGAAATCATATCTCTGTACGATTTCAGTGTGACATTCACATACAGAACAGACTTCGTGACAGTCGTTACATTACCGTCTGCATCTGTTTCTTCCACATCCTTTGTTCCTGTGCTTGTGGTGTATGAACACATATCATTTACAACTGCCTGCAGCCATCCTTTTGAAGTGTCATTCATGACTGTTGCAGTATCTCCGACACCATGCTTGACCATATAGACTGCCATGATGTCATAGTAATTGCTTGGGTTTTCTTCCATACCTTCATAATCCACATATACAAGCTCTCCAAGGTCATATCCGGTATGCTCATTCACTTTCGTGTTCACATCCCGGTTAAACTCCTGCACATAAGCACTCGTTACTGTCTGCACGGTATCTCCTGATTCAAGTGGTGGCAGGAATAAAGCAAATGGAGAATTGTAAAGGATTGCTATCGCCGCAATAACCGGAACAGCAATCATGGCAACTACAAGAACAAGTAACAACAGCACCAGTCCGATAATCGGTGCAGCTGCCTTTACCCAGGTGATCGCTTTTCGCACAATCAGATCCTTTACCAGCTTTGCCACACTATCCGTCTGATTCTCCTGTGCTTTCATCTTATCCAGAAAGAACTTTATCTTCCTGCTCCGGTTTGTCATCTTTTCATCCTTGACCTCTATGGACACACCTGCCGCATATCCGGCTGCCATGCCGATTGCCGTGCCTACTCCCGGTGCAACCGCTGTTCCTGCCGCCGTAGCAGCTGCCTTTGTAGCAGTTTTCGTTGCAACCTTGGCAGTAGTCTTTGCTGTTTCTTTTGCCGTCTCTTTAGCTACAGTCTTGGCTGTATCTTTGGCAGCTTTCTTTGCTGTCTTTTTTGCCAGCTTCTTTCCTGCCTCTACCTTCTTGATACGCTTCTTTGCCTCGGCTGCCGCCTTTTTCCTGAAAAGTGCAGCCCCCTTAGAAGCAGTTCCGGTAACAGGGCGGCTTGCTTCATATGCAAGATATGCTGCCTGCGATACCTCCTGACCGCCTTCCACCTGATCTGTTACTGCCCCGGCTACAAGTGCTCCAGTTCTTCCTGCAATGTGAAGATTCGTGTTCTTGGTCTTGATGGAAGTGTTTGATTCCTTAAGGTTTTGCTTGAATCTTGATAATCCCTTATTCTTCGGCTCCGACTGATGAATGGTACTCTTGCGATAGGACTTCTTTCTATCCGTATCAGTTACCTTTGCACCAGCTGTCTTAGGACCTCTCTCTACTGTATAGATGTTACTCCCCTTAATCTTGGCTCCCTTCGGTTCGTGGGCATGAATCTTGGCTTTCTCCTTGGTGTGAATGACCATCGGTTTGTCATCAACCTTTCTAATTTTCAATTTTCTCACCTCCTACTTTGAAAAATAAAATAAGCCGCTAGGGAGCAAAAATTACTCCTTAACGGCTATGTAAAATCATTCAATATTCAATTATTAAAAGCAACATGAAACTGAAATTTCACGCAGACTATTCCTATACCGTAATGTCTATTCTGACCGATGATTTCTTCTCACCAAAATGCTTTATTTCGATATCCTTCATTTCCTCTATAACATCTTTTTCAATTTGGTGAACATCACTTAATTGTAAATCTCGCTTCGAATCATTTACTATTTTTGCTGCCTCATCTACTGAAACAGTTGTATCTGATGTTAACTGTTCAGACATTTCAGTATCGTTTGAATCCTCTGCAACCTGCCCCTTTTCTATAGATGTCTCTACAATTTCCTCTTCTGTTGGCAAATCCCTATATTCTGTACTTTTTACAAATCTTGTGAATGACTCTACAGCTCTAAAAGTATTTCCCATGATACGTTGAGCTTCCTTAAGCTTTTCACTCTTTGGAATATTTGGATTATTCACGATACTTTTTAGTTCTGCCAAATTTCCATTCATCTCATTTACTTGAAGCCTTTGAGCCTCTTCTTTTGTCTTACATCTCTCCAACCTACGCTCATAAGCTTCTTGTTCCATTCTTGCCGCTTTATATTCCATATAGGCTTTAGGGTCTTTCTGACGAATAGCATCTTCTTCTGAAGCTGTTAATTCTTGACCGCTTGCAATCTTGTTATAAATCTGACTATATGCAGAACTTTCTTTGTCTCGCTCAAGTTGCTCTCGGAAATGCTGAATCATGCTTTCTTCCTGACTTGTTACAGTCATACCCTCTTGCTTCTTTACAACATCCCCGGTAGCCTTCTTTTGCTCCCAATCATTTACTAACTGCATCTGATTCACAGCGTTTCGTATTGTACCTGCAATCATAGCACACCTCCAATTCCCGGTTAATGCTACGATTAAATAGTGATATCAAACTTCATACCCTGTGTTGCCTTTTCTTCTGTTATCTTACTCCAATCCAGTTCAGAAATCTTTTCAAGTAATTCTTCTTTTGAATTTGCCTGAATTGTAGTCCGCTTAACAGTTACATCCTTCTTTTCCTGCTTTTTCTCCTCTGCACGTTTTTCCTTTAATTCTTCAAGCCGTTCTTTCTGCTTTTCTGTAATCTTCTCCAAATCAGCAAAAAGTGTCATCTTTCCATCATCATCAAAGGACATAGTTAACTTATTTAATACAGTTCCACTATTGTCTGTCGTTCCCCAAGCACGTTCAAACCCAAACTGTTCATTGATTTTATCTGACATCTCAACTGCAGTTTTTACCGTAGACAATTTTTCCCGTGCATATTTCTCATCGGATGCCATTCTTTCAAGTTCAGCACTTGAAAAAACAACTGTAAATTCCTTATCGCTTTGGTCTACTAATCCTCTGAAATCATCGCCTTTATCAGCAATAATAAAATCGAAATCCGCATTATCCTTACGCAATGTTTCCAGATATTTCTGTGCCTTAGAAGATAACTTATCTTCGCTGGATTTTATTTTCTGTGCATTGGGCTGCACATCTTTTGCTTTCTCTGTGTTATTTTGCTTACTAACAGTATTGCTCTTATAATAATCTGTTACCTGTGTTAAATTAGCTGCTCTAATCATGGTATCATCCTCCTTGAAAATTGATACAGAAATCCGTTTCTATATCTGTAATATCGGCACTTTATATCCAAAAGTTAATAGTGCGTAAAATTCAAATTTTCTTTTCCCTAATAATTACAAATATTCCTTGGAAATTGCTTCCACACCATACATTTCCATAAATGCATCCAGGTCCGCTGCATCCCCAATCAACATATTCTCGTCAAAGTGTACGATAAGCATATCTTAAAATCCAGCCACATGTTCTCCGGTACAAATGATACATTTTAGAACTGCTTCCTTATTTATTTTTCATATCGAATCTTATATGCTTTCTTCTTAAAAATAGGGAATATCTAATTTATTATCATCAAGGTCGGACATTCATCCGACCTCTTGATTATACTATAGATTCTATAAAAATTCATCTGTTATCACTGCAGCATTGCTTCTTTTTTCTTCTGTTCCGCAATCTTCTCATGAATGTTGGTATTATACAGCCTGTACAAATCCGTATCCTTGCTGATCTGATTATCAAAGGGAATTACTACCGAACCACACTTAATAAGTCCCATTCCAGAGGCGGTATTAGTTACGAACCGAAGCTGTGCCTCTGATACCCCGATAACCTCCGCCATCTTTGAACTGTCTGTATTTGCCTGCTTCAAGAGTGCCACAAACTCAGAGTTTGCAAGCATTGTGGTTGCTGTGTAATTCTGCAACAGATCGACAACATTCTGCGTGATACCGGTACAAAGACCTCCCTGCTTTCTTACCTTCTTCCAGAGCTGCTGCAGATATTTTGCAGAATACTCCGAATTAAGCAGGACATGGAACTCATCAATATAGAGCCATGTTGCCTTGCCTCGCTTACCATTCTCAACAATCCTGTTCTGAATGGACTCCATCATAACAAGCATTGTGATAGGACTAAGCTCTGTACCTAAGTCCCTGATGCCATAGACTGTAAATCTGTTATCCACATCCACATTTGTCTGGTGGTTGAAGATGTTAAGCGAACCATTTACAAAAAGTTCCAAAGACAATGCAATGTCTTTTGCCTCGTCCTCCGGCTGTGCCATGAGAATATCGTAAAAATCACTCATTACCGGGATATACTTCTCTTTGCTCCTTGCAATGTCGATATACAGTTTTCTCACACAGCGGTCGATGATTGACTTCTGTCTTGAATTTAAGCTGTCACCGATGCACTGCTCACAAAGACCAAGCATGAACTCGCCCTTTTCTCTTACCATTCCCTTGGAATCATTCGGATCAAGGCTCCATACATCCATCTCCAGCGGATTCACATAGTTATCCGTATAGGTGGACATATTTACCACTGTTCCTGAATCTCTTCTGCCATTATCGCACCTCCACTTTCTCTCTGACTGTTGTTTTAAGTGTTTCTGTCTCTGTTGTACGAATTTCCTCGGCTGATACATCAATACCATAAGCAGTCAAAATATCTGCCAGATGATTGATTGCTTTTTCCTCCTCGATACGATACATTTCAAGTGCCACAAGCAGGTTTTCCACCTGTTCCACCCATGCAGGCTTCATATCATATTTAGACCTGTATGTGACCATAATCTCGTCTGACTCAGCCTTATCCGCTGAATGTGCCAAAGCTTCAATAAGAGAAATCGTGTCTTCCTTGCTGCCGCTTCTGAATGCGAACTGGACAACAAAGTTTTTCTCTTCCTCTGTAAACTGATGCTCCACACCATTCATCTCTGTTACTGCTTCATTTACTACTGCTAAATTCATAAGTTCCTCCTAATCTGCCATGCTGTTTTCAAGCACAGCAATCTCAATGATCTCCTTCATCTTTTCCGCTGAAATGTTGTTATTTATAAGCTCTACAAGCTGTGACTCAGTAAGTCCCTTTTCTATTGCACTCTTAATCTGCACAAGCTGCGCCGGAACAAGATCTCCCGATGCAACCAGCTTTACAATGTCTGCTCTTGACTTTTTCTTAAATGACAGTCTTGCAAAAAGACTTGCCACTCCGTTGTTACTGCTCTTTCTCACACTTCGCTCAATCGGAAGTCTCTGCACCACATTTCCAGTACCATCAACTACCGGAATCTGATAATAGACCGGAATCCCGTTTGCCACAGCCTGCATATTCTGAGGAACTGCAACTGTATCAACCATCTTTTTATCTGCCTGTGATACGGACTGGCTTTCCTGCGGCTCTGCCTTACTTTCTGCCTCTTTCTTATTCTCTGTGGCAACACTTATGATCTTATCTTCCAATGACTCTATTCTGTCTCCCATACGCTTCATCTCCTTATCCTTTTTCTCAATATCATCCCTGAGTCTTGCAATCGTACTGCTTGCCTTATTCAGTTCATTCTGCTGACTGTTGATAAGAGCATCCTTATCCTGGTTCTCCTTGACCAGACGCTCCCTGACTTCCTCATCATCTTTGGAAGTCTCTATTTCAGAAAGCTTCTTATTCAGGGCATCATACCTTTCATTCTGGTGATTGATCTTTTCAACCACTTCATAGTTAATACTGCCACATCATCAATTTCAATATGATATGACTCATTCTCATATTTGAAGTTTACACGCTTATTCTTTGTCAGGTACTTGATAAAGTCATTCTTCTCAGCTCCAAATCTTGTAAGTGGAAGTCCTACAGCAAGAAATACCTTTGCCTCTGCAAGACCTCTTCTTTTAAGTTCCTTAGCAACTGCTGCAAGAGTGAGAAGATAAAAGCTGTCATCTTCGACCTTGGTATCCTTTACTTCCTGCCTCACAGTTCCAACCTTATAGAACTTTCCTTCATACTCAAGTACATCACCGAAAAGTGCCGGAGTTGTTGTAATCTCCTTAACACCTGTGACAAATACCTGAGAGATTGTTTTCATCATTGACCAGCCATGATCAATGCCGATTACTTCTAACTTGTTATTCATGTTCCTTTCACTCCTTTTCTGTATTGTCTGCATTATTGTTTTGCAAAATTTCATATAATTACCCACACCCTTTCAAGTGCTCGGTTTTGTCAGATGCAGGAATATCATCTGACCTGCCATAAAAATGCTTTCTCATTAATTCCTCATACAGTTCATCACTCTCTGCCTTAACTTTCATAAGACAGTAGAGAACCACTGTACTAATAATGATTACGAACCAAATTAACACCTTGCCCATTCGACCACTCCTCTCAAATAAAAAGAGGACCAAATCAGCTGATGGAATATTCCATCTCAAGTGCTAATTTAGTCCTCACTAAATGTTTGATATAAAATTGTACCTAATCTAAGCACACAGATTCACTCTCAGACTGATTGCGGACATCTGTGATACTGACTTGGATTTTCGGTTTAATATTGCAGCGCTGCCCTATCTTTACCGCTAAAATGGTATAAAAATAAGGACTAAATTAGGCATAACCCCTTGATTTTACTGGGTTTCATCTAACTTGGTCCTATTATAACTCAAACACCTGTTTCCCATCTAGAAACCGTTCGGCCTGAAACTTTTATCTTTTCGGCAAGCTGTTCCTGTGTAATATCCTTTTCTTTCCTAAGTTCTTTTAAGAAACGTCCAATCTTTTTCTGATCCATACTGTTTCCTCCTTTCATTGACAGAGTAATATTATTCTACTAAACATAACACGACACAAAGCGAGAAAATGCCGTATTTACGCTATTGGACAAACCTGTCTAGTATTATTTATATTGGCTTTAGCCCTAAAAACTTCGAGTTGTCTCTATCTTTATCTTTTAATTATACACAGGATTTGAATCTTTTTCTACTTATCTATAATCAAAAAATCCTCTCGAAAAATCCTCTTCCTTGTATTATAAAACCGCTTTCATAAAGTTTTTCTTCTTTTTCAGAATACCTGCGTATCACTACGAATATTCCGACTGTCAAAATCACTCCAAATACGATTCCTGCCAGAATTCCATTCGTCCCCATTCCATAACTCTCATTCAGATAATAAGATGGCAGGAAAGAAAGGATTGTTCCCACAACCGATGGCGGTATAAATCTTAGAAAATTCTTATAGCAAAGGCACTTTACAATTTCCTTGTCT
>OLXG01000925.1_pt1 | contig 11389 bp, 8 predicted proteins | sample 1673861 | NCBI WGS metagenome assembly OLXG01 (sample SAMEA103958130, study PRJEB25191) | human gut metagenome | biome: human-associated habitat [ENVO:00009003]; feature: intestine environment [ENVO:2100002]; material: feces | place: Germany | collected 2013/2015
CTCTTCGGCTTCGGTAAATTCCACCTCAGCGGTTTCCGCCGGGGTCAGAGAGGCTTTCAGGCGGGCGATCTCGCCCTCGATGCTGTCGATCATCTCGATGTATTTATCCACCAGCGGCTGGTTTTCTTCCTTGCCCTTGGCCAGACTGTACACCAGTGCGCCCAGCTGACGCTGTGCCTTGAGCAGCTTGCCCTGCTCATTGACGATCAGTGCCTGGGTCTTGCCCTTCTCGGCCAAGTCTTTGGCGGCATTTTTGCCTTTTTCTGCGTATTCCAAGCCCATTTCCTTGATCTTATTGAAATCGAAATCCATAAAAGACACCTCTCTCTTCCTCCATACACGGCCCGGCCTGCGCCGGACCACGGGTTGTGGGGTCATGCCCATTATAGCGCGCCGCCTGTACAATTGCAACGCATGTCCTACATTTTTTACAGTTTGGTGCAGGTTTGGAAACAAATTTTTCGCATTTTCCCCATATCTTGGGGTCGGTCAGACCTTGCCGCCATAGAACTCCCGCAGCATGCTGTCGGGCGGCAGCAGGTCCAGGCTCAGCGGCGCCACATGCTCAAAGCGGCGGGCCGTCTCATCCCACAACTCGGCATTGTGGCCTTCCAGCGTGAACTGGCGGCGCACCACGCCCAGCAGGTTGGAGATCAGGCCCAGCTCGTAGGTAAAAGAGGTGTCCAGCAGAAAGTCTGCCGTGGTCTTGAAGCCCTTGATATACCGGGTCTCGCCGTCCAGTACATGGTCCCACATGGTCAGGGTCTTGGCCGGGCTGCGGCCGCGGGTGGCGGCATCCCGCAGGGTGCGGCGGCACAGACGGATATCCTGGGTGTTGATCACCCGGCGGCCGTCGATGCAGTATTCCTCCCGCAGGCCGGCATAGATGCGGTAGATGTCATCACCCTTCACAAGGCCGGTGAGCTCCGGGTTCAGGGCATGGATGCCCTCCACCAGGCACACACCGCCCTGCAGGTCGATGGGTTCCATCTCGTCCGAGCGCTTCTCGGCCGAGAAGTCGTAGACGGGCAGGGCGGTCTTGCCGGTCTCGCTCAGCTCCCGCAGGCACTGCTTGATGAGGGGCAGGTCCAGCGTATCGGGGTTCTCGTAGTCCAGCGTGCCGTCCGGCAGGCGGGGGTAGAACTCCGCCCCCTTGAAGAAATTGTCCAGACTGATGACCTGCGCCGGGGTGCCCTGCTGCTGCAGTGCCCGGGCGATGCAGTGGGCGCTGGTGGTCTTGCCGCTGGCCGACGGGCCGGTGAGCATGACGATCTTTGCGCCGGACATGCGGATCTTCTCGGCGGCATAATTCACCCGCTGGGCATAGCTGTGCTCGCTCAGCTGTGCCAGCTGCTGCGGGCTGCAGGCCGCCACATTGTAAAGGTCGATCTCAACCAGACGCTTCGGAACCCAGATCGTGATCATAAAAATCAGCCACTCCTTTTTTCCGTTCCAGTACCTCCGCAAAGCGCTGGATATACTCGTTCGGATACTTGAAATTGAAGATGCGCTGCATCCGTTTGCCGCCGTCGGCCACCAGCTTGGTGCTGCCGCCCGCACCGGCGGAAAGGATGGTCTGAACTTCCTCCATGATGTAGATGTTGTAATATCCCTCGTGGCCCGGTTTGCACCAGCCCACGTTTTCCAGGTTCTGCAGGGTGTTCTTCTGGCGGTAGAGGTAATAGGGCCGGTAGCCCGCCTCGGCCAGCAGGCGGCATTTTTCCAGCATGGCGGCCACGTCGGCGTAGTCGTTTTCCCGCTGGTCCTCGATGACGATGCGGGAGGCCCGCTTGAGGGTCAGGGTGTGCACAGTGATGTTCTCCGGGTCGAGGGCAATGGCCTGCCGCAGACTGTGCTCAAAGCTCTCCACCGTGTCGCCGGGCAGACCGGCGATGAGGTCCATGTTGATGTCATCGTGGCCTGCCTTGCGGGCCTCGGCGTAGCAGTCCAGGATATCCTGGGCCGAGTGCTTGCGGCCGATGCCGGCCAGTACCTCGTCCGAGAAGGTCTGGGGGTTGATGGAGATACGGGTGGCCCCGTACTCCTTGATGACAGCCAGCTTTTCGGCGTCGGTGCAGTCCGGGCGGCCTGCTTCCACCGTATATTCTACGACTTTGGACAGGTCAAAATTCTGCCGCACGGTGCCCATGAGCTGCCGCAGCTGGTCGGCCGAAAGGCTGGTGGGGGTGCCGCCGCCGATGTAGATGCTGCACAGGGTCAGCCCGGCCTTGTCGGCCTGCCTGCGGATCTCTTCCACCTCGTTGCACAGGCAATCCACATAGGGCTGCACCATCTTGCGGTCACGGTCGAGGTTGCAGCTCACGAAGCTGCAGTAGCTGCACCGGGACGGGCAGAACGGGATGCCGATGTACAGGCTGTAGGTCTTGGGCGCACTGCCCACCTTCAAAATCGGCTCCTGCAGGTCGGCGATGGCCTTGGCCATCTGGTATTTCTGCTCCGAGCAGTCGAAGCGCTCCAGGAAGAAGTGGTCGATGTCCGTTTCGCTCCATCCGGCGGCACGCTTATCATGGATGAGGCGCACCGGGCGCACGCCGGTCATCTTGCCCCAGGGCGGGCGGATACCGGTCCACTGCCGCAGCAGGTCATAGGTCAGGCTGGCCAGACTGAACTCTGGCGTCTCGCCGCCGGCCTCCGCCGGAGCGGGCAGCGGTGCAGAGCGCTCGGCGCATTTGCCGCCCTGCCGCACCATGGCCCACAGGCCGTCCGGCTTTTTCTCGGCCCACACGCAGTCCTCGCCTGCTTCGGGCGGGGTGAGGGTAAGGGGTGCCATAGGGTAGAACAGGCGGACCAGATGTTCCACCTCGTACCCGGAGGGCAGGCCCGTGATATAAATCTTCATGTCGTTCTCTCGTTTTCGTTAAAAATCAGCATTGCCGCGCTGGGCGCTGCGGATGAAGTAATTGTTGTCCAGTTCCTCCCCGAAGGTGGAAAACTCGCCGTGGCCGGGCAGCACCTGGGTCTCCCGCGGGATGGGCAGCTTTGCCAGCTTGCGCAGGCTCGCGTTCATGGTGTCGCTGCTGCCGCCCTCCAGGTCGGTGCGGCCGATGCTGCCTGCAAACAGAGTGTCACCGCAGAAGAGATACTCTCCGCACAGCAGCACCACGCTGCCGGGGGTGTGGCCCGGCGTATGCCATGCCGTAAACTGCAGCTCATCCACTGTCACGGTCTGGCCTTCCGCATAGCCGTGGTCGGCCTCGGAAAGCGGGTACATCTTATCCCCGGCCAAATCGTCCGCTTCGCAGTAGAGCACGGCGTGGTACTTCCGGCGCAGGGCCTCGGCGCTGCCCACATGGTCAAAGTGGCCGTGGGTGCACAGCAGAGTGGTGAGCACGGCGTTGTGCTCCTGCAAAATCTGCTCGTAGTTCTGCACGTCCGCCGCCGGGTCAATGATGACCGCATGGCCGGCGTCCGAGATCAGCAAAAAGGTATTGGTGTAGTACGGCGGAGGTGCCGGGATGTGAAATGCCTGCATGGGATCACTCCTTCTTTTTCCACTCGTCGGTGTCAATGATGATGGTACAGGGGCCCTCGTTCACCAGCGACACCTGCATGTCGGCCCCGAACTCGCCGTGCTGCACGTCTTTGAGGCCCTGTTTGTTCATCTCGGCCAAAAACAGCTCGTAGGCGTCCACCGAGAGGGGCGGTTTTGCGGCCTTGATAAAGCTGGGGCGGTAGCCTTTTTTCGTGTCGCCGTAGAGGGTGAACTGGCTCACCACCAGCGCCGAATACCCAAGGTCCCGCGCGCTGAGGTTCAGTTTGCCCTCCGCGTCCGGGAAAATGCGCAGGCCCGCGCACTTATCCGCCAGTTTGGGCACGATGTCCAGGCTGTCGGTGTCCTTCACCCCCAGCAGGATCATCAGCCCCGGCCCGATGGCCCGGGGCTCGCCGCCGTTTACCCGTACACTGGCCGACGAAACGGCCTGAATGACTGCTCGCATCGCGTTAACTCCTTGTCACCTTGAGCACATCCTTCACCTTGGAAAGCCGCGCCACCACGCGGTTGAGGTGCTCGGTGTTGTTGATGCCGATGGTCAGGCTGACCACGGCGCAGTTGTTTTCCACCTGACGTGCGTTCATCGTGTAGATGGGCACCCGGATGTCGGCCAGAGCGCTCAGCACGTCCCGCAGCAGTTCGTTGCGGTCCAGCGCCACGATCTCAAGGCCGGCCTTGTAGCTGTCCTTGACGCTGTCGGCCCAGTACGCCTTGACCCAGCGGGGGGCGTTGGTGGGGTCCTTCATGCTGGAAATGGCGTTGGCGCAGCTCTGCTTGTGGATGGAGACGCCGAACCCGCGGGTGATGAAGCCCACGATGGGGTCGCCGGGCAGCGGTGAGCAGCACTTGGCGAACTTGATGGGGGTGTTGTCGAACCCTTCCACCACGACGCCGTCGGTGGCATGGACCTTGCTCAGGTCCACTTTGGCCAGCTGTTCGGTCTTGCCTTCCTCGGCCTTGAGCTTCTGCCACTCCTCTTTCAGCTTGGGCAGGCAGTTGGCGATGGTGATGCCGCCGTAGCCGATGGCCGCATACAGCTCCTCGGCATTGTTCTGGCGCAGGCGGCGGCAGCAGCTGCCGATGAAATCATCCAGCTCGTCGTCCGGGATGAAGATCATCTCGCGGCGCAGTTCGCGGGCCAGCGCATCGCGGCCCTGCTGGATGTTCTCTTCCCGGCGCATCTTCTTGAACCAGTTGCGGATCTTGCTCTTGGCCTCGCTGGTGCGCACGATCTTGAGCCAGTCGCGGCTGGGGCCCTTGTCCGCCGGGCCGAGGATGACCTCGATGATCTCGCCGGTGGACACGATGTGGTCGATGGGCACCATGCGGTTGTTCACCTTGCAGCCCACCATGCGGTTGCCCACCGCCGAATGGATGGCGTAGGCAAAGTCGATGCAGGTGGCACCGGTGGGCAGGTTGATCACGTCGCCCTTGGGGGTGAAGGCAAACACTTCCTCCGGCAGCAGGTCGCTCTTGAGGTCATGCAGCAGGTTGCCGGAATCCTCGCTGACGCGCTGGTTTTCCAGCAGCTGGCTCACCCAGGCCAGACGCTCGTCCAGCTTGTCGTGGCCGCCCAGGCCCTCCTTGTACTTCCAGTGGGCCGCCACGCCGTACTCGGCCTGCTCGTCCATGGCACGGGTGCGGATCTGCACCTCGAAGGGGATGCCCTCGTGGCCGATGACCGTGGTGTGCAGGCTCTGGTAGCCGTTGGGCTTGGGGGTGGAGATATAGTCCTTGAAGCGGTTGGGCAGCGGGTGGTACATATCGTGGATGAGGCCCAGGGTGCTGTAGCACTCGGCCAGAGTGTCCAGAATCACACGAACGGCGTAAATATCGTAGATCTCATCAAAGGACTTGTTCTGCATGATGGTCTTGCGGTAGATGCCGTAGATGCTCTTGACCCGGCGCTTGATGGTGGCACCCTCGATGCCGCTCTCGATCAGGCGGCGCTCGATGACGCCGGACACCTTGGCCAAGAACTCCTCCCCGGCCCGCTCGCTCAGCATCTTGCTGATGTCCTCGTAGCCCACGGGGTCGAGGTAATGCAGGCTGCGGTCCTCCAGCTCTTCCTTCACGTTCAGGATGCCCAGACGGTTGGCGATGGGGGCATACACCTCCATGGTCTCGCGGGCCTTGTCGCGGCGCTTCTGCTCCGGCCAGGCGTCACCGGTGCGCATATTGTGCAGCCGGTCGCACAGCTTGATGATCATCACGCGCACGTCGCGGCTCATGGCCAGCAGCATCTTACGCAGGTTCTCGGCCTGCAGCTCCTCGATGTTGGAGAACTGGATCTTGGTCAGCTTGGTGACGCCGTCCACCATCTGGGCCACCTCGGAGCCGAACTGTGCGGTCAGGTCGTCCAGGGTGGTGGGGGTGTCCTCCACCACATCGTGCAGCAGAGCGGCGGCGATGCTCTCGGAGTCCATGCCCAGATCCAGCACCAGCCGGGCCACGGCCAGCGGGTGGCAGATATAGGGCTCGCCGCTGCGGCGGCACACGCCCTTGTGGGCGTCATTGGCAAGGTTATAGGCCTTTCCGATCATGTCCATATCGTAGGCCCTGCCGCTGGCCTTGATGGCCTCACAGAGTTTCTCCCAGGTGACGATCTCCGGGCGCACCTCGGAGGGCAGAGCACCTTCCGGGGCATCTGCCGGCTGCGCCGTGGCAGCCACGGTGGCCGTCTCCTGCACCGGCTGGTGCAGGTGGGTCTTGGCCGAATACGAATCCTCCTCCCGCACCGGGGCGGGGGCAGGCAGTTTCTTTCCCTCAGGCATTTACATTCCCTCCAAACATTTCAGGATCGGGGCGTCGGCAAGGTTTTTCTTGCCGGCCGTGGGCACCAGCTCCCACACTTTGGCCCCGCCCTTTTCTGCGGCAGCGATCAGCCCCACCTGTTCCAGTGCCGTGACCGCCACCAGCGTTTTGCCGGTATTTTCTTCTCCCAGCTTCGCGCACAGGGGCTGCAGATCTTCCGCGTGCCAGCGGCGGGCCTGCAGCTCCCGGTATACCGCGATGATATCGCTGCGAGCCGGGGTGATGAGATTTTTCTGTTCGGTTGTCAGCGGGGTGCCGCGGCGCAGTGCCTGCACCAGCGCTGCCTGCTGCGGCATGGCACTGCCAAGACCCGCCGGGTGCAGGTCGATGATGCGGCCCGAAAGCTGCGCGCCACGGGGCGCATCGTAGACCGAAAGATTCAGGGCAGTGTCTACCACGTCGCCCGTGGCATAGGGCAGCTGCTCCGGCCGCATGCCGAACCACACGGCGTACAGGCTGGCATTGCCCTGCCGCAGACGCAGGCGGCTGTGTTTGCCGTCCGACACCGGGTATACCCCGTCCAGCACGGCATTCTGCAGCAGGAACACCGGGGTGGGGTTCTCAGCCCCGAAGGGGGCCAGCTGATCCAGACGGCGCACGGCGTCCACCGTGACCCGGTCCAGATGGATGGACAGATCGCAGGTCAGCGGCGGGATCTGCAGCACGGGGCACTCCCTTGCCGCCCACTCGTTCAGGCGGCGGCGCAGGGCTTCCAGATTTTCTTCCCGCACCGAGAGGCCCGCCGCCATGGCGTGGCCGCCGTAGCGGATGAGCAGGTCGGCGCAGGCCCCGATGCAGGCGTGCAGGTTGAAACCCTGCACGCTGCGGCCGCTGCCCTTGCACTCGCCGTGCTCGTCCACCGTGACCACGATGACCGGGCGGCCGGTGCGCTCCACCAGCCGGGACGCCACGATGCCGATGACGCCGGGGTGCCAGTCCCGGCCCCACAGCAGGATCACACGATCCTCCAGCCGCTCCGGCTGCTGCTCCAGCAATTCCTCAGCGGCCTTGAAGATCTGCAGTTCGGTCTCCTGCCGTTTCGCGTTGATCTCGTTGAGTTTATGGGCCAGCTCCTCGGCGCGGTCCGGGTCCTCACACAGCACCAGCTGCAGAGCCGTCACCGCGCTGTCCATGCGGCCGGCCGCGTTGATGCGGGGCGCAATGGCGTAGCTGATATTCTCCGCTGTGACGGGTTTTCCGGCAAGGCCCACTTCTTCCAGCAAGGCTTCCATGCCGGGGCGGTCGGTCTGCTGCAGCTGCCGCAGGCCGGCCTTGACCAGGGTGCGGTTCTCTCCGGTCAGGGGCATCACGTCCGCCACGGTGCCCACAGCGGCCAGGTCGCCGCAGTAATCCAGCATTTCCTCCGGGGTGCAGTCGTCCAGCGCGGCGCACAGCTTAAAGGCCACGCCTGCGCCGCACAGCCCTTTGAAGGGGCTGGTGTCGTCCTCCCGGCGGGGGTCCACCACGGCCACTGCCTTGGGCAGGGTCTCGGGCGGCAGATGGTGGTCGGTGATGATCAGGTCGATGCCCAGCTCTGCGGCAAAGTCGGCCTCGGCTACAGCGGAGATGCCGTTGTCCACCGTCACGATGAGCCGATAGCCCTTGTCGTGGATGGACTGGATGGCGTTGCGCGACAGGCCGTAGCCATCGCCCTCGCGGCTGGGCAGCATGCACTTGACGGCGGCACCCATGCCCTTGAGGTGCTGATACAGCAATGCCGTGGCAGTCACGCCGTCCACGTCGTAGTCGCCGAACACCACGATGGTCTCGCCATTGTCGATGGCCTGCCAGATGCGCTGGCAGGCTTTTTCCATATCGGTGAGCAGGGCAGGGTCGCTCAGCTCCTCTTCCCCGGCCAGCAGGGTGAGCGCGTCGGCCGGGTCGGTGATGCCGCGGGCCGCCAGGATGCCGGCCAGCAAGGCCGTCTCCTTCTGCTGGGCGGCCAGCGTGGCGGCATATTTCTGTTCGCTCCAGGGCTCCTCGTCCATGGCGCTGTATTCCAGTTCTTCGGTACGCTGCTCCGCGATGGCATGGGTCAGCTCCCGGACGGCGGCGCGGTCCAGCGTTTTCAGGTCCCAGGCACGGTAGGTCATTGGAAATCCCTCCCGGTCAGGCCGTCGTTGGCCAGCATTCCCTGCAGGGCTGCGATCTCGCTGGAAACATCCATGGCCACGTCCGACAGCAGATTGTCGTAGAGGTTGTCAAAGGCCTGGTTCAGCGTGTGCAGGATGCCTGCAATGTCCCGGCGGATGTTCTCGGCGTTTTCACCCTGCTGGCCCTGCACGTCGTTGTAGGTGTGCAGCAGCTTGAGGGTGGTGGGGATATAGTATTCCGCAAAGCGGCGGGCCTTGGGCAGGCTCTCCGGGTGAGCCTCCAGCCAGTCGCAGATGGCATTGGCCGTCTTTTGCATCTGTTCCAGTTCCTCCCGGGCCTGGGGGTCCTGCGTCAACTGCTGCTCTTTTTCCAGCACCTGGACAAAGCGTCGGGCAGTGTCCAAGTTCAGGGGCACAGCCTCCGCCTCCGGCTGCTCCGGTTTCGGCTGGGGAGCCGGGGCCGCTGCTGCCTCCTTGGCGGCACGGTAATCCTCTGCGGTCAGGTAGAGTTTTTCTGTTTTTTCATCCAGCCAGGCGGCAAGCCAGTCCTTTTGGATGTATCTGCGCAGTTTTTTCAGAGTTTTTGCCTTTTTCTGGTGGGTCAGGTCGGCCAGCATCTCCACCGGCAGGCCGTTCTTATAGTCCTCGCCCTCGGCGGCATCGGCCAGCAGCCGCAGCTTTTTGGAGGCCGACAGCCGGGAGGCACCGGCGGCGATCATCGCGCCAAAGCCGCAGGCGACAAGGGTCAGCACATTGCCCGTGATCTCCAGCACCGTCGTGGCCATAGAAGCGCCGGTGGTAAAGGTATAGGTCATGCCCTCCGCGGCCGTGGCCACCGTGTCACCGATCATGGTCTCTGTAATAAGGTCGGGCAGAAGGGCATCCGACGCCGCGATGCAGCCAATGCCGCCCAGACCGAAGATCACCGCAAAGGTGATACCCACCGCCAGCAAGGTGCAGCCGTTGCTGTAACGCTTTTTTGCGCTGATGCGGATGTTTTCCACCGGGGTCGGCTCCGGCTTTGCAAAGATCTGCCGGAACCAACCGGGCATCCCGGCGGCATCGTCGGTGGTGGTGCCGGAGCCAGCCCGGCCCTGCCGGAAGGCCTTTGCTGCCTCCCCGATGCCGTAGTTGGCCGCATGGACAGCGGCCTTGCCAATATCGTAAGCCCGGTCCCCGATCTCCATGCCCCGGCCCTCAAAGCCATGGGCAAAGGCGTCGGTCATGGTGTCGCCAAAGGCGCGCAGCTGGTCCTCCAGCTCCTGCTGCACCTGACGGCCCTCGTCCTTGATCCGGTTGTCGTTTTCACGATCGTTCATCAAAATCTTCTCACCCTTCTGCCGGTGCATACCGGCTGATGATGGCGCGGGCCACCCGCAGGCCATCCACGGCGGCGCTCATGATGCCGCCCGCATATCCTGCGCCCTCGCCGCAGGGGTAAAGCCCTGCCAGCTGGGTGCACTCGAAGTTCTCTTCCCGCTTCAGCCGCACCGGGCTGCTGGTGCGGGTCTCCAGGCCGGTGAGGATGGCATCCGGTGCGGTGTAGCCCGCGATCTTGTGCTCATAGGCACGCAGACCGGCCCGCAGGGTGTCGGCCAGCTCCGCAGGCAGCAGGCTGCCCAGGTCGGCTGCGGTCACGCCGCGGTCGTAGGTCGGTTCCACGCTGCCGATGTGCAGCTGGCCTTTGCCCTCCAGAAAGCTCCGGATGTTCTCGGCCGGGGCGGCGTAAGGCCCGGCCGCACGGCCTGCCGCGTAGGCCTTTGCTTCCAGCTCCCGCTGGAACGCGATGGCCTGCCGGGGGTCGTTTGCAAAGTCGGTGCCGTTCACGCTCACCACCACGGCGGCGTTTGCATTTTTGCCGCTGCGGGCGTGGTAGCTCATGCCGTTGGTCACCACACGGCCTTCCTCACTGGCCGAGGCCACCACCTGCCCGCCGGGGCACATGCAGAAGGTATACACGCACCGCTCCCCCACATGCTGGGACAGCTGGTATTCGCCGCGGGGCAGGGCCGGGTGGCCTGCCGCCTCGTGATACAGGCTCTTTTCGATCTCGCTCTGCAGATGCTCTGCGCGGAAGCCCACGCTGAAGGGCTTGCACTCCAGCACAAGGCCGCTGTCCATGAGCATGGCAAAGGTATCGCGGGCCGAGTGGCCCACCGCAAACACCAGTGCTTCGCAGGCAAAGGAACCATCCGTTGTGAAAATTCCGGTAATGTGTCCGTTTTTCTGTTCCAGACCGGTGAGAGCCGTGTTGAAATGCACCTCACCGCCCAGGGATTCGATCTCCTTGCGGATGGAGGTGATGACCCCCCGCAGCAGGTCGGTGCCCACATGGGGCTTCTGCTTCCAGGCGATCTCCGCCGGGGCACCGTGCTGCAAAAACACCTCGGTGACAAAGCCGCAGAGCTCATCCCCGATGCGGGTGGTCAGCTTGCCGTCCGAAAAGGTACCTGCGCCGCCCTCGCCAAACTGGATGTTGGCGTTGGGGTCCAGCTCACCAGTGGCAGAGAAGTGCTCCACCGCCTTCACACGCTCGTCCAGCGCCGGGCCGCGCTCCAGCACGATGGGCTTGTAGCCCTGCCGGGCCAGCAGCAGCGCCGCAAACAGGCCCGCCGGCCCTAGCCCGCAGACCACAGGCCGGTGGGGCAGGCGCTGGGTTCCGTTCTGAACGCTGAGATCCGTTTTGCCGCGGATAGCAACGCAGGGCGAGGCCCCTGCATACGCAGATTCCTCACCCTCGTCCTTGAGCGTTACCGCTATGGTATACACCAGCTTTGGCTGCCCGTGGCGGGCATCCACCGACAGCCTGGCTACGCCCAGATGGGCCGCCTTGCTGCGGGGGATGCGCGCCAGATGCAGCGCTTTCTCGAATGCCTGCGGCTCCCCGGCAGAGAGCGGCAGGCGGATATCTCTTACTAGTATCATTTATCAGGTTTCGCTTTCTATTTTCAGCCTCCTCACCCTCTCC
>OLXG01000930.1_pt1 | contig 11352 bp, 10 predicted proteins | sample 1673861 | NCBI WGS metagenome assembly OLXG01 (sample SAMEA103958130, study PRJEB25191) | human gut metagenome | biome: human-associated habitat [ENVO:00009003]; feature: intestine environment [ENVO:2100002]; material: feces | place: Germany | collected 2013/2015
TGTTTGGAGGCTGCGCGGTGTATCGAGACAGCCTACTTCAACAGCGTGTATGTTATCACGACCCGGATATTCTCATTACCCTTGAGTGCGACCTGCTTGAATGTAAAGAGGTCCGTAGCCTCCGGGGCGATGAACAGTGAACGGTCGTCAATTTTGCTCACATCCCCGCCGTTGTCCTGCAGGGCGACCCACATGCGCTGTACGTATGAGGTTATGTCCATCGTGTAGCTTGCCAGCGAACGGTTCATGTAACCGTCATAGGGCAATGTATATTTTGAGCCGTAATATGACGTCATGTCGGATTCGTACTGGTGGTCGTAATCCGGTATACCGGTCAGGGCCTTATAATTTGTATATATTCCAAGGCGTTCCGGGGCGGCATTCAACAGCGGGGTTATCGCCTGCAGGTTATTTTTGTCGCCGTCGACCGGGATATACATCATGGCCTGATTGATCGCAAGATTCGAATATCCGCCGTTTGCGGCCTCGTCGCTCAGTTCGCCGAGGATCTCGACGAAACGGTCCGTCACCTTCATGTACCCGGTCACGCCGCCCAGGCCTTCGACATAAATCGTACCGTCGGTCGGGCTTGTCGGGAGGGTATCGTTCACGCCGGCTGCACCGACGAGGCTTCCGGAGTAGTCATGCACGACAATATTTCCGGAGATGTTTCCGATCGTGGCGTCCGAAGCGAAGCATACGTACGAAGCCGATATGGTATCGTAGATCAGGTTGTGGTCAATCGAATCGTGGTCGCGCAGCCACAACTGGAGTCCCGTATACGAAAGGCCAGTCTTGTAGAGCGCCGAAGATACATTGTCCTCGGCCGGCACGATGTACAGGCCATGGAACTTGTTCAGCCACAGCGTATCGTTGTAATATGTCGTGGTATCGGTTTCGAGCAGCCGCTTTACGTATTCCTTGCCCTTTTCGGTTGGTGTTGCCGTTACGGCGGTCTGTGACGGGGAGTTGAATTCGAATTCGAACAATGGTTCCGCAGAGATGTATGGTGCGGGGTCGAAATTGACATAGAAGGCCGAGTCCTCGGGAATGAAGTCATCGCTCAGCACCTCGTATACGAGGAATCGCTGTGCGACAGTCGTATCACCGATATAGTCGTCGATCGAGAGGGTGAACTGCACGGAGTCGAAAATTGGGTCGAGGCCGAATCCGGCGCGATATGGGAGGCTCGAAGGGAGCACCTGCGAAATGAAGCTGCAACGTCTCAGGCCGAACGTATCGTTCTGCATGTGGCCCATGTATCCGTATCCGAGGTCACCGGAGCTTACCGAGTCGGTCTGGGTAATGTATGTGAAGAAGTTGTCCAGGGTATCGATCCTGATCTTCATTTTCTGGTTTTCCGGGATCAGGTCGCTGCCGATCGTATCGTTTACGTCGGTACAGCCGCCAAAAGTCATCAAGCCGGCCCAAGCGAGGATTGTGATGGCCACCAGGCCGAGTTTATAATTCTTACAACAGTTGGTCATAGAAATTTTCGTAATTATCCAAATACTGTGCCGACTCCTTCTCCACATATGGCAAAACGTTTTTATTCGACTGCGCCAGATGTTGGGCGATTATCGGATCGAGGTTTGTGGTTTCTACCACAATACCGTCCGCGTAATCAATAACGAGTTTCATAAGATTTTGGTATGAATGGTGGTCAAGAAAATCGAGTTTTTTATCCTTGACTCCCTCATTTTCGATTTTTTTGCGCATCTGGGGGTTCAGTTCGCCCTCGAAGGCGTCGTCGTACAGCGAGACGACGATTTTGACGTTTTTGAAAATCGGGTCATCTGCGAAAACGTGTCTCAGGTATATCGGCACGACGCTTGAGAACCAGCCGTGGCAATGGACGATATCGGGTTGCCAGCGCAGTTTCTTGACGGTTTCGAGGACGCCCCGGGCGAAGAATATTGCACGTTCGTCATTATCGTCGAAAGGTTTTCCGTCGGCATCCGTCAGGGCGGCCTTTCGTGCGAAGCAGTCGTCGTTGTCGATGAAGTATATCTGCACGCGGGCCGAAGGGATCGAAGCGACCTTGATAATCAGTTGATGGTCATTGTCGTCGATAATCAGGTTCATACCCGACAGGCGGATCACTTCATGCAGTTGGTTGCGATATTCGTTGATACAGCCGTATCGGGGCATGAACGTACGTATTTCATTTCCGCGTTCCTGCATACCTTGGGACAGAGCGCGGCACAGGGAGGCCATATCCGATTCGACCAGATATGGTTTTATCTCCTGACAAACGTATAAGATTCTCTTCTTGCCCATTTTCGTCCAGTTACCGATTTTGCAAAGGTACGAAAAATTTTTTAAAGAATCAGCATTGCATCGCCGTAAGTCCCGAATCTATACCCCTCTTCGCGGGCCACGCGATATGCATTCATTACGGTATCGTAACCTCCGAAGGCGGCGACCATCATCAGCTGGGTCGAAAACGGGAGCTGGAAGTTCGAGATCATGGCATCGGCGACCGAGAATTCGTATGGTGCGAAGATGAACTTGTTGGTCCAGCCTTCGTACGGTTTCAGCAGGCCGTTTGTCGAGACGGTGCTTTCGATGGTCCGCATGACGGTCGTTCCGACGGCAACCACGCGGTGTCCAGCCTCTTTGGTACGGTTTACGGCGTCGGCGGCTTCGGGCGTAACGAATATCTGTTCCGAGTCCATCTTGTGCTTTGTAAGATCCTCGACGTCGACCGTCCGGAAGTTTCCGAGCCCCACGTGAAGGGTTATTTCGGCGACATTGATCCCCTTGATCTCCATGCGTTTGAAGAGGTGTTTCGAGAAGTGCAGGCCGGCAGTCGGGGCAGCCACGGCGCCTTCGTACTTTGCGAATATGGTCTGGTAGCGCTCGGCGTCGATCGGTTCGACCTTTTCGCGGATCCATTTCGGCAGCGGGGTTTCGCCGAGTTTGTAGAGGGCGGCCTTGAATTCGTCGTATGACCCGTCGAACAGGAACCGGAGCGTACGTCCGCGGGAGGTGGTATTGTCGATCACCTCGGCCACCAGCATGTCGTCGTCGCCGAAATAGAGTTTGTTGCCGATTCTGATTTTGCGGGCCGGGTCGACCAGCACGTCCCAGAGTCTCAGATCCCGATTCAGTTCGCGCAGCAGGAATATTTCGATTTCGGCGCCCGTTTTCTCCTTGTTTCCGTGGAGCCGGGCGGGGAATACCTTGGTATTGTTGAGGATGAATATGTCACCGGCGTCGAAATAGTCTATGACGTCCTTGAAAATCCGATGTTCGATGGCGCCTGTTGCACGGTTGACCACCATCAGGCGCGATTCGTCGCGATTTTCCGTCGGATATTTTGCGAGCATCTCTGGCGAGAAGGGATATCCGTACTGAGAAAGTTTCATTTGTGTATCCAAGATTTTAAGCCGAAAAAAATAAAACGTATTAAAGGTAATACGCATCAAAATGTATTTTGTTTCACTGGCTCAAAGATTTTCGAGCGTCTCCTCCATGCTTCGGGCGCTCTGGAGGGTGAAGCCGCCGCTTCGAGTACGGCGCAGCGAAGTGAGATATGCACCGCTGTCGAGTTTTTCGCCTATTTCGCGGGCCAGCGACCTGATATAGGTACCCTTGCTGCAACGCACGCGCACCTTGATCTGCGGCATGTCATACTCGAGCAGTTCCATCTCATAGATGTTGATCAGCGCGGCGCGGACCTTGGCCTCTTCTCCCTCGCGGACATATTCGTAAGCACGGCGGCCGTCGATCTTCTTGGCCGAGTAGACCGGCGGCATCTGAAGCCGTTCGCCGCACAGCTCCTGCAGGGCCTTTTCAACGGCCTCGCGGGTTATGTGTTCGGTCGGGAATGTGGCGTCGACGGGATGTTCCATGTCGAAACTCGGGGTTGTTGCGCCCAGCATGATACCGGCCACATACTCTTTCTCCTCGGCCTGGAGTTTCTCCACCATTTTCGTGGCCTTGCCCACGCAGACGAGCAGTATTCCGGTAGCCAGCGGATCGAGCGTACCGGCATGACCCACCTTTATGTTTCGGAACCCCAGCCGCCGCAGATGGAACTTGATTTTGCGCACCACGTCGGTCGAGGTCCAGCCGTAGGGTTTGTCCACCACGGCAATGTAGCCTTCATTGTAATCGGGCCTCTGTTCAGTTGTATTATCGGAGATGTTTCGGGTCGATTGGATCATATGGTCATCGTGGTCGGCAGCACGACCCGCGGCATTCGTTCATCGAGCGAAAGCCTCGCGTCATGCGCTCCTTCCGGATCAGTTCCGGCCAGGGGCCTGCCGTCTGTTTTTTAGCAAATATATCCTATGATAGCCACGGCACCGGCTATGGCGCAATATACAGCGAACCAGATCAGTTTTCCGCGGCGGACGATTTCGAGCATGAACCGGCACGCCAGACACCCCACGACGAATGCCGCCACAAAACCAGCGGCCATCACGCCGGCGGACACACCTGCACCCAGAGCCTCGCTTCCGCGGAGCAGGGTCAGCAGCGCCTCGCCGAGAATCGGGGGCAGCACCATGAGGAACGAGAATCGTGCGACGGTCGACTTGTCGTTTCCGAGCAGCAGTCCGGTCGCTATCGTGGAGCCTGACCGCGAGAGTCCGGGCATTGCGGCGCAGGCCTGTGCGCAGCCGATGATGAAAGCATCGCGATACGATATGTTTTTCCCCTCACGCGGTTTTGCCCGATAGGCGAAAGCCAGCAGCAGGGCCGTCAGCAGGAGCATTGCTCCGACGATAGCCAGTATTGCGGGCGAAGCGAGCATTTCGTTCAACTGGTCCTTGAATGCGAAGCCGACGATACCGATCGGGATCATCGAGACCACGATTTTCAGTATATAAGCCGTCTGTTCGTTGTATTTGAATTTGAAGAGCCCCATTATTAGATCGGCTATCTGCTTCCGGAGCACGACGATCGTACTCAGGACCGTTGCGGCATGGAGCGCCACGTCGAACGAGAGGTTCTCTTCGAGCGAGACGCCCAGCAGCTCCTTAGCCAGCTGGAGGTGTCCGCTGCTGCTGACGGGGAGGAATTCGGTGAGGCCCTGTACGATGCCGAGAATGATTGATTCGAGGTAGTTCATCTTTTAGGCGTCCTGTTTTTTGTTTTTGAAGTTTTTCATGATAGCGTATATCTCGAAGGCGAACCCTCCGAGTACGAGGATCGGGGCGAGGGTGATCCTCCGGAAGTTGAACATTCCGTAGTCGAACTCATCGGGGGAGTCCGAAGCGCCGCCGGTCATCAGCACGAACCCCAGAACGATCACGGCGAAACCGATCAGCATCAACCGGTAGTTTCCGGTCGAGAGGGGCATTTTGTTGTCGGAGGGCTGCTCCTGGGGTTTGTTTATTTTGTTTTTCATCAGTACAGGTGAATTTTATTTGACTTCATGTTTACGAACTTGTTGACTGCAAAGGTAGTGAACAAAAGCGAAATTACAACGCCGCCGGCGATCATTGCCGCCAGGATGACACCGGTTTGCGAGAGCTGTGTCAACGAGTTCAGTTCGGGCATCGACCTGTCGATACGCCACACGACCGTCACGAAGAGGATTGCGGCGGCGACGCCGGCCCAGAGACCCTGAGCGATGCTGCTGGCCAGGAACGGACGCATGATGAACCACTTTGTTGCGCCGACCAGCTTCATGGTATTTATGATGTATCGTTTCGAGAAGATCGAGACCCGGATAGTGTTGTTGAGCAGGATGAGCGAGATGACCAGCAGCACGGCGCCGAAGACCAGCAGCACCAGCCGGACACTGGAGATTGTCGAATTTATCTGTTCGACCATTCCGAGCGGCACGACCACATCGCTGACACCCTTCATGGCCTTCACTTCTCCGACGAACCGTTCCATCTGTCCGGCATCGATCGCCGCGCCGTCAAGCAGGATCTCGTATGAGTCGAGCAGCGGGTTTTCACCGAGTACCTCTTCGAAATCGCTGCCAAACATTTCGCGGAACTGCTCATCGGCAGCCTTGTCCTCCTTCGAGGAGAACTCGACGCTCGAGACGAACTCTTTTGCGGCGAGTTGTTTTTCGATGCTTTCGCGCTGTTCGGGGAGGATATCGCGTTTGAGTTCGACCGTCACCATTGCGCGGTTCTGGAGCGAATCGGCCGTTTTGACCGCCGCCGAGAGCAGATAACCCACCGTCCCGAGCAGGAAGAGCACCAGAGCGATGCTTACCGTCGAGATGATATACGAATTTCTTACACGACGTTTGAGTCTCTTATTTTCCTTCATTATAGTTTATGTTTGAGGAGTTTTTGTTTCTGGATTTTCGGCGGCGCACCACGGCCACGGCAACCACGGCCACCAGACCGCCGATGATTATCAACGAGCATGTGAGCGTAACGCCCTCGACAAGGCCGAAATCCGGAGCGCGGAACCGCCACTCGACGGTATGTTCCCCGGCCGGGAGCGACATGCCGCGCAACAGGTAGTCGGCGCGGAAATAGGGAGCCTCCACACCGTCTATGTATGCTTTCCAGCCCTTGTCGTAGTATATCTCCGAGAATACGGCCACGCCCTGTCCCGAGGCGCTGTAACGGTATTTCAGATAGTTGGGACGATACTCCGTCAGCTCTATCCGGCCGTCAAACCCGTCATTCGTATCGAACCCGTCGAGCTGCTCCTCGAACTGCCGCTCGACGGTAGCTTCGGTATGTGGGTCGATCTGCCCGAGGGCATCCATCTCTTCGCGCGGGTTTTCGACCAGACAGATACGGTCGACGAACCATGCCTCCCCGCAGGCCGCATCATTGACTTCGACGCCGGTCGGACGGATCAGGTATTTGGTGTTGAGCATGTCGAGCACCTTGCGGGCCGACGAGTCGATCCCGTAGTTGACCATACTCAGATAGTTGTCTATGAGGTCCTGGTAACGGCTCAGCTTTGCGCCGTGGTATCCGCCCACCGAGCGGTGGAAATATGATGTCGTGGCATCGTTGAAGGGCGATACCGTAAGGTTCAGCACGCGGTATCCCAACGTCGTATCGGCCATGATCATCCGGTCGGCCTCGGTCGGGGAGATCTTGACGGACCTTTTGCTGACGAAGGTATCCTGCGGCAGGAATCGCAGGTCAACCGGGATCAAGTCGACGGCCACAAGGACCACCAGGGCTGCGGCCGTAACCGAGAAACGCATCTTTCCGCGCAGGTAGAGCCACAGTGCCGCGGCGGTCAGGAGTACGAATATCAACGACCGCCACGCATCGGCCGTCATCACATCGGCCCGTTCAGCGGCCATTGCCTCGGCCGAGACGATACCCAGCTCTTCGTGCAGACCTGCATCGACATATTGCTGTGCACCCGAATAGGAGAGCATCTGTCTCCACTGTTCGGTCATCATCTGTTCGGTTTCGGATCGTCCGAAGTCGAAGATCGAACCTCCGAACAGGGCTATTATAAGGCAAATGCCGCCCACTATTCCGGCCGAGATTCCGAGGTTTCGGATTGCCCGCCGGCGGTCGTACGACTCATCGGCGAGGCGCGAGACGGCCAGAGCGGCCAGCAGCGGCACGCACCACTGTACAACGACGAGTATCATCGAGACCGTCCGGAACTTGTCGTATCCGGGCAGTATCCTGAAGCACAGTTCGGTGAACCACATCATGTTCCGGCCCCAGGCCAGGAATACTGCCAAAATCGCTATCACGATGATCCACCACTTTTTGCGTCCGCACAGCACCAGGCACCCGAGGACGGCGAGGAAGAGCACCGTTGCGCCCAGATATGTCGGTCCGGCGGTATAAGGCTGGTCACCCCAGTACATCGGCAGCTGCGAGGCCACCTGCCTCAACCCGTACCGGTCGAGCGCCTTGGCCAGTTCACCGTCCCGGGCGAATGTCGTCGTCGATGAGCCGCCCATCAGGTCGGGGATCAGCATGTTGAGGCTCTCGGTACGGCCGTAGCTCCATGCCGTTGCATACTGCAGGTCGAGACCCTTGCTGCCATCATCACCCTTTTCGGCGAGCACCGACCCACCCCGAATCGTATCGGGAGAGTGCTGGGCCGTGTACCAGAGCGGGGAGAAGTTCGAGCCGACGGCAAGAATACCCGCCGCAGCCACGACCAGCGTCGTGCGCCAGAATCGCGGCATACACTTTTCACGGATGGCGGCTACGAGATAGTTGACCCACATAGCGGCCAGAACCAGTATGAAGTAATATGTTATCTGTGGATGCCCGGCGCCGATCTCGAGGGAGGTGAACAGGGCAGTCATTGCGCCTCCGACCCACATGTTTCGCCGGAAAGCGTAGTCCACGGCCCCGACCATCAGCGGGGCATAGACCAGGGCCCACATTTTGGTAATGTGTCCGGCGCCTATGATCAACAGGAAATATGTCGACAGCCCGTATGCCACGGCCCCCACGATAGCCGCCTGCCGGCGAACACCCATCATGAGCAGCATGATCCAGAAGGCGGTCATGGCGAAGAAGATGAACGACATCGGTTGTCCGAAGACCTTTACTATCTGGCCGAAAGAACCTTTCACGGCTTCAGCCGGATAGGCCGTATTTATCAGGTATGACGGCATTCCGCCGAACATGTTTCCGGTCCACTGGGGATCTTCGCCGAACTGTTCGCGGCAGTCGAGAATATCCTTCGTCATACCGGCATATTGCTGGACATCGTGTTGCGGGAGGACCTTGCCTTCGAACTGCGGGGCGAAATACCCGGCAGCGAGCACGAAAAACAGCACGAGCGGCAACAGGTAATCGAGGCCGAATCGTTTTATTTTCAAAAAATCCATAAGCTGATTTCCACTTAATAAAGTGCAAAGTAACGAAAAATAGTTGGAAAGAGGTATTCCGTCCCGAAAAATAAACGTATATTTGCCGAACATAAAACCAAAATGTCCATCATGTCCACGCTATCAGCCATCCGGTGCCCCATCGAAGATGATCTGCAACAATACGAAGCACTCATACGCAAATCGTACGCGGCAGAGAGCGAGCCGTTGCATTCGATCATCGAGTATGTCATCGACAACCGGGGCAAGGGGATACGACCGATGCTTGTACTTCTGAGCGCCGGCATGGCGAAGGGGGGCGAGCCGTGCGGTGCGAGCAAAAGGAGCCTTCTGGCGGCGATGCTCGTAGAGATGATCCACACGGCCTCGCTCGTACACGACGACGTGATAGACGAATCCGACATGCGCCGAGGCAAGCCGTCGGTCAATGCGCGGTGGCAGTCGCGGAATGCCGTTCTGGTCGGTGATTACCTTCTGGCCGAGACGATGAACATCGGCATGCGTAGCGGCCAGTTCGACATTGTACGGCATATCATAGCATCGGTTTCGGACCTGTGCGAAGGCGAATTGATCCAGAGCACCCGCAGCCGGTCGCTCGACATGTCGCGGAAAGCCTATCTCGAAATCATATACAAGAAAACGGCCCGTCTGATCGGCACGAGCGCATCAGTTGGCGCACTTTCGGTTGGGGCTGACCTTCAGGAGGTCGATACGCTCCGCCGCTTCGGCGACGCCATCGGCATGGCGTTCCAGATCAAGGACGACATTCTCGACTACAAACCCTCCTCCGAGACGGGCAAACCCTCGGGCAACGATCTGGCCGAACACAAGATTACGCTGCCGTTGCTGACGGTTCTGGAGCACAGTTCCGAGGATCGGCGCACCGAGATCATTGACGAGATCCGCCGTTCATCGACTCCCGAGTCCATCTCGCGCATACAGCAGATGGTCATCGAGGCAGGCGGGCTGGAGGAGGCCGAGCAGGTCATGCGCACATATATCGACCGGGCGCTGCAGATTCTGTCCCACTATCCACAGTCGTCCTACCGCGATTCGCTGGCCACGCTGTGCGGCTACATCAGCGAGCGCGAAAAATAACCCACTCCATCCAAAAACCACCATTTTCACAAGAGAGTCCGGGCTTCTGTTTGGACAAGACATTCTGTTTTCCGGCCACGCGCCGCCCATTCCGCATGTGCCATAACCAATTCCGCCAACCCTCTTCTCCTCTCCGGTTCCGTTTGGTGTGCATTGCGTATGCCCGCCCCACGGAGCACACTCCGTAAGCGGACAATTACGATTCGTAATATTTCCGTGCGGCAAAATTGTTGTTATTTCACAAAAAAAGCTTACATTTGTTAGTTGTGCACATTCGGAAAACAACCTAAATCTCAACATATCACACATATGGAAACAAAACAACAAAAATTTGTACTGCCGATCATCGTGATGATCTTTCTGTTCGGCATGATCTCTTTCGTGACGAATCTGGCATCCCCGATGGGCGACATCCTCAAGTACCAGTTCAACGTCCCGAACTGGATGAGTACGCTTGGCGTCTTCGCCAACTTCATCGCCTATGCTATCATGGGCTACCCCGCAGGCAGCATGCTTCAGCGTTACGGCTACAAGAAGACGGCTCTGATCGCCGTCAGCGTCGGCTTCATCGGCGTCGGCATCCAGACCCTTTCGGGTACGGTCGAGAGTTTCGGCGTATATCTTCTGGGCGCCTTCATCGCCGGATTTTCCATGTGTTTGCTCAACACGGTGGTGAACCCCATGCTGAACAAACTGGGCGGCGGCGGAAACAAGGGTAACCAGTTGATCCAGACCGGCGGTTCGTTCAATTCACTCTGCGGCACGGCCGTGATCATTCTCACGGGCCTTCTGATCCCCGAGGGCATCAAGAATGCACAGATCAGCAACGTCTTCCCGCTGATGTATGCCGCCCTGGCCATCTTCGCCTTCGCCTTCATCGTCATCGCCCTGACGGACATCCCCGAGAACAAGCGCGAGGCCGCCACGCAGCAGGCCGCCGCTTCGAAGTACGGCCCGCTGTCGTTCCGCCACTTCGTGCTGGGTGCCGTTGCGATCTTCGTCTATGTGGGTATCGAGGTCGGCATCCCCAACGTGCTGCAGAAGTGGCTCCAGAATCCCGAACTCAACGTGCTGGGCAGCGGCGTGAATGCCGAGGCCGTCGCCGGATCGGTAGCCGCCACCTACTGGCTGCTGATGCTTGTGGGACGTCTGCTCGGAGCCGCTCTGGGTGCCAAGATTTCGGCCAAGACCATGCTTACGACCGTCTCCTTCGTGGGCCTGATCCTGACGGCTGCCGCCATGTTCCTGCCGCAGACGCTTACCAGCATGCCGGTATTCAACGGCGCCGAGGGCTTTACGCTGGTTCATGTTCCGGTCAATGCGATGCTGCTGGTACTGATCGGCCTCTGTACTTCGGTGATGTGGGGCGGTATCTTCAACCTGGCCGTCGAAGGTCTGGGCAAATACACCGAGAAGGGTTCGGGTATCTTCATGGCCCTCGTTTGCGGCGGCGGTATTCTCCCGCTCCTGCAGAACAGCATCATCGACCTGACGGGCGGTAC
>OLXG01000935.1_pt1 | contig 11332 bp, 8 predicted proteins | sample 1673861 | NCBI WGS metagenome assembly OLXG01 (sample SAMEA103958130, study PRJEB25191) | human gut metagenome | biome: human-associated habitat [ENVO:00009003]; feature: intestine environment [ENVO:2100002]; material: feces | place: Germany | collected 2013/2015
TATCTAAATGATTTCATTATAAATTTCTCCATCCAATATATCTTGTCATTATATCATAAAAAATAACAGTATTATATATCACTTTCGTAACATATAATACTGTTACAGTGGACCTGGCGGGAGTCGAACCCGCGTCCGAAAACCTATCCATCGTACTTCTACAAGCTTAGTCAGTTATTTAACATTCCCTCTCACGGACTTGAACAGACACAATTCCGTGTTCAGTAGCTTCATAATACGCCCGCGCGTTCAAAGCTTTACGCGTGTCGTTTCCCGCAAAGTCGATGCCAGATTCTTAATGTGCAGGTGCACTAAGGCTGACAGCTGCCATTAGGCAGCAATTGCTAAATTATCTTCAGCGTTTATATTTAGTGTGGAATTTAACGCATTACCATACGGCTTGCTTCTCCGAATTCAAAATCCCCGTCGAAACCTGTACAAGCCCGAATATATTATCAAGCCGGCCGCATATGCGGCTTTGCGACTAGATATTCTTGATTTTGAAATCGCGTTCGTTCTCACGGCGCTGGTCTTTCTTGGCGATATCCTGACGCTTGTCATAAAGCTTCTTGCCTCTTCCGAGACCTATCTCTATCTTGACCAGTCCGTTCTTCATATATACCTGAAGAGGAACGATTGTATATCCCTTCTCTACCGTCTTGCCGGCGAGCTTGTTAATCTCGCTGCGGTGAAGTAAGAGCTTTCGCACCCTTACCGGGTCGCGGTTGAATATGTTGCCCTTCTCATAAGGGCTTATATGCATATTATAAATGAAAACTTCATTTTTTTCAATCTTAATATAAGATTCTTTTATGCTGGCCTTTCCCATGCGGACCGACTTGACTTCGGTTCCGTATAGTTCCATTCCGGCTTCCCATTTATCTTCGATAAAATAGTCAAAATAAGCTTTCTTATTGTTGGCTACTAATTTAAAGCCTCCGTCTTTCTTTTTCTCCATCTCGATCACCCAATCATCTTAAAATCAATTATTCTCTGTAATTTATCGGCACCGATACACTTGACCTTAACCTGTTCGCCGAGACGATATGTTTTTCCGGTAGCCTCTCCGACCATTTCATAATGTTCTTCGTCATATTTGAAATAATCTCCGTCAAGTGCCGTTACATGAACCATTCCTTCAATTGTATCCGGAAGTTCCACATAAATTCCCCAGGCTGTAATTCCTGATATCACACCGTCAAAAATCTCTCCGATATGTCCCGCCATGTATTCGGTTTTCTTCATCTTCTCTACATCACGCTCGGCATCATCAGCTCTTCTCTCCGTCCGGCTCGCCTGTTTGGTGACATCGGGAAGAATCTTGTTGTAGTGTGATGTACGCTTATCATCCATTCTGCCGTGAAGACATTCCTTGATAATACGATGTATCTGTAAATCCGGATATCTTCTTATCGGCGAAGTAAAATGCGTATAATACTTGGCTGCAAGTCCGAAATGTCCGCTGCAATCCGTCGTATACTGCGCTCTTTTCATGGAACGCAATGTAAGTCTTGAAAGCAGTGCCTCCTCGTCCGATCCGTCTATTTTCTCAAGCAGTTTCTGTAATTCCTTTGGATGAATTTCATCATTGCTTATTCTTATTGAATAGCCGAAATTATTGATAAAAGCCGCAAGTGAACGGATTTTCTCCGGATCCGGATTATCATGCGTACGATACACGAACGGTACTTCCTGCCAGAAATAATCTTCCGCCACAGTCTCATTGGCGATAAGCATAAAATCTTCGATAATCTTTGTGGCAGCATTGCGTTCGTAAGGTTTTACCGACACCGGATGTCCTTTATCATCTAATACAATCTTACATTCCGGGAAATCAAAATCTATTGAGCCGCGGCTGTGTCTTTTCTTACGGAGAATCAATGCCAGCTCATCCATCATCAGAAACATCGGTATAAAATCCCTGTATTCGTCCGATAAATCCTTATCACTGCCGTCTATCAGCTTCTGTACCTGCGTATACGACATACGACGGTCAACATTTATAACCGTCTCGCAAATCTCATGATCGATCACATTGCCTTTGGCATCAATTGTCATTATACAGCTTAACGCCAGCCTGTCAACGCCCTGGTTAAGTGAGCAGATTCCGTTGCTTAACTTGTGCGGAAGCATTGGAATTACACGGTCCACAAGATATACGCTTGTACCTCTTTCAAGAGCTTCCTTGTCAAGCGGAGAATGTTCTGTGACATAATTGGATACATCCGCAATATGCACGCCCAGACGGTAGTTATCGCCATCCCTTGTAAGGGTAACCGCATCATCCAGATCCTTGGCGTCCTCTCCGTCAATCGTGACAGTCTGCCAGTCACGGCAGTCCTTGCGGCCTTCAATATCTTCGGCAGCCACACTGTCCGGTATATCATTAAGTGAATCAGTTACCTCCTGCGGAAATTCCGTCGGGATATCGTATCCGAGAACTACCGACATGATATCTGTGCCCGGATCATCAACATGTCCTATAATATCTATGACGTCGCCCTCCGGATTATGCTTATCATCTCCGTATGATGTCAGTTTTACCACAACTTTATGACCGGTAACCGCGCCCTTGTTATGTCCTGATGCAATATAAATATCCCTCGCAAACCTAAGATTATCCGGGATTACAAAACCGTATTTACCGTTCTTTTCATAAGTACCTACTATATTAAGTGTACCGCGTTCGATTACCTTTATTATCCGGCCTTCACGCCTTCTGCCATCCTTGGCCTCGCTTGTGATTACAACCTGGACTTTATCATTGTGAAGGGCACCGTTAATGTCCTTCTCCGCAATGTAAATATCCTGTCCCGGTTCATCCTCTATGACAACAAATCCAAAACCTTTCTGCGTGCTCTCAAATGTGCCGACAATTCCCGTATTCTCAGCCTTGCCGTATTTGCCCTTCTTCGAAACACCGATTTTGCCTTCAAGTACAAGTGCATCCAGTACTTCCATGAGTGCCGGGCGGTCCTCCTTGCTGATTCCGAGAAGAATGGCGATTTCCTTAGCCTTCATCGGTACATACATCTTGTCATGTATAAGGTCATTTATTACTTTTTTTCTTTTTTCAAATGATGCATTATCCATAATGCGTTATCTCCTTCTTCCCGTCAAAAAAACCTCCCGGCATATCCAGGAGGTCATAAGTTCATAAGTATAAGCTTAATTAAACCACTTGAGGTTGAGTACAAGCGCTGCTATAAAGAATACAACCGCAAGTATCTTAGTAGTCTTCTCAAGAGCACCTTCCATAGAACGGCCCTTGTTCTTACCCCAATATGTGTCAGCCATACCGCTTATGGAACCAAGTCCGGCTTCCTTGCCTTCCTGCATAAGAACCACAATCGTAAGTACGATACAATCTATAATTAATAAAAACGAAATTATCATCTTAGCAACTTCCACTGTTAATCTCTCCTTAAAACAAATATGTATACGCGTTTTCTCACGCAAAACTGAGTATAACATAAATAAAGTTTATTTGCAATAGCCAAATTCAAAAAATGCCGGCCTTTCATATCAGCAATTTAAAGCATTAAACAGTTGCGGTATGGCGGCAATTCTGCTACAATATGCATAGTTTATTATCAGGAGCAGAATTATGATTACAGCAGGTTTTATAGGTCTCGGATTAATAGGCGGTTCAATCGCCAGAGCTTTCAAGAAGAACTGTCCGGGAATTCACATAACAGCATATAACAGAAGTCCGGAACCGTTAGCCAGAGCGGTATCTGACGGTATCGTTGACACACCAGTACATGAAGTCGGCAACGAATTCGGAGATTGCGACATTATTTTTTTGTGTACACCGGTTGAACATAATCTTACATACCTTTCACTTCTTAAGAATATAATTAAGCCCGGATGCATAATAACAGACGTTGGAAGCGTCAAAGGATATATCCACCGGATGATTCACGATCTGGGTATGGAAGAATGTTTTATTGGCGGACATCCAATGGCAGGTTCCGAGAAGACCGGATATCAGGCATCTTCCGATATTCTGCTTGAAAACGCTTATTACGCAATAACGCCTACACCGCTCACATCGGATCGTAACCTTTCTTTGTACACTGAACTGGTACGGCTTACAGGTGCCATTCCTATTATAACCGATCCGGACAAACATGACTTCGCAGTCGCCGGTATAAGCCATGTTCCTCATCTTATAGCTTCAAGTCTGGTAAATCTCGTCCAGGATAACGATACCGATGACCAGCTGATGCGTATGCTCGCAGCCGGCGGATTTAAAGATATGACACGAATCGCCTCATCTTCGTCAGACATGTGGTCACAGATTTGCGCCACCAATCCCGATGCAATAGTGAAACTTCTTGACATATATATAAGTTCTCTTACGGATATACGCAATGAAGTCGCTGACGGCAACAGGACCGCCATTGCAGATATGTTTATCAGATCCAAGGAATACCGTGACTCGATCAATGTCGGTGCAAGAGGTCCTATGCTACCTCGCAATGTAATATATTGCAGCATCGAAGACCGGGAAGGTGCATTGAGTGAAATCACTTCTCTTCTGTCTGATAACCGGATCAACATCCAGAATATAGAAATTGTCCATAACAGAGAATTTATGGACGGCGTACTTATGATTGAATTCTATGACAAAAATGCCATGAATGCCGCTTCGGCACTTCTTCTTGCCAAGAATTACGCATTACATAAATAAACAGGAGATATAATAATGGATTTTCATAAAAAAACACATATAAACGGTACAATTAAAGTACCCGGAGACAAATCAATATCACACCGTGCCGTTATGTTCGGTTCGATTGCAAGTGGAACGACTGAAATCACCGGTTTTCTTCAGGGAGCAGACTGCCTTTCCACAATCAGCTGTTTTAATAAAATGGGTGTTGATATAGTTAACAGTAACGGCTCTGTCATTGTCAAGGGCCGCGGGCTTCACGGACTTAAATCGCCAGAAGGTATTCTTGATGTCGGCAACAGCGGCACGACAACCAGACTTATAAGCGGTATCCTTGCCGGTCAGAACTTCACTTCGGTTCTCGACGGCGACGCTTCCATAAGGAGGCGTCCTATGGATCGTATTATTAATCCCCTCCGCATGATGAATGCCGATATCAGCGGACACGATAACACTACATTGGCTCCTCTCACAATCAACGGTCACTCACTTAATGCTATAGATTATATTTCTCCCGTCGCAAGTGCACAGGTAAAATCGTGTGTACTGCTCGCCGGATTGTATGCCGACGGCCGCACAAGTGTAACTGAACCGTCCTTATCAAGAAATCATACTGAGCTTATGCTCTCTTCTTTCGGTGCAAATATTTACTCCGAAGGACTTACCTCGTATATTGAACCGGTTGACGAATTATATGCCCAGGAGGTTCATGTACCCGGTGATATATCATCCGCTGCCTATTTTATTGCTGCCGGACTGCTTGCGTCATCCGGAGAAATCGTTATAGAAAACGTTGGTATCAATCCTACCCGTGATGGCATTCTCCGTGTATGCCAGGCAATGGGTGGCAGCATAACAATTATGAACAGGCGAATCTCCGGAGGTGAACCTGTAGCAGACCTGCTTGTTAAACCATCATCACTTCACGGAACAGTTATTGAAGGTAATATCATTCCAACACTTATAGACGAACTTCCGGTCATTGCCGTACTTGCCGCTTACGCGGACGGTCAGACTATCATTAAGGATGCCGCCGAACTTAAAGTTAAAGAAAGCAACCGTATCGATACAGTTGTTGCCAATCTTAAAGCAATGGGTGCCGACATTGCCGCTACGGATGACGGAATGATCATTAACGGCGGCCGTTCATTACACGGTGCATTAATTGACAGTTATTCAGACCATAGGATTGCAATGTCTTTTGCCATCGCCTCATTGAAAGCAGATGGAACAACCACAATCAAAGATGCTGAGTGCGTTAATATATCGTATCCGGATTTCTATAATGACCTTAATTCAATCTGCCGATAATTTATTTCATAGTCAATTCCATGTCAATGAGCCTCGCAAGAGGCTCCATTGCGTTATATACCTCTTCATATGTATTGGTCTGCGCGCCGGCCTCTATCAGCATTGAACGCGGGACATGATGCAGGCAGTATCTGTATCCCGATATGTATATGCATCTGAACAAATCCGGATAATTAATTTTCCCCAGCAAAAACATTTTATAAGTCATAGCAAGATTTTCCGTGATGTACGGATTCGGCAGATAATCTATTTCTCCCTGTTCCTTGGTATAACTTATACCGTTAAAAAGCATTATCCTGGCTGTCTGCTTACCGTCTATCTCAGTAACCAGATGCTTGGATGCATCAACGCCATCACGGTGCAGATCGATGACTACCTGTATGGAAGGATTCTGTGCCAGCACCTCGTCAAGTTTTGTATTGGCATAGGTATAGGCTTCACTCCTGTCCAACACGCCTCCCGCCATATCGAACTCATCAGTAAGATGTATTACATTATATCCATACTGTTCCTGCAAAAGGCTCACCAGCCTGTCTCCCACATTCACTATGCTCATGCCATTTTCTTCCGAATCGGCAAACTTTTCCTGTGAATGTGTGTGAAAAACAAGTATCTGCGGGACGGTTGAATTCTTCTCAATTCTTAAATCTACTTGTGATATTTTATCCAGATCAAGCACCTGCGGTCTCAGGCTTGTCACTGACGGAACCACATAAAAATTATTAAGTACGTAGTTATAATCCATAAGCTTTTCCTTCGGGATGATTCCGGCCGCTGCCTCAAGTACTTTACTGTCTTTGTCCCATTCAGGTTCCATGCCATCGCCGTTCTGCTCAGTTTCTGCCTGCTCATTACCGTTTTCGCTTTCAGTCCCTGTTTCCGTTTCCGGCTCTTCTGCCATTTCTTTTTTTTCAGCCTCAGTTTCAATATATTCACCGACATCCGCTTCGACTGTTTTAATATCATCTCCGCCATTATACAGGCTGCCCACAGGATAAAATTCTCTCATAATGAGATCAGGCATCTCAAATTCCCTGTTGCTATCGTCCCAGCATTCTGCTGTTATAAAAGACGCTGCTATTGTCTCAAGTGATTTTTCCCGTAATTTATCCCAGAAATCCTGTGAAATCTTCCGACAGCCCTTCAACATGAGAAAAACCATCACAATAATAATCAATATTATTATAATTTTTTTAAGCCAATTTCCATTGATTCCATGCTGTCTGCGAAGCCATTGATATTTATTCATCCGACACGCTCTTTCATACTTATATACTCATCCATCCGGACTGATACAGTATATTCCGGCAATACCGGTGATATTCATTATTTACCGTCTGTCAAAGCCCATGCATATATTAATCCCTTCGGATATCGTATAACTTACCCTTTTAATTATCGCATCAATATCCTTTGATGTAACATACATAAGCTTATACTCATCGGAAATCTGCACCGGATCCTCGACGTTGTTACGTTTTACACTATCATAAATAAGAGTTGAAGCATCCACAACTGTCGGTACTCCGATTGCAATCACCGGTATTCCCATGCTTTTCTTCGTTATTGCCTGTCTGTTATTTCCCACACCTGAGCCCGGATGTATTCCCGTGTCCGTAATCTGAATTGTCGAGTTCAGTCTTTTAATTCCTCTTGCCGCAAGTGCATCAACTGCAATAAGTATATCAGGTTTTGTTTTTCTTATTATACCGCTTATAATTTCACATGTGTCCATTCCGGTCTGTGCCATAACTCCCGGGACAATTGCACTTGTCACTGCAAATGCGCCTTCCACTTCATCATATCCCATAAATTCCACAATATGCCTTGTTATGAACAGATTCGATACCACTTCCGGTCCCAGTGCATCAGATGTGGCCTCCCTGTTCCCAAGTCCTACCACAAGCACTTTCGGAATTCTGTTGTCCCAGCTATACGATGCCATAATAAGTTTCCTTAATTCGTCGGCAAGAGCTTTTGATATTTCCCTGTGGCTTCCTTCATCATCCTCCATAAGAGCGGGCACCTCCATGGTTATATACGTCCCGACAGGTCTTTTTATCGCATTGGCTCCGGTTCTGTTAAGCACTTCCATTTTAACAACATTTATATTATTGGAGCAGTCTTTTTCTTCGGTAATTCTGACTCCCTTAATTGCATCATTATCTTTTGATATATTATTTTTAGCCTCCAGTGCAAGGTCGGTTCTTACCTGTGTAAGTGCATTTTTCTTCATAATCCGCCCCCTTATCATAATTCTTTTGTTATTTTGTGTAATTTTTATGTAATTATGTATTGACATTCATTGAATCGTATTATAAAATATCATAGTGTGTTTATGTCGAAATGCCCGTGTCTGTTTTGACATTAACGATATAATATTTTTTACAAATAATTGGAGGTGCCTGAATTGGCTAATATCAAATCTGCTAAGAAAAGAATTTTAGTTACAGCTACTAAGGCCGAGAAAAACAAGGCCATCAAGTCAAAGATCAAAACTTACATTAAGAAGGTTGAGGCTGCTGTTGAAGCTGCTGATAAGACCGCTGCTACAGAGGCTCTTAAGGTTGCTACAGTTGAAATCGACAAAGCTTGTTCAAAGGGTGTATACCACAAGAACAATGCTGCAAGAAAGGTTTCACGTCTTACCAATCTCGTTAATGGAATGAACTAATATAATATTGTGATGTTAATCGGCTGCACATCATAATATATTTTAAAGGGACTGCTTTCAGGCAGTCCCTTTTATTGTTATTTTCCCGCTATGAAATTTCTGAGCCACTTACCTGTCTCCGACAGTTCCGAATCGGTCCATCCCGAAAGTTTCGAACATGACGATGCGATAAGTGCTGATGTTTCCGCTTTATTGCATAAACTCCAGCCCACATATGATACATTGTTATCATTAATGAGCTTCTTCCACGCATTCGCTGAGGTACTATCTATTCCGCCGTTACCGGATGCATCACATATGCTGAACTCCGATATGAACACCGGTGTTCCGGCATTTCTTGCCGCTGTGAGCTTATTTCTTATATTATCTTTATGGGTTCCCGCATAAAAATGCAATGTATACATGACATTTTTCTTACTGGCAACCGGATTGGCTGCAACTGCATCAACATCCTGAGACCATGTCGGTGTACCGACAAGAATTATCGCATTCGGCGAATTTTTCCTTATGGTCGATATAATCGTGTCGGCATATGTCTTAATGGTATTCCAATCCACACCGCCGTTTGGCTCATTGCATATCTCATATATTACATTAACATTCTTGCTGTACTTCTTTGACATCTTGTTGAAGAATTTGACAGCCTCGTCCTTATATTTGTTAGGATTGCCGTCGCTTAGTATATGCCAGTCTATTATGACATACATTCCAAGCTCCGATGCCGCCTTTACGCCCTCGTCTATCTTAGCTTCAAGATCTGCCTTGGAACCACCGCTGCAATATCCGTTTTCCCCGGTATACATGGCAAGTCGTACTACATTGGCTCCCCAATTATCACGCAGTGTCTTAAATGCATCCTTATTGACATATTGAGGGAACCACTGCAGTCCGTGTGTACTCACACCTTTAAGCTGGTATTTGGAACCGTTCTTGTCAACAAGGTCAACACCCTTAACGGAAAGCTGTCCGTGATTGCCAACCGGGGTGCCGCTTTCAAGCTTCGGAGGCGTATACGGTTTCACATCTTCAGTTGTCTGTGTATTGTTACCGCTGTTATTACCATTATTACTACTATTACTACCGGCATTATTACTACCGGCATTGTTACTGTTGCCGCCATTGCCTGTGTCCTGTCCGGATGCTATTGCCTCACCGTTATATGTGAAATCGGATATCGCAGATGATGTTGCAATTATCATTCCAACATCGGACACGCTTGCGCCTGTTCCTATCCTGGAATTATAATCCGCCGGTCCGACAGTTATCTTATTTCCCGATATTGTGCATTTGCTGTTCCAGAACTGCTTAATTTCAGCTCCGTTTCCGGCATCAAACACGACCGTCCACGAAGATATTTCAGATGATGAAAGATTGGTTAACGTTCCCGACAGCTGGTAACATTTCTTACCGCCTTCTTCCCAGCTGTTTACAACTTTAAAATCAGCTTTATACTTAACGGTAGTCTGCAGCTTACTTTCTTCCTGTTTCTTGGTCTCTGTTTCTTTTTCAGCAACCGGCTCTTCTGTCTCTGTAACCGACTCTTTTTCTGTCTCTGTCACAGTTTCTGTTTCAGAAAGTTCTTTTGTCATATCAATATTCCCTGTTGTCCCAGCCGGTGAATCCGTATGACCTGCCCTGAAAGCTCCTTTAACAAAGAGAATGCTTACAACCGCAGCCAGAATTACAATTACTGTAATGGCTGCTATTATTATCCTCGTTCTGGTAAAAAAAGGCTTTTTTGCCACTTCTTCTTTCTGTTCAAGTTCTTCTTTCTGATCCTTTTCGTCCATTCCCGCTTCCTCCTGTAGTGTACCTGATCACAAGCAATTCAACTGCATATTTATCTTCAATCCTGCCGGTCTTTATATCATTATCGACGCGTACACAGTCTTCCATAGCCCGTCTGAGTTCTGCAGCACCGTAATGTGATGCACCAGCCACATATCTTCCTATAAAATACGGTCTTATCCCAAGTCTGGCTGCTATATCCTGATTCGATGCACCATCTGATTTCATATAATTAACCGCATACAGCTGTGCAAACTGCCTTCCCAATAATGCAAGTATCTTAAGCGGCGGTTCTTTGAGTTCCACAAGATCGGCATACAACTTCATAACTGTATCGACATTGCCTTCGGACATGGCATTTATCATATCAAACACCCTATCTTCAGGCTGCGGCTCTATGACTGCATCAATCGCTTCCCTGTCTATTATATCTGCACTGCCAATGTATGCGATAAGCTTACAACTCTCATTATATATATTATTCATATCCGTCCCAACACGGTTGAGAAAATATGTCATATCGTTCTGTGTTATTTTTTTGCCGGCTGCTCCAAACTGCTTAGCGCACCATGACATCAAATCAGATTCTTTCTGTGTCTTCATTTCGCACACATATCCGACATCATTAACTGCCTTATACAATCTGTTCCTTTTATCGACTTCACTTTCCACAAACAGAAAAACCGTCGTGTCCGGTGCATTTTTCACAGCTTCTGCCATCTCCTCCGATGCAGCTTTAAAAAGCCCGCAATCTTCTATCATTATCAGGCGCTTTTCAGCAAAAAAAGGCATAGTTCTGCTCAAATCAATAATTTCCGCCACCGGAATATCTTTTCCCTGATAATATGAAAAATTCATCGTATCATCACCACAAATGGCTT
>OLXG01000961.1_pt1 | contig 11159 bp, 9 predicted proteins | sample 1673861 | NCBI WGS metagenome assembly OLXG01 (sample SAMEA103958130, study PRJEB25191) | human gut metagenome | biome: human-associated habitat [ENVO:00009003]; feature: intestine environment [ENVO:2100002]; material: feces | place: Germany | collected 2013/2015
CCTTTATGGTAATAGTTAAAGCAAATGCCACCGATCTAAGGTCGACGGCAAGACATACCTCGGCATCGCTCACAAGCACTGCGTAACGGATAAGGCCGGCACTATCCCGCGTCGCCGGAAAAGGTAAAGCCGGACACCGACGCATACGAAGTGCTCGCGATGATATGACGGTTTGTTCCGACACTCGAAAACGTCTTATTTTACGCCCGTTCGAGCACAGAAGTCTCCTCGCCCCTCTAAACGCTTGATTTTCGGCGGAAAAAGGTATATAAATATCTGCGGATGAAACATAAAGAGGACACGGATAATATCGGCGGCATGGATGCGGACAGGGAAACGGAGGAAAACGCCGGCGGGGCAGACGGCGGTCACCGTGACACCGTGTTCGCGCACTTCCTTGGCGAAGGCCCGCGAGAAGTTTTTCAGGTAGTCTTTGCTGGCGCTGTAAAGGGCCAGTCCGGGCAGCGGCATCCAGATCGAGTATGATGACATGTTGAGAATGCGGCCATGCCCGCGCCGTACCATCTCGGCGCCGTAGAGGCGGCAGGTGAGGGTTGGGGTGACAACATGCAGGCCGATAAGCTGTTCGATCCGTTCGGGAGAGCTTTCCGTCACGTCGAGAAAGGAGAATGCACCGGCATTGTTGACCAGGATCTCGATTTCGAGCCTCTGGCTCGAGGTCCAGTCATGAAGTTTTGTTGCGGCGTCGCGGTCGACCAGATCGAGCGTCAGGCGTCGGACCTCGATACCGTGTTCGGTTGCGATTTGCTGCTGTGCCCGTGCAAGGGCATTGTCGTCGCGGCTTACGATGGCGAGGTTGTAGCCGAGTCCGGCCAACTGGTGGGCTATCTGGAGGCCTATACCGCTGCTGGCACCCGTTACCAGAGCCCATGCCGAACCTTTTTCGATCGCGTGTTTCATGTGGGCAAAGGTGTTTTAGGGCAGTTTTGCCAGTTCGTCCTTGATTTTTTTGGGCAGGTCGGGGCAATCCTTGTAACACTTCATGTCGACCGAATACATACGGGCGATGCAGTAGTTTTTGTGGTCGCAGCGGCTGCGGCACGCTTCGCCTTCGGTTTTGAGGCGGTTGACGAAATCGGGTTCAGTTACGAGGGCTCGTCCCATCTGGACCATTTCGAACCCGGCATCGAGGACGCGGTCGATACCTTCGCGGCTGACCAGACCGCCGACATATACGAGCGGGCATTTGAGTTCTTTGCGGAACTTGAGGGCATTTTCGAGAAAGAAGCACTCCTCGAACGGGTACTGGCGGATCATGTATGGGCCGCATAGCCGTACGAAGTATCTCAGCCACAACGGCATGTAGTAGCTCATGGTGTAGATCGGTATCTGGCCTCGCATGACGGCCATGGGGGCCTTGCTGACGAATCCGCTCGAGAGGACGATGCCGTTTACGCCGTAGCTTTCGATCTTTTTGGCTATTTCGAGCGACTCGGGGATCTGGATTCCGCTCTTGAAACCATCCTCCATGTTGTGCTTTACGAGAACGTTCATTCCGGTCTTTGCGGCGGCCTCCATGACGCGGTCCATGCACATGCACATGAAGCGCATCCGGTTTTCGAGCGAGCCGCCGAACTCGTCATGGCGGTGGTTGGTGTATGGCGAGAGGAACTGCGAGATGAGATATCCGTGGCCGGCATGCACCTCCACGCAGTCGAAACCGGCCTCGTGAGCCGTCACCACGGCCCGCCCGAAGTCATCGGCCACCTGACGGATCTCGTCACGGCGCATTCCGCGCACGGGGGTGTAGGCATAGAGGTTGAAGCCGGTTGAGGCACCGATCGGGATCTGGCCGGCGGTCGAGTAGTGGGTCATGTTTCCGCAGTGGCCGATCTGTATCGAGGCGGCGGCCCCTTCGGCATGTATGGCGTCGGTTATATCCTTGAGCGCCGGTACTATTTCGGGGCGCAGCCAGAGCTGTTTCTTGAACGAGAGTCCGCTTCGGCAGACGGCGGCATAGGCGAGTGTGGTCATTCCGATACCGCCGCGGGCGACGCTGACGTGATATTGTTTGAGCTGTTCGGTGGGGCTGTAGTCCTTTCCCATCGACTCGAAAGCCGCCGAACGTATCGTACGGTTCCGGAGCGTTATGTTACCCAGCTTGTAAGGGGTGAATAGTTTCGATTGGGCAGTCTTGTTCTCTGACATGGCGCTGTGTCTAATATATGAACGGGATTATTTTCTTGCGGTGGAGCGAAGTGAACTCCTCGCCGAACTCCTTCTGGTAACGGCGGTAGAGCGAGGCGGAACGCGGGGCGAGGTTTGCGAATGTCCAGAGGGCGAAAACCGCTCCGGCCCACGACCACGATGCTATTGCAAAGCCGATCCACTCGGTCAGTTCGCCGAAGTAGTTCGCCGACGACACGTATCGGAACATCCCGCCTTTTGGGATGTAGTGTTTGGTGTCGCCCGGTTTGCGCAGGTGGCGTATGATGTAGTCGGAGTGGAGGTTTATGGCCATTCCGGCGATGAATATCACGGTGCCGATGATGAACTGCGGGGAGTAGAGCCAGGCGGTGGTGTACATGTCGGCCGGGGCGAGGTAGAAGATCCATCCGCCCTGCATGAGGGCGTTGAGGGTGTTGAACACGGCTCCCATGAGGACTATTCCGAGAGGCATTTTGGAGTTCCCGCGGATGAGCAGCGGGAATATGAATGACCGCTGTGCATAGTGGCTCTGGAATAGCAGGAAGAGGACGAGCGGTGCGGGCTGCCAGGTCCGGTGGGAGCAGAGCCATAGGATTGTCATTGCGATGAATACGGGGGCCTCCATCAACATCCATCCGATACGGTTTCCGACGGGGAGTCCGAATTTTCGGTTGAATAGCATTCCGTATCCGGCCTCGACGTAGTGGAGCGCGATGAAAACGATTACGGCCACGACGGCCATTACGGCGAGGAATGTGTAGTATGTCGAGAGTTCGATCATTTCGGTTGAGTTTTTCTGGAGTGAGGTTGTGCAGGGCGGAGATTTCAGGAGCGTTTGCGGCCACTGCAATTCCGGATGCAATTTACAAATATAGCAAAAAAAAGCCGAAGGTCGAACCTCAAGAGGAATAATGGTTGAATATTCTACCCTTATGGGTTTAAAAGGCAGGTCTGAGGTTTGGAATAACGGGACAAATATGGTTGGGGAGGTTGGGATTGGCATATTTTATGAAGAGAGAATTGGTCAGGATGCGGCGACGTGTCCGGGAGCGTGAAAATGCGAGCTCTTTTTAATACAAATATTCCTAAAACAGAACCAGTTATGAACATTAACTACAACAATTTGCATCGCACCAATGTTGAGACGGCGGTTTTCGGATCGAAGGAGATGCGGCGGCCGGCGCCGGTGGACCGGATCCCGAAGGAGCCGACGACGCCCGAAATCGCCTATCAGATGGTCAAGGACGAGACCTATCCCCAGACCCAGCCGCGGTTGAATCTGGCGACCTTCGTCACCACCTACATGGACGAGTATGCGACACGGCTGATGAACGAGGCGATCAACGTCAACTATATCGACGAGACGGAGTATCCGCGTGTGGCGGTTATGTGCGGGCGTTGCATCAACATTCTGGCCAACCTGTGGAACAGCCCCGAGAAGAACGAGTGGAAGAGCGGAGCGCTGGCAATCGGATCGTCGGAGGCATGTATGCTGGGCGGCGTTGCGGCATGGCTTCGTTGGCGTGCCAGACGCAAGGCCCAGGGCAAACCCTGCGACAAGCCGAATCTGGTGATGAGTTCGGCATTCCAGGTTGTGTGGGAGAAGTTCGCGCAGCTGTGGCAGATCGAGATGCGTACGGTTCCGGTAAGCTTCAAGCACCCGACGCTCGACCCCGAGGAGGCGCTGAAGATGTGCGACGAGAATACGATCTGCATCGTCCCGATCGAGGGTGTTACGTGGACGGGTCTGAACGACGATGTCGAGGCGCTCGACAAGGCGCTCGACGCATATAACAAGCGTACGGGTTACGACATTCCGATACATGTCGATGCGGCGACGGGAGGTTTCATCCTGCCGTTCCTGAATCCGGATGTGAAGTGGGATTTCCGCCTGAAGTGGGTTGCGTCGATCTCGACCTCGGGTCACAAGTTCGGACTGGTCTACCCGGGTCTGGGCTGGGTAGTATGGCGCGACAAGAGCTACCTGCCGCAGGAGATGTCGTTCAGTGTCAACTATCTGGGCGCCAACATCACTCAGGTGGGGCTGAACTTTTCGCGTCCGGCGGCGCAGGTTCTCGGACAGTACTACAATTTCATCCGTCTGGGTTTCGAGGGCTACAAGGAGGTCCAGCAGAACAGCATGGACATAGCGCGTTATGCTCATGAGCAGATCGGCGCGATGCCGCAGTTCACGCTCTATTCGAAGGAGGTTGTTAACCCGCTGTTCATCTGGTACATGAATCCCGATTACGCGAAGAGTGCCAAATGGACGCTGTTCGATCTTCAGGCGGCGTTGCAGCAGAGCGGCTGGATGGTTCCGGCCTACACGCTTCCGGATGATCTGGAGAGTGTTGTCGTGATGCGCATCGTGGTGCGTCAGGGCATGAGCCGCGACATGACCGACATGCTGTTGGGGGATATCCGCAATGCGATTTCGGAGTTCGAGAAGCTGGAGTACCCGACGCAGTCGCGAATCAAGATGGATAAGAACATTCCGCAGCAGGGCAAGGTGTTTACTCATACGCACCATTGTGCCAAGGCTGCGGCCAAATAGAGCAAATGTTATGATGAAAAATGAAAAGAAAGGCGGTTGCGGATGCGGGACGTCGCGTCCGACCGACAAGGGCAAGATGACCGAGGATAAGGGTCAGGCCCAGCAGGGAACGACCTCGAAAATGGGGAAGTAGAGAGAACTTTTTTCGATCCGGCCGTTAGGTCGGAAGGCGTGCGGCGGCCGTTTCGGGCAGCCGCATGCCGTTTTTTTTGTGTGGCGGTTTGTTCTGCACCGTTTCGGGCAGCCGCATGCCGTTTTTTTGTGGGGCGGTGTGGTACCGTCACTCCCCGCCGAATTGTTCGATAAGTTTCCGGGCCAGTTGAGGCATTCCGACTGCGGCGCGTTCGCAGATGTGGGTCAACGGGTTTCGGATTAGCGAGGTGTCGGGTTTGCCCGGGTCGACAAGATAGATCGGCACCTTCGGATCGACGTACCGTACGAGCGATGCGGCGGGGTAGACGGCCAGCGAGGTGCCGACAATGACAAATATCTCGGCGCGGGCGGCGATACGCGTTGCAGTGTCGAACATCGGCACCGATTCGCCGAAAAAGACGATGTGCGGCCGCAGCAGCGACCCGTCTTCGGCGCGTGTATCGGGCTTCTGCTCCCAGCCTTCGAGCGGGTATATAAGGTCTGGGTTTGCCGAGCTGCGCAGTTTTGTCAGTTCGCCGTGGAGGTGGGTGACGTGTGTCGAACCGGCCCGCTCGTGGAGGTTGTCGACATTCTGCGTGACGACCTGCACGTCGAAATAGCGTTCCAGGCCGGCAATGGCCTTGTGGGCGGGATTGGGCTGTGCGGCAAGCATCTCGCGGCGACGCATGTTGTAGAACCGGATGACCGTATCGCGGTTGTTGCTGAGGGCTTCGGGTGTGCATACATCCTCGATGCGGTAGTTGGCCCAGAGGCCGTCGGCATCGCGGAATGTAGCTATTCCGCTGTCGGCACTTACGCCGGCACCGGTGAATACGACTAATTTCTTCTTCATGGCAGTCGAATTTGTTTTTCAGTCCATGTACGGGCCGGCCTGCTCGTGGCAGCCGTCGACGGGCATGGGCTGTCGGAATTTTCCGTAAAAATAGAAAATTCCGGCGAAAAACGTCAATGTTTGTCTGCCGGATTTTGATTTAAAGTTGTCGGACGGGTAGTTGCGGGCGTTGCGGGTTTGGAATTGTGGGTAAGGTTGAATTATGGCAACCGGATGGTTTGGAGGTTCGGATAAAGTTAGTATATTTGCGTTTGTGAAACGGGTCTCCTGATGTTGCGGAGACCTGCCTGTGCATGCTACTGAACTAATACAACCCTATAAACTAACTTATTTGGAGACAGCTATGAAACGAATGATTCTTTTTCTGCTTGCCGCAGCGATGACTGCGACGGTATCGGCCCAGCCTCTCGAACGGGTAGCTCCGGAAGAGGTTGGACTCAACCCGAAACAACTTGCCGAAGCCGACAGCATGATCGAGGCGGCTGCTGCGCAGCATGATTTCCCGGGAGCGGTATTTGCGGTGGTACGCCACGGCAAGTTGGCGCATATCAAGGCCTTCGGCGACCGCCAGTGGATTCCCGATACGCTCGAAATGAAAGAGAACACGATATTCGACCTGGCATCGGTGAGCAAATCGGTGTCGACGGCCGTCAGTACGATGATCCTCGTCGAGCGCGGCAAACTGCGCCTGAACGATCCGGTCAGGAACTATATCCCGGGCTTCGAGGGCTGGGTCGACGATGAGGGCGATACGCTCGACATCCGTATCCTGGACCTGCTGACCCACTCGTCGGGTCTTCCGGCCTACGCTCCGGTGACGGAGGTTGAGCAGAAGTTCGGCGGCGATACGCCCGAGGCTCTGCTGGAGTATATCAAGACCTGTCCGCGCGGTTTCAAACCGAATACCCGCTTCAGATACAGCTGCCTGAACTTCATCACCCTGCAGCATGTTATTCAGACCATCTCGGGACAGCCGCTGAAGGATTTTGCCCGTGAGAACATCTTCGAGGTTCTGGGCATGGATGATACGGGTTACTGCCCCGAAGGCGACAAGCGCGCCCGTTGCGCAGCTACCGAGGTGCAGCCCGACGGTTCGGTTCTGGTTGGCGACGTCCACGATCCTCTGGCCCGTGTCTTCAACAAGGGCAATTCGGGCAATGCAGGCGTATTCTCGACGGCCGACGACCTTGCAATCCTTTCGGCAGCACTGCTCAATGGCGGTGAGATCAACGGTCACCGTATTCTGGGCCGCCTGACGGTCGAGAAGATGTTTACGGTTCCCGACGTGGTTAAACACCTGGGCCGTGCGCTGGGTTGGGACAGCTATTCGACCTATTCGAGCAACCGCGGCGACCTGTTCTCGCCCTCGACGGTTTGCCATACGGGCTATACCGGCACCTCGATCGTGCTCGATCCCGAGAACGACGTGGCGGTGATCCTGCTGACCAATGCCGTGCATCCCTACGACAATGGCCGTACGTCGCGTCTGCGTTCGGTGGTGGCCAATATGGTTGCCGGCGCAATCGTGGACTAAAAGCACTTGAAATTTGAGAACGATTCTTTTATCGATACTTTTTGCGGTTCTGCTTTCATGGCCCGTCGGGGCTTATGAAAGCAGAACTGTTGATGATATACCCAACGTACAACTGAGTGATGCCCGCCGTTTCGTGAGCAATCCCGACGGGATATTGTCACCGGCGGCCGTCGACAGCATCGACCGCATGGCCTACGGGCTGCGGCAGGCTGGCATTGCCGAGATAGCCGTAGTGGCGGTCGGGTCGATCGGCGGGAGCGATGTCTTTACGTTTGCCCACTCGCTGTTCCAGAAATGGGGCATCGGGTCGTCGGAGCACAACAACGGCCTGTTGATTTTTCTGGTGCTCGATGAGCGCGAAATCCGCTTCATAACCGGTTACGGACTGGAGGGTGTGCTGCCCGATGCCTTGTGCCGGCGCATCCAGTCGCAATATATGCTACAATCGTTCCGCGAGGGCGATTGGGATGGCGGCATGGTGGCCGGTGTGGCTGCCGTGGGCGAGGTGTTGCGAGGCGGCGAACTGGCTTCAGGTATGCCGGAGGATGAAAGTACCGGCGGCAACTTCCTGTGGTATGTGTTCGAATTGCTGTTTGTCTGCTTTTTCCTGTTGCCGCTTTTGATCAAGTTGGCATTCGGGTTTCGGCGGTGCAAATCGTGCGGCAAACGCAAACTGCATCGGGTATCGTCCCGGGTTGTTGAACGCCATGCAGCTTACTCGGTTGTTGAGGAGACGTACGTATGCCGCAAATGCGGAGCGAGCGAAGTGCGTCGGGTGCGCTATTACCGACAGGGGCGTTCGAACGGCCGTGGAGGTATAGGCGGTGGCATCGGTGGAGGTATCGGAGGATTCGGTGGCGGCGGGAGCTTCGGAGGAGGTTTCGGCGGCGGCATGTCGGGTGGCGGCGGTGCCGGTTCGCGTTTCTGACCGGACACATGCGAATGAACTTTATATGAATCGCGTAAATAATTTACATCAAACAAATTAATACAGACATGAAGAAAAAGAACATTATCTGGATAGCCGTTGTGGTGGTCATCGTAGTATGGCTCTATTCGGGTTACAACGGCCTTGTATCGAAGGACGAGGCGGTGATCAACAAATGGGCTGCGGTTGAGGCGGACTACCAGCGACGTTCGGATCTTATACCCAATCTTGTGGCTACGGTCAAGGGTTATGCCGAACATGAAAGCAGCACGTTGGAGAGCGTTACGGAGGCCCGCGGACGTGCGACATCGGTGACGCTGAATGCCGAAGATCTGACCGAGGAGAACCTGCGGGCCTATCAGGAGGCTCAGAGCGAGGTTAAGTCGGCGCTGGGGCGTTTGATTGCAGTTGCCGAGAGCTATCCCGACCTGAAGGCGAATGAGAATTTCCGCGACCTGCAGGTGCAGCTCGAAGGGACGGAGAACCGTATAGCTGTTTCGCGCAAGGAGTTCAACGATGCGGTCCGCAGTTATAATGTGGCAGTCCGCCGCTTCCCGAACAACATACTGGCATCGCTGTTCGGATTCGAGCGCAAGGCATCGTTCTCGGCCGACGAGGGAGCCGAGCAGGCCCCGACGGTCGAATTCTAAAGATATTCAAACCGCGCCCCAAGTATTTGAAATACAGACGGGACGCGGTTTTATGTAAAGACAAACTACAACTAAACCAATACCTGAATGAAAAAACTTTTACACACTTTGCACTCCTTTTTTGTCATGGCGGTAGCCGTGTCGGTGGGAGTATTGGTGTTCTCGTGTTCCGAGGGCACCCCGGGCAGTGACGATAATGGCAGCGATTCCACTCCGACGCTCTCTTCGGCCAAATCCATTGCATCGTTTTCGTTTTCGCTCTCCAACAATACGTCGTTGGGGCGTACGTGTACGGCCATCAAGATCGATGATACGTTCCATGTCACCATTCCGCTGGGCAAGCCTCTGACCTCGCTGGTAGCCAACTTTACGGCTTCGGACAAGGCCGTGGTGAGCATCGGTACCGTTGAACTTACTTCGGGTGAGACGGCTGCCGACTATTCTGCTCTTGTGAAACTTACGGTAACGGCCGAAGACGGCTCTACGGCAACATATTACGTCGATGCCCGCAACGGTATCGCCGAGTTCGACGAGGAGGTACTGAAGTTCATGCGTACGTACGGGATTCCGGGAATGACGGTTTCGGTCGGCGATGCCGGCAAGCTGGTCTATTCCCGCGGATACGGGTATGCCTGCCAGGAGACTCGCGAACGTGTCGAACCCGACTACATGTTCCGTCTGGCGAGCGTTTCGAAGCAGTTTACGAGCATGTGTATCCAGCGGTTGATCGACGACGGCAAGGTTTCGCTCGACGACCGCCCGTTTGCCGAGGGTGGCATTCTGGCCGAGGACTATCCCGAACACAAGGAGCAGAACGAAAAGATCACCATCCGCAACCTTTTGGAGCACACCTCCGGCTGGAGCAGCAGCATGGACCCGATGTTCTCGTCGACCACGGCGAGTCTGAGTTCGACCGAGACGGTAGCCTATGCGTTGCGTAATCTCGACTTTGCGAACGAACCGGGGACTTCGTTCAGCTATTCGAATCTTGGATACTGCATTCTGGGCCGCATCATCGAGAAGGTCACCGGCATGGAGTACGAAGAGTATCTGCAGGAGGCGGTTCTGGACCGTGTCGGCACGACCGACATCCGTTTGGGATCGACGGGCCAGGCGGCGCGTTACGACCGTGAGGTGGTTTACTATTCGCAGAGCGGCACGAACGGCTACGGCAACAACATGAAGCGCATCGATTCGTGCGGCGGACTGGTAGCCTCGACCGAGGATCTGATCCGAGTGCTGCTGAGCATCGACGGCCGCGACGACTATCCCGAGATCTTCCCGCAGTCGACGCTCGACCGCATGTTCAAGCCGTCGGACGTATCACCGCATCGCTATGCATTGGGCTGGCGTGTTAACCATTCGATTTTCTACCAGGGTTGCGCCTATCATGCGGGTAACCTTGCCGGCACGTCGGCCTTCTGGGTTCGTGGCGGCGACGGACACCACACGGCCCTGCTGTGCAACTCGCGAAGCTACATTTCGGGCTACGACGATGTGCACTATACGTTGGCCAATACGCTGCACTCGTTCCGCAACTTCCCGACGGAGGATCTCTTCGAGTAGGGATGCAGGATAGCCCGAAAGGGCGGCAGAAACATCAAGCCCGACAACCTTCAGATGGTTGTCGGGCTTGGTATTTATAATAGAGTACAGGAATGCCGGCACGCGGCAGAGTAATGTCGGCCGTGGCGTGTCAGAACTCGCGGCCCTGCTTGAGGTCCTCGACGAAATCGTTGATCCGCTGCATCTGGGCCGGGATGTCGATACTTTGGGGGCAGTGCGGGTTGCACTGTTCGCAACCGATGCAGTGGTCGGCCTGCCGCAGTTTCGGGACGCTGCGGTCGTATCCGACAAGGAAGGCGCGTCGTGCGCGGCGATAGTTTTCGTCCTGCGACGATGCCGGCAGATTGCCCTCGTTGACGCACTTGTTGTAGTGGAGCAGTATGGCCGGGATATCGATGCCGTATGGGCAGGGCATGCAGTATTTGCAGTCGTTGCAGGGGATTGTGGGGTACTGCATCATCAGGTCGGCCGTATCGAACAGGAACTGCCTCTCCTGGTCGGTCAATGTGACAAGCGGCGAGTAGGTGCGGATGTTGTCCTGGAGGTGCTCCATGTATGTCATTCCGCTGAGGACGGTAAGTACACGGTCGGGCGAGCCGGCGAAGCGGAAAGCCCACGAAGCGACACTCGATTCGGGTGCCTGCTGCTTTAGGCGATTTGCGATATGGTCGGGAACGTTCGAGAGGCGGCCTTTCTGAGAAAGGCCCCTCCCTCGCGCTCCCTCCCGGAAAGCGGCTGGGGTTTGAGTTGGTTTTCCTGCATACAGGTTGCCC
>OLXG01000972.1_pt1 | contig 11080 bp, 10 predicted proteins | sample 1673861 | NCBI WGS metagenome assembly OLXG01 (sample SAMEA103958130, study PRJEB25191) | human gut metagenome | biome: human-associated habitat [ENVO:00009003]; feature: intestine environment [ENVO:2100002]; material: feces | place: Germany | collected 2013/2015
CGACGAGAGCCACTACACCACCGCGCGTGACCTGGCAATTATCACGCAGGCGGCGCTCAAAAGCGAAAACTTCCGGCAAATCGTCGATACTGCCGAGTATGTCATCCCCGCCAGCGCAACTGGCGAGGAACACAAGCTCAAGACCACCAATATGCTGATCTACAAGTCGACCGGCAACTCGCTCTACTATTCCCGCGCCACGGGCGTCAAGACCGGCTACACCAGCGCAGCGGGCAGATGTCTGATTGCGACGGCGGAGGACGACGGCATCCGGTTTTTGTCCGTGCTGTGCGGCGCGAAGACGTCGATTCTCGACACGGGCGACCTTCTCATGGAGAGTTTTCCGGAGACGATCAAGCTGCTGGACTACGGGTTTGACAACTTCTTCTATGTAACGGCGCTGTCTCCGCTCTACCCCATCGATCAGGTAACGGTTCTCAACTCGGCAGGCTCCGAGGCGGTCGCCGTTGCACCGGCAAAGGACGTGCGGCTGCTGCTTCCTGCAAACTACAACCCCGACGCCGCCGTCGTGATCTCCACGCACCTCATCAGCGAGGCCGCGCCGCTGGTGGAGATCCTCCGCCGGGCCCAGGAGGAGATGGCCGGCCTGCGCCTGGGCGAGCTGGGCGCCGCCGGCGGCCTGCTGCGCTTTCTGGGCCAAATCGGCCAGTATGCCGCGCCCGAACAGGCCGGCCCGCCCCAGGAGGAATACCTGCGCAAGGCGGCCTGGTACATCCAGAGCAAGCTGGAGGAAGGCGTGGGCGTGGAGGAGGTGGCCGGATATCTGGGGCTTTGCCGCTCCCAGCTCTTCCGCGTGGTCAAGGCGGCCAGCGGGCTGTCCCCCAGGGAATGGATCCGGCGCGCGCGCCTGCAGCGGGCGGCCCAGCTGCTGGAGGACGGAAGGCTGTCCCTGGAACAGGTGGCGCTGTCCTGCGGCTACGGCGGCGCGGCGCAGCTGGGCCAGGCCCTCGGGCGAAAGCGGGATGTCCCGCTGGCCCTGATAGCGTTTTTGGGCGTTGTACTCGGTCAGGCCGTGGCGCAGTAAATAAATCAACATTCCGGCAGTTCTCCTTTCAATACCGTGGGCAGGCCGCAGAACATTTCCACCACGCAGCTTGCCCGCGCGGCCAGCAGGCAGGCCAGACGGCCGGCGGCTTCCCGCGCGGCGCGCTCGGCCGGGTCGATGGGCACGATGCCGCCGCCAATTTCGGTGGCGATGACCACATCATAGGTGGCCAGTTCGTCGGCCAGTTTTTCTAGATCCGTGGCGTTGGCGGCCAGATTTTGCACATCACAAATCTGCCGTCCGCCGAACTTTTGGGAAAACGTGCGTTTACCGCTGTAAAGGGGTCCGGTAACAAAAAGCATTTACAGCACCCCCAGCCATTGGCAGGCGGCCAGCGCCGCCAGCATCCAGATCTCGCACTTTTGCAGGAACCACCCGGCCAGATCACCGGTCACACCGCCAAACTGCTTTTTGGCAACAACGTAGTACCGCGCAAAAGTGCAGCCTGCGGCCAGCACCAGCGCCCAGCCGCCCAGTGCAGTCAGCCCCACGGCCAGCATGGCGCAGAGCACGGCCAGCACCTGCCGCACGCGGACGCGGTCCGCCGCCGTGGCAAAGGTGTGGGCAAGGCCGGTGTTTTTCGCCAGTGGGAACGCCGCCACGGCCAGCCCGGACAGCGCCCGCTCCCCCACCAGCGCCAGCGTCCAGAGCACGCCGACCCGCGGAGTGAACGCCACACAGCCGCACAGCGCAAAATACGCCGCAAAGTAGCTGCACAGCCGGATGACCGCGAACGCGCCGCAGTGAGGGTCCTTTAAAATTTCCAGCTTCTTCGCGGTATCGCCGTAGCTTGAAAGTGCGTCGCAGGTGTCGGCGTAGCCGTCCAGATGGATGCCGCCCGTGACCCAGACCGGCACAAGGCAGAACCCCGCCGCGCGGGCCGCCGCAGGCAGCGGCAGCACGCCGCAGACGCACCACAGTGCGCCGCACACCACTCCCACCAGCGGGAAGGCGCAGAGCGCGTACCGCATATTTTTTTCGTTCCAGTCGAACTGCGGCATCGGCAGGGCCGAGAACATGGCGAACGCCACCGCAATCGTCTGTAAAGCTGTCACAGTCCTTCACTTCCTTTGTAATAGACGGGGATGCCGCAGACAACGCGCACCACGCGGTCTGCCCGCGCCGCCGCAGCGTTGTTGACGGCGGCCAGTGCGCGCAGATAGCGGTCCGTATCGTCCGCATAGTCTGCCCCACCGCTGAACACCTCGTTGGAAACCACAATCAGATTATCACATTGCAGCAGCATCTTGTCAATGCCCCGCAGGATCGCCGCCGCGGTTTCCGTCCCTGCACCGTCGGGGTCATACAGCTCATTGGCGGCCAGGTTGCCCAGGTCCTCCAGCAGTACAGTGCCGCGCCGGGGCAGGGCCACGCGGTCCAGGTGCAGCGGGCACTCTACCGTGGTGAACTGCTTTTCGGCCCGCATGGCGCGGTGCTTCGCCACGCGGGCGGCGCACTCGGCGTCCCAGACCTGCATCGTCGCCAGATAGGTGCGCGGCAGCGGTGCACGCAGGCAGAGCGACTCCGCATAGGCGCTTTTGCCGCTGGCCGCGCCGCCGATGACCAGCGTCAGCACTGCGGGGTGTACGGCGTGATGCCGCCCTCCGCAAACGAGTAGCAGCCGTTGTAGACGGCCAGCGCCATATCCCACAGCGGAAGGCTGGCCACCGCGCCCGTGCCCTCGCCCAGATGCAGCTCTGCGGTGATAAGCGGTTTTTTGCACAGCGCGTCCAGCACAATATGTGCGGCTGGCTCGCTGGATACATGGCTGGCGAAAACGGCCTTTTCCGCCGCGGGGCAGAGCCGCACCGCGCACAGCGCCGCCACGCCGCTGATGAATCCGTCCATCACAATGGGCAGCCTTTCGAGCGCACCGCCCAGAAACACGCCGCACAGCCCGGCAATATCAAAGCCGCCCAGCGCCGCCAACACCCCCAGCGGGTCCGCGGCGTCGGGGTGGTTGCGGGCAATGCCGCGTTCTATCGCATCTATTTTGCGGTGCAGTCCTGCGTCGGAAAGTCCCGCGCCGCGCCCGGTCATCTCGGCCACAGGGCGGCCCAGCAGCACGCTGGCCACGGCGCTGGACGTCGTTGTGTTGCCGATGCCCATCTCCCCCGTCGCCAGCAGCTGTGCGCCGTTCTGCTTCTGCGCGCGCACCAGCGCGATGCCCGCGGCGATGGCCTGCACGGCCTGTGCGCGGGTCATAGCCGGGCCGGTGGTAAAGTCAGCCGTGCCCGCAGCAATACGGCAGTCCGCCGCGCCGGGCACGGGTGCGCCCGCAATGCCCATATCGACGGGCACGACGTCGCAGTGGGCCGCAGCGGCCATGCGGCAGACGCTGGTGCGGCGGGCGGTCAGGTTTTCGAGCACGGCGCGGGTCACGGAGGCATCGGTCTGGCTGACGCCCTGCGCCACCACGCCGTTGTCCGCGCAGAGCACCAGCACCGCGCGGCGGCTGACGTCCGGCACGGGGTCGCCGGTCAGCGCGGCGGCGTCCTCGACCATGCCTTCCAACCGACCCAGTCCGCCCAGGGGCTTTGCCAGCGCAGCCCAGTGAGCGTGGGCTGCGGCGCGGGCGGCCTCGTCCAGCGGGGTAACGGCTGCAAGCAGGTTTTTCAGTTCGTTTTCGGTCATGATGTTTCCTTTATATAATGTTCGGCTGCAGCCGCAAAGCGCTTCGGCAGCGGCGTACCTGCCCAGTAGAGATGCGGAAAACCCGCGTAGAGACGTGCATTGGCAAAGCCGCACGCCCACTGCCGCCCGTTTGCCTTGGCAGCGGTGAACGCATCGCCGTTTTCGGTGGAGTCCCAGTGATGGAACTCGTGGACGGGCAGGGTCTCCCCCGCGCGGAACAGCATACTGTCGGCGCGGGCGGTCAGGCGGGCGTAGCCGAACCGCACAAGCCGCCCGACCTTGAAGCCCTGCCCGGGCAGCACGCCCGCCATCGGGTGGGGCGTGCCGTCGGCGTCCTGCAATGTCCGACCCAGGTACAAAAAGCCGCCGCACTCGGCCACGGTGGGCAGGCCGCCCTGCACGGCGCTTTTTACGGCGGCGCGCAGGGGGGCGTTCGCGGCCAGCCGGGCGGCGTACAGCTCGGGGTAGCCGCCCGGCAGGTAAAGCCCGCCGATGTTATCCGGCAGAGCCGTGTCGGCCAGCGGGCTGAAAAAGCACAGCTCCGCGCCGTTTTCCCGCAGTGCCTCCAGCGTTTCGGCGTAGGTAAAGCAGAACGCGGCGTCCCTTGCCACGGCAAGGCGCACCCGCGGCGGGGGCACCGTGCACGGCACAGCGGCGGGCGCGGGGCGGTCAAACAGGGTGTGCAGCAGCGGCCAGTCGATGGTTTGCTGCGCGGCATCGGATAAGAGCTGTATCTTGCGCTGCAGATCGTCGATCTCGGCGGCGGTTTTCAGACCGAGGTGGCGGCTTTCTATCGCGGCCTCGGGCAGCGGCGGCAGGCAGCCGACCACGGGCAGACCGGTCTCTTTTTCGAGCATCGGCTTCAGCAGAGCGCACAATCCTTGCGTACAATCATTGAGCAAAATCCCCGCGATATGGTGCGGTGTGCGGAACGCCGTCACTCCGCGCAGCTCCGCCGCCAGCGTCAGGCTTGCCCCCTTGGGCCGCACAACGAGCAGTGCGGGCAGGTCCAGCGTATCGGCCAGCTGCCACGCGCTGGCCGTGTCGGTCACACCGCCAAGGCCGTCGTAGTAGCCCATGGCCCCCTCGACGACTGCCGCGCCGTGCCCCGCCGCGTGCCGGGCGTAGAGTGCGCGGGCGGTCTGCGGTGCAGAGAAAAACAGGTCAAGATTGTGGCTCTCGACGCCCAGCACCGCGCGGTGGAACATCGGGTCGATGTAGTCCGGCCCCGACTTGAACGCGCAGGGGGTCAGCCCGCGGGCAGTCAGCGCCGCCAGCAGCGCACAGGCTGCCGTTGTTTTTCCGCTGCCGGAGCGGGGTGCAGCCAGAACCAATTGCAGCATTTTTACTCCCTCGCGATCAAGAAAACCGGGTTGTTCGCCATGAGCAGGTGCAGGCTGCCCGCCGCCCGGCTGCGGCTGACTGCGATTTGTGTGACCTGGGCGGTCAGGCCGTGGGCCGTCAGGGCCGCAACGGCCTCCTGCAAGGTTTCCAGCGCAATGGCGCTGATGCAGAGCCGTGCGTCGGGGTTCGCGGCCAGCGCGGCATCGACGACAGCCCGCAGACTGCCCTTGCTGCCGCCGATAAAAACAGCGTCCGGCGCGGGCCAGCCTGCCAGTGCGGCGGGGGCAAAGCCCTCGGTAAGGTGCAGATTTTGCACCGCAAATTTTGCGCGGTTCTGACGGATAAGGTCACAGGCTTCCGCGTCGCACTCCACGGCGCAGACCCGGCCCGCAGGGGCGGCCAGTGCCAGCTCCACACTGACGCTGCCGGTGCCCGCGCCCACATCCCAGAGGGTATCTGTGGGGCGCACAGCCAGCTTGGCCAGCGCGGCAGCGCGGACTTCCTGCTTGGTCATCGGCGTTTTGCCGCGGATGAACGCTGCGTCGGGCAGGCCGGGCGTGCGGCGCAGGGGCGCAGGCACATTTTCCACAAGCAGGACACTGAGCGGTGCAAAGTGCTGTGCGGCCAGCTCCTGCGCCGTGCCGGTCACAAGCCGCTGGGACGGCGTGCCGAGGTTTTCCCCCACCGTGGCCGCAGCGTCGCCCAGCCCGGCATCCGCCAGCTGTTGGCAGAGCGTCGCGGGGGTCTCGCTGCCGCCGGTCAGGAAAAAGGTTGTCCCGCCTGCGCGGCAGGCGGCCACCGGGTCACAGGCACACCCGTGGGCGGAGACGAGCCGCCAGCCCTGCCACGGGCGGCCCAGTGCCGCGGCCAATAATTGCACGCTGGAAACGCCGGGCAGCACCGTGTACGGCAGACCCGCGTCGTCCAATGCGCGGCAGAGCGCCGCCGCGCCGGAGTAGAAGCCCGTATCGCCGCTGAAAACCACCGCGGCCTCCGCGCAATCTGTCTGCCGCAGCAAAGCGCAAATTTCGTCCGTTTTATAGAGGGCTGCGCGGTTTGCCGTGCAGCCCTCGGGCAGGTTTTCCAGCAGGCGGCGCGCGCCGATGATCAGCTCCGCTCCGCGCAGTGCCTTCTGCCCCGCCGCTGTCAGGCTGCCGGGCGCTCCGCTGCCCATGCCCACCAATGTGATCTTCATAAAAGCTCCCTGCATCGCTGTAAAATTGTGTCAGCGGTCTCGCCCGCGTCGTCCGGGCGGCGCAGTACAATGAGCTGCACGCCGCACCGGGCGGCGGCCTCGGCCTTTTCGGCAAAGCCGCCCGCCGCGCCGCCGTCCTTCGTGACCATATAGTCGATATGGAACTGGTGCAGCAGTGCCGCATTTAATTCTTTCGTAAAAGGCCCCTGCATCGCAAGGATATTGCGGTGCGGAATGCCCGCTGCCTCGCATGCTGCGATACCTGCCAGCGTTGGCAGAACGCGCGGGTAGAGCCGCGCCGGGTCGAGCGCTGCGAAGGCGGGCAGCTCCTTGGCACCCGTCGCCAGCAGGACGCGCCCCGGTCTGTCTGCCAGATACGCGGCGGCCCGGGCGGCATCGGCCAGCACCACACTGCCCGCGGGCAGAGGGCTGGCGGGGCGCAGCAGACGGTGATACTCAACTTCCGCCGCCGCTGCCGCCGCACGGATATTGCGCGTTGCCTCGGCGGCATACGGGTGGGTCGCGTCAACGCAGAGCGCCGCACCGCGCAGCAGCGCCGTCATTCCTTCGGCGTCCAGCCGCCCGGTGCGCACCGTGATGCCGTCGGCGCGGCCCTGTTCCTCGGCCCCCAGCTCTGTCGCCACACAGACCGTGACCGCCGCGCCGAGCGCCGCCAGCGCGCGGGAGAAGCTGCGCCCCTCCGTTGTACCGCTGAAAACCACCACATTCATACGCCGCGATACCCCCTTGGCGTAACCATTCTGTCCTGTAAAATCTGCGTTGCAGCGTTGCCGACAAAGACCGTTGTGAACATATCCACGGCGGTATCCTCCAGCTCGGCCAGCGTCAGCAGCCGTGCGGTCTGGCCGTCACGGCCAATGCAGCGCACCAGCCCGCAGACCGTGTCCGAGCCCTTGCCGTTGTCCCGCAGAATGCGAACGGCCTTTTGCAGGTAGTCGGCGCGGCCTTTGGACGACGGGTTGTAGAGCGCCAGACAGAAATCCCCCGCCGCGGCGCAGGCCAGCCGCTTTTCAATGACGGCCCACGGCGTCAGCCGGTCCGACAGCGAAATCACGCAAAAATCGTGTGCCAACGGCGCACCCAGCACCGCGGCCCCGCTCAAAGCGGCGGTCAGGCCGGGCACAATCTCGACCTCCACCTCCGGGCAGTGCTCCGCCAGCTCTAACAGCGGGCTGGCCATGCCGTAGACCCCGGCGTCACCAGAGCAGACGAGCGCCACCGTCTTGCCGCCCTTTGCCGTTTCCAGCGCCCAACGGCAGCGGTCAAGCTCCCGCGTCATGCCGGTAGCGTAGACCTCTTTATCCGGGTAAAGCGGGCGCACAAGGTCGATGTAGACCGTGTAGCCGCACAGCACGTCGGCGGCCTGCAGGGCAGTCTGCGCCTGGGCGGTCAAATACTGCGCACCGCCCGGGCCGAGGCCCACCACATACACAAGACTACGGTTCATCATTTTTCCATCTCCAATCCGGGGCAAAGGGGGCCAGCGCCACGGCAAGGGTCACGCCGTCCCGCGCCCACTTCGGGATGAACAGCACCCCGTCTGCAGCCAGCACCGCCGCACGCTCACAGACATTGTCCACGCCCGTGATGCTCTGCACAAAGCCGGAGGACGTAAAGCGGCCTTTAGCCGTGCGCAGGGCAGCGGCGGTATAAAAGTCCATCTCCCAGCCGTGCGCCCGGCAGAACGCCGCCAGACCCGGCTCATCCTTTTTCAAGTCAATGCTGGCAGCGCGGACAATGCCCTGCGGGGCAAAATGGTGCTCCGCGCAGAAGGCCGCAAAGGCTGTTTCCAACTTTTCCGCCGTCGTGCCGCGCTTGCAGCCGACACCTAACACCGCAACGCGGGGGATCAGGTGCAGCGCCTCACCAGTCGGGGTCAGCGTCAGCGCAAAATCTGCGCGGTCAGCGGCGGCAGGCTCCACACCCGCGGGCGGCGTGCCGGAAACAGCCCAGTCGGCAGCATAGCAAACGCTCTGCCCGGCCAGCAGTGCCCCGCTCACGTAGCGGATGCGCTCCGGCTCAGCCACGGCGCAGTTCTGGCGCTTGGCCCACTCGTCCACGGCAAAAACGCCGCGTCCGTCGGTGGCCGTCGTGATGACCGGCACGGCATGGCAGACCGCCGCCAGCCGCTGCGCCAGCTCGTTTGCGCCGCCCAGATGTCCCGACAGCAGCGGAATGGCGAACTTCCCACCCTCATCCAGCACAACGACGGCGGGGTCTGCAGCCTTGCTGCGGCAGTGGGGCGCGATGGCCCGCACCGCGATCCCGGCAGCTCCTACAAAAATCAGTGCGTCGCTTTGTGCAAACTGCGCAGCGGTCCAATCGGTCAGGCGGACGCCGTCCGCACCGCCGCGGGCCACGCTGCCGGGGCAGGCTGCCGCCAGCTGCTGCGCCAGCGCCAGGCCCCGCGCCGTGAACGCAATGTACGCGCAGGTCATCGGTCCGTCCCCCTTCGGAACTCCGTTGTGAACGCCGGGTCGTACAGCTTGCTGCGGTCATACTGTGCGGCCAAAAAGTCCCCGACGACGATGAGCGCCGTCTTGGTGATGCCCGCCGCGCGGGTGCTTTCGGCCAGCGTTCCGACGGTGCAATGTACAATTTTCTGTTCCGGCCACGTTGCCTTGTAGACAACGGCGGCAGGGGTCGCGGCGGTGTACGCGCCCTGCAGAAGCGCGTCCTGCACTCTGTCGATCAGGCCGATGGAGAGGAAAATGACCATCGTCGCCCCGTGGGCGGCCAGCGCGGCCAGCCGCTCACCTTCGGGCACAGGGGTACGGCCCTCCATGCGGGTGATGATGACGGTCTGGCTGACGCCGGGCAGCGTGTACTCGGCGTTCAACGCCGCCGCCGCACCGCAGAAGCTCGACACACCGGGCGTATCGTCGTAGGCAATGCCCATGGCGTCCAGCGCGTCCATCTGTTCCCGGATCGCGCCGTACAGGCAGGGGTCGCCCGTGTGCAGGCGCACGGTGGTTTTGTGCGATGCTTCGTTTTCTTTCATGACGGCAAGCACCTGCTCCAGCGTCATCTCGGCGCTGTTATAAATAGCGCAGTCCGGCCCCGCCAGCCCCAGCAGCGCCGGGTTGACCAGGCTGCCCGCGTAGATGATGCAGTCCGCCGTTTGCAGCAGGGCCGCACCGCGCCGGGTAATCAGGTCCGGTGCGCCGGGGCCGGCCCCCACAAAATGTACCATGTCAGGCTTCCTTCCACAATTTTAACAGTGTATCGGCAGTTTTTGTCTGCCCCAGCGGGCCGTTCCGGTTTGAGAACAGCACCGCGCCGACCTTGAACGCCCCCGCCGCGCGGCGGTCCAGATGCAGCTGGATCGCTGTGAGCAGGCTGGCCATGACCGGCTCCCGCAGCTGCGCGGCGTCCAGAATGTCCAGACAGGCGTCTGTCGTGGCGGCGTCCATCAGGGCGCGGCAGGTCGCCGCGTCCGCGCCGCAGAGCGCCGCATGGGCGCAGAACAGCTCAGTGCGGCAGTCGGCACAGCGGGAGTGGGTGTTCATGATGCCGCCCGCCAGCTTGACGAGCTTGCCCACATGCCCGACGAGCAGCACCTGTGCGAAGTGCTCCGCCGCTGCCATATCCAGCGCCTCGCCGATGAAATTTGAGATTTTGACGACAGGAATCTCGTGCAGCACGGGGTAGTTGGCGGCCAGGTAGTCCAGCCCGTAGTTGCCGGGGGCTAAAATCAGGCGACGGCTTTTCAACGCTGCCTGGTGGATTTCGATTTGCAGCGTATCCAGAAGCGCCTGCTGGCTCATCGGCTCCACAATGCCGCTGGTGCCCAGCACCGACAGGCCGCCCTCGACCCCCAGATGCGGGTTGAAGGTGCGCTTGGCCGCAGCCTCGCCGCCTTCGATGGAGATGACCACCGCGAACCCGCCGCCGTAGCCGACGGCGTCCGCCTCCCGCAAAAGTGCCTCGGTTATCATCTGCCGCGGCACACGGTTGATGGCCGCCGCGCCGACGGGCTGGTCGAGGCCGGGCTTTGTCACACGGCCCACCCCCGCCCCGCCGTCAATCGTAACGGTGCGCGGCGCGCCGGGCAGCAGTGTGACCGCGGCAATGACCGGCAGCCCCGTCGTGGCGTCGATGTCGTCGCCGCCGTCCTTGACGATGGCGCACGCGGCCCCGTCTGCCGTCAGGCGGCAGAACTGCGGTGCGACCTCCACGACGATACCCTTGGGCGTGCGCAGACCAACGCTTTCCGGCGCGTGGCCGGTCAGCAGCAGCCGCGCCGCGCCCGCCGCCCCCAGCGCCGCGCAGGTGCCGGTGGTGTAGCCGCAGCGCAGTAAACGCTGCCCGCTGCGGATGTAGTGCTCAAATTGGGGCTTCGGCTTTGCGCCGCTCCCGGCAAACAGCACCGCGTATTGGTCGGTGCTCAGTCCAAACAGCGCACAGATATTGTCCTGTGCAAAGGCGTCCTGCGGTGCCAGCACAGCGGACACGCCTGACGGCGCAACGCAGACAACGGCGTCGGCCAGCCTTTGGGCCAGCTCCAGCTCATGCAGCGTCACGATGACGGCCACATTCTTCTCATGCGCCAGCACTTGCAGGATGTCCATGAGCTCTGCCTTGCCCTTTACGTCCAAAAACGACGTTGGCTCGTCCAGAAGCAAAATCTCCGGCTGCTGGCAGACCGCGCGGGCCAGCAGCACGCGCTGGCGCTGGCCGTCGCTGATCCTGGCAAAATCGCGGTCCTCCAGCTCCTCCGCCCGGACAAGGCACAGAGCGTCGTGCACCTGCTGCCTGTCGGCATCGGACAAAATGCCCAGCCGCCCGGTGTAGGGGTAGCGCCCGGCGGCGGCGACCTC
>OLXG01000973.1_pt1 | contig 11068 bp, 12 predicted proteins | sample 1673861 | NCBI WGS metagenome assembly OLXG01 (sample SAMEA103958130, study PRJEB25191) | human gut metagenome | biome: human-associated habitat [ENVO:00009003]; feature: intestine environment [ENVO:2100002]; material: feces | place: Germany | collected 2013/2015
AAGTGAAGCGAGCGAGCACGCGTTCGCACGTAGGGTAATTCCTCGGCAGGACCCCACTACACTCACTAACGCACTTCGGCGCCCATTTTCACAATGGCGCTTCCGCGGGGATACGCTCGACTGCGCCTACGGCTTCGCTCGGTATGACATATATTAATAAGGCTCGAACAATTTTACTTCTTTTAATAGGGTGCACACGACTCTGCACCCATTTCGCAAGTTGCCATCAACGTGCACGCTTACTCGTTCAAAGCAAAAAAAAGACGACCGAATCGGTCGTCCGTGAAAAACATATATGTTACTTGTTTGCCTTGTCGTTTTTGCTGACGGGTTTGTCGCTGAGCGCAGTAGCAAGAAGGTAAACGCCGAGTGCCTGCCATACAGCCGTAAACAAGCCTGCAAAGATAGCAACGGTAGGTTCGCCTGCAAAGTATCTGATCATATCAACTGCCCAGGACAGGCTGATGATGATTACGCCGGAAGCAAACAAAACTTTTGCAAGACGACGAGCAAACATTTTGTTTTCAAGTGCGAAGTAAATAAGGACAACGCCGCCTGCAAACGGAATGCCGCTAATCAAATACGGGAATTTGATGAATGTCAGTTGCAAAAACTCCTGATTTGCGAAAGAAACCAGCGACAATACCACTGACGCAACACACAGAAGTGCGCCGATAACGATCATAACAATACTGCTTTTTTTCATAATATCCTCCTAAATATCCTCTGTTGGGTAGTGATGTCGCATCAACTACGTCACTAATAATATCACAATTCAAAAACAATTGCAATTGATGATATGAATTTTTTTACAAAAAATGTGCAAAAATCTTAAAAAACTGAACATTTCTTGGGAAGTTGTCAAAATTTCGGTCACGCAAACGGTTACACGTACCAATGAAAACCGTGACAACATGTCACACCAGTTTGCCGATTTCCTTGCGCAGACGTAGAATTATTTTCTTTTCGAGGCGCGAAATGTAGGACTGCGAAATGCCCAGCATATCTGCCACTTCTTTTTGCGTCCTTTCTTCCTGGCCGAACAGTCCGAATCGCATTTCGATGATCTGTTTTTCACGGTCGGACAGGTGACGAAGTCCTTCGGTCAGCAGTTGGTGTTCCACCTGCGTTTCCATGTGGGTGTACACCGCGTCGCTGTCGGTGCCGAGTATGTCGGCAAGCAACAGTTCGTTGCCCTCGCCGTCCACGTTAAGGGGCTCGTCAAGGCTCACTTCGCGGCTGCGACGGGACAATTTGCGCATGTACATCAGTATCTCATTGTCGATACATCTGCTGGCATAAGTGGCAAGTTTTATCTGTTTTTCGGGTTTGAAACTGTTTATTGCCTTTATGAGCCCTATTGTGCCGACGGACACGATGTCTTCCATGTCTATGCCGCTGCTTTCGTATTTTTTGGACAGGAACACTACAAGGCGCAGGTTGCGTTCCACGAGAATATCCTTTGCTTCGGCGTCGCCGTTTGCAAGCCGCGCAAGCACAGCCGATTCTTCGTCGGGCGTGAGAGGCGACGGCAAGGCTTCGTTTCCGCAAAGATAATGCACCACACGTGAGGACAAAGACATTCGTTGCAACAGTTTTCCGAGCATTCCCACAAGCGACATTTTATTTTCTCCTTTTGCCGGGAAAGGCATTTTTTTACATGTTTACAGGTGCTGTATGTCAGCAAAAAACGCATACGTTATTGTTTTTCAACGACATTTCAAGCGTTTTCTGGCAAACAAAAAAAACGGCGACAGACTACTGATTTTGCCGTTTAGTCAAGTAAAGCCAACGCACGCATGTACAGCAAAGGGCAAGCCAAAATCGTCAACCGTCGATAATTATGTCGTACAGTGACGGACATTTCGACTGCGGCAAAGCAAGGTACACCCTGCGCGATTGTTCACCGTTCACGGTAAGAGTGGCAGGCACCGCGCAAACTTTTGTGCTGCCTGCGACGGTACACAGTGGTACGCACACAACGTTTCCGTGAAGCAGACAATCGGCAAAATATTCGTCGAATTTACCTATTTTACGCACGACGAAGCACACCGCCGCCCCTTCATACACCAGCGTGTTTCCGCTGTCGCGAAACGCCCGCACGAAGGTAGTTTTGCCGCCAAAAGACAGGTTCGCTTTAACCACATGCGGCATTATTTTTTTGATGCCTAATCCGTATTTGTACAGCGCATAACCGCCAAACGCCACAAGAAACAATGCCGCAACATACACAAACAGCGGAATGTTAGTTTGGTAAAAGGTTCCGTCGGCATTAAGATACGGCACCTTGAACAAGTGGAATAACCCTACAATGCACCCACCCGAAACAAATGTATATGCAAGCGTTGCAAGAATATACCAGAATAATTTTTTGCCGAAACCGACAACCGCAACGCACATCAGGACAAGCACCGCCGCCTTGACGACGCAGGCAAAAACGCCGCTAACCTGCACCGACAGAGTTGCGCCGATTGCGCCGACCATTGCACCGACAAACAGTCTTAAACGCGACGCTTTCAGGCGCAGAGTGAGCGCACTTGCGCATAATATAAAAAAGTCCAGACAAAAGTTGTCCAGCAGGACGATTTCGACGTACACTGTCATGCCGACATATTAACATACGGACATATCTGAAAAAAGCAAAGTTTTGTAGAAAACAGGAAAAATGTGCGGAAACCGTCGCGCCGTGCAAGCAAATGAAAACGGCAAAAATTTTCATTGCTTATGATAATATCCAAGAGAATTATTTATGGCGTGCAGTTAACTTATTACATTCATAAGACATTGACAAATGTGACATATTGAATGGAAAAGAATGTGATTGAAATATACCATTACAAATGGGCGCCGAAGTCAAACAGATTATGTAAGGGGTCCTGTCGAGGAATTGCACATGAAAACCCGCCCTGATGGCTCAGCATTCCGTCGGAGCAATAATGCTTATGGTAGACCGCCTTCCCAGCCGCGCCCTCGGAATGATGGTTTTCATTGGGCAACACCTCACCACCCCGAATGCAGTTGATTAACAGTTTGCAATCGGCTTACCTACTTCCAATTAACTAACTTCGGCGGGCGTAGTGAGAAACAGACTGCAAGAGTTCTATTAAACTATGTTCTCAGCCGAGCCGCCGTTTTTGCGGCGAACGCCCTCGCATCTATGCCTTTCCCTGCCCTTGGGGAAACAAGAGCATAAGCGAGTATGTTGAGCGTAGCAACGTGTTGTTCGTTGCGAAGGCGAAATTTTACTTTGTCGCGTAAATTGTTAAGTTTCTTTTGTTTAACTACTAACGATAGTTTCTTCGTTTTAGTAGGTGCACGCTCCGTGTTCCCCCAGAAGGGTTCCGTTCGTCTTAGACTGATTTTATTAGCATATTATGCGCCGTTCGTGTTGGTTCACACTTAAGAAATTCCCCCACAGCACCACTACCCCGACCGCCCACCCCTCATGGTCAAAGACACTCGGTAGAACGAAAAAAATTAAATGTTTTTTCACAAAAATGTTAAATGAAAACCGAAAGTGATATATAAACACATCTTCAAATTCTCTTTTACTTATTGCCTGTCTCATTCGCAATTCTACAGAATATGCAGCATACAGAATAAATTAAAATTACGATATATACAAATCGGCACATCTAACTAATTCATAAAAAATTCTGCCGTCCGAAATCCCGAACGGCAGATAAAAAGTAAAAATGAGAGTTGTTTTACATGGCAAAAATTTTCATGCACCTCAATATTTGATACAAAACATATTTACCACAACAATACTTTTTCTGTTGTTTTTACAAATTGCAACAATCAGTCAAGCTGTTCCGTTACCACTCCTTCGGCAACTTTGATTTCGCCGTTTTCGTCAATGTCGGGATAGTTGCCGTCGGGGTAAGCAAGAGTAAGGTACAGATTGGCGTCGGCGGTGCCCATGTAAGGCATAACGTAAATACCAAGTATTCCGCCTGTAAGCACAACCAGAATCACCCAACCGAGAAAACTGAGTTTAAGTCCGATAATTTTCCACACATGTCCCTTGGTAATTTCCCACGAACGCTTGATGCAATCCATTGCCGACAGATTGACGTTGTGATTCATCACGTAATACACCATTGACAGGCGTACATTTACCCAAACAAAAACGCATATTGCCGCAACGGCAATTACAAACAGACCGATTGCAGCGAAGTCGCCGACGCGTCCGCCAAGTATACCGACATAAATCAGCACAAGCAGCCCGGCAGCAACGCATACGCCGATGTTGATAAGCAAATTCAAAAGCGTTGCTACAAACGCGCGCATAAATTGACGGAAACCGCGGTAGGTGGAATCGATACCGTTGTACTTGCCAAGCGCGATGTCGATGTAAAACGCCGTGTAGCAGCACATTACCGCGCCGACAACCACTATTGCGCCAAGTCCGAAACCTGCGATGCTCGACCCGAACAACACCAGGTTGAGCAAAATGGTCGTCAACACTGCATAACCGTACTTGTTGGTCATGTCTTTTCGTGATTTTTCACGAATTTGCTTATTAGTAAGCATTTTTCTTCCTCCCTTATGAAAGTTGACATAATGATATCACAAATACAACGCAGTGTCAATACTAAATATAAATTTCAATAGGATTTACACAAAAAAATCACAAACGTTCTGATTTTTAATAGGTTTGATAATGAATGTTATTCTTTTTGAAAGTTGTGCCGAAGTGCTGAAGTTGATGTAAGGGGTCCTGTCGAGGAATTACCCTACGTGCGAACGCGTGCTCGCTCGCTTCACTTCGGGCATTATAGTTTAATGATAGGTAGCCTACCCAGCCGCGCCCTCGTTCAGATGTCGCCGTAGGGTAACACCTCGCCACCCATGATGTATTTGACTAACGGTTTATAGTTGGTTTTCGTACCTCGAGTATACTAACTTCGGCGGACGTAGCAGAAAGAAACAGTTAATAGTGGTTGTCTAAAATGTCATTGCGAGGAAGAGAAGCGCCGTGGCAATCCCCCGAAAGGATCCCTCTCGTCTAAAACTATTTTTGGCAATGGCTAAATTGTAAGTAGCAAATATATTGCCGCTATCAATCGCCAATACTTAAAAATACCCCCACAGCGCCGCTACCCCGACCACCCACCCCTCATGGTCAAAGGCACGTTAATTACATATTTAATAAATCCTATATATCAGACAACAAAACTATTCTTTCCAGAATATAATTTCATGGATTAAGCCGCAATAAACACACCGTCTGAGATATTACAAAGGAATAAATAAAAAATTCTAACGCGTTAAAAAGTCACTCTATCAAAAGTTTTTGAAAGGATAGGGTTAAGGGGAAGGGAAACTTTTTACAAAAAGTTTCCCTTCCCCTTTTATCACACTAAAACTATTTTAATATGCTCTTGCAACCAACGTTACTACCGGTTTGTCGCACTTGTTGCCCGTAATCGAGCAGATATCCTGGAACGGCGTTTCGTGTTCCAGCATAACGCGCACCGTTGCCTGATATTTTTCCTTAAGCAACGCTTCGCCTGCGGGGTCTTCGTCCCAGACAATCTTGGCGAAGCACTTGTCGTCAAGTGCCTGTCCGATTTCTTCAAGCGTGTGGCAAACGCGCACGTGAGCGTTGCGGAATGCCAGCGACTTTTCGTACATTGCCTGCTGAATTTGTTTAAGCATTTCCACCGTGGAGGCGGCGATACCTTCGCAACTGATGACTGCCTTTTCGTTGTCGTAACGCTTGCAGTAGGTCACAACGCCGTTTTCGATGTCGCGCGGTCCCACTTCGAAACGCAAGGGCACGCCCTTCATTTCCCATTCGTTAAACTTCCATCCGGGCGACTGGTCGCGATTGTCCAGGGTCACGCGAACGCCTGCAGCCTTAAGTTCCGCCTCGATTGCTTCGCACGCTTCCGTCACGCCGGGTTTGTGCGCCGCAACGGGAACGATTACAACCTGCACGGGAGCAACCATCGGGGGCAAAACAAGACCGCGTTTGTCGCCGTGAGCCATGATCAAACCGCCGATAAGGCGCGTGGACGTACCCCAACTGGTCTGCCACACGTACTTGTGTGTACCGTCCTTGTCAAGAAACTGAATATCGTAAGCGCGGCTGAACTTCTGTCCGAAATGATGGCTTGTGCCTGCCTGCAACGATTTGCCGTCCAGCATCATTGCTTCCATGCCGTAGGTTTCTTCCGCGCCGGCAAACTTTTCCTTTTCGCTTTTGCGGCCGATAAACGTGGGCATAGCCAGTACATCTTTTGCAAAATCCGCATACAGATGCAGCATTGTCAGCGTTTCGTCAACGGCTTCTTCACGCGTGGCGTGTATGGTGTGACCTTCCTGCCACAAAAATTCCGACGTGCGCAGGAACGGGCGCGTTGTTTTTTCCCAACGGACGACGTTTGCCCACTGGTTTATTTTAAGAGGCAGGTCGCGGTAACTGTTGACCCACTTGCTGTACATCGCGCAAATGATGGTTTCGCTTGTGGGGCGAATTACGCAGGGCTCGGCAAGGTCCTGTCCGCCTGCGCGCGTAACCATTGCCACTTCGGGAGCAAAACCCTCAACGTGTTCCGCTTCCTTTTTGAGCAGACTTTCGGGAATGAGCATAGGAAAATAAGCGTTTACGTGTCCCGTCGCCTTGAAGCGTGCGTCCATTTCGCGCTGAATGTTTTCCCAGATAGCGTAGCCGTAGGGGCGAATGACCATCGTGCCCTTAATGGGACCGTAGTCCACCAACTGTGTTTTGAGCACCACATCGGTGTACCATTGCGTAAAGTCGGTATCGATATCCGCGATTTGCGTTACAAATTGTTTTTCTGCCATATGTTTTTCCTCTTCTCGGGGGAACTTTTGCGTCAAAGCACCTTTTGCACAAGGCAATTATCCGCATCCTCTCCGAAAATTTTTATTTTTATTATGTTTTTTGACGGAACCATTTACGCCGTTTACCGCACTTTCACTCGATAAACCGTCGTCAAAAAGTGCATACGTTGCTAAAATTTGCTTACATTTGCCACCGTTTTAAGCACAATCATTTATGCAAATTTCTTTTTTTTACAGACTTTCCTGCGAGGGCGTAGATGTGTGCGAAGCATATCAACACGGCTGCAATGACGGCACAGATTGGTGCAGAGAGCCGCAACAGGCGAATGAGCGCGACACGAGCGTACTGAGCGTACGTGACTGAGCGCGATTGAGCACGTAGTGGTAAGATGCCGTGATATACGCCGCTACTGAAGGGAACGGTAATCAACCTTTCCGATGGCCGTCATCGGCATCTTGTCGATAACTTCCACCCTTTCGGGCACGGCATACGGCGACAACTGAGTAAGGCATACCTGCTTAACTTCGTCGACAAGTTTATTTTCGTCCACGGGGACTTTTTTGTCAAGTGTTACAAAGGCTTTGAGAAATTGTTTGTTTTGCTGCTTGTATCCGACAACGCAACACTGCGTTACGTACGGCAAAGTGCATATGCAGCGTTCCACTTCCGCAGGGAAAACGTTTATCGAAGCAATTTTGACCGAGCGTTTTTTGCGGTCGATTACGTACACGTAGCCGTCGTCGTCGATGTAGCCTACGTCGCCGGTTTTCACACCGCCGTCGCCTGTCCAGGCTTCGCCGCCGTCAAGGTAACGCGTCATAAGCGCAGGCGAGTAAATGACCAGTTCGCCCACAGTGTTGGCAGGCTGCACATGCCCGAGGTCGTCAACTACTTCCACGCGCGTGCCTTCAATGGGTTTGCCGCAACTGAGTTTGCGGTTGTTTTTGCCACTGCTGACAACCACCGCGCCGCAGGTTTCCGTAAGTCCGTAACCGCGCAAAAGAGTTGCGCTGCTTCCGCAATCGCGCAGAATATTGTTAACCTCGTCAACAAGCGATTGTTCGATGTAGTCGCCACCGCACCACAGGTCGCGGATATGCGCAAGCCCCTTGCAGGCGAATTTGTTCTGACTGATCAATTTACGCAACATTCCCGGCACAACCAGCCACAAGCCGACGTTTAACCGCCGCAAATAGCGTCTTACGGGTTTTGCACCGAATTTCGGTACAAGTGCCAGGCTGTACCCTAACAGCAACGGAGCGTGTACCGAAGCACACAAACCGTAAGCATGGAACACAGGCAACGTGACCAGCGCATACTTGCCGCAAGCGTGTTCCTGACGGTGCAATTTGCCTATCGTTTCGGCGACATAGTTCATTGCGCGGTTGGACAAAGCAACCACCTTAGGTTCGCCGCTGGTACCGCCGCTGTGCATGTAACACACTACGTCCTCATCCGTGCCGACAATCTGCGTGGATTTGCGTTTTTCCGCCAACGCGGAATAGGCATATACGCACTTTTTACGTTCGCACTTGCAACGCGAATACCATTTGAACAACGGCGCAAGAACCCCCTCGTAGTCGGCAACCGAGCAGCGCACCGCAATGGGTGCCATGTCGGCAAAAGGCTCGTCCGAGGTGTTGAGCGCGTCGAAGAAAAACACGGCTTTGCTGCCCGTTTTTGCCACGAGGTCCGCAACCGTCGCCACGCTCATACGCGGGTGAATAAAACTTGCCACAATGCCGAGTTTAGAGCATGCGTAAAACGCCGCTATGCTTTGCAGACAGGTCGGCAGGTACAGCGAAACGACATCGCCCTTCTTCAGTCCGAGGTCGGTAAACGCCGCCGCCAAGCCTTCGATTTCTCGCAGAATGCGACTTACGCCAACGGCACGCCCGTAGAAATACCACTTCCCGTGCCTGTCGATATGTTGTTGTAAAAGTTCGTAACAAGTCATTTTATAGATAAAATTTTCCTTCGGAATTACCGCGTTTTTACGATTTTTCAAGCGTCGCTGTATTCAAAAACACGATACGTTGTAAAAATATCGTTACTTTTTCCGTTGTGTTCGCAGCATAAATCTGACGCGATTTCAACAACGGCATTGCGCCGTTTGCGCTTGATTTCGGTAAAAAGCCGAGCAATAAAGTGTGCCGTTACAGAAGGGGAATCGTGCCGAGATAGCAGATGTCGGATCTCTTCGCTGCGTCACCCTCTGCAAGCACAAACGCTTTTTTTTGAATGATACCGCCTGCAAGACGGACAAGTTCTTCAAGCCCCAGCAGGCTGTTGCCGGTGCTTACAACGTCATCGATAATGCCCACCTTTTTGCCCTTAAGCAGGTCAGCGTCAAACTTGGAAATGTACAGTTTTTGCTTTGCGCCGGTGGTAATACTGGAGTTTATTTCCACTTCGAGACCGTCCTGCATATACAGTTTTTTGGACTTGCGCGCCACCGCATAGTACGGTTGTCCGAGGTCGCGAGCCATTGCATGGGTCAATTGCAAGCCTTTGCTTTCGGCTGTCAGCAACACGTCGCAGTCGGAAACCATTTTGGCAAGTTCTTTTGCGCAGTGCTCGGTCAGTTCGACGTTGCCGTGCAGGTTGAAAAAGCAGATTTTAACACCGCTGGGAAGCGGCAAAACGGGAAGTTTGGCTTCGTATCCGTGAAGATCTACTGTAAAAAATTCCATGATAGGTGTTACCCCCTTGTAGGTGATTGTCGGTTTTTTTCCGACGTTTTCAGTGCCCGAAGGCTCGTTTTTGCGCCGTTTACACCACGGCACCACAATATAATATTTTACAACATTAAGCTGCCGTTGTCAACGCCTTGCAAATAAGTACTGCAAGTGTCATTAAACATGTAGAGATATTATTTTATCTAATGCAAGACGCATCAATCGCTGTGACGAAACCACATTTTTCTTACCTGTCACCGCCACACGAAACGCCGACCTTATTTCGCTGCAACATCGGACGCAACGCACAAAAAAAAGAGGTCTTGCGCAAGGCAAAACCTCTGTTTCGTGTCGATTAGTCCGCAACGTACGGAATGAGAGCCATCTGACGAGCACGCTTGATTGCTACCGCAAGTTCTCTTTGGTGACGGGCGCAAACACCTGTCATACGGCGGGGCAAAATTTTGCCGCTTTCCGTAAGATACTTCTTGAGCTTAGCAACGTCCTTGTAATCGATGTATTCGGACTTTTCTACGCAGAAGTTGCAAACCTTTCTGCGAGCGGGCTTTCTCATAGGCTTTTTGAATTCTTTATTTTCCATTGTTATTCTCCTTGTTAACTCAGAACGGCATATCGTTGTCGTCCGCTGCTACTTCGCGCAGTTGGTCAATGGTCTGATCCTGACGAGGTGCGCTTTGCGTGGGTGCGGCAGGTGCGCCGTTACCCTGATTTGCACGCGACAAAAATTCCACTTGATCCGCGCGAATGTCAAACGTCTGACGTTTTACACCGTCGCGCTCGTAACTACCGGTCTGAATACTGCCCACAACTGCCACCTGGCTGCCCTTTACAAGGTACTTGACACAATTTTGCGCAAGTGCGTCCCAAGTGATGATGTTGATGAAGTCTGCCTTGTTTTCGCCGTCGCGGGAATACGCACGGTTTACGGCAATGGAAAAACGACAATACGAATGGCCGGATTCAAAACTGCTGGCTTGCGGATCCTGGGTAAGTCTGCCGATCAAAAATACTTTGTTCATAGTACTACGCTCCTGTCTGCTGTTACTTCTTGACTACCATGAAGCGGATTACGCCGTCTGTGATGCGCAATACACGTTCAACTTCGTCGGGAAGAGTTGCGGGTGCGGAGAAGTTTACCAAAACATAGTAGCCTTCGGTCTTGTAGTTGATGGCATAAGCGAGTTTGCGAGTACCCCACTTGTCGATTCCGTCAACCGTTCCGCCGTTGTCCGTAACAACCGCATTGATCTTGTTAACGATGGCTTCCTTGCCTTCGTCGCTGAGATCGTTGTCGATGATGTACAACAATTCGTAACTGTTCATAACTGATTTTACCTCCTTATGGTCTTTGTGGCCGTGGCAAACCGCCACAGCAAGGTGTGCCCATACTTTGAGCAGTAATATTATACTGCATTGCAAAAAAAAATGCAAGTACTTTTTTTGCAATACGGTCAAAAGGGCAAAAAAAATCGCACCCTCTCGGATACGCTTTTCTTAGTGATGCTTGCTTCAGAATAGTAAGTAAATTTTCAACACACTCGTGGGTTTGCAT
>OLXG01000974.1_pt1 | contig 11068 bp, 9 predicted proteins | sample 1673861 | NCBI WGS metagenome assembly OLXG01 (sample SAMEA103958130, study PRJEB25191) | human gut metagenome | biome: human-associated habitat [ENVO:00009003]; feature: intestine environment [ENVO:2100002]; material: feces | place: Germany | collected 2013/2015
GGTGAATTTGCACAGGTGAGTGCCGCTCGCTTCTGCCCCCACAACGAAAATCAGCTTACAGTTACAGGTGGTATCTTTACCTCTGAGGAAATGGTAACGAAGTTGATGGGCGATGCCGTCAACGGCCCATGTGCTACCGTGGTGGATGGCCAGAATACCATGTATGCAGTGGGCAGCGCGGCGATCGCGTCCGCGGCCAACAGTGGCAAGAAGGTGACTGTAACCAAGGGCGGCGAGATCACCGGCATTAACGCGAATGTCAAGATCACCGTTGCCGATGGTGTGGGTGATGTGACGGTCAACGGGGAAAAGGTGTCGTCCGGCGAGTACACCGTACCGGAGGAGCAGAAGCCGTCCAACAACTACTACTATTATTCTCCCTCCACCACTACTACCGATACCACCAAGGGTTCTCCCAAGACGTTTGACGCGGGTATCGGCGTGTACGCCGTGACGGCGGTGCTGTCCGTGACCGGTATGGCGTGGACCGCTAAAAAGCGTCACTAAGAGCAAATAAAAAAGAAAGCCCGTAAGGGCTTTCTTTTTTTGCGCTTTTTTTGGGGGGAAGGCTGGGACAAAAAATTTGGGGTGTTGCACGTTTGCGGGCAACTTTCGGGCTGGGCGGGGGCAGGGACAGAACATGAAAGGGAGGTGCTCGGATGGAGCAGGAGACAAGGACCGCGCGGGACGCCGGTGCTCCGGTGAAGATCGGGGCGGAGGCGGTACGGGCCGCGGCGGAGGTGCTGCGGCGCTATCGCGCGGGCAAGCAAAATCTGGACAGGCGCATCATCGACAACGAGCAGTTCTGGAAGCTGCGGCACTGGGAGCAGATGGAGAAGGCGGGCGAGGGCGGCAATCCGGAGGACGTGCGGCCGGCCAGCGGCTGGCTGGTGAACTGCATCCTCAGCAAGCACGCGGACGCCATGGACTGCTATCCGGAGCCGACGGTGCTGCCCCGGGAGCCGGGAGACCGGCAGGAGGCAGAGACGCTGAGCCGTATCCTGCCGGTGCTGCTGAAAAACGACCGGTTCAGGCGGACGTATTCCAAGGCGTGGTGGGACAAGCTGAAGTCCGGGTGCGCCGTGTACGGCGTGTTCTGGGACAACGAAAAGCTGCACGGGCTGGGCGACGTGAGCATCCGCAGTATGGATGTGCTGAACCTGTTTTGGGAGCCGGGGGTCACGGACATACAGGAGTCGGAGCACTTTTTCTGCACGGAGCTGGTGCCCAACAACCATCTGGTGCGGAGATGGCCGGAGCTGGAGGGGAAGCTGGGGCGCGGCGGCGCGCAGGTGAGCCGGTATCTCTTCGACGACAAGGTGGACACGTCGGAGCAGTCGCTGGTGGTGGACTGGTACTACCACACGGAGCGTGAGGGACGGCAGGTGCTGCAGTACTGCAAGTTCGTGGGGGAGAACGTGCTGTATGCCACGGAGAACGACCCGGAGATGGCGGCGCGGGGCTGGTACGACCACGGGAAGTACCCGTTCGTGTTCGATACGCTGTTTCCCGAGGAGGGGACGCCCTGCGGGTATGGGTATGTGGATCTGTGCAAGTCGGCGCAGAAGCAGATCGACCTGATGAACCAGGCTATTCTGAAAAACACGCTGGCGGCGGCGACGCCGCGGTTTTTCATCCGGGCGGACGGCGCGGTGAACGAGAACGAGTATGCCGACTGGACGAGGCCCTTCGTGCACACCAACGGGAACCTGGGTGCGGACTCCATCGCGCCGATCCGGGTGCCGGCGCTGGACAGCGTGTATGTGGCGGTGCTGCAGAACAAGATCGCGGAGATGAAGGAGACGGCGGGCAACCGGGACGTGATGAGCGGCGGCACCGCCGGCGGCGTGACGGCGGCCACGGCTATTGCGGCTTTGCAGGAGGCGGGCGGCAAGCTGTCGCGGAATATGATCGACGACGGGTATGAGGCGTTTTCACAGGTGGTGACGCTGTGCATCGAGCTGATCCGGCAGTTTTACGACGTGCCGCGGCAGTTCCGGCTGCTAGGCCGGGACGGCGGGGCGTTCGTCGCCTACGGCAACGGGGGCCTGCGGCCCAGGGCGCTGCTGACCGGGGGCTATCGCGTGCCGGAGTTCGACCTGGAGGTGATGGCACAGGACGAGACGCCGTACCAGACCATGGAGTACAACCAGCTGGCGCTACAGCTGTTCCAGATGGGGTTCTTCCGCAGCGATATGGCAGAGCAGGCGCTGCGGTGCCTGGAGCTGATGCAGTTCCGCAGCAAGGACACGCTGGCGGAGGTCATCCGGCAGGGACAGAAGGAGACGGACCAGAAGGCGTGGCTGACGGAGGCGCTGCGGCGGGCGGTGACGCTGCTGGACAAGAGCCAGGGGACCCATCTGGCGGAGGCGCTGGAACGGGAACTGGAAAAACGGGAGAGCAGCGGCGGAAAGGCGGCGGTGCGCCGAAGCAGTGACGCGGTGACGCGGCAGCGGCAGGCCACGCGGCAGGCGGTACGGCCCAGATGATACGGGCCAGCTGCGGCGGCGCGCACCTTACGGTGCGGGGCCACGCCGGGTATGGCGAGTATGGGAAGGACATCGTATGCGCGGCGGCGTCCGCGCTGGTGTACGCGCTGGCGGGGAGATTGCGGGAGACAGGACGGCTGGAACGGTTCCAAAGCGCGCCGGGATACGCGGAGATCGCGGGGACAGGGGACTGTGCCCGGGAGTTCGCGCTGGTGCGGTGCGGGCTGGCGCTGCTGGCGCGGCAATACCCCGGCAGGGTGGAAGTTGGGTCGTGACCTACCACGGGGAGGAGAGTTCGGATGGACGAGCTGGAAAAGACGGCGCAGGAGACTGCGGAGGAGACGGGCGGAATGGCTCCCGACGCCGGGGAGCAGCAGGTACCTGACGGGGAACAGGGGGTACCTGGCGGGGAAGAGGACTTCGAGACGCTGATACGCGGCCGGTACAAGGGGGAATTCGACGCACGAGTGCGGCGAATACTGGACGGACGGCTGCGGGGACTGCGGCAGGAGAACGAGAGGCTGCGGGAGATGGCGGCCGCGGCGGAGACGGCGCGGCAGCGGGAGCAGGAGGCGCAGCTGCAGGCCGCGATGGAATTCGCGGTGATCCGGGCGCGGCAGCAGATGGCCCAGGCCATCGCCAGCGGCGGAAGCCGCGTGGCGGAGAACGGCGGACGGCGCAGAAGCGTCAGCCGCTGGGATCCCAAGGGTCTCAGCGGGGCGGAGCTGGCGGCGATACGGAAGAGAGTACAGGATGGAGAGAAGATCAGATTTTAGAAAGGGAGAGAAAACATGGAGATGAATTTGCAGATGTTTGCGGAGAACACCCAGACCACGGCGGGCCTGAGCGCGGAGATGAAGACCTACTACGGCATGGAGCTGCTGGAGAACGCCAAACCGCAGCTGGTGCACAACCAGTTCGCGGCCACAAAGGGCCTGCCTGCCGGCGGCGGCAAGACCGTGGAGTGGCGTAAGTTCGGCGCCTTTGACAAGGCGCTGAAGCCTCTGACCGAGGGCGTGACGCCCGATGGCAGCGGTATCTCCGTCAGCTACATCACCAAGGAGCTGGCGCAGTACGGCGACTACACCACCGTGTCGGATATGCTGGACCTGACGGCCATCGACGACGTGGTGCTGGAGATCACTGACCGTCACGGCAGCAATATGGGCCTGACGCTGGACACGGTGACCCGAAACGAGATCCAGCAGGGCAAGCAGGTGATCTACGCGCCCAAGATCGGCAGCGACGGCACCAAGACCGACGTGACCAGCCGCATGACGCTGGACAAGGACTGCCGCATGACCAGCGAGCTGGTGGCCAAGGCGGCGACCCAGCTGAAGAAGATGAACGCGCCTACCTTTGACGGCAAGTATGTGTGCATCATCCACCCCAGCGTGGCCTTTGACCTGCGCCAGGACGAGGCGTGGATCGCCGCCCACCAGTATGCCGGGGCCACGGAGCTGTTCTCCGGCGAGATCGGCGAGCTGCACGGCGTGCGCTTCGTGGAGACCACCGAGGCCAAGATTTTCCGCGGCGACGATCTGGCCAGCAACAGCCGCACGCTGACCGCCAGCGCCGCCGCCAACGGCTCCGCTACCGTCAGCTTTGACGGCGGCACCGTGGCCGCCGGTGCGCTGGCAGGCCGCTATGTGCTGTGCGGCGGCAAGCGCGTGAAGGTGAAGTCCAACACCGCCAGCCAGCTGACGCTGGAGGAGGCCGTCACCGTAGCGGACAACGCCGTCATTTATCCCGGCGAGGGCGGCAAGGACGGTCTGGCAGTCTACGGCTGCCTGTTCGTGGGCAAGGGCGCTTACGGTGTTGTCGATCTCAGCGAGGGCACCGAGGTCATCGTGAAGCCCCGCGGCTCCTCCGGTACTGCCGATCCTCTGGATCAGCGCTCCAGCGTGGGCTGGAAGGGCATCCACGCCGCCGTCATCCTGTACGACGAGTACATCGTCCGCGTGGAGTGCGGTTCCAGTTATTCCGCAGAAGATAAAAGCAACTAACGCAAGGAGGAACGGGATATGGCTAACAAGCAGGAGCAGATGGTCAGCGTGACCATCCCCAGAGGGCGCAAGCAGGAGGAGAACTTCGTGATCGTCTCCGTCAACGGCCGGAGCTGGAAGATCATGAAGGGCGTACAGGTGCAGGTGCCCGACTATGTGGCTGAGGTGCTGGAGAACGCCCGGATGATGGCGGATGAGGCCCGCCGCTATGTGGACAGAATGGCCGACTGAGGAGGTGGCTTCCATGGCAAACATCACACCGGCACAGGTGCTGGAGCAGGTGGACACGCTGACGCCCAACCAGTACAACCGCGCCGAAAAGCTGCGGTGGCTGGCGCAGGCGGAGGGCTTCGTGCTGCGGGAGATCCGCCGGGTGACCGGTGCGCTCCCTCCGCTGAAGGACGACGAGCCGCTGACGGTGGAGGCCCCCTATGACGAGCTGTACCGCCACTATGTGGAGGCCCAGATCCACTACTGCAACGGCGAGATGGCACGCTATAACAGCGCGGCCGCCAGCTGGAACAACGGCCTGCTGACGTACCGGGACTATGTATGCCGTACCGCCGCGCCGGCGCAGGGCGTTAAGGCATTGAAATTATGCTAATGCGATCGGGGCGGGAGGTTTTTCCTCCCGCCCCGTGTAAGGAAGGAGGAACGGCATGTTTCTATCACAATGCAAGGCTCCGGCACAGCAGCGGGTGACGGTCAGCAAATTTCTGGGCTATGACGCGCGGCCCCGGACGCCGCTGGGCGCTTTCGCCCGGATGGAGAACCTGTCCGGCGGCGCGTATCCTACGCTGTCGGTGCGTGAAAAGCGCAAGACCATCGCGGCGCTGGACAAGCCCAACGGCCTTGCCGCCAAGGACAGCCTGATCTGGGTGGACGGCCGCACGCTGTACATCAACGGCGCGGCCATCGACCTGACGCTGACGGACGGGGAAAAGCAGCTGGTCAGCATGGGCGCGTATCTGCTGATCTGGCCGGATAAGATGTACGTCAACACGCAGGATCTCAGCGACAAGGGCAGTCTGGAGAACACCAGCCAGACCACCGGCACCGTCACCTTTGCCCTGTGCCGCAGCGACGGCACGGAGTATGAGGGCTATACCACCGGCGCGGCGGCACCCGGCAGCGCCGAGAGCGGGAACCTGTGGCTGGACACCGGCAGCGGCACACTAATGCAGTACGACGGCATGATGTGGCAGACGGTAGGCGATGTGGCTATGAAGCTCAGTGCCGCCAACATCGGCAGGGGCTTCTCCGTTGGGGACGGCGTGACCGTTTCCGGCTGCGTCGGCGCGGCGGTGGACGGCACATGGACGCTGCTGCAATGCAGCGACAATGCCATCGTTATCGGCGCGACGGTGGCCATTGAGGGCGAACAGACCTCCGCCGTGACGGTGCGGCGCTATGTGCCGGACATGGATTTCGTGGTGGAGTGCGGCAACCGGCTGTGGGGCTGCAAATACGGCATCGTGGACGGCAGAAGCGTCAACGCCGTATATGGCAGCGCACTGGGCGACTTCCGCAACTGGAACACCTTTGCGGGCCTTTCCACCGACAGCTATGCCGCCGACCGGGGCAGCGACGGCGTGTTCACCGGCGCGGCGGCCTATCTGGGGACGGTGCTGTTCTTCAAGGAGCACAGCATGGAGCGGCTGTACATCAGCGCTGCGGGCGCGCACCAGATCACGTCGCTGCAGTGCCCCGGTGTAAAGCAGAGCAGCAGCCGCTCGCTGGTGGTGGCCGACGGCGTGCTGTATTTCCACGGCAGCGGCGGCGTGTACGCCTTTGACGGCAGTATGCCCCAGCTGGTATCTGCCGCCTTCGGCGAGGAGCGATACGAAAGCGCCGTTGGCGGCGCGGTAGAAGGGCAATACTGGCTGTCGGCCCGGCGGAACGGTGAGGATCACCTTTTTCTCTACGACACCGTGCGGAAGCTGTGGCACCGGCAGGACGGCCTGCGGGTGAAGCAGTTCGCCGTGACGGACGGCGTGCTGTACGGCCTGACGGAAAGCGGCGTCACGGCGCTGTACGGCGGCGGTGAGGAGGACGAGGCCCCGCTGGACTGGTACGCGGAGACCGGCGAGCTGGGGCTGGATACGCCGGAACACAAGTACCTGCAGCGTCTTGAGCTGCGGCTCTGGCCGGACAACGGTGCGTGGGTAACGGCTCACATCAGCTATGATGAGGGACGCAGCTGGCAGTACGCGGGCATTCTGCGGGGCGGCAGCCGTCAGGTGCGGGCCGGGCTGATGACCGTCCGTCCGGTGCGGTGTCCTCAGCTGCGGCTGCGGCTCAGCGGCCGCGGTGACTGCCGCATTTACAGCATCAGCGCCGTATATGAGAAAGGAAGTGACCTGCCGTGAGCGATTTTCCCATGCCGCCGTGCCCCAACGGGTCGGTGCAGCAGCAGCTGACGCAGCAGTACTCCTATCTCTTTCAGATGGCGCAGCAGCTGAACATGGCGCTGGCGGCGCTGGAGGGCGGCACGGTGTCGGTCTCCGGAGGCGGCGCACAGTGGAAGGGCGGCGCGGTGGCTTCCGGCGCTGTTTCGCCCTCGGACAATGAGCAGTTCCAGAATCTGAAGGCCATGATCGTCAAGACCGCCCAGCAGGTGACGCGAAACATGGAGCAGCTGGAGGTACGTCTGAGCGAGGAATATGTGGCCGCGTCCCAGTTCGGCACCTATGTGCAGCGGCTGAGCGCCTATCTGGAGGCCAATCCCGAGGCGCTGACACAGTATTACAGCTTTTGCAGCGATCTGGCCGCCAATGTGGCGGCGGTGGACGCGGCCTTTTCCAGCTACCGGCTGGATACGGAGGGCTATATCCGCACAGGTATCGTGTACTACGACGGCCCCGCCCCGGTCTACGGCGTGGCGGTGGGGCAGAATCTGACCACCACGGAGATCGACGGCAGACAGGTGGTGGAGCAGAACAACTTCCGGGCCGTATTTACCGCCCAGAAGCTGAGCTTCTGGCAAGACAGCACGGAGATCGCCTATGTGTCCAACAACCGGCTGTATATCACCAGCATCACCGTACTGGACAGCATCAGCATCGGCTCGTGGCGCATGGAGAGCGGCAGCGGACTGACATTCAAATGGATCGGAGGGTAAGCAATGGCATATACGGAAAAGGACTTCAATCTCAGCTGGGGCGACATTACCATCGGGCGGGCCAATACACTGGTGGTGACCCGGCCCTCGGCCCTGTACAGCTTCTCCTTTCGCTATGACTTTCAGGGCGTCAGCGCCGCGGTCAGCAGCGAGGAGCTGACGGTCGTCTCTCAGAACGATACCCGCGTGGTATACAGCTGGACGCCGGAGGAGAGCCTGTCGCTGGCCATTCCCGACAGCGTATCCGGCAGCGGTACGCTGACCATGACGGTGGCCTTCAACAGCAGCATTCCCCAGCTGAGCAACCCCAACTACTGCACCAAGACCTACGCCTTTACCGCCTATGTGCCGGACACCATGCGTCCCAGCGCCACGCTGACGGTGGCGCTGGTCAACGACAACGGCCAGCTGGACCAGTGGGGCCTGTGGGTACGGGGCATGAGCCGCCTGCAATATACGGTAGAGGCCAGTGCCGTGGGCGGCGCGGCGCTGGCGGAGTGCCGGTTCACCTTTGCCGGACAGACCGTAAAGGGCTTTTCCGGCACCACGGCACCCATCGGCATGGCGGGCACCCTGACGCCCACCGCCGTGGTGACGGACTCCCGCGGGCGCACCACCACCGTCAGCGCCGCGGCGGTACCGGTATTCGATTATCAGACGCCGTCGATGCAGACCTCGGTGGCCTTCCGGTGCAATGCCGCCGGCGTGGAGGACAGCGGCGGAGCGTGCCTGCGGGTAAAGGCCACAGGCTCCTGCTGGCCGCTGGACGGCCGCAACACCGTGACGCTGCGGGCGCGGTACCGTCCGGTGGGCGGCACCTACGGCGGCTACACAACGCTGGTCAGCGGCCTGACCAGCCAGATCGCCGAGACGCTGGACAAGGACACCACCTATGAGGTGGAGCTGTCCGCTATCGACACGGTGGGCAGCGTCCGGGCCGTCAGCTACACCTCCTCCAACGCGGCGGTGGCGTTCCATCTCCGGGCCGGAGGCACCGGCGCGGCATTTGGCAAGCTGGCGGACAGCCCCATGCTGCAATGCGCGTGGGACGCAGGCTTTGACGGCGACGTGACCGTGGCGGGCAAGGTGGCGGCGGGAAGCCTGACAGTGGGCGGCAGGACGCTCCTCGATCTGCTGTATCCGGTAGGGGCGCTGCATCTCTCCACCGCCGCCACGGATCCCGGCACGGTGCTGGGCGGCACATGGCAGCGGATCCAAGACCGCTTTCTGCTGGCGGCGGGCGAAGGCTATGCCGCCGGAAGCACTGGAGGTCAGGCACAGCGCACGCTGACCGCACAGCAGCTGCCGTCCCACACTCACGCCGTCAAAGGCTATACCGGTGCGGAGCAGCTGACCCACGACCACAGTCTGCCCAACATCGTACAGGGCGGCAGCGGCTCAGGCGCATATGCCGAAAGCTGGGGAGGCGGCAGCGGAAGCCGCAGCCTGTATACCGACACCGTCAGCAGCACCCACAACCACAGCATTGATCTGGTGTCGCAGGCCGCCGGCGGCGGACAGGCCATCGACATGATGCCGCCCTATCTGGCGGTATACGTCTGGCAGCGGGTCAGCTGAATCTATTTTGAAAAAAGGAGAGCACAACTATGGCATCTACTTACCGTCAGGTGGGCTACGGCTCCACCGGCAGCGCCGTCAATAAATTGCAGACCATTCTGAATGAGCACGGCTACGATCTGGCTGTGGACGGCATTTTCGGCGCAAAGACACGGGCCGCCGTGCGGGACTATCAGAAGAAAAACGGACTGAAGCTGGACGGCATCGTAGGCAAGGAGACCTGGGGCAGCCTTCTGGCACAGCCCGGCTATTCCGGCGTCAGCGCCGGAGCGGCGACATCCGGCGCGTCGGCAGGCTCCGTCTCCGCAGGCACCTCCGCCGCGCTGACGCAGCTGGAGAAGGGCTATACGCCCTCCGGCGACGTGGAGGCGGCCCGCAGCCTGATGGACAGTCTGGCGGCGCTTCGGCCCGCCGACTATAAGTCCAGCTTCGCGGCACAGCTGGAGGCGCTGTATCAGGAGATCAGCGGCCGTCCCGGCTTTTCCTACGATCCCGCGTCTGACGCGGCATTTCAGTCCTATGCGGCGCAGTATGCCCGACAGGGCCGGGCCGCCATGAGTGATACGCTGGGGCAGACCGCCCACCTGACCGGCGGCTACGGCTCCAGCTACGCCCAGTCCGCCGCCCAGCAGTCCTACCAGCGCCATTTGCAGCAGCTGTCCGACGTGCTGCCCCAATTGCAGTCGGCTGCCTACACTCGCTACCGCGACGCGGGCGAGGCGCTGCTGGACCGCTACGGTCTGCTGCAGGAGCAGGAGGACGCGGAATATGGCCGCTGGCAGGATCAGGTGGCGGCATGGCAGAAGGAGGTATCGCAGGCCCAGAGCCAATACGACCAGATCAGCAGCCGCGACCTAAAAAACTATCAGCTGCTGCTGGATTACTTCGCCGATAAGGCCGCCGCGGAGCAGAAGGGCATGCGCACCTCCGATACCGGCAGCGACGCCGTTTCCAGCATCGGCAACACGGCATCCCTCAGCTCCACGGCGGCGGAGAGTCTGGAGCGGGCCATGCGCAACTATCTGAAAAGCGGCAGCACCCAGCAGGCCGACACGCTGCTTAATCAGTACAAGAGCCGCCTGACGCCGGCGCAGAAGGCCCGCTTCGAGGCGCTTTTCGCCGAATGGCAGCACCCCGTCAACTGGTAAACGACCCGGCACTCTCCTTTCAGTCGGGAAAAATGTAGTTGCTTTTGGCGGCACAATATGGTAGTATGATGACAAGTGCTGTGAGACTTTTATCCGGCACGGTTCCCCATAGGCCGCACATCAAAGCTTCGGCCATGCGAAAGGAGAAGAAAATGAAAGTAAAATTTGACCGCTTTGTTCAGGCTCTTCCCATGAGCGGACGCACGTTTACCCGGCTGCTGGTTTTGGCACTGTCTCTGGTGATGGTTCTGGCGCTGGTGGGCTGCGGCGGCGACACGACGCCCGATGACAACAACGACGCCAACAAGCCTTCCATCGTGGATCCGGACGACACCGAAAACCGTGTGGAGCCCGATCCCGTTGTGGAGCCCGCAGGCATGGAGGAGACCTTCGCCAAGTACAAGGATGTATACGCATGGCTGGAGGTTCCCGACTTTTCCAAGATCCTGGGCACCGATCACGAGCTGTCTTATCCCGTGGCACAGCATCCCACTGACCGCAGCTTCTATCTGAGCCGCGATCTGGACGGCAACAGCAACAAGGCCGGCACCATTTTCAGCGAGGCCGTGTGCGAGGGCAAGACCATCAACAGTCGTGACCTGAACGATCCCGTTACCGTGCTGTATGGCCACAATCAGGCCAACCGCACCATGTTCGGCGGCTTGCAGAGCATGCTGAAGAATCTGGATTTCAGCGAGCAGCATCTGGTGTATATGTATCAGAAGG
>OLXG01000978.1_pt1 | contig 11057 bp, 9 predicted proteins | sample 1673861 | NCBI WGS metagenome assembly OLXG01 (sample SAMEA103958130, study PRJEB25191) | human gut metagenome | biome: human-associated habitat [ENVO:00009003]; feature: intestine environment [ENVO:2100002]; material: feces | place: Germany | collected 2013/2015
GGAATCCATCCATCATTGCTATTGCTCCTTGGTCCAGTGAGAGGGGTGCAGTACAAAGGCGGTGCAAATGAGTTTGAACAATGAGAAGAGTTTTAGCTAATCATATTTGGCTGACTTTACTCTTACTCTATCTTATCTTCTTCACCTCTTCTTTGTTTTTTCCATACTTTTTTAGTTACCCATGGATAATCAACTATGGTTAAGAAGAGACACCCTGCTGATATCGGCCAACAAAAGTATTCATCATTCTTTAAATTTGATTCATAATTGATAGTTAAAGTAATAAATAGAGCAATAGCAATTATAGAAACGATAACTATTAAAAATTTTCTTTGCTTTTTTAAGAAATTGATGTTCTTTTCATTCATTAACAGCCCTGTCAAAATTGCAATAACAAATATACAAAAATTAGGAATTTCAAAATAGCATGTTAATGTAAATGTTTGAAATGCATTTAAATTCTCTCTTGCTAAAAACTCAAAGAGATATTCAAGAGAAAAAATGACAATTTCAGCTAATACCAAACTAATGATATATCTAACTTTATTGATAGCTAAATCTGATTGGTGCTGTTCCATGAGTATATATTATAATTCCTCTAGTAATAGTATAACCAAGAATCTTATCAACAATATAACTGAAAGCGATAGATAAAAGGTTCTTTACTATGAAATACACGATTGCATTAGTTGCAAGAGTAGCCAAGATGCCGGCTGCTGCAATAATAACATTTCCAGTTAGACTAGCAAGTAAAGAAATTGTAACCGCAAGTTTTGGGCCAAAATTTTGTGCCTGTAATATAGTAATAATAGCATCTAATGCAATGCCAGCTCCGACTGAGATGATTTTCCTACAAGCACTTGCTGATAATTTGATTTCAAAACCGACTGGAAGTTTTACGGTGAACCAAAGAAATCTCTTTGATTCCCAATAAATGTTAAAACTATTGACTCCCACACTGCTTCTCGCTCTTAAGGTTTCAACTTCATCATCTTCTTTGTATGGTTCTAGAATCTCTTCAAACGCATCTTTGAAATAATCTTCACTGATGATTTCTTCTTTAGCCCCTTCTTCGACATATGTACGGAATTTATCCACTGCTTCCATCATGTAGTCATAGCATTCATCTCCAGAACCTAATTCAGTTAGCTTTTCGGTAACAAAATTAATTGAGTCAAATATTTCGTCAAATGTTTCAGGAGATTCAAGTTCTTCGATTTGATTTGCTTCAGGATCCCAATCAAAGTTATATTCATCAGTACTATTTGCTCGTAATAGATTCCTCGTGGAAATAGTAATAGTTTCTTCAGGATCAATAGTAGGTTGTTTGTTTCTGACAGATGACGCCTGAAAAATTGTCATTAAAGTCATCAAAAAGATAATGATTTTTTTCATAGTTTTAAGCCTTTCTTTAAATCCATATAATTGTTAGCCAACATTGATGGATTGACATAATTATATTATAATTTATTTGGCAAATGTTCTACATCAATTTTGAATATGTAGGGGGAATGGAATGAATATTCGTAAAAACAAGAAATATCTAAAGACCGATGAAAAAATACAAAAAGCTGTGATGAGTCTTTTAAAGCGAAAGGCGTTTGAAAAGATTTTGATTACAGACATAGTTAAGGAAGCCAGTATTGATCGCAGTACCTTCTATGAACATTATCAAGATATCAATCAATTGATGATAACTATTGAAAAAAACTTAGTTGAAAAGATTAAGCGGATTTTTGATTATTCATTTGATTACTCAATAGAAGAATTTATTGAATATTTTGAATTTGTAAAAGAAAATAAAGACTTCTATCTTTCTGTTTTTAAAAACAACTATGATCATCCGTTGGCAAAAACAACTTATAAAGAATATATCAGTGTCCATAATTTAAAGTATAGTGAAGATATAAATGGTTTGTCTGCAATAAAATATCATCATATATTTCTTAGTTCTGGTTTATTTTCAATCACTCATTCATGGGTTATATCAGGAATGAAAGAAACACCAAAGCAAATGGCGGAAATTTTCTTTGCCGAATATACTCATAATAATTGCCTAATTAAACAAGACGCAAAAAATGCCTAACATTTGCTAAAAATCTATTAGTTCGATTCATAATCAATGAAAAATCAAAAAGTCATATATAAAAGGTATAGCCTGTTGTTAATAGAACTAAATAAACTAAAACTTCTAATCGAAATCTTGTAATAAAAGAATTATTTTCTATTAAAACAGTATAAATTTTCGATCCAATTACGGCCCACTTAAAGAAACTTCCGACGAAAACCCTAAATTATATAAGTGTGGCGGGTATTTGGTGCTGGAAGTGGAGTTTGTGTACAAAAAATAACTCTCGTGTCAAAATAGTTCTAATACCACTTTGAATAACTTTGTCGAGTGTGATAGAAAAAATGAAAGAGGTTGAAATATGGATTACAAAGGTTTGAGAGACAATCATTTGAACGTGTTTTGGAGTTATGGGGGTAATCCAGAACTCGAAAACGATATAACAAAAGCTTTTATAAATACAATTGATGGAATGAGCGTTAGTCAAAAAGAAATATTTTTCAAAGAATTGTTTGGAATTGAAATCTCAGGTTTGAAGTGCTCATTCAAATATTATCTTCAAAAAAAAGGCAACACCCTATCTTCCGAAGTGAGCAAAATTCCAGAATCTAATAGGATAATGTTTTGCTTTAGTCCTAACCCTGATCACAAAGGCTATAAAGGCCAAGATACAAATGATTGGAAAACTGTTTCTAAAGACATCAGAAAAGAAGTTGAAAATGAATATCCGAATGACAAGAAAACACAGGATTTCGAATTTGGCAAGCGCCTATCCGAATGCAAAAGAAGTGCGGCTCGAGATGGTTCCATACCTGATGCGTGTGTTTTCATATATGTAAATGATGTTCCCACATATGTCATAGCAATGGAGAATAAACTTTATTCATTGGACCCATATCAGATAAACAATCATATTGAGAAAAGTCTTTTGATAGTTGATGGTTCAAAAAAGAAGAAACCAATCTACAAAGGATATAAAGAAATATGCTCGATTTTGGAAAGCAAGAGTTTTTGTGATACATGGATATGCCAGCAATATTTGGAATACATGACAATTTTACATTACAAGAAACCAGAAAAATTCATATCTATTTGTGATGCCGAGCCTAAACTCAGACAGTGGCTTGCAACCAATTTTTTTGGAGAAGAACTGGTTTCTAAGCTTCATGATGGAAAGCCGGATAAAAGAAACTGGTGCACCTGGCGAATAAATGTCAATTACGAGTATCTCAAAGAAATAAATCTTGTATTCGAGGCTAAAAAAGGGGAATCAATAGGGGTAGGTATATCGTTATGTTTTGGTTCGACGCAATATACAGCAAGAAAAATGATTGAAAGTATCGATTCAGTCAAACTACGTAACAAGAACATCTGGTATTATGGAAGAGGAATGCATCTTTTCCGTTATCCTTGCAATAATGTCAAAGTATCATACACTGGATTCAATCGCCACGCTGATTATGATTTGGAACATATGAATGAATACATAGACTATTGGAAGAAACACATTGACATGATTCCGACTAAGATTATTACATCCGAGGAAGCGATTAGCATATACTCTAGATTAGTAGATGAAGGAATAGTAGAAAAGGAAAAGTTCGATGATTTGAAGAACACGATTCTTTATCGATACAAAAACACTAACAGATATACATTTGTGCCTGAAATTGAAATCATGTGGTATTGGTCTTATGAAGAAATCCTACAGATAGGGGAGGATGCGTTCATAAAGCAAATGATTGATGCAGTAAATGAAACTCTTAAGGAAATGAAATTGAAATAGGATTTCCTAAACGTGAGCTGGGTATCCCTATCACAAGATAGCGATTAGCCATCCCCAATATGCAATAAACTGATGCAGATTGAGGCTATTCTTATCTCGTTTACAAGAAATTAGATTTTTAGGAATTTATAATTCAAATAAAAGAAGGCTAATTGATTCTTTATAATCAAATTTTATTTTATTAATTTTTGTATTGAGTTATTCATAAATTAATGCCATCTTTCGTAGGATTGTAATATAGCCAATTACATAATTAAAGAAGGATTATTGCTTATAATTCAACAATCTTAACATTGTTTATGCTCTCTCCAAAATGATTTATAGAAATAATAGTCTTATCTTTAAACAAATTATTGATCAGGCTAATAATTTGTTTATTTGTAATTGAATCTATTTTAGAATTCATTTCGTCCAAACAGATGATTGATGAATCTTTCAATAATATCCTTGCTATATTAAATAATTGAAGTTCTCCAGAAGAATATTCATTAGGATTTAATTTTATATCTATGTCTTTTATCTTCGATAATCCCACTTTATTTAAAGCGTCGAATACTGATTCTTTTGAAATCGAATCATTTAATAAAGTCATTTCTTCATAAATGGTTCCACCATTGAAGAATGGATCCTGATAAACGATAGAAAATAATCTATTCCTTTCTTCTTCATTCAATAAGAATGATGGTTTTCCTCCTATTGTTACATCACCTTCATTCGGCTTTAACAAGCCAAGAACAAGTTTCATTAAAGTCGATTTCCCTTTTCCACTTTCACCTTTTAATAAAATCTTATCTTTTTCTTTTATATTAAGATTAAAATTAGATAAAACATCTTTATCTTCATATTTAAAACTGCATGATTTAATTTCAATACTATATCCTTTTATTTCATCGTTATTATTCAAGACTTCAGAATATTCAAAGAACTTATTTAATCTTTGATATGAAGCGATGGATTGTTGAATAGTTTGTATTTCCATTCCTATGTTTTCAATTGGAGAAAACAAATCACTTATCAAGCTCAACGATGAGATGATCATTCCAACAGTCATATTAAATATGTCAGGTTTTAAACCTGAAACTAAGATTATAGTTGCAATCAAAATACATCTAATCATCTGCATTATCGGTGAAAATATTGCATCATAGAAATAAGATTTTTGGCTTTCCTTATAATTAGTATTTAAAATAGTTTCATATCTATTTTTAGAATATTTATATGCTTTATTTATTTTTATTTGTTCTATATTCTCTATAGATTCAAATAGAATTTCATTAGCATTTCCATCACAAGATTTAACTTTCTTTTGTGCTTTTAACATCCTTCTCTTAAAGAATAAAGTCATCAATATTATCAAAGGTAAAATGGCAGTGACTATCAGACCAAATATATAGCTATACATATAAAGCGATATTAATATTCCAACCATCTTAAACAAATCGCTGATCATATCTATTATTCCATCTTCAAAAAGACTATTTAACGAATTCAAATCATTTCCAAAATATCCTTCATATGTTCCTATATCTACATCAGTTAAAAGCCTGTAATCAATCTTGGAATAATGATTTATCATAGCCTTTCTAACATATGCAAAATAATATTGTGAAAAAGAAAGAAGCAGATAATTCTTTAAGAAATTAGATAATCCATATAAGACATAAGATAAGACATAAGCACAAATAAGAATAACTAAGACAGCCATGTTATTCCTATCTAAATAATCATCAGTTATTATTCTAATCAACTGAGCTGGAGTCAAAGACAAAAGAATCGAAACAACTAAAGCAAGAATACATAAAATTGATTTTATTTTATTTTGCTTAATATATTCCCAAAGTAATTTCTTTATCATAATCACCCTTCCACCAAAGATTTAAACGAATCATCTTTCAATAGATTAAAGTATGTATCTATCTTTGCTATTCCATCATTCAAATAAATGATTCTATCCAGTTTCTTCAAAATATTTTCATCATTGGTAACAATGAAAAACAATCCGTTCATATCTAATACTTGATTTGAAATAGATTCAGACATCGATCTTTCCAAAGAAGAAAATGGATTATCGAGTAAATACATATTAGATTGATGATACAAGCTTCTAGCTAACATCAATCTTTGCTTTTGACCACCACTGATATTCACCATTGTCGGATTGATCTCAGTATTGAAATCTAATTGAGAATCTGTAAGACAAGCTGAATTCAAGGCTTCTTTTATATTCTCATCTCTACCTAATTCAATGTTATTAGCAATAGAATCTTTGAATAAAGATTCTTTAGAAGGGCAATAAGAAATAACTTGATTTTTAGATTTAAATAAATCTTTTAAATCTATTCCATTTAGTTTTGCTTCCCCATCATATTCATATAGACCAGTTAAAGACTTTAAGAGAGTTGATTTTCCTGTATGCACTCTACCTACAATTCCAATCTTTTCATCTTTATTAAAACTATAAGTTATAGTTGGAGTTTTAAAATCATCATAAGAATATGAGAAATCGATTAAAGATAATCCATCAGAATTAAACTGATATTCTTCTTCTTTTTCTATATCATCTTCTAGGAAAGGCTTAATACGTTTCCAGGTAACTTTAAGTCCTTGATATGCATTGAAAGATTTCCCAACCTTTGATCCTTTATTGGCTATCAAAACAAAAGTTGTAAGAATAGTTGTGAATGTTCCTATATCATAAGTTCCATCGATGATATTATTTAAGCCAAAGTATAAGACAAAGAACAATCCTATAAATCCAATTGATGAATATATAGATTCCATACTAGCTTTATAAACTAAGTTCTTCACATTCTTTTTAGCTAATACGTCGACTTCTTTAGAATATTGATCTATATATTTCTCATTTACTCCCATTCCTCTAAAATAAATCTCATTCTTCAACATATTCAAAGTACTATCTTTAAACTTAGATGAATACTCTTTGTAATCTTTTGTAGTCATATATACTTTCTTCTTAAGAAGCAAAGAAATAATTATAGATATGAGAACAAAAGGAAGACTCATAAGGGCAATTTTATAATCTAATAAAAAATAAGAAACTATATATCCGATCATCAATATCACTGTATCAAATATCTCTGTAGTCAATTTTCTGATACTTTCACAAGTATCAGAAATATCAGTCGTATTCTTATTCAGGATATCTCCAACTTTATTTTGCTCATAAAAGACCATATCCAAACTCAACATATGATTGAAGCATTTATTTCTCATCAAATAATTCATCTTATTTGAAAATACTCTAACCAGATATCTTTTCAAAAATCTGTTTATTTGAACAAAAATTGTCAAGCCTAAAAATATCAATGCTGATTTGATGATCAAATCAGTATTTTGTTGTTTGATGCTATTGATAGCATCTCCTTCTATCCTAGGGATAAAACTCATCAATGAATCATAAAGAATTCCAGTGATGGTTAAAGGAACTAGTATCCCCCAAAGATAATAGAAATAATATCTAATTTTATTATAGTGTTTCATTTTCCTTGCTTTCTAATCTGTTTTGATTTTGTATATACTTTTGTCAATAAAGATAAAAATTGTTCTTTTTCTTCATCGCTAAAAACAGAGAAGACTGATCGATAATAGTTGTCTTCTAAATCGACGATATCCTTTTTAAACGACTCAGCTTTATCAGTTGGATAAAGTTCATATGCCCTTTTGTCTTTTTGGCTTCTCTTTCTATCGACCAAGCCCTGATCTATCAATTTCTTTACTATTCTAGTTATCAATGCTTTATCTAATCCTAACAACTTTGATAGTCTTTCCTGAGATATGCCTTTGTTATGTCTTATCAAATGCAAAGACATTTCTTCAGAAGATGAAAAGTCATCCATTTCTTTGTTCTTTCTCTTATACAAATCCAGATTTCTACTAATCTTAGTTATATAACGATATCTTTCATCCATAGACTACTCCTTAAATAGTTGATTAATCAACTATTTATAGACTAAAACTAGCTATTATATTTGTCAATACATCAAAAAAGAAAACTGCCGATAACTCCAAGAATTGGAGTTTCTCAGCAGTTATTTAGTATTTGAATTTTTATTTGCTTTCGATGAATTTAAGGATATCATCATATACAATTTGATGATTGTCTTCATTTAATATCTCATGAAGCATATGATCATATCTCTTATATTCGACGTCTTTATATCCTATCTTTTTGAGGTAATTCATCGATTTAGTTAAACCCTTATCATATCCAGTCAAGAAATCGCCATCTCCATTGAAAGATCTGATTCTTAATTCAGGATTCTTGCATTGATAATGTTTGATCTTTCTAATTTCATTATTAGATTTGATTAGCACTTTATATCCACCAATGGTAAACTCATCTGCAAAAAGCTCATCCGCATTCTTCTTTCTAATGTTTTCTTGACTATAAGAAAGCCAAAGTTTCTCATCTTTTGCCAGACCACTAGCATTTTTTAATAGTTTGGATTTTTTAGTGTATCCGCCTTTAAAGAAAGCTACTACACCACACATAAAATCACCGAGCCAAGCGAAATGCTCGTATTCAACAGTCCCAGTCAATATGAGATTCTTAATCTCATCATCATGCTTTTCTAGATATACTCTAGCTAATTGGCTTCCTAAAGAATGTCCAAACAAAGTCAAATCCTTGCCTGGATATTTGCTCTTGATGAAATGGGTCACCACTACGGCATCATCGATCAATTCATCAAGATTGATGAAATGACCACGAGGATATTTCTCGTTGACATATTCACCATGCCCTCTTAAATCAGAAATAATTACCGCATATCCATTTTTGTTTAAGAATTCACAGAAATCATAATATCTTTGCTTATGCTCCAAAGACCCATGAATAATTTGAAATAATCCTTTAGGATTATCGCAAGGGAAGAAAGTTACTGGAATCTTCTCGCCATCAAATGCATCCAAGAATAATTTTTCCATTTTAAATCCTCACTCTTTCTTGTCATCTTTATTTTCTTCTATTTTCTCTTTAGTATCAAGAAGCTTTGGCTCTTCTTTTATATTTTTATTTCGTTTCTTAGCAAATCCATAACCACCAGAAACATCATAAACATTAGTGATAGTGATAAAAGCTGATGGATCTTCGTCGTTTACAATCTTTAAGAAATCTTGATACTCTTCTTTAGTGAAAGATGCATATACAACTTTTCTTTCAACACCTGTATATCCACCTTGTGCTGTATAAATAGTAGTTCCTCTTCTCATCTTAGTATGAATAGCATGGGATATGTTTTCCCAATGAGAAGATATGATTTCTGCATGCAATACTTGTGATCCACCAACAAACACCTTCGCTATGATTTGAGAGCATATAACAGCAGACATTATGCCTATCAAAGAAGTGATGATATCCATGTAAGCAAACATACCAGCTGCAATTATGATTATATCGATGATAATCGAAACAGTATGAGCCTTCATCTTTGTGTGTTTACTAAAATAAACCACGAGACACGTAGTTCCACCAGCACTTCCACCTCCTTTAAAGGCTAAAGAAGTTGCCAATCCCATAAAAACACCGCCAAATACTGCTGCAACAATGCTTACAGCTAAAGGATCATATCCATTTCCTATAACGGGATTAGGATATGAAGACATGTATTCTTCTATTCTCAAATAATGAAATGATTCGACATTTCTAATGGCTGTAAATATAAAGACAAAAGATGGGTAAGTAATAGCTGAAATACTATTCTTGATCAAAGATGAAAATCCTAATAGGATAAAGGCTAAAATAAAAAAGAAAATGGTCAACAATAGAATAATAAAATCAGTATCTATCCAAGACGGATAGTTATTGTTTGTCGATCTCTTTATTATTTCCATAATAGTCAAAGCTATTCCCGAATTTCCACCCATAACAATATTTCCGGGAATTAGAAAGAATGATGTTGCAAAAGCTAGCAATACACTTCCTAAAAATATCAGAATCAAGTTCATCGCAACTTTCTTAGGAGGTAAACTTAAAAATGTTTGCTTAAAGTCTTCCTTATATTCTTCTTTTTTCCTATCCAACCAACTCATCTTTATATCGGCATCGTTATTCATATGTTCAACCTCTTAACACAAATTCAATTGTATATGATAAAAGTGTTTTTCTATTTAGGTTGTTATAATTAATTAACTTTCTCATGAAAAGAATAAAGAAAAAGACCTTCCCCAGAAGGTCTTGTCTAATCAATTTAACTTCTTTGACAAATCGATTGCTGTTTGGATTCCTTTATCCAAGAATTCTCTTAAGGCTACTTCAAAACCTCTAGGATCTTCTTTCATCGATTTCTCTGAAACTTCGAATACTCTAAGGTGATGCCAATTTGCTCCACTATATGGTCTTGCCCAGGGTCTATCAACGAATACTTTTTTAATCCTATTAAATGCTTCAGTTCTAATAGATGTTAATTCATCATCCTCATCAGGAATAGGGAAAGTTAAATCTATCGTGTATCCTTCATGGGATTGCTCGTCATGTGTATCAAATGTGTAAAGCTCGAAAAGACAGAAATATCTAAATCTAAACTTTCCAATAACCTTTTTATCTTGAGCAGGATAATTCTTATTTATTGCATCGATTTCAGGAGTTGAAAATCTGACACATAAATGAGGTGGGACGCCTTGCGTTGAATCTTCACCTCTATAATCAATGAAATCATTCTTCTTTTTGGGAACACTAATTTCTTTCTTTTCCAAGAATTTATCTATTTCAGATTGAATAATATCCTCTGTACACATGCTATTACCACCTTTATTATGAAAATTTGCTACTTTTTATACCACAAAATCAAATATTTAGAACTATCAGAACGCATAATACTCAAAATATTGAGTTTTATCTCCTTTTTTTGTTACGTATCCATAAACTTAAACAGATTATAGACACACAACATATCAGACATAAACAAGTCTTAGATACAATAAATAATTAATTCTTAAATTTGATAAAAACAGTGGATTTTATAGTTGCTCTAATCATCACAAAAATATTATTTTCTTAAAATGTCAATTACGTCTTCTATATCCACAAGATGATATTCATCATATTTTTCTTCCATAAGTCTTACTGGAGCTTTCTTATAAATATCTTTGCTATATTTACCAGTTAAAATATTCCAATATCTATATACCCTAAACTTTTCATGGTTTATACTACCATCTAGATGAAAATGCCGTTTCCTGCTT
>OLXG01000980.1_pt1 | contig 11051 bp, 8 predicted proteins | sample 1673861 | NCBI WGS metagenome assembly OLXG01 (sample SAMEA103958130, study PRJEB25191) | human gut metagenome | biome: human-associated habitat [ENVO:00009003]; feature: intestine environment [ENVO:2100002]; material: feces | place: Germany | collected 2013/2015
AGATATACTCGACTTGATTGAAGGAGATTCCCTTAAATGGTTAAACTTTCCTATATTTGCATTATAATAGTATTATAATAATAAAATTATAATTACCTTTGTAAATTGACAATCAGAAAGATACAAACAATTGAAATATAAAAACAAAGAATGATATGATACAGCAAGTAGAATTTTCATTGCGCCCGCTTCCTCGCGGCTTTCACCTCGTAACCAACGAGGTGATGAGGAACCTGCCAGCGCTGCCTAAGACAGGGATTCTGAATCTCTTCGTAAGACATACCAGTTGCGGATTGTCGCTGAACGAGAACTTCGACCCGGATGTGAGACATGACTTGAAGGGTATCTTCGAAAGACTGGTTCCGGATGGCGACCCAAGATACCTGCACCAGGATGAAGGACCGACGGATATGTCGGCTCATGCCAAATCGAGCATGGTGGGTGTATCGCTCACCATTCCCATTACCAACGGCAGATTAAACCTCGGAACATGGCAGGGAATCTACCTCTGTGAATTCAGAGAGGGAGGCGGAAGCCGACACCTCATCGCAACGATTATCGGGGAATAAAGATAAAAAACGAGGATGTTCGCACATCCTCGTTTTTACGTTAACATAATCATTTATTCTATCGCGTCCAATTCCGCTTCATCCTCTTCCTTCTCCTCTTTCTTTCCGAAATTAGGGTCAATCTTCAGGAAAGCAGTAACCAGGAAAGTGATGGCGCAACATGCCATCACGATGATGAAGAACATGCGGTAACCTACCATATCCTTCAGATATCCAGAAACCATGCCCGGCAGCATTAATCCGAGATAGGAGATGCCCGTACAGATGGAATAATGAGAGGTCTTGAATTTTCCCTGACTGTAGAACAGCATGTAGAGGGTAAGAACCGTGAAGCCCAGACCATAACCCAACTGCTCGACAAAAAGACAGCTGGAAACCACGATGAGGTTGCTGTTAAGCGAATAACTCAGATAGATGTAAACCACATCAGGCAAGGTGATGGCGCAAACCAGAGGCCAGAGCCATTTCTTCATTCCATCCCTGCTCACCAGAATACCACCAAGAATTCCACCCAGCAGCAAACCTATCAATCCCACAGTACCGTTGGCAAAACCATATTCCTGAGGTGACAAGCCCAGTCCACCCTGCGAATTAGGACGGAGGATGAATGTCTTGGTCATGGTGTTCAGAAGCGCTTCAGGGAATCGGTAGAGCAAGAGAAAGAGCATCACGCAGACGGTTTCACCCAATCCGAACTTCACGAAGAAGGTGCGGAACATGTTCTTCAGTTCATGAGCCACTTCACCAACCGTCCTGTCGGTCTGCACATCATCCTTCGGGCGAGGCATGAAGCGGCTGTGATAGAGCCACAAACCGATGAAGATACCTGCCAGTCCGTAAAAGATAAGCGCCCATGAGAAGCGAATCTGGTTGCGGAAGAGAACCTGAAGCACACCTGCCAGCATCACCAGAAAGCCATTCACAAAAATGATGGCGAGGCGGTAGAAGGTATTTCGCAAGCCTACAAACTTAGTCTGCGTATGTTCATCCAGCTCAATCATGTAGAAACCATCTGCCGAAATGTCGTGGGTGGCACTACAGAAAGCGATGAGGAAGAAGAAGCACATCGTTGCCTGGAACCAGAAGGCGGTAGGCAGCGAGAAGGCGATGCCGGCAAGGGCAGCTCCGATGAGAGACTGCATGGTGAGCACCCACCAGCGCTTAGTCTTCAGCAAATCTATGAACGGACTCCACAAGGGCTTGATGACCCAGGGAAGGGCGAGCCATCCGGTATAGAGACCCACCTCAGCATCGGTCAGCCCCAACTGCATGTACATCACCACAGAGAGGGCGGTGACGATGACGTTGGGGAGTCCTTCGGCAAAATAGAGGGTCGGAATCCATGCCCATGGACTCCGACTGTTTTTCTTTGTTACCATTTTACATCACTATTTATAAAGTTTCTTGATTTCAGCACCCTGATAGTAGTGCAGCAGGATAGCATCATAATGATAACCCTGCTCGCCCATCACGGCAGCACCAATCTGGCAGAGGCCTACTCCGTGCCCCCAACCGGCTCCGATGAGTTCGAAACGCTGAGGCACTCCCTGCTCATCCTTATCATATTTATCCACCACGAAGGCTGAACTCAGCAGATGACTGTCGCTCAGCGTACGGCGGATTTCGAGTTCCTTACCGATGGTAAAGGTCTTCTCTGTTCCGATGAGCTGGAGCTTGCTGATTCTTCCACTCTTGCCGCGCTCCACGGCCTTCATGTCTAGGATGGCACCCAGGTCCATCTTCAGTTTGTCAGCGATGAGCTGCTGCAACTTCTCCTGGCTGAGCGTTTCCTTCCAGCGGTAGAAATTGACGGTTTCCTGATCATAGTCGTTGAGCACTTCTGACAGGATTTTCTTGTCCTGCGTGTTGCAGAAAGCTGGCCGATTGAAGCGGATCCATTTCTCAGCCTCCTCCTCATTGGTCAGATTAGGCAGTGTATGTTCCACGCCCAGGGCGATGTCGCGAACAGCCGTGAGATAAGTCTTCGGCGTGTCCTCCCAGCAATACTGGAATTCCTCGGTTATTCCGCCGCAGCATTTCGAGAATCTTGCATCGCAGATTTCTTCGCCGTCCATCAGAATCTGTCCCTTGGTCTGGCGGATGGCTTCAGCTACATGGGGCGATGTTTCCTTGGTGATACCCTGGTAGCGCTGGCAGTGGTCGTCGGCACATACATCAAAGAGGGTGTGGTCTTCGCGGTCGTACCAGCGGATGAGCGTATCTTCCTTCTTGGTGAAGGAGAAGAAGTTGTTGCCGTTCTCAGCCACCTCTCGGCGCTTCTTCATCTGTGCCAGGAGCCATGAACGGGAGATGACGGCGTGCGCCTTCAGGAGTTCGAGACTCGAAGTGGCACTCATCTCACTGCTGATGACGCTCTCCAGATATTTCTCTACAGGCAACTCATTGATTGCCACAATCTTATCCGATTCTACCACAAAGCGGAGCGTGCCCAGGAAAGTTTGGGTTTCCTTGCGCTCCCAGTGGAAATTGACACCGATGGTTACATCGCTCAGCGAAAACGAGGCGTCGGCACTCTGCGGATGGAAGGTGAGCTGGCTGTACTGGTTGCCGTTCCAGAGCACACCGCCCTCTGAGAATTCTACCACCTGTTCGCCCAGCACCTTTTCGCCCTTGGCAAGATAAGGTTTGTTGAGCGAGAAATGAATCTTCTGCGCACTCACGATGCCCACCGTTACGTCGGGCTGCTTACCTTTATTATATAAGGTGGAAGAGGCTTCGGCTGCATCCTCGGCATCCTTAGATGCTTTCAGTTTGGCGATGATGGCGTTCATTTTTTCTTCCGAAACGCCACATTCCTGCAGCAGCGAGAGGGCTTTCTCCTCGGTCAGCTTTCGGAAATCTTCCTCACGAGGGGTGATGATGAGTCCGCTCATATCCAGTGCTCCCGGCGAAACCACAAACTGGGCGTCGCCTTCGGCAAAATAGGCTTCCGGACGGTGCTTTTCTCTCGGAATGACCACGCTGATGAATTCCTCGCCCTTGCGCCAGGAGATGATGTTCATCATCGGTTCGGTTTCGTCGCCACGCTGAGGCATTGCCTTGTAGAGACGGCGGAAGAGGGCCTCATCGCTCTCAGCACTCTTCGAGATGATGACGAAGGCGGGAACGATGAAGTCGCGAACCACTGAGATTTTCTCCTCATCATTGAGAGAGATGATGTCGGTCAGGTTGCGGGAGAGACGCTGCCAGTTGGTCTGAAGAGGAAGGATGCCGTTGGTTCCTGCCTGGAAATGAAGATGGTCTGGAGCCGATGCACCACACTTCGGACCGTTGTAGAACACCATCAGGTCGCTGTGCAGACTGATGAAGCGGTGCATCTCGCCGTAATTCTTGTAGATGAGCTGAGGCTGATGCTTGCGTGCCGGAATGGTGAAGTGGACTGGCAGAATCGGGAACGGATTCACCAGAAGATGGAATTTCTCGTCTATCTGCTTAGACATCTGTTCCTTAGGACGGTTCTTGTCGCAAAGGAAACAAGGGCGCTCGCCCAGGGTTTTCTTATCTATCTTGGCGCCCGTACTTACGATGCGGGCTGGGTTCCACTGCAGTTTCAGCTGGTCGGAGAACTGGCGGGTTTCTACATGCTTGAGGTCGCGGAAGCGGTGGCGCGCATCGGTCCAAACCTCCAGCTGACGGTTGAAGAAACGCGAGATGCTGCTGTCTTCCATAATGTCGGCCTTGCCCTGCAGCAGGTGCTGGCGTGCCTTCAGTTCCATGGTGCGCAGGCGGTCCTTATACAGGTTGTTGGCGTTCACCTTCTCTACGCTGAGGGCTGCATCGCTGTTACCTCCCCAGCGGCGGCAGAGGTAGAGTTCGTCGTAGATTCTGCCGATGCGGTAACGGCGTGAGAATGCCAAGCCGAGCGCATAATCCTCACCATACGAGGTGTTAGGAAACTGGATCTGTCTGACCAGCGGTGTGAAGAAGGCGCGCGGAGCACCCAATCCGTTGATACGCAGCGCATTGTTGCATCCGTTTTCATCGGTCCACTCCTTGTGGTCTATCAGTCCCGGTGGCAGGGTGTTGAGGTCGAAGTCGCACATGCGGTATGAGCCGATAATCATGGCTGCCTTCTGCTTGTAGAAGGCATCTACTATCTTCTGGAGTGTCTTTGGTGAAGAATAGAGGTCATCGCTGTCAAGCTGTACGGCAAACTTTCCGCAGAAACTGCTGTTGATGGCTTCGTTCCAGCATCCGCCTATTCCCAGGTCGGTTCTCTCCGGCACAATCTGTATCAGGTTGTCGGCTTTAAGTTCATCCAGTATTTCGCCGGTGCGGTCGGTAGAATGGTTGTTTACCACGATGACGTTAAACTTGAAGTTGGCCTTCTGTCCCAACGCACTCTTCACGGCATCAGCCACCGTCTTTTCGCGGTTGAAGACGGGAATGATGACAGATGCCTCGTATTCAAAATCCTGCTCACCGAAGTCGGGCTGGCGGTAGAAGGTGGTGTCTATCAGGGCGCCCACCTTGCCCAGATGCTGGGTGCATGCCTTTTCCATCTCAATCTGCACCTCGCGGTTGCGCGGATTTACATAGTCAAACTGCTTCTCGCCGCTCTTACGGGTGTCGAGTTCGGCTTCTGAATAGAGGAATTCGTTGAGATGGAAGATTTCACCCACGCGGCTCAGATAGAGACGGAGGTCGTAGAGGGCGGCAAACTGATACTCTTCGCGATCGGGTTGGGCGATGTAGTCGGCCAGCTCCTGTGCCTTGATGCACCAGAGGCTTCCAAAGTCGAAGTCATCTCGCAAAGAACCTGACTGGTAGTCAATTACCGGATGTTCCTCCATTTTGCCTTCTACCATCTTGTAGTGGTCGGCGTAAACCATGACGGCATCCGTATCATCTGCCACTCTGAGGAATCGCTCCAGCGTGTTGTTTCCCCATCCTATGGTGGTGTGGCGGGTACAGATCATCACGTAGTCAGCATCTGTATTTTCAGCGATGCTGGCAATGGTGTTACTGCTTTCCAGGCGGTCGGTGATGACAAACGTACATCCTTCGGGCACCTGATGATGAGCGGCAAAATCAGCACTCACCAGGAAGTGGATATGCTGTACAGTCTTGTACTCATGAAGCACCGACAAGGCATTCTGCGCATCGTCGATGTATTCGCAAGGCAAGAAAAGGTCTATTTTTTCTCTCATTTTCTTACGTTATTTTTGTTCACTTCAGCCCTTTTCGGGGGGCTAAATCTGTGTTTTTTATCTTTATTTTATCTTATTATATTATGTGGCAAAGATACTAATTTTTCGGCAAAAAACACTATCTTTGCAGTATGAATAATGAAAAAAAATATCTTTTGGGCCTTACACTTGCCGAATTGAAGCAGGTGGCAAAGGACTTAGGCATGCCCGCCTTCACCGGTGGGCAGATGGCAAAGTGGCTCTATGAGCAGCATGTGAAGAGCATTGACGAGATGACCAACATCTCGAAGGCGAACCGTGCCAAACTCGCTGCCGAATACGAAATAGGATGCTTCGGATATTCCGATGCACAACATTCGGTGGATGGTACCATCAAGTACCTCTTCCCTACCCGGAGCGGCAAATTTGTCGAGACGGTTTACATCCCCGACAAAGACCGCGCCACGCTGTGCGTTTCTTCGCAGGTGGGATGCAAGATGAACTGCCTGTTCTGCCAGACCGGCAAGCAGGGGTTTGAGGGCAGCTTGCCTGCAGGCGACATTCTGAACCAGGTTTACTCGCTGCCGGAGATGGACAAGCTTACCAACATCGTGTTCATGGGTCAGGGCGAGCCGATGGATAATCTCGACAATGTGCTGCGCGCCACAGAGATTCTCACCGCCGACTACGGCTGGGCATGGAGCCCGAAGCGCATCACGGTAAGTTCGGTGGGCGTGAAGAACAAGCTGAAGCGGTTCCTGGAAGAGAGCGACTGCCATGTGGCCATCAGCATGCACGACCCTATCCCTTCTGAGCGCGCTGAACTGATGCCTGCCGAAAGGGGCATGGGCATTGAGCAGGTAGTAGAACTGCTGAGGAACTATGATTTCTCTCATCAACGCCGCCTGAGTTTCGAATACATCGTCTTTAAGGGCGTAAACGACAGTATGCAGCATGCCAAGGCCATCATCAAGCTGGTGAAGGGACTTGACTGCCGCTTCAACCTGATCCGTTTCCACCAAATTCCAGACATTCCTCTGCAAGGTGTGGATGATGAGAAGATGGAGCAGTTCCGTGATTACCTCACCCAGCATGGTGTCTTCACCACCATCCGTGCCAGCCGCGGCCAAGACATCTACGCCGCCTGCGGTCTGCTCAGCACCTCGAAGAAAATCGGAGAAATCCGTGAGCACGAGGATGAAGAGAAGATGAATAAGTAAGGAAAGGTGGGGGAAAAATGGTTAGAGAATCTTTAAAGATCCTACTTGCCGGCTGTCTTTTGTTCCTTTTTCTGGCAAGTTGCAGCCCGGGAGGAGGAAGAAACAGAAAACTGCCCAAGAGCACAGGACAGCCTTACGAGGTGGTGCTCGAGGGAGATACCGACAGCATCGTTACGAAGATACTGACGGAAGAGGTGCCTGCCCTGCCCCAACCCGAACCGCTCTGCCGGCTCATCCAGGTTAAGAAGGGCAAGATCCACGGCAGCTACCTGCTCGTAAGAACTCGCATCGTAGTGAACATCCCGGCAGCGGAATTCTCAGTCAGGCTGAGCCGCAACGAGAATGCTTCACCGCAGACCGTCATCCGCATCTCTGCCCGCTCGCTGCAGCAACTCAGAGAGAAACTCAACCCCGAGAAACTGCGCCAGTTCGTAGATGAGACTGAACTGGAGCACCTCGCCTCCATCATCTCCACCAACCCGAGCAAGCAGAACCGCGAGATGCAGCAGCTGGTAAAGAAGAACTTCGGCATCAGCATGATCATCCCTGCCGAAATGCAAGCAAGCAAGAAGGCCGGGAACTTCATCTGGATTTCAAACAACGCCAGTTCGGGCATGAAGAACCTCATCCTCATGAAAGTGAAGAGGGAAGAACGAAGAGGGAAAGCCAATTCTACTGCTTTTCCTGCGCAAGAGAAGCAGCAGATTGACAGCATGCTCCGCACAAACATGCCCGGCGAAACCGACAGCATGTACATGATAATCCCGGTCCTTTCAGAAAAAGGACTCTGGGAGATGAAGGGCGACGCTATGGGAGGCCCCTACGTGATGAGGCGCATCCGCCTGAGAAAAACGGGGGATGAAATCATCATCATCGGCTTCGTCTATGCGCCCGAAATGAAAAAGAAAATATTAATCAAGCAGCTAGAAGCTGCGATTTCTACTATAAAATAAAACGATAAATGGACAGCAAAAAGATTAGAGTGGCCATCACTCACGGAGATACCAACGGTATCGGATACGAACTCATTTTTAAGGCATTCAGTGAGCCAGAGATGTTGGAGTATTGTACCCCTATCATCTACGGTTCGCCTAAAGTGGCAGCTTATTACCGCAAGGCGATGAATCTGCCTGCCCAGTTCTCCATCATCCAGAAAGCAGAAGATGCTGAAGACGGAAGAATCAACCTCCTGCCAGCCGTAGACGAGGAGGTAAAGGTTGACATGGGCATGCCTACTCAGGAATCGGGTACGGCAGCCATCAAGGCACTTGACCGAGCCATGACCGACTACCGCGACGAACTCTTCGACGTGCTCGTTACCGCACCGGTAAACAACCAGAACGCACAATTTGAGGGCTTCCAGTTCAAGGGCCACAAGGAATACATAGAAACTTGCCTGGGCGAAGGTGCCAAGGGCCTTTCCATCCTCTGCGGCGGCGACCTTCGCATCGCATCCGTAACCGGAAAGACTCCGCTCAAGGACGTGCCGGCAGCTATCACCCAGGAGCTCATCATCGAGAAGGTGAAGCAGATGCACACATCACTGAAGCGAGACTTCATGATTACCAACCCGCGCATCGCCGTGCTCGCCCTGAATCCTAGCAACAACGGTGATGAGAGCTGCGGACCAGAGGAAGCCAGCATCATCATCCCAGCCATTGACCAGCTTGCCGAGCAGAAAATACAAGCTTTTGGTCCTTACCCTACTGACGAGTTCTTCGGCAACGGCCATTTCGTAGAGTTCGACGGCATCATGGCCATGTATCATGATCAGGCTACTACCCCGTTCCATTCTCTCTACACCGAGGATGGCGTACTCTTTACTGCCGGCCTGCCACTCGTGCACACCGCCGCCAACACCACTCCTAGCTACAGCATCACGGGCTGCAACGAAGCCGATGCAATCTCCTTCCGCCACGCCATCTACTTGGCGCTGGATGCCTTCTGCAACCGCGAAGACTATGATGAGGCCTACGAGAATCCACTGCCTAAACTCTACCACGAGAAGCGTGACGAGAGCGAGAAGGTAAGATTCTCCATCCCTAAGAAAAAGGGATAAGAGAAAGATTCCCTATTCCCGAGAAAAAGCGGAATAAAGAAAGATTCGGGAGGGCAGATGACGCAAAAAAGGCAAATCTGCCGAACGTTAAAATTAAAAAAAAATGCAGATAATTCAGAAAAAATGAGTAATTTTGGCAGCTAAATGGATACTTCCGAACTACAAAAGATAAAACAACGCTACAATATCGTCGGTAACAGCGACGGATTGAACCATGCGCTCGACGTAGCCCTACAGGTAGCGCCGACCGATCTCTCCGTGCTCATCATTGGCGAGAGCGGTGTGGGTAAGGAAATCATTCCAAGGGTGATTCACGACAATTCGCCACGCCGCAGAGAGAAATATTTCGCCATCAACTGTGGAAGCATTCCGGAGGGAACCATTGACAGCGAACTCTTCGGACATGAGAAGGGTTCCTTCACTGGAGCCATAGGCGAAAGCGAAGGATACTTCGGTATTGCCAACAAGGGTACCATCTTCCTCGACGAGGTGGGCGAACTCCCGATTCAGACGCAGGCAAGACTGCTGCGCGTGCTCGAAACGGGAGAATACATCCGCGTGGGTGGAACTGAGATAAGGAAAACGGATGTCCGCATCGTGGCAGCCACCAACGTAAACATGCGCAAGGCTGTGAGCGAAGGACGCTTTCGCGAGGACCTCTATTACCGCCTCAACACCATCCCGATACAGATGCCTCCATTGAGAGAGCGTGGCGACGACATCCTCCTGCTCTTCCGCCTCTTCGCCATGCAGATGGCCGAAAAATACCGTCTGCCTAAGATTTCACTCTCAGATGAGGCCAAGCAGATCATGCTGAAATACAAGTGGCCGGGAAATGTGAGACAGCTCAAGAACATTACCGAACAGATGTCAGTGCTGAGCCGAGAAAGAGAAATCGATGCACAGACCCTCACCCAGTTTATTCCGAGAGATGAGGAGTCTACACAGCTCGCCACCATACAGAAGGATGGCAAGGACGACCATAGCTACGCCAGTGAGCGCGAACTGCTATACAAGATTCTCTACGAACTGAGGGGCAACGTGAGCGACCTGAGACGAGAGATGAACAGCCTGCGCAAGCAACTCGATAAGGCACGCCAGTTGGGCGGTACAGGCGGATATGTTTCTCCGGTTCAGCCGAATACCCAGGTAGCTCCAGTATCATCCGTATCTCCGGTTCCGGCCGTATCATCCGTTCCATCGGTTTCTCCGGTATCGTCCGTACCTCCGATTACCGATCTCGATGAGCTACAACACATCCGTCAGGAAATAGCTACAAGAGGCATTAGGGGCACTTACAAACCCGAAGCCGAGGATGCTGAGATTGAGGAGATCAAGGAAGAAAACGAGAATCTGAACCTCAGCGACCTTAGCAAGCAGATGATAGAAAAGGCATTGGAGAGAAACAACGGAAACCGCAAGAAAGCGGCAGAAGAACTGGGAATCTCCGACAGAACTCTGTACAGAAAGATTAACAAATATAAGTTATGAAGCATATACGCGCGTACCTATATATAATAGGAGTCACACTGATGGTGGCGGTCATGGCAGCATGCTCCGTGAGCTACAAGTTCAACGGTGCCAGCATCGACTACACCAAAACCAAGACCATACAGATAGCCGACTTCCCTATCAGAAGTTCGTATGTGTGGGGTCCGATGGGTCCGATGTTCAACAACGAACTCAAGGATAAGTTTGCCAGCAACACCCAGCTCATACAGGTGTCACGCAACGGAGACCTGAAGATAGAGGGCGAAATCACCCAATATTCTCAGCGCAACAAGTCGGTTAGTTCTGAGGGATACTCAGCACAGACCGAGCTCAGTATCACCGTAAACGTACGTTTCACCAACACCAAGAACCATGCCGAGGACTTCGAAAAGCAGTTTACATCTGCCAAGACCTACGACACCACTCAGAGCCTTGCCTCGGTGCAGGAAGAACTGGTAACCCAGATTATCAAAGACCTGGTAGACCAGATATTCAACGCTACGGTAGCTAACTGGTAAAGTAAGTGAAGAACGAAAAGTGAAGAGTGAAGAATTCAACGGCT
>OLXG01000985.1_pt1 | contig 11025 bp, 7 predicted proteins | sample 1673861 | NCBI WGS metagenome assembly OLXG01 (sample SAMEA103958130, study PRJEB25191) | human gut metagenome | biome: human-associated habitat [ENVO:00009003]; feature: intestine environment [ENVO:2100002]; material: feces | place: Germany | collected 2013/2015
GACCGATCGAAAGAACAGCTTTTTTATTAAGGTACTCAGCGGCATTCTAGTTTTCTGCCTGCTGCTGGTATCCTTCGTTTTTCTGCTCATTTATCAGAACGTCAAAAAACGGAGTCTGGAACAGTCCTATCTCGCAGAGCAGGATATTGTCTCGAACGTCAGCTATTCCGCCTCCATCATGCAGGACACCGCTTCGTCCATGCTCACGCAACTCAACGGCGATCCGAAACTTTTGCAGCTAATCTACTCCATGGATACAGAAAGCCTGTCGGTCATTCAATCCATGCAGCTGCTGCAAACCTATACGCGCGCGTCGTCATGGCTGGACTCTGTATACATTTATTGTGCAGAGGAAGACTGTATCTGTTATGCCTACGCCAATGGCAACACCTATCAGTTATCATTTGGTACACTGGATGACTTTTTCGACGCAGCGTTCGTTCGGAATCTTGCAGCTGTGTCCCGTGTGACGCAAAAGCCGGCAATGCGCCAACTTCGCTACCGCAGCACGTCCTCCGACAAAACCGTTTTCAGTTATGTTCTGCCGGTCAGAACCTCGCTCAATCGCTATAATGGCTTCTTTGTTGCGAATATCAGCGCCGAGCGGCTGATGCAGCTCGGCTACGGTATGGCAAACGGCACGGAGCGTCAGCTTCTGATCGTGGATGCAAACGGACAGACCTACACAAGCGGCATGACGCTGCTGGAACAGGAACAGACGGATGCCGTGATCGAAGCTGTGCTGGGCGGGGCCGCAGAAAGCGGCCAAATGGTCGTGCAGGAGGCGAATGCGATCTGCACATGGTCGCGCTCTGCCGATACAGACCTGTATTTTATCAGCTGCATCAGCGACTCGGCCATTTCCTCACAGCTCCGTGCGCTGACGCGCTGGTTTTTGCTGTTCTATCTGGGCATCGTGGTATTCGCCGTATTGATCTCCGTCTATCTGACAATCCGTATCAACCGTGAATATGCTGCGCTTCAAACGCAGTATACGCTTTCGGAAAAGCGCTACGCCGAAAACTACAGCTATATCAAGCACGCCATTCTCCGCAGCTTTTTTACGCTCCGAAGCAGCGATTTTGTCATCGGGCGGCAATTTTCCGACAATGGCATCGAGTTGGAGCAATATTCCGGCTTTGCGCTGTTCCTGCTCCAGCTCCGGCAGCGGGAGCTTTCGGATGACAATCAGAATATGTCGTACCGCAGAACGCATTTTCTGTTGCAGGAGCAGCTGGACAAGACGCTGCCGCAGGGGACACGCTATGAATTGGTCGATATGCTGCAGGGCCGGTTCCTCCTTGTCTGTGAGCAGCCGGATACGGTAGACACGCAGACGCTTGCCCAAACGCTTTGCGCAGCGTTCTCTGAAGCCGCGCAGTTTTCCGTCTCTGGCGTCTGGTGCAATGGAATTTCTGCCGTCGATCAGCTTCCCGCAGCCTACCGCACACTGAACGAGCGGCTGGATCTGCTGTATTTCTATCCCGCCGGTCACTTTGTTTCCCGCACAGAGCTGGATGCACGTCCGGCCTTTGGCAAGGCACAGGCAGAGCAGATCCGCAGTGAGGTAGTACAAGCTCTCTGCACCCAGCGCTTTGACGATGCCGCTGCAGCGCTTGCGGGCTTCTTTGACGCATGGTTCGAACCGACAGCAGATGTGCCGTATACGCTGGATCTGCTGATTGCAGGCGTTTCTGAATATATCGCAACGTTCAAGCGTGCCTATGCCGTGACGATGGAATATAACCCCTCGCGCTTCCGCACGGAGGTTCTGCGTGCGGAATCTTCCCGCGCAGTCAAGCGGCTGTTTCTGGATCTGGTGCAGGACGTCTCCTGTGCATTTGCCAGCATTGACAACCGCAGCAACTATATTGACGCGATCATCGGCTATATCGAGCGCAACTATGCCGATCCAAAGCTGAATATTGATGCGCTGGCCGATCATGTCGGTCTGTCCGCGTCGCACATTCAGAATATTTTCAAGGCTGCCACCGGCAGCAGCATTTCGGCCTATCTGCGCCGTCTGCGTCTGAATAAGGCGACGGAACTTCTTGAGCAGACCGACGTGCCGATCAGCGAAATTGCGGAACGAACCGGCTTCGGAAATTCCAACTATTTCTACACCGTATTCAAGCGCCACTACGCAGTTACGCCGAGTGAATATCGCGCAAACCGTCTGAACCGAGCAGACACAAAGGAGGCCTATAACAATGAAATCAACTGACCTGATTTCAGTCTTTTGTCGCCCTGTTCCATTCTGGAGCTGGAACGACAAATTAGAGCCGGACGAGCTGCGGCGGCAGATCGGTGCGATGCAGGACGCGGGCATGGGCGGATTCTTTATGCACGCGCGGGGCGGACTTGAAACCGAGTATCTGAGCGAGGACTGGTTTCGTGCGGTGGAGGCATCCGTTGACGAGGCGAAAAAGCGCGGGATGCAGGCGTGGTGCTACGATGAAAACGGCTGGCCGAGCGGCTTCGCCGGCGGCAAGCTGCTGGAAGACCCGGAAAACCGGGCGCATTATCTGCGCTTTGAGAAAAAGCCGGGCTTTGATGCAGCCGCGCTTGGCGTTTACACGCTGGAAAACGGTCATATTCGCCGCATCACCGGCGCGGCGAACGGCATTTCAGAGTATCTCTGCGTCTACGACTGCCAGAATTCCTCCACGGTCGATATCCTTGACCCGCGCATCACGGATGCGTTTCTTGCTCTGACTCACGAGAAGTATTTTGAACGCTTCGGTGCGGAATTCGGCAAGGGCATTGCGGGCTTCTTCACCGATGAGCCGCAGTATTTTCGCTATGAGACAGCCTACACGCCGGTGCTGCTGACGGAGTACAAAAAAGCCTACCGCGCAGATGTTCTTGATCTGCTGGGCGCGCTGTTTGTGGACTGCGAAGAAGCACCCGGTTTCCGCTTCCGCTACTGGCGGCTGATGAATGTACTCTATACCGAAAACTTCATGGGTCGCGTTTACCGCTGGTGCCTGTCACACAACTGCCATCTGACCGGTCACACCGTCGAGGAAAGCGAACTTTACACGCAGATGTGGTGCTGTGCAGGCGTGATGCCGTTTTACGAGTATGAGAGCATTCCGGGCGTGGACTGGCTGGGACGCAAAATCGGCACGGAGCTGACCCCGCGGCAGGTTTCGTCCGCCGCGCAGCAGCTTGGCAAAAAGCAGGTGCTGACGGAGACGTTTGCCTGTGCGGGCTGGGACGTGACGCCGAAAGAACTCAAGCGCATCGCCGAATGGCAGTATGTGAACGGCGTAAACCTCATGTGCCAGCATCTGTACCCGTATTCCATCCGCGGCCAGCGCAAGCGGGATTATCCGGCGTTTTATTCGGAGCACAATCCGTGGACGGATGAATTAAAGACATTCGACGACTATTTCACGGAACTGGGCTATCTGCTTGCCAACAGCCGCGAACAGGCGGATGTGCTGATTCTCCATCCGATACATTCGGCCTATCTGACGTTTGACCGTGCGAACGATGAAGCATCCGTGCGCAGCGTTGGCGAACCGTTCAACGTGCTCATTGAGCGCTTCGGCGCGGCTGGCATCGGCCATCACTACGGCGACGAGCGGCTGATGGAGAAGTACGGCAGCGTCAAGGACGGCAGGCTGACCATTGGAGAGTGTACCTATTCCTTCGTTGTGATTCCCGACTGCGGCACGCTGGACAGCAGTACCGCCGCGCTTTTGAAGGACTATCTCTCGCAGGGCGGACGGCTGATGCTGGCGGGGCGGAAGCCCACGCGCATCGACGGCGAAATTGCCGATCTCAGTTTCCTGCAAGCGAATCTGACGTGGGATGAGCTTGTGCGGAAACGTGCGCTTCTGCCGGAAGCAAACCGCGATGTGCGCTGCACGCTCCGCTTTGCGGAGAATGGAAATTTCCTGTTTGCAGTCAATCTGTCTGAGACGGACATAGCTGACATGTCTGTAAAACTTCCGTTTGCGGGCGTGGAGGCATACGATCTGCTGACACATAAAACGAAATCCGTTGCTTTTGAAAAGACGACAGACGGGATCGCAGCAAAGCTGCATCTCGCACCCGGTGAGTCTGTGCTTCTCATGCAGAACGATTCCGCGATACCGCAGGCGCAAAAAAAACCCATTGCCGAGACAATGGAGCTGGGCGGGAAATGGATGCTGTCCGCGCCGGTACAGAACAGTCTGACGCTGGATATGGCGGCGCTGAGTTATGATGGCAAGATGTATACAGAGTTGCTGCCGGTTCCGTATATCTCGGAACGGCTGCTGCGGGAGAAAACGAATCGGAAGATCTGGCTGCGTTATGCGTTTGCGGCAGATCACCTGCCGGATGATTTGACATTGGAGTTGGAAACGCTCCAACACACAAAACTATCTGTGAACGGCACGGAAATCAGCCTGACCGGTCAGGGGGTCCTTGATCGCTCGTTTGTGCGTGGAAACATTGCCGCGCTTGCCAGAAAGGGTGAAAACGAGATCGTTTTAGAGCTGGACTATTTCCAGTCGCAGCAGACCTATGACGTGTTCGACGGCTTCTATTACGGAAACGGCGAGGTCACGGAGACGCTCATGAACTGTGTCAGCTATGAGACGAATATCGAAGCCATGTACCTGTTCGGGAGCTTCTCCGTGCGGCCGGATTCCGGCTGGCAGGCGGGTGAAAACGGCGTTCGCTTCGGCGACCGCTTCCGTCTCTGCGCGCCGGTCACAGACCTTGACTTGCAGGATATTACGGTGCAGGGCTTCCCGTTCTTCCACGGGGCCATGCGCCTGAAGCGCACGATCACCGTGCAGAGCACAAACTGGCAGCTTCGCTGTGCGGGCCGCGTCCAGTATATGCGCGTATTTGTAAACGGGCAGAAAGCCGGAACGCTGCTTTTTAGCGATACGCTTGATCTTTCGCCGTATCTGCATCCGGGTGAAAATGTGCTGGAACTGGAGCTGATGGCAAGCAACCGCAATCTTTTGGGCCCGCACCACAACGCAGCGGAGCCTGAGCCGCTTTTCGTCGATCCGACGCTGTTTTCGCTCTACGGAAGCTGGCACAACGGAAAAAGCGAGGGGTATCGGGAAAATTATGCGTTTGTGCGGTTCGGACTGGACGCATTGCGGATGGAATGTAATCTGCTTTGATTGCTTTATCAACGGGAGAATGAAAATGAAACGCTCTGAAATTAACAAAGCACTAAAAGAACTTGAAGCCATGTGCGCGAAATACAAGTGCTATCTGCCGCCGTTCTGCAATTTTACCCCGGAGGAGTGGCAGGAAAAGGGTCACGAGTACGATGAAGTCCGCGACTGTATGCTCGGCTGGGATATTACTGATTACGGCCTCGGTAACTTTGACAAATTCGGGTTCTCTCTTATCACCATCCGCAACGGCTGCCGCACGCAGCCGGAAAAATATCCGAAGGTCTACGCGGAGAAGCTGCTGTATCTGAAAGAGGGCCAGATGGCCGCGAATCACTTCCACTGGTTCAAAACTGAGGACATCATCAACCGCGGCGGCGGCAACTGCCTCATCCGCGTGTACAACAGCCTGCCGAACGAGGAGATCGACTACGAGTCCGACGTGGAAGTCCACTGCGACGGTCTCAAGCGCATGGTCCCCGCGGGCACGCAGATCCGGCTGCGTCCGGGCGAAAGCCTCTGGGTCACGCAGGGGATGTACCACGACTTTGCCGTGGAAGAGGGCACCGGCCCCGTCCTGCTTGGCGAGGTCAGCCAGTGCAACGACGATAATACGGATAACCGCTTCAACCCGCCCGTCGGACGCTTCCCGAAGATTGAAGAAGATGAAGCCCCCTATCGTTTGCTCTGCAACGAGTATCCAGCAGCTAAAGACCAACTTTTTTAAAATCAGATTTCTTCTTTCTGTATTGGTTCTCAGCTAGAGTTGGCCCTTCAAGCCGCGCCGTGGTGTCACAGCGCTGGTGACAGCAAAAGCGCGGACGTTCCCCTTGGCGGGGAGCGTCTGTGTTACTATTTGACCTCACTTATAACGTATAAGTTCGACGTGCAGCTTCCGTTATCCCGATAGCGTCTTTGGCGCCGGACGTATCCAGCATGTTCCAGATCGTTCAGTGCCCTTTGCACCGTGCGCGGCGAGAGGTGCAGGTCACGGGCTATGGTCTTCACGCCCGGCCAGCAGCTCCCGCCGCCTGCGCGGTCGCGGAGGTACATATAGACCGTCCGCGCCCGGTGCGGCAGGTCGGGATCGGCGTAGATTTCACAGAAGAAGCTCATTTCTCGCCGTAGCTGCTCATATAGTCATCGGCTTTCGGCATTGCGACCTGCTGCGGTTTCGAATACAGACTTCTCTTGATATTCATCAGCAATTCCTCCTTTCCCGCGTAGTAAACCTCGCGCTGGGCACGTTCCGCCACTTGGTACGGTTCTTCAAAGCTAATGCCCCATTTGAAATATAATTGCAGCTTCGTGCGCATCGGATGCGCACCGGTTTTCATGACAATGAAGTCGCCCTTTGGGAGATTTTTCAGCTCGTCCGGAGAGAGCAATGCGCGTTCTGCCATCTGCAAGCTCTGGCTTGTATTGTCCTTGCCTTTGCTGACCGAACCGGTCAAAACCGTCCGGCTGCCGAGGGCTTTGGAGAGCGTTTCTGCCGTCTGGCTGTTGGGCGCAAAGCCGCCGAAGATGGTGTCCTGGCAGTTATCGCCTATAATTTCCGCACCTTCTTTGCCGTAATTCTTTTCAAGCTGCGCAAGGCTTTGAATAATCGGTACAAGCGTCAGCTTGCGGCTTCGTCCAGCTGAGAACAGCGGCAGAATGTCAAAGGGCGGCATCGTTCCAAGCTCGTCGCAGTAGAACACGACGCGGTTTTGCAGCTTGCCGCCATGCTCGTCAGCTACAGAGAATAGCTCCCGCGAGAGGTTCTGAATCATCAAGCCTGCCATAAAGTTTTTGGTTGAATCTTCCTCCGGAAGTACAAGGAAGATTGCAGATTTCTCAGCGGCAAAATGCTCCGCGTCAATGGCGCTGTCGAAACAAAGCACCTGCTCCAGCTCAGAATCGAGGAATGCGTTCAAGCGGGACAGCACCGTGGACATAACGGACGCCATGCCCTGTTCCGATGTATTGAGGGCTGCGCCCGCAAACCATCTAGCTTTGTGCGTCGAGGGCAGGTTGTCCATCAAGATTTGAAAGCCGGTTTTCTTGCCCTGACCGCTGGGTGCGAGAAGCTCCTGCACCAGCTTGAAAACAGATACGATGTGGCGCTTTTCGTGACCTGCACTATCCAGTGGAACGTATTCGGCAAGCAGCAGAATGACCGACGTGAGAAGTCCCTCGGCTGCATCGTAGAAGAACGCATTCTGACCGCGATCCTGATCGTCGCCGCCCGGATTGACGATGGTTTTGGCAAGAATCTTCGCGTATTTTTCCGCTTTCGCCCGTGCCGCAAGGTTGTCCGGATGTTCCCGCGCAATGTCCATGTAGCGATTGATGAGCGTTAAAAGATTGCTCCCATCCGAGCGTGTTGGGTTGCGAAGATCGATCACGGAAACGTGATAGCCGTAGTATTTTTTCGCAATCGTGCCGTAATTTCTTGACAAATCCCCCTTCGTATCAAGCGCGACATAGCTCATGCCGCTGGCACAGGCAAATTCGAGATTTGGATACAAAAAGAAGGCGGTTTTACCGACGCCGGACGCGCCGATCATAAGGCAATGCACATCGTCACGGTCAACCAGCGCATCTAACTGCTTGCCGCGCTGGGTGCTGCCGAGAATCAGTCCCTGCACCTCCGGCAAGTTCTTTCCCGCGCGCCATGAAGCCACATCAAACGGCACGTTTGCAAACGTCTTTTTGACCTCTTGCGCAGTCGCCCATCGCGCAGTTCCGTGCTGCCCGTCGCCCACGGTTTTCGATTTGATGCCGTTCAGCGAGTAGTTGTTCGTGAGGACAGAAAGCAAAATAATGAACAGCACGATCACTACGCCGACCGCGATCAGCGGCGTTACAGACTCAGGCATGGCGCAAGTTCCTCCTTCTGTGCATGAAGAAGATCGTCGTTCCAATCCTTCAGTTCCGGCACAAGCCGCTCCGTCATAACGCCGCGCTCATGCAGAAGGTCTGCCATTCGTTCACTCGCGGCGTGACCGGCTTTGTCATTGTCGAGGCACAGATAGACAATCTGCGTATCCGGTTTCAGCATTTGCATCACCGGAATCGGCGACGTGCCGCAGCAGGCCACATAGCTGTGCTCCTGCCATTGGTGCGGGTTCATGGAGATATACGACAGCATATCAATGGGCGCTTCAAATACATAAAGGCTTCCGTCCGTGCCGGTATGATGAAAGCTGTAACGCGGGTCGCTGGACTCGACGTTCAGACGAAAGGCTTTGCCGAAGCTGTTCGTACTGCGTAGATGTGCGTGGCGCGGACAGCCGCCTTCGTCCGTGCCGATGAACACGGCGTTGTGATGCGCCGCGTCCTCGTAGAGCATTTTCTTCCGGGCGAAATATGAAACCACATCCGCATCCAGCCCGCGCGTTTTGAGTAAATACGCAAACACGCGGTGCATGTTCGCGTTCGGGACGGGCGGCGCGAAAGGCTTCTGTTCCATCGGCTCCTGCTTTTTTGCCTGCGGATAAACCGGCTCCATACTCTCGCCCAGCAGCATGGATATGGCTTCGACGTAGTTTTTACCGTAATATTTTTGAACAAAGCTGACCGCGCGGCCACCCTCGTTCGAGGCATGGTCAAACCACTCGCAGCCGCGCACCGTGACGCTGTGGTCGCTGGCAAGCCGTTTTTCACGTCCAGATTTGATGAGCTTTTCGCCTTGTCGAAGGAGGAATTCTTCGAGGTCAACGGTCGCGGCACGCTCTTTCTGCTCCGAGGTAAATTCTATGTATTGTGCCAAAATGCACCTCCTGTTACTGTAATGTTTGACCGTAATTTTGTTCGTGGTCATCCTGCTTATGACCCATTGCCAGCCGCTTCTGCATGAGCTTTTTACGGCGCTTGGAGTCGATGCGGATGCCCATCGGATTGCTGGGCGGCGCGGCAGTCTCGCGGAAGATCTGTCCAATCTGGTGAAACAGGCGGATGGTTGAATTCAGAAGATATTCGGACGGAAGTCCCACAGAATGAGAGGCTGTGGACGAAGTATTTTCGTTTGCAAGCGTCGGATTTGTAGAAGCGTCCGGAGAAGTTTCTTCCGAAGGAGCTTCTTCCTCTTGCGAAGTTTCCTGCTCTGATGCTGTCCGTGCCTGATCTATTTGCTGCCGCAGACGCTCCGCTTCCTGAATGATGGCGTTCTTGATGGCTCGGAATTCTTTTTGCTGGGAGAGCGGATTGTGCTGACGGGGCCGGTTCTTGTAGTAGCCCTCCAGCGTGTCGCGCAGACCATTCCAGACGGCATAATACGCCGCCACCTCCGGCAGCTTTTCGAGTTCATCCACGATTTCATCAACCTTGTCCTTGAGCGACTTTTTGAGATAGCCATACTGCTTTTTGCCACTGACCGTGCGCAGCTCCAGTGCCAGCTCCAACAACTTTTGTTGGATGGACGCGGGCTGGGCGGAGACGGATTCCATACGGTCAACAAGCTCATGCATAACTGCCCGTGCCGCTTCGGTCACATCCTTATACGCTATGTCTTTTCGAATATAGAGATTTTCCAGCTCCGCTTGAAAGATGCTGTTGGTCATTACAGAACGCAATTTTACAACGGCATCTCGTTTCAAAACCGTCTCCTGATCTGTCCAGACCATCATGTGAATGTGCGGATGCGTATCCGCATCGTGATAGGCCGCATACCAATGCAGTGCCGATACCGGGACATGAAAGGCTTCCGCGAACTTGCTCTGCTGGCGCACAAGCAGCTTTTGCCATGCGGCGGCATTATTATATCCCAATCGTTCCGCGTCCTCACGGTGCAGGGAATAGATGATCGTCCAGACGTTGCCGTCGTGCAAAGTAAGGTCGTGCATTGCTGTGTTCAAGTCCGCATTTTCCTCCCGACCGAACAGGCCGTGCGCGCCATGCTTTTCCGCGCCGGGGCGCGTAGCAATGTACTTGAGATAGCCGTTTTCGGATTGAAGATTCTGCATATGACTGTCCAAAGCCGCAGAAATGAGCGCCGACGCAGTGCGCAGCGTCGGCGCTTGCTTGTAGTCTTCATACTCGAAGGAATCCCGCATATCCGGGAAGTCCTTGAGCAGTTTTGCGACCATCTCTGTCTGCTTTTCCGTCGCGGGGCCCTTGCCGGTCAGCACCTCGACGCCCTCGCGCGTGGCGATATACTTCATGTAGCCGCCCGCGCTTTTGCGGCTGATGAAGCCGGTTTTTTGGATCAGCCGTGCCATCCGTTACCACCGGCGCTGCTGCCGAAGCACCTCTGGGAACGAGATCTGACCGTTCGTCCGCAGCACCTCCTGATAGCTTTTCCCGCGCATCTGCTGGTAGGTCTGCGCATCGATGTCCGTGTCTGAAGCAAGGATGTGATTGCAGACGTTTTGCTCGACCGCCTGCTTGAGAAGCAACTTGCCGATACGATCCCCGAACATACTGAGGATTGCCTCCAGCGTTTCACCAAGGATCTTCGGCAGGAAGTCTCCGGCATACTCGCTTTGCAGATAGCCACAGTAGAACTGAATTGCTTTGTCAATGAAGTCATTTTGCGTTGTGCAGCCGTCCAGCTTGTAGTGGTACTGCACCTTGCTCCATGTTGCATCGTCCAGCCAGACGGAATGACGGCGTTTTTCCTCCGTTTTTATGGCGTTCACCCCCTCCAAAAATGAAAAGCGCCAAAATAGTGCCTGCAACTGCGGCACAATCTTGGCTTTTTCCGAAAATCAGCGCCAATCCATTTTTAGCCCTCGCAGAAAAGCGCCGTTTTTATCGCCCAAAACTGCCCGCACTGCGGGCAGACGTGGACAGGCTGGCGCAAAAAAGCGCCAAGCCTTTTCTCCTGCTTCGCCGCTTGCGGCTCGTTCCTCCGCTGAAAGCCGCCCGCAGGCGCTCCGGCTTCTGTGCTGTAGCTCTGCCGGACACTCCC
>OLXG01000987.1_pt1 | contig 11016 bp, 10 predicted proteins | sample 1673861 | NCBI WGS metagenome assembly OLXG01 (sample SAMEA103958130, study PRJEB25191) | human gut metagenome | biome: human-associated habitat [ENVO:00009003]; feature: intestine environment [ENVO:2100002]; material: feces | place: Germany | collected 2013/2015
GCGGATGTAGCGCAGCGCCACGGGATGGCCCGCCTCGGGCATGTTGCCGTGGTCGTAGCCGTCGAACTCGAGCAGCCGCACGTCGGGATGGCCCACGATCCGCATCATGCGCCAGAAATAGGCGTTCTCCTCGTAGCGGCCGAGCATCTCCAGTTCGCGGTCGCCCGAGAGGATGAGCATCGGCGGCGCATCGGCCCGCACGTGGTTCATCGGCGCCATGTCATCGACCAGCGGCTGCGTGTCGGGCAGCCCCAGCTCGCTGCGGCGCGCGAAGTGCGTCACCGCCTGGCCGCTGTAGGGGATCAGGGCCATGAAGGCCGTATCGGGATCGATTCCGTAGGGGGCAAGCCACCGCTTGTCGAGGCCGATCATCGAGGTCAGGTAGCCGCCGGCCGAGTGCCCGGCAACAAAGATCTTCTCCGGATCGCCCCCGTAAGAGGCGATGTGTTCGACAACCCACGCGGCCGCCGCAGCAGCATCCGCCACACAGTCGGCCACCTTCACCTGCGGCACAAGGCGGTACTCCACGCCGACGACCGCCATGCCGTGTCCCTTCAACGCCTCGGGAATCTCGCGGCGGCCGCCCGACAGGCCTCCGCCGTGAAACCAGATGATTGTCGGAAAACCCTTCGCATCGGCCGGGAGATAGATATCCAGGCGGCACATCGAGTCGATGAGCGGGTCGCCCGACGCGGAGCGGTAGGCGATATCGCGTACCGTACGGCAGTCTCCGTCGGATGCAAGGCCCTGCAGCGAAAGGCACAGGGCGAAACAGAGAACAAGGATGAGTCGTTTCATGTGCAAGATTTTCGATTCGGGTGTTAAAGATAGGTAAAATCCCGCAAAAAGCGCTATCTTTGCGAAAGTAAACTTTCGCGGGGCGCACCGCGGACCGGGCACGCCCGACGGGCTCCGGAGCGCCGCCCCGCCCCCAAAAAAGAGATCCGAGACATGTTGAAAATCGCCTGCCTGCCTTTCAATCCGATACAGGAGAACACCTATGTCCTCTGGGACGAGACGAACGAATGCGTCGTGATCGACGCCGGGAACAGCTCGCCGCGCGAGGATGCCGCCCTGGACAACTTCATCGCCGAGCACGGGCTGAAACCCGTCCTGGCAGCCAACACCCACGGGCACTTCGACCATACGCTGGGCGTCGAACACCTCAAGCAGCGCTACGGAATCCCGTTCGCCCTCTCGTCGAAGGACGCATTCCTGCTCGAAAACGCCGCCACGAGCGGCTCGATCTTCGGCGTGAAGGTCGGCGCCATGCCCACCGTGGAGCGCGACCTGGACGGCGAACAGGAGATCCGCTTCGGAAAGATCTCCCTCCGCGTGCTCCGCACGCCGGGACATACGCCGGGCCACGTCGCCTTCTTCGACGAGGGGTCGAAGTCGCTCTTCACGGGCGACACGCTCTTCCGCGAGTCGATCGGCCGCACGGACCTGCCCGGAGGCGACTACTCGTGGATCATGCGCTCGATCCTCGACGTGCTCGTCCCGCTGGGCGACGAGGTACACGTCTACCCGGGCCACGGCCCCGAATCGACCATCGGCCACGAGGTGCTCTACAACCCCTTCATCGTCGAGGTGCTCAACGAGGAGGTAAACTACAAAGGCTGACCCGCCCCCCGTGAAGACACTCATACACCGAATCCTCTACCGCACGCTGCCGTTCGAGGGCTACCTGCGCGCCGTAAGCCGGATGTTCTTCGTCTGGCAGCGGCTCGGCATCGGCCGCTACGCCCCCGCCACGGAGTATGTCTACCACCTCGGCCGGCTTGTCCGGCGGGGCGACACCTGCATCGACATCGGCGCCAACCTCGGCTACTATGCCCGGACAATCTCCCGCCTCACGGGTCCCGAAGGGCGGGTCTACGCCGTGGAGCCCGTGGAGCCGATCCGCCGCGTGCTGGAGCGCAACCTGCGCCGCTGCCGCAACGTCGAGATCCTCCCCTACGCGCTCGGCACCGAATCCAGGACGGTGGCCATGGGCAACGACTCGGCACGCGAGACGGGCTACTTCGGCACGGGGCAGAACTTCGTGAACGACAGCGGCCGACAGACCGACACGGCCTTCACGGCCGAGATGCGCCGCGGCAGCGAACTCTTCGCCCGGCTCGAAAGGCTCGACTTCATCAAGTGCGACATCGAGGGGTACGAGTTGGTGGTCATGCGCGAGATGCAGCCCCTGCTCGAACGTTTCCGCCCCACGGTGCTCATCGAGACGGGCGGCGCGAACCGCCCCGAGATCATCCGGCTGTTCACCGGTCTGGGATACGCAGGATACACGCTCGAACACGGACGCGAAGTGCCGCTCACCGAAGATTCAACGAAAGACATCATATTCCGCCATGCGCATTGACATCATATCCTCGGTTCCCGAACTGATGACCTCGCCCCTGAACGAGTCGATCCTCAAGCGGGCGCAGGAGAAGGGATTCGTGCAGATCGTCGTACACAACCTCCACGACTACGCACACGACCGCCGCAAGACCACCGACGACTACCCGTTCGGCGGCGAGGCGGGTATGGTCATGAAGTGCGAGCCGGTCTTCGAACTCGTCGAGAAACTCCAGAGCGAGCGGACCTACGACGAGATCATCTACACCTCGCCCGACGGCATCCGCTACGACCAGCACGAGGCCAACCGGCTCTCGACGCTCGGCAACATCATCATCCTCTGCGGCCACTACAAGGGCATCGACCACCGCATCCGCGAGCACCTCATCACACGCGAGATCTCAATCGGAGACTACGTGCTCACAGGGGGCGAACTGGCCGCCTGCATCATCGCCGACTCGGTCGTGCGGCTCATTCCGGGAGCGATCGGCGACGAGGCCTCGGCCCTGACCGACTCGTTCCAGGACAACCTGCTGGCCCCGCCCGTCTACACGCGGCCCGCGGAGTTCCGCGGCTGGCGAGTCCCCGACGTGCTGCTCTCGGGCAACTTCGCCCAGATCGAGAAGTGGCAGGACGAACAGGCCTGGGAGCGCACCAAACGCCTGCGGCCCGACCTGCTCGGGGAGGAGTGACCCGACACGGACCTGCCGCAGCCGGTCTTCACGCGGGCCGGCGACACCGGAAAAGCAGAAAACCGAACCAAAGAGCGAAGAGATGAAATACTACCTCATAGCCGGGGAGCCTTCGGGCGACCTGCACGGCGCCAACCTGATCGAAGGGCTCAGAAAGGCCGATCCCGAGGCGGAGTTCCGCTTCTGGGGCGGCGACCGCATGGCCGAGGCGGGCGGCAGGCAGAACCTCCGCAAGCACTACCGCGAGACCTCGTTCTTCGGCATCGTGCAGGTGCTGAAGAACCTCCGCACGATCCGCCGCCAGATGCGCGAGTGCCGCGAGGATGTGGCCGCATGGCGACCCGATGCGCTGATCCTGATCGACTACCCGGGATTCAACATGAAGATGGCCCGCTGGGCCAGCGAGCACGGCATCCGCACGTTCTACTACATCGCCCCCAAGGTGTGGGCCTGGCGGGAGTGGCGCGTGAAGTCGATCCAGCGCTACGTGGACCGGCTCTACATCATCTTCCCCTTCGAGCGGGACTACTTCCCCCGCCACGGCATCGACCCCGTCTTCGAGGGCAACCCGCTCGTCGATGCCATCGAGGCACGGCGTCCGACGCTGCCCGACGGCGATGCATTCCGCCGCCGCAACGGGCTCGACAACCGTCCGATCATTGCCCTGGTGGCCGGCAGCCGCCGCGGCGAGATCCGCGACAACCTCCCGCTCATGGCCCGGCTGGCCGAGCGGTTCCCCGACCGGCAGTTCGTCGTAACGGGCGTACCCTGGCTCGAACGCGCGCTATACGATCGCTACATGGCCGGAACGGGCCTGCGCTATGTCTGCGACCAGACCTACGAGACCATCGCCGCAGCCGAAGCGGCCGTCGTCACCTCGGGGACGGCAACGCTCGAGACCGCCCTGCTCGGCACGCCCGAAGTGGTCGTCTACCGCACGCTGTGGTTCCAGGTCAAGCTGCAGCCCTACGTGCTGAAGGTACCCTGGGTCTCGCTCGTCAATCTCAACCTCGGACGCGAGGCCGTGGCCGAGATCATCCAGTCGGACCTCGACGTCGCACGCGCCGAACGCGAGTTGCGCGCCATCCTTCCGGGCGGCGCGAAGCGCGGGCGGATGGAGGCCGACTTCGAGGAGCTGCGCACCGTCATCGGCGGTCCGGGAGCAAGCGAACGATTCGCCCGCCGCATGGTCGGGGAACTCAAAAAGAACCGCACATGAAGATCATCTGTATCGGACGCAACTACCGGGCCCATGCCGAGGAGCTGCACCACGCGACAGGGCTGGCCGAGGAGGGTGACGAACCGATCTGGTTCCTCAAGCCCGACACGGCCATGCTGCGCAACAACGACCCCTTCTACATCCCGCGTTTCTCGCAGGAGGTACACTACGAGTGTGAACTCATCGTGCGGATCAACCGTGTCGGGAAGGCCATTTCCGAGCGTTTCGCACACCGCTACTACGACGAGGTGGGGGTCGGCATCGACTTCACGGCCCGCGACCTGCAGCGACAGGCCATCGCCGAAGGGCTTCCGTGGGAGCGGGCCAAAGCCTTCGACTACTCGGCGGCCCTGCCCCCGAAGTTCCTCCGACTCGCCGACCTGGGCGGCGACGTGCAGCGCCTTCGGTTCGCCCTCGACGTGAACGGCGAACGCCGCCAGACGGGCGACACCTCCCAGATGCTTTTCACGGTGGACCGGCTCATCGCCAGCGTGTCGCAGTACATGACCCTGCGCATGGGCGACCTGCTCTTCACGGGCACCCCGGCCGGTGTAGGTCCCGTCCGCCCGGGCGACGAGCTCCGCGCCACACTCGAGGGGCACGAACTGCTCCGCTTCGATATCCGATAACCGACGCACGCCATACAACCATGTTACTCCACGAGAAACTCAAGAACTACCGCCTGTTGCTGGCATCGCAGTCGCCGCGGCGGCGCGAACTGATCGCCGGGTGCGGGCTTCCCTACGAACTCGCCCCGCGCTTCGAGTGCGAGGAGCGTTACCCGGACGGGCTTCCGGCCGAGGAGGTGCCGCTCTACCTCGCGCAGCTCAAGAGCCGGGCCTACCCCGAACCCCTCGACGAACGGGACCTCCTGCTGACGGCCGACACGGTGGTGGTGCTCGACGACGAGGTGCTCGGCAAGCCCCGCGACCGCCAGGAGGCCGCGGAGATGCTCCGCCGTCTCTCAGGCCGCCGACACACGGTCGTCACGGGCGTGGCCTTCCGCACCGCCTCGCGGCAGCACGCCTTCGAGGCCCGCACCGACGTCTGGTTCCGCGCCCTCGATCGGGAGGAGATCGACTACTACGTCGATACGTTCCGCCCCTTCGACAAGGCCGGATCGTACGGCATCCAGGAGTGGATCGGATATGCCGCCATCGAACGCATCGAGGGATCGTTCTACAACGTCATGGGGCTGCCCATACAGAAAGTCTATGTCGAACTGAACCAATTCATAAACCCATGAAACGCACGCTGCTGACCCTGCTTGCCGCCCTCGCGATGCTGCCCGCACTGGCAGACGAGGGCATGTGGCTCCCGAGCCTCATCTCCGAGCGCATCGACGACATGCGCTCGAAAGGATTCCGCCTGACGGCCGAAGACATCTACTCGATCAACCAAGCCTCGATGAAGGACGCCGTGGTGCTCTTCGACGGCGGCTGTACGGGAGAACTCGTCTCGCCCGAAGGCCTGCTGCTTACCAATCACCACTGCGGCTACGACGCCATCCAGCGCCACTCGACCGTCGAGCACGACTACCTCACCCACGGCTTCTGGGCCATGTCCCGGGCCGAGGAGCTGCCCAACGAAGGACTCAACGTCCGTTTCCTGGTACGCATGGAGGAGGTAACGGAGCGACTGGCGGCCGGCGAGACCGCCGAGGAGCTGATCCGCAAGGCCGAAGCCGAGGGCTACAAGGCCTCCGTCGAGCAGATGTACTACGGCAACCAGCAGTTCCTGTTCGTCTACGAGCAGTTCGATGACGTCCGTCTGGTGGCCGCACCTCCCTCGTCGATCGGCAAGTTCGGCGGCGATACCGACAACTGGATCTGGCCCCGCCACACGGGCGACTTCTCCGTATTCCGCATCTATGCATCGAAGGAGAACAAGCCGGCGGCCTACTCGCCCGACAACGTCCCCTACCGCCCGAAGAAGTTCTTCACCATCTCGACCCGGGGCATCGCGGAGGGCGACTTCACGATGATCTACGGATTCCCGGGCAACACGCAGGAGTACATCCTCTCGGATGCCGTGCGCTACATCGCCGAGCGCTCGGACCCGGCCAAGATCGCCATCCGCGACGGCCGACTCGGAATCATCGCCGAGGCCCAGGCCTCGGACCCCGCGCTGCGGATCCACTACGCCGCCAAGCATGCGACGATCGCCAACGCCTGGAAGAAGTGGCAGGGCGAGGTGCTCGGCATCACGCGCCGCGGCACCGTCGCCTCGAAAAAGGCCTACGAGGAGGCATTCGACCGCTGGGCGCAGGACAAGCCCGAATACCGCCGCGTGGTGAGCGACCTCAAGGCCGAATATGCCCGGATCATGGATCCCTACTTCGCCCGCGAGATCACGCTCGAGACCCTTGCCGCGCTGCCGGGCAAATATACCCCCGAGGAGCGGGCCGAGGAGCTCTTCGCTCGCCGTGAGCCGACCGAACGGGCCCTGTGGCGCTACCTCTTCGGCGAATACGCCCGCCGCTGCCCGGCCGAATACCAGGTCCCGACGTTCCTCGACGGCGTGGCCGAATACGGATCGCCCGAGGCCTATGCCGAGCAGGTTTTCCAACAGGTATGGAGCGGCAGCGACACCACGGCCGTCAATGCCCTGCGCCGCGACACGAAGCGCATGCAGGAGCACATCGTCTGGATGCTGGGGACCAAGTCGCTGCGCAACCTCACGAGCAGCCGCCTCAACGCACTCTACACGACCTACATCCGGGGGCTGCGCGAATGGGACGGCGAGCGGGCCTTCTACCCCGACGCCAACCTGACGCTGCGCGTGGCCTACGGCTCGATCGCCGGCTATGAGTATGCCGACGGCGAGTACCACAAGCCACTGACGACCCTCGACGGCATCATCGCCAAGGACAACCCCGAGATCTACGACTACGACATCCCGCAGGCGCTGCGCGACCTCTACGCATCGAAGGAGTACGGACGCTGGGCAACGGAGATCGACGGACGCCGCACGGTGCCGGTCTGCTTCCTGGCCTCGAACCACACCACGGGCGGCAACTCGGGATCTCCGGTGCTGAATGCCCGCGGCGAACTGGTGGGCATCAACTTCGACCGCACGTGGCGCTCGACGATGAGCGACATCGCCTTCGATCCCTCGATCTGCCGCAACATCGGTGTCGATATCCGCTACGTGCTCTTCGTCATCGACCGCATCGGCGGGGCCGGCTATCTGCTCGACGAGATGAAGTTCAGCGGGAAAAAGTGACAATTTTGGAATTTTTCACTATATTGTCCCGGCAAACCTATTAAACAGGACATGCTATGAGACATTTCGATGCATTTGTGAGATGGACGGCAGCACTGCTGCTGACGGTTCTGTCGATTGCCTGCGGCAAGGACAAGACCACGACGACGGAGGGATCGGCAATCACCGGAGGCTCCTGGAGCCAGACCGAGTATAATCCGCAAAACCAAATGTTCGTTAATTTTTGAAACGACGCGACTGGATGAAAAAACGAAGCGTACCTTTTAGGTGCGCTTCGTTCACTATATAAATGTCGTTCAAATGGTATTAGAATAGGGTTTCTTGCAGTGTCTTCTCGTAATTGCAAACCATCCATTCTTCCTGTTTCCGGCGGCTGGACTTGGACGCACTGATCGTGCGCTCAACCCGGTGAATGATCCAGCCGTTCTTCTGTGCGTAACGGTCGATCATATCGAACGGAAACATCGTCAGCATAAACTTCCCTTTGACTGTTTCGAGCAGTCGCAAGAGTTGCTCCATATTCTGCTCGGAGAATACACCTTCGTAGTGGCCGCAGTCGGAGTTCACATAGGGCGGATCGACGAAGTGGAACGCATCAGTATCGTCGTAGGCAGCAATCACATCAAGGGCATTGCGGTTTTCGATGGTCACGCGCTCCAATCGCCCGCAGAGGTTCTCCGTGAATTCGTCTTTCGCGTTGCGCAGTTTCTTGGCCATTGTGCCGGAGAAGTCGTAACCGAAACTGCCGTCCATCATTGACGCGAACGACATCTTGCAAAGTGCCCATACGGCCCACGCCCGCTCGGCTGGTGCGAAGAACTGCGGATAAGCGTTTATATGGGCTGCGTGTGCATGAACATCTCGGCTGTGGAGTGTCTTGTCGATCTCTCGCTTCAAGTCATTGTAGTAGACTTGCGCGCACCAGTAGAAGTTTGTCAGCTCCATATTGATGTCGTTGATGAATTCGGCCTCAGCCGGGCGCTTGGCGAATAGGACGGCCGCCCCGCCGCAGAATGCCTCGGTGTAGATGCGATGCTTCGGTATGAGCGGCAAAATGTGCTTTAGCATGGTCTGTTTACCTCCGTAATACGAAATCGGTGTTCTCATTCAGCATAAAATACGTTTTTTAATGATTGATAAAATGGTGTTCGAATTGTTTTTGTATCTTTGCAAGGCCAATCACACATAGCGGTATTCCGCACACAAAAAACGCCATCACGCGGTCAAAAGGCATCAAGCCCTCGACCATGCGTGATGGCGCATCTTGTGTTAGTGTGTGATTGGCGTCCTACTAACAGGTCGGGGGCTTTTCTTTACCCCCGTATGATCTCTTATCGCTTCATCGTTGAATCTTTGGTTTGGCGTGCCTGCCGGTACACTTCATAGGCTGCCGCCCGCTGTTCGTCGGTCAGCTCGAAACTGCCGTTCTGCTTTATGGCATCGAAAATGACGGCCACATATCCGTGGCGGTCGTCCAGCTTGGACAAGAGCGTTTCGAGTGGCAGAATGTCTGCGACCGTCGCTCCGATGGCCTGCGCCACCTCCGGCACGAGAAATTTGCCGACGAGGAGCGCTTCGCCGCTGTCGAGGGTACGCTGCACCATCTGTGCGGCCGATTCTTTCTTGAACTGGAACGTGCATGTTCCCCGCAAGGACTGCTCACGCCGCCACTTGAACGTGGTCGGGTTCTCGACCAGTTCGAGATAGTCGTGGTCTTTGCTTTTGAAGCCGTTCATGCCGCTGAAAAAGGCGCGGCTACCTACTAATATCCTTTTCATTGTCTTGTACGTTTGCGGCCCTTTTTGAGGTCGTTTGTTATCGCTTTTCTGTCCACCTCGCTATATATCTGCGTGGTCTGCAACTTCTGATGCCCGAGCAGCTTCTGAATGGTCGTCAGCTGAACGCCGCTCTGTCCGAGGTGGGTGGCGAACGTGTGCCGGGACGAGTGGAACGTAATCTTGGGATCGGCCCGGATTCGGTCGAGGATGCCGCGCAGGACTTTGTTCACTGACGAGTTCGCCCCGAGCGACTTGCTGACCCGCTCGATGTTGCCGTTGTACTTGTCCAGCAAGTCGAGCATCTTGCCGCCGAACAGCTCTGCGATGGGGAGCTCCACCATGTAGCCGGTCTTGGCCATCTTCTTGGTCAGCCAGCCGGCTGCTATATGGTCGTTGCGCAGCGTGATGATATCCGAAAAGCGCAAGCCCGTGTAGCAACCTATCAAGAACGCATCGCGCACCTTGTCCTCCTGTCCTTTGAGCGGTAGCCTCTCCAACCGGTGCAGCTGCTCCGTCGTGAGAAATCCTTTCTTCGACACCATCTGCTGGATGCGGAACCGGTCGAACGGGTTGCCGTGGATCAGGTCGCGCTTGGCCGCCTCGTTGAGCAAGGCCCGCAGCAGGCGCAGACGGCTGATCCGAGTGTTGTGGGCGATGCCGCTTTCGCGCAGCCACTTGTCATAAGCCACGAGAAACTGATAATCGATGTCGGTTACCAGCGTTCCCTTTCGGAACCGCTCGATGTTGTTGAGCAGGGTCTGATAGTTGAGCTTCGTGAGGCTCTTTCGCTCGCTTTGCTCGACGACCTGCACCCCGAACTCGCACAGCTTGGCCGCCGGGGAGATGTTCGAGCGTACCGCCTCTTTGAGCATCGGGAGCTGCACCTCAACGCCCCGCTTGATGTATTCGAGTTCAACTCTTTCGACTTCCTGCATCATCATACAAAGGGCGTAGTTCAGACCTGCTGCGTTGGCCGATCCGATGACCGAACCGCGGGCGAAGTTTCCGGGGTTGACATACGTGCGAGTTGTAAAGTAGATTCGGCGTTTCTGTTGCGTGCATTCGATTTCGATAAGACCTTCGCCCCGCTTGTTGAGCCGCCGGGCGCGATTGAAAACTAACTTGTAGCGAATTTTGTTCAGCATAGACACTATTGTTTGGATTATTCTTGTCGTTCCTCTAATATATGAAGATTAGTTCGGGAACAACTAATTCCAAATCGTGCCGTCGATGCCTATAATATCCTCTTTTTGATGATGTTTACAATCTTATCGGTCGCTTAATCTCGTCCCGAATATTTGCGTATTATTACGCCTATGACGCAACAATACGCAAACATGGGTCTTTTTACACGAGGTCGGCGGGCGTCCAAATCTTCAAATTTCCGCTCGAATTCAGCCCTGCGAACTGGCAGTATTTTACATTCGCTTTGAACGAGATTTGCAGGCGATTTGAGGTGTTCGAACCACTTGTGCCATTGAGAATTTGGGCGTTCCAGATAGGGTTGGAGGTCGTTCCACCCACAACAACCACATATTTAACACCATCATTTACCGTTATGTAGGACAAGTAGTTCCCGAATGTGTTACCCCAGCAGTTGTTCCCGAATGTGTTTGACGAGCAACCGTTCCCGAACGTGTTGTTGCGGACATCGTTCCCGAATGTGTTACCCCAGCAGTTGTTCCCGAACGTGTTGCTGTCGCAATCGTTCCCGAATGTATTGCGATAAAACTTAAATCCAACGATATCTCGACAATCA
>OLXG01000996.1_pt1 | contig 10967 bp, 8 predicted proteins | sample 1673861 | NCBI WGS metagenome assembly OLXG01 (sample SAMEA103958130, study PRJEB25191) | human gut metagenome | biome: human-associated habitat [ENVO:00009003]; feature: intestine environment [ENVO:2100002]; material: feces | place: Germany | collected 2013/2015
TCAGTAGCCATTCAGCCAGATAATATCAATGTCGCCTTAAGTTAGTGACATTGGGCAATTGCCGGATTCTTTTTAATGTTTTCTAAGAATATTAAGTAGATTGGTATAGTCGTTAGCCATCACATAACCTTCATGGTTATAGACATCTACACGGTTATAGATCATCTGGTTCAACGATGGATGGAGATAGACTCCACCAGCTTCAGAGACAAGAAGCTGAGGAGCAGCTGTGTCCCACTCTTTGGTTCCAGGCCCTAACTTCAAGCAAATCTCAGCTTGGCCTGAAGCTATAGCACAAGCTTTCAAAGAACTTCCGATATGAAGAACTTGAGTTATGTATTCATTCTTGTACAACTCGTTTTCTCTATCACCGGTATGATATGCCGAAGTGACAGCCTTGAGTTTGTTCTTCTTATCAGAGACATGAAGCTTAGTCAATTCATTAGAAGCTGAAAGATAATAGCTTCCCTTGCCTTTAATAGCAAAGAATATCTCACCAGTCAATGGTACTCCAACCAAGCCTAAGACCAAATCATGTCTTTGGCAAAGTGCAAGATTCACACAGAACATTCCATCTTTATGAACGAAATCTTCTGTTCCATCCAAAGGATCGACAATCCAGACATATTCTTTTTCAAGTCTGGACATATCGTCTTTTTCTTCCTCGGACAAATAACCATCCTCAGGAAATCTAGATAGAATTTTTTCACGCAAAATCTTATCTGAAGCTAAGTCAGCATCAGTTACAGGTGAATTGTCACTTTTTATAGTGATTTTAAATCCATCTCTATAAATGTTCTTGATAGCTTCTAAGCTGTCTTTCATCGCTTCGATTGCTACATCTAGTCTTGGAAAGTCAATTTCAGTGTCGGTTAGTTTCATTTTTTCTCGATTCCCATCAAAGCTTTAACAACATCATCTACTAAAGCCAGAGAGGTGAGTGTACCACCGCTGGATTGCATATGTCCACCACCATTGAACATTTTTGCTACTTCTGACACATCATAACCTAATTCACAACGGTATTCAGCTCTGACTGTTCCATTTTCATTTTCAACAAACATAGCCCAGATAGGACATTCATCAGCAAATCCGTATTGATTGACCTTACCAGCCAATTCATCCGCTGTAGTTCCCAATTCCTTAATTTGTTCTTTGTTGAAAACAGTATAAATTACTTTTCCCTCAATCTTGGTAGCGTTCAATATTGCTCTATTTAATTCAATATCTTTCAATGAATTGGAACTAATAGAATGATAAGTCTTATAAAAATCGGCTCCGTTATAAATCAAACGACCAACTTTATAGAAATCATCAGCTTCTAAAGCTAGTTTAAGTCCATCTGTATCGGAGAGAATTCCCAACAAAATAGCGGATGCAGCATTGGCAGGAATCACTGGAAATGAAGCAAATAACATATCAGCTACAATGACAGAGCAACTAGACTTGGCATCATCGACAAATTCCAAGTCACCGAAATGATCATCGGGTGCGTGATGATCAATCTTTACAACAAACTTTCCCTCCAAAGCTCTAGGGTCTTCAATTCTGGCTTTAGTGCCAGTATCAGTAATGATACACAATGAATTCTTTATGATATCTATAGATAATTCACCAGGTTTGATCGGCTTTTCGAAATCTTCAGGCATGGGTTCATTGTAAGAACCTACACAATAACATTTCTTCTCAGGAAACAATCCTTGTAATGCTAATTTTAAGCCCATTGATGATCCGTAGGCATCACCATCAGGTTTTACATGTGAGAACACAACGATTGAATCAAAATCTTCGATTGTGTTCTCAAAAAAATCTTTTGAATTTGGAATCGACATATCTACCTCCGATTTTATATTGTTTATTTCGTTATTTTTATCGTACATATATTTATATTTCTATGTTTCTACCACTTATATTTCAACTGTAATCTTATGTACTAATCTACTAATATTTATTAAATTTATTTGTATTTTTAAAAAATTGGCTTATTCAAAAGCCAATAATAATATAGCAAACATTTTTTGGAATGGACCAATAAATACTTTTTGAAGGGCATAATCTAGCTTTTTAAAAGAATAAATTAACAAAAAAACCAATTCTTCCATTTTTATAGAAGAATTGGTTAAATGATTTGTAAGATTATTAGGCGATATCGTCGATATCTTTGATGGAAGCAGTGGTGTTGTCATCATCGTCATCACTGTTAGTTCCAATAGGAGCATCTTCGTCACTCTCATCACCGAGATCGTGGGGAAGTCCTTCATCATCGACAGCCTCACCATTCTCATCCTTGTCAGCAGTCTCAGTATCATAGTACTCAAGAGTGTTCTTCTTTATCTCGTCATAAGTGTGACGTGAACGAAGATCCCAGGTGTTGTCGGAAAGAAGGACAAGTCTTCCATCCAAGGCTAAAGATGTATAGAAAGCTCCAACCTTAGAAATGAATTCCTCATCATCGGTGATTCCAAGTTCATCTCTGACAGCTTGGCAAAGTTCCTTAAAGGAAAGGCTCTTAGGACTATTGCCTTGCTTTACAAAGACATCGTAGGCAGTCTCAATCATTGATTTGTTGCTCATTGTATTTCAATCCTCTTTTAATCTATACGTAGAAATGCTTATAACTTATATCACGACTTGACGAAAATATAAAGTGGTACTTCCAATTACATATGCTTAGGAGCACTTACACCTATGAGATTCAAGGCATCAGCCAAGACCAACATAGATGCCTTAGCCAATGCGACACGAGCATTGGTCAAAGGAATGTTCTCCATGACAATAGCTTTGGCATTCTTTTGCTGATACCATTCATTGATAGCTGTAGACAAAGTTTGAGTATATAGGGCAATCTTATAAGGCTCCAAGCTTGAAGAAGCCTCTGCTATTCTCTTAGGATACTCCTTGAGCATCTTCATGAGGGCTACTTCCTTATCGGAAGAAAGAAGTGAAGAATCGAAGTTAGTTAAATCCAAAGGGAGTTTCAATACGTCAACAGCCTTTTCGACGATGGAGTAAAGTCTAGCGTGGGTGTATTGTGCATAATAGACAGGATTAGACGATGATAAGGACTTAGCTAAATCCAAATCGAAATCCAAATGGCTGGTTCCAGCTCTAGCCACAAAGAAGTAACGAACAGCATCCACACCGACTTCATTGATGAGATCGTTCATAGCGATGGCGTTACCGGTTCTCTTACTCATCTTGAATTCTTCGCCACCTTTGAACAATCTAACAATTTGTACTAAAGAGAAGTTCAACTTAGATGTATCATATCCCAAAGATTTCATAGCGGAGTACATACGAGCTAAATATCCTCCGTGGTCAGCTCCGAAGACATCTACCAGCATATCGAATCCTCTGTCGAACTTATCCGAATGATAAGCAATATCAGGAAGGAAATAGGTGAAGGAACCATCGCTCTTGACAATGACACGGTCCTTATCATCGCCATCTTGTTTTGTCTTCAAGAAAGTTGCTCCATCTGCTTCATATGTCCAAGGCTTGAGTTTTTCGAGACAGCTTTCAATTCTACCACTCTTTCTTATGGCCTTTTCTGAAGAGAAGACATCGAAATTGACTCTAAAGTTGTTCAAGTCAGACTTTATTTTATCCAACAAAGCTTTAGTTCCATATTCCTTAAAGAAGTCGATATGTTCCTCAGGATTTGCAAAATATTTATCTCCAATTTCCTGATAAAGCTTCTCTGCGATGTTGACAATATCTTGTCCGTGGTATCCGTCTTCAGGAACCTCAGCTGAAGCATCTCCACAACGCTGTTTGTAACGGGCAATCAAAGATTCACCCATGTGATCGATTTGATTTCCGGCATCGTTGATGTAATACTCTCTGGTCACATCATAGCCAGCTTTCTTCATGATTCTAGCTAAAGAATCACCGACTGCCGCACCTCTTGCATGACCTAAATGGAGGTATCCGGTAGGATTGGCGGAAACATATTCGATATCGACTTTCTTATGAGAAGGTTCTGAGCTCTCCCCATAAGATGTCAATCCATCTTTCTCGCCTTCCAAGATTTCTTTGACGACGTTTGTCATCAAATCATTGGATACGAAGAAGTTTAAAAAACCAGGTCCTGCAACTTCTACTTTGGTAACTCCCTCGACATTACATTCATCAGCTAAAAGATTTGCTATCTCCACGCCTTTCTTTCCCAACTGTTTTGCATATCTAAGAGCAACATTGGTGGAATAATCTCCATGTTCCTTGACAGGAGGTATAGAAAGCTGAATAGACTCAGCCTTTATATCCAAACCCATCTTGTTGAGTTGTTCAGCTAAATAATTTTTAATGTTATTTTCAAATCCCATATATATCTCCTTAACTTTTCTTTTTTACTAAGAGTACTGAAGCATAAGCTTCTATCGCCAATCCTTGACCGACACTATCTAACTTTTCATTAGTTCCTAGAGCGAGACCAACTTTTGAGATATCGACCCCCAAGGCTAAGGCTAAGTTCTTTCTCATATCGTTCTTAAACGAATAAAGCTTAGGTCTTTCTAAAAATACTTTGATAGTGACATTTCCTATTTCGAATCCTGCATCATCCATATCGAGTAAGGCTTTATTTAATATGGACATCGATTTGATATTAAGAGTATCTTGTGATTCGGGAGGAAATTGATCTCCGAGGTCTGGAAGTCCCAAAGCCAGGAATATAGCCTCGCTCAACGCATGCAAAGCTACATCGCCATCTGAATGAGCCTCAACCATTTTGTCGCAAGGAATGAAAGTAGAGCAAAGAATAAACCCAGTTCCTTCTTTCAATCTATGGATATCTCTAGATATTCCAAAGCGATAGGAAGAATCACTCACCTTTACTTGCCTTTCTTAGGAGCAGAGAACTTGATGAAGAGACAGTCTCCATCTTTTACGACATACTCCTTTCCTTCAGTACGCATCAAGCCTTGCGCACGAAGAGATTCTTCGTTTCCATACTTGTCTATATCATCAAAGGAATAAACTTCAGCTTTAATGAATCCGGCTTCCATATCGGTGTGGATAATTCCTGCACACTGAGGAGCCGTGTATCCATCGTGGAAAGTCCAAGCACGAACTTCATCAGGTCCACCTGTGAAGAAGGTACGAAGACCAAGGATGTGGTAAGCAGCGTTGGTGATTTGCTCCAAACCGGTTTCCTTAGCGCCGATTGCTTCAAGATATTCTTTACGTTCTTCAGCAGGCTCACTGACTAAAGCAGCCTCTGTAGATGCACATATTGCAATAGCCTGAGCACCTTGAGATTGAGCGTATTCATTTACTTTGGAGAAATACTTATCAGACAAGGGATCAGCATAGGCTGTCTCAGCGACATTTCCGACATAGATGACCGGTTTTGCAGTCAATAAATTGAAAGTCTTGAATAACTTCAATTCATCAGGAGAAAGTTGATCCATGACTGTAGAAGCAAACTTTTCATTATCCAAAGCTTCCTTGACAATCTTCAAAAGCTTGTATTCATTGATAGAAGCCTTGTCTCTAGCCATCTCGGCTTTCTTGGCGACTTTTCCTATTCTTGAATCGACTTGCTGAAGATCAGCCAAAATCAATTCGAGATTAATCTCTCCGATATCACGAATAGGATCGATACTTCCTTCGACGTGAGTGATGTTAGGATCATCGAAGCAGCGTACGACATGAATGATAGCATCAGTATTTCTAATGTTAGCTAAGAACTGGTTTCCCAATCCTTCACCCTTAGAAGCACCTTTGACCAAACCTGCAATATCAGTGAATTCAAATGTAGCACGAACCACACGCTTAGGATTGAAGATAGAAACCAATCTTTCGATTCTATGATCTTTGACTTCGACTACAGCCGTGTTAGGCTTGATAGTCGCAAACGGATAATTCTCAGCCAAAACATTAGAGTTGGTGAGAGCATTAAAAAGAGTTGACTTTCCTACGTTAGGAAGACCTACTATACCTGCTGTTAAAGCCATAATTTTCCAAAAACCTCTATTAATTAACAAATCATCTTATTTTATCACTTATATATAAAATAAAGACAATAAAAGCGGAGCAAAAGCCCCGCTTGACAGCTCACATATCGACTCGACCCAGTCTCGCCTATATGTAAGCGTCCGATGCAACTAAAGCGAATTAGTGCTGTTGGCCATCGGCAGCAGCTTCAGCGTGCTTAGTGATCTTGACATTAGCAGCGCGGAAACCCTTGTCGGTTTTGCTAACTTCGAACTCTACTTCATCACCAGGATTGGCAGTCTTGAAGCCATCCATGACAATAGAAGAATAATGGAAGAAGACATCGGAGTTATCCTCAGCCTTGATGAATCCATAACCCTTCTTTGCATCGAACATCTTTACTTTACCCTTCATACAAAAACCTCTGTTTACAGCAGTCTCTAATAACTGCACTAACAATATATGACTTTAAAGTCCAATTTACAAACATAGATTTCAATTTTTACAAGAAAGCGTTTACTACAGCCTCAATCCTTGCTTAGGATCAATCTTTGAAATGTTTTTTGTAGATAGAAGGCTAACTAGCAAAGAAGAAGCAAAACACAATACTAAAACTATAAAATAAGTATTTAGAGAAAATGTGGAAATTGTCTCACCAAAAACCTTGCTCAATTCATCTTGAACTAGCTTGTTACCAAAAATTATAGCTATCAGTGATTGTAAAAAGGAAGAAAGACCAATCCACATGACATACAAGATGTAGATTGTCTTGACCTCTTTTGCTTTCAATCCCAAAGCTAAATAATCACCGATTCCTTTTTCATCATCTTTTATAGCTAGATAAGAAGTCAGTAACATTAGAAATATACTCAGTATCAAACTAATAGAAGCAAAGATACATAATCCTGTACTTATTTTAGAAAGAATATCTTCCATATCATCAGCCATTTCTTTAAAAGGACAGTTGAATTCATAAGCTGGATAATCCTTTCTCAGCTTTGATAATGACATATCGGCATATTCCTTAGTCTTGAATTTTAGAATTGCATTATCTATAGTCAGGTCAATACCACTCTTTTCAGTCAATTTAAAAGCTAGAATTTGGGGAAAGAATGAATCTTGATACAAAGCATCTTTATCATTTTCTATAATTCCAGTCACTGTCAAATCATAATCGAAAAAAACATTTTTATAAGAATTGCCCTCTTTTTTGATATCGCCTAGCAATAGCAAAGATAAAGATTCACCGATAGGAGACTTATCCTTATAAATCTTTCTTGCTAAGCAAGATGAAATGACAATTTCATCATCCTTATTTGAAAAAGTTCCTTTATCAACCTTCTTATCTAAAGGACTTATAAAATCTATTCCTTTTCCTTCTAAAGAAGAAGACAGATCAGCACCTATAACACCTTCTGGTATTTGAGCCGAACTGATTTGAAACATTCCGAGATTTTTGTCTGTAGTCGAATTCATATCGCTGAGTTCTATAAGGGAAGACCTATCTTTAGCTAAAAATACAGGTAATGAAAATCCGGCATACATCCCGCCTTGAACATAAGTATATACACTCGATGAGAATGCATATTCTCTCAATTGAAAATCATCTTTCCTATCCGCTATATCCAAAACATCATACGGGTTTATCTCTTCAAACTTCTTTTCTCTTATGAACAATTTGATGACTTCCTCTTCTATTCCAGTCTTTATCTTTAAAGAAGAAGGAAACTTCTCTAAAGCATATTTCCTATATGTAGAATCTAAGGAAAAAGCTTTATAGAAATTTCCAAGTTTTTCTTTTTCTACATATAAAATTCCACCTTTTTTCAAAGTATGAGGTTTGACATCTAAGGAGGTTAAATTATTTGAAGTTACAAATCCGATATTGTCTTCTAACAAAGATGAAGAAAATAATGTAGAAGTATGCATCAATACAGGATTAGAGCTTTCAAAGAATCCTTTTACTTTCAATTGAAAGGTTTTAATTCCAGATACATCTTTAACACCAATAGACCCATTAAGAACTACTTTATTGTTCGATAGAAATCCATACATATTCGGAAAAGCAGTGAATAAATAATCTATCGCTGCTTGAGGCAATCCCAAAAAAACTTGATCTTTTTCCAATGAAGGATAATCATCACCTTTAATTCTAATAGTAGGGTAAAACTTTCTAATCAACGGATGAGCTAAGATGTCAACGCCAAAATTTGAAGGGTATTTATAGTTGCCGTTAATGTTTAAATAAAGAGATGAGAAGTTACTATCTATCTTATCATTTAGATTCAAAGGATATTCTATTCCATAGTCCAACAAATCCTTTTGATAATCCCAATAAATAAGTCTAACTAATGTTTCATCACCTAATACATTCTTCCCATTTAAATTTGAATTGGCTTTAGGTTCAACTACTATTGTCGATTCATCAAACGCTGAAGAACCCATGCTGATAAATCCTGACTTAACACCATCGACCATACAAAGGGCTATTCCAAAAGAAGTTAAGGAAATCATTATTGCGATGATTGCAGGATATGCGCTTTTCATGTGACGAATAAAAGTCTTAAACGATTGAATTATCAAAGATAATAATTTTATCTTTCGATAACCCTCTCTTTTTTCTTTATCCTTTTTTATATCGGCCGGTTCATCAATCAATTTAACAGACTTTTCCTTTACTTCGAGCAATCCAAATTTCGAAGTATCTACATCATCATGCGTTATTACTAAAACCAATGAATCCGATGATATTTTTTCTAAATAAGACATTGTTTTATGTGCTAGTTTTTCATTCAATCCAGCTGTAGGTTCATCGACTATTAATAATCTAGGCTTTTTGATAATCGCTTTTATCAAAGATATTCTCTTCTTCTCTCCTCCTGACAATTCATTTATTTTTCTCTTTTGATAATTATTCAACTCAAAATAGATTAACAGTTTAGATAATCTATCTTTTCTTTCTTCTTTTGATAATGAAGAGCCGAAGAATGATTTCATCACTTCATCTTCTACTGTACATAATCCATCCATAAAGCCACCTTGAAAAGAAAAACCTACATTATTTAATCTAAATTCCGATTTCTCATTTTTGCTCATCGCCTTATATGATTTTTCATCATAGAATACATCGCCATCAAAATTATCATCCATACATCCTAATATGGTTGCTAATGTTGTCTTTCCTGATCCAGACTCACCTTTAATAAAATAAAGACCTGTATCCTTCAGCATAAAAGATACATTTTTAATAGTCGGGGTTTTCTCACCTTCATATGTCTTAGATAAATTCTTCACTCTTATCATCTATCAGTCCTCAAGGAAAGAAGCAAATCTTTCTTAATCAATCTCAAGTAACAATAAATAGAAGCTACAATCGTTAAAAATACGATAGAAAATCCCATCAAGAATAAAGACTGAATAGTAAATCCACCTATAAACAAATTAGGATATCCATAATAAATCAATGCTTTTGGTAAAGCTATTTTTAAGATCAAAGAAAACAAACAATAAGACATCAATGAAGCAAAACTAAAAATAAGTGGAATTCCTTCATAAAGCTTGACAAAAGACTTCTTATTCTTTGTAAAAGCTAATGTTATCGCGTATTTCTTTTTGTTCTCAGAAAGAATTGTCGACAATGAAAAGATTTCTATAAAGAATGAAATGATTATTGCCAAGATTAGAAAAATACTAGCCAATTGAGTTATAGATCCTAGGATAGCTGATATTGAATCATTGGCGGACAAAGCCCTGGAATTAACTTTAAGTCTATTTTTAAAAACAGATTTGCTTAATTCATCTAGTTTCAATGTGTCATCGACATACAAAAGAGTCTCATAACTATTGATGATATCTTCTTTGTATTCATCCTTGCTCATAAGATCAAAATAGAACAACCCTGTCGATGAATCCGTTTTTGAATCTATATAATCATAAACTTGCTTGTAATCATAAAGAAGAGTTGGTGTCGAGAATCCCTCTATTTCTTTATGAACGGATACAATTTTAAGATTCCAGTTTTTTTCAAACACAGCATTGTTTCCCAGTTCATCCACTACTTGAGATCTACCTTCGCCTTTTACTGTGACAATATCGCCTATATTTCTTCCAGTCGACTTAATAAAAGCAGTATTAGCTACCGCTCGGATGTACTCATAATCGACTTCGTCTTCAAAAAAACAAGGTTCTATTTGATAGTTTATCTTGTCTTCATTCCTATGAAGATAAGAAGCTTGAGGAATAAAGAAAGATAAAGATGGATAGGAATGAATACCTATCAATGAATTTATTTCAAATTCTAGGGAATTTGATAAAGGCAAATTCTTAGTCAAAGTCATTCCATTAGATTGACTTATGGTAGTTATCTCGCTGGCATGAACCAAATTATAGCCATAGAAATCGCGGGCATATCCTTGACTGATGAATTCTTTATTTTGGTTTATCGATAAAGCACAAGCCAAGCATGAAAAAGCAAATCCTAAAGCTAAAGAGCTGGAGATAAGTCTTCCTAATTTCTTCTTTAAAAAACAACTGCTAATATTCAAAGAGTCTTTAATTTTTATCTTTCCGTTCTTTAAATTATTATCAGTAATTTTTCCAATGTCAATTTTATTTTTCTTAATCTCATTGAGATTTCCGTTTTTAAATAGTAGAACTACATCACCATATTCAAAAGCTAATTCTTTATTATGAGTTACCATTATAACCAATTTATCTTTAGCTATTTCTTTAATTAATTCCATAATCTGAACGCTTGTAGTAGAATCCAAAGCTCCAGTTGGTTCATCTGCTAGTATTATATCTGGTTCATTTACTAAAGCTCTTGCTATAGCAACTCTTTGCATTTGACCACCTGATAATTGATTTGGTTTCTTATAAGCATGATTAATTAATCCTACTTGTTTAAGAGCATCAAGAGCTTTTTGTTTTCTAACTTTTTTAGAAACTCCACTTAAAGTTAATGACATTTCAACATTTTCTAAAATATTTAAATGATTGATTAAATTATAACTTTGAAATATAAACCCAAC
>OLXG01000998.1_pt1 | contig 10945 bp, 9 predicted proteins | sample 1673861 | NCBI WGS metagenome assembly OLXG01 (sample SAMEA103958130, study PRJEB25191) | human gut metagenome | biome: human-associated habitat [ENVO:00009003]; feature: intestine environment [ENVO:2100002]; material: feces | place: Germany | collected 2013/2015
TTGAAAGGACCTCGATATATGAAAGCATTGTTTATAGTAGCAGATGGTTTCGAAGATATGGAATATACATGTCCTAGAGATATTTTGAGAAGAGGTGGAGTTGAAGTTGTTACAGCTAGTGGAAGAATCGATACAACTGATGATGCACCAATCCTTGGAAGAGAAGGAATTGCAGTTAATGATCATGTAATCTTGTCTATGCAAGATTTATCTACATTTGACATCCTTGTTATTCCTGGTGGCGGTCATTACAAGATTCTTGAAGCTAATGAAGATGTTATTTCAACTATTTATGCATTTAACAACAATAAAAAGAAGATTGCTGCTATTTGTGCTGCTCCAACAATTTTAGGACATATGGGACTTCTCATAGGAAAACACTACACATGTTTTCCATCGATGAACGAAGACTTCCATGGTATTTTCTCTCCTGAATATACTCAAGTAGATGGTAATTTAATTACAGGAAACGGACCCGCAGCGGCGATGAGATTTGGATTTGATATCCTTGAAAACCTTCAAGGTAAAGAAGTTGCTGATAAAGTTAAATCACAGATGTATTATAAAGATTAAGCAAGATATTTGGTTTGATTTAAAAAGCACATCATAGTCGATGTGCTTTTTTGATTAGAGACCGAATGAAGCAGTCAAGATGTCACGGAATGTCTCCTCGGGTCTGGCACCGAGCAAGTCATTCTCTTTTTCGCCATCAGAATCGACTTCGATTTTCTTTCCATCTTTGAAGAAATACATATCAGGAATGCTGGAAATGTTGAACTTGGCTGTAATCTCAGGGAATTTGTCGACGTCGACTTTTAAGAACTTGACTGTAGGAAAGTCTGCTTCGATGTTCTCCATGATTTGGCCCATCATACGGCAGGGTCCACACCAGGTAGCGAAGAAATCCACTACAGTGTTTCCTTGGGCAATCTCTTTTTCAAAATCTTCTTTGTTATTTAATATTACGATCATTTCTTTTTCCTCCTAGGGTTTTGATTATATACAAAGAATCGTATTGCTACTTTGTCTTACTCTCGGTTTGTAATTCTTCTATGTTGGTCTTTCCTATTTTGTACATTTCATAATTCCGGTATTTCTTAAACAAATGCTTTTCTAGGTAGACTTTTTCTAATTTCAAGATAACTTCAAATAATAAAGCGATGCAGAATAATATTATTGATGCCAATAGCATTTCTTTAGATTTGCTGATGCAGTAAGTTATTATTAAGGCTAACCCGACTATGAATAGAATCTCGGTTATTATTCTTGTAAAGAACTTGGTTAATGCACCGAATTGTCTCATTGCATTTAAGGAATAGGACATTAATCTTTTGAAAGGCCATCTCGTGGTTCCATCGGACCTATCAACAAAATCGTAATTGATAGATTTTGATTTGATCTTGAGATGTGACCTAATAGATCTATCGAATCTGTAAGGACCTTTTATCGCGGCATATTCAGGAAGGATAGATTTATCCATCAAGGAGAAATCTCTATCACCATCCTTCATTCCCCATTCTAAAGACACCCAACTATATACTTTATAGAAACCTGAAGAGAAAAACTTCTTTATAAATTTTTGCCCTTTTCTTCCATTTGAATGACCATAGATATATATATAGCCTCTCTCCCAATCTTCGACAAATTTGGGAATTAGATTGGGTGGGTCTTGTAAATCTACATCCATTTTGATCAAAGCATCGACTTTCAATGATATTGCAGCGTCATAAATAGCAACTAATCCAGATTCTTTTCCTCTGTTGTGATCGAATGAGATGAAATAGAAATCATCTCTTTCCTGAGATGTCTTTTCTAGAATCTCTTTAGTTTTGTCTGTAGATCCATCATCTACAAATATGAAGATGAATTTATATTTAGCTTCTAGTTTTTTGATGTCTTCATTCTTTAAAAAAGTATCGATGAAGACAGGAATAGATTTTTCTTCATTATAACAAGGAACACCTATTGCAATAGTTTTCTTGTCCATATCTATTCCTCCTTTTATCCTTTTATTATAACGCAAGACTAATCAACCACAAAAGTAAAAGATGCCCAGGATAGAAAGCATACATAGAGTATCTAGCCCATTTGTTCTTAATTCCTTGTCTACCATCATATAAAAGAATGAATATACCAGCTAACATCGACCAGGATTCACAAGCCATTCCACCAAGATCAAGAGAAGGAATAATTGGGTTATTTGGATTGTAATCCCAAATCAATTGGAAAATAACTCCAACAACAACCATCATCAATACACTGAATAGGTTGATATAGAATCTCAACTTACCATTTTCCATATATGTTTTTTCATCTAAGTTGTTCTTTTTAGCCTGACTCTTCAAGAAATAGAATGCACCTTCATATCCTATAAAAAAGCCTATAAATAAAGCTTGGCCATAGAAGTTGTAGTCGAAATTGATAACATTTTGAAATCCATCTACATTTTGAAATCCATCGGTTATATTAAAAGTTGAAAAACAAGCTATGATGCTCAATGTTATAGGAAAGATAGCTAGTAGGGATTTCCAGTTCTTCTTTTTTAGTAAATAAACTGTCATAGTTCCAAAAGCTAAATCTGTAAATATGTTTCCAGGCGATATGTTTTGGAAATTGAAACCATAATGCATTGTAAAAGCAACACAATCTAATAGGAAACCCATAGTCATAAGTCTTATGAAATACATCCAATAGTCTCTGGTGTAATAAACACCCTCAATGGCTAAGAATATAAAGATTGGCATTGCCAATCTCCCCATATCTCTTAAAATTGTATAAGCTGTATCACCTATGTTCGAAGCAAAAATTAAACCTATATGATCGATTAGTGTAAAAACAAATCCAATCATCTTTAACCAGAATCCATTCAATACTTTTCTCTTATAATGCATCGGTGAAGATACTTCGTTTGTTATTGTATTAGGCATATATTTGTATAACTCCTAAAAGATTGTTTAAGAAATGACCTATCCATGATGAAGTGAAACACCCTTCTTTTACATAAGCAAATCCTAAAGCCCATCCTGAAATTAGATAAGGAGGGAGATTCCATAGCTCGTTGATTAGTGATTCAGTATTTCCTTGGCCTGCTGATATCAATGAATTCAAATCAAAATGTATCAATCCAAAGATAATTCCAGAGAGCAGGATTGCTAATATCTTGCTCTTCCTTTCTAGCAAGGAGCATAATCCTACCCTGTATGTCAGCTCTTCACATACAGGTCCCAGGAATACAGTCATAACAATAAATGCAACTTTATAGAAGGAAATATCAACCAATGAACTTTGGTTGTTGTTTGATGAATTTCCATGATAGAAATATTTGAATAACAATTGATAAACAATGATCAAAGCCATGTAAATAATCAAATATTCTATGTATCCTTGCAAGGTTCTCTGCAGATGATTTCTTTTAAAACTACTTAAAATCTTGTTTCCAATTTCTGGTTTAATCATGAACAAATAAACGATGAAACCAATAAATAAAGTGGCATAGGTCAATAAGTTGATCGTCATCATTGTTTGAAGTTCATCAAAATTCCACAGCTGAACTAAGAGCAAAAAAACATAAGGAATGATCTTCATTCCTAACCAACCCCATAAGAATAATATTAGTTCATCGTACCAGTTAGATACAGATTTAATATCGTTTTCTTTGAAATTAAATATTATATTTTTCATAAGCCCTTTTGATTTTAATTTATTTGTTCCACTGGTTTATTGGTATGGTCGATAAACTTTGCTTAGAAGATATTTTTATTTGGTTTTGTAATTATAAAATTGAATAATAAACCCATCAAATAAAAATTTGTCTATTTATTTATATATATTTTAAATATAATACATATTAGAAAGGAGGAAATCCTTATGCTTTTATTGGATATAACTAACGCAGATATAAGCTTAATCCTTAATGTGGCGTTTTGGTGCATCATAGGAATGATCGCGATATTTGCACTAGTTGGTGCTATCAAAGGATTTTGGAAAAGTGTAGTCGGTGCTGTGGTCCAATTGATTCTTTTGGTAGTAGTAATGTTTGTTACACCTGGTGTTGCAAACCTTATCGGTAATATCGATGTCTCGGGTTTTACGAGTAGCTCTTCTGCTACTATTGGAGATGTGGAAATTCAAATCACTTCTATCAGAGAGATGATTTGCCAATGGCTTACAGCTTCTGGCTATGTTTCACCGGTCAATGGGCAGTCTATTTATGAAGCTGCGATGGGATTGACAAACATTGTGCTGTCGTTGGTTGTGTTTGTGGTTTTAGCTATCTTTGTATTCTTCTTTGGATGGTTAATTTCTACTCTCATCTATCATACGATTTTCAAATGGTTCATTCCTAAGAAGATTAGAATGAAGCACAAGATGAGATGGCTTGGAGCATTGTCCGGTGCTGTGATGGGTTTCTTCTCAGTATTTTTACTAATGACTCCATTTTCATATTTAGGAAACACAGTAAAGCAGAATGAAGCTGCGATAAAAGCTTTAAAAGGAACTTCTGACGATAACATGGATCAGATTTTGGATTACGCTACGCTTTATGGCGAATCCGTATTTGGATCCGATTGGATGTATTCAATGTCTAGCTTTGTTGTAAATCAAGCAACAAGTTCTGATTATTTAGGTGGCAAAGCTAACTTCTCCGACATAACTTCTTTGTTGGCTGGTTTATCTAAAGGCTTTTCTAAAGGTATTAATAGCAATAATAACTCCCCTTTGGATTTTGCCGTAATTGTCGGTGATAGAGCGGCAGTTGATGGAATACTGGAGACTTTGATTGGAAATAATATCATAGTGAAGGTCATGCCTTCCTTATTAAAAGCTGCTGTCACTTATGTTAAAACACCTGAGAGCATAGATTTAACCAAGCTCGATTTTGAAAATGTTGATTTTTCCACTGAATTTACGACTATTCAAGGAATTTATGACAATTTATACGATGCCGGGTTTATAGATTCTATGTTATCAGGTGATTATTCAGTTGATACATCTAAGCAAAAATATTACATAGATGCTTTGGAAAAACTTGCAAGCGATCCTCTGGTGATCAAAAATCTCTCAGTTCTTATGAGCGAGAGTGCGAGCAACATCAAGAATTTAACAGGTTACGAAATTCTTAAATTGGATCAAGAAGTTTATAAGCAAACTACTGACAATGGAAAGACTGGTATCGATTGGAAAAAAGAAATAGTCACTTTGGGAAATGCTGTCTTTAAATTATCCGATGCCTTAGGCATTTCTTTGAATGAAGATGGATTTAAAAATCTCAATACTAAATTGTTAGACGCATTCAAAGATGAAAACAAATTTAATAAAGTAAGGGAAATCTTAGTTGGTGTGACTACTGCTTCTGGTGAAAAGGAAGATGGATTACTTGATACTTTCCTTCTCGATGAGAATATCTTCAACATAACTGAAGGAATTAATTGCTTGTTCTCCTATTATCCTGTTTTAAAGACATACATGGATAAAGATATGGTTGTCGAAAATTTCTCTTCAGCAACACATCAACAAATCAAAAATGAATTGACCACTATCGTTGATATGTGTCCGGATGTTATGGATTTGTACGATATAGGCTATAATGCTGATACTAAGGTCTTCACTTTTGATTTTTCCAATGCAGAGACATTGAATATCACTAAAGATTTGTTGACTCAGTTTAATAAATTGATTCTCCTCAAAGATTTGATTCCAGATGTCGTATATAAATCTTTCCCTACAATTATAAAAAATGCATTTGGATCTAATGAAATATTTGGATTGAATGCATATTCATTCAATTTCAATGATGTCAGAACAATCATCGACGATGTAAAGATGTTCTTAGATATCATTCCTACTATCAATAACATCATCCAAGCTACAAAAGATCAAACCACATTGACAGGATTTGTCTCTGCTATCAATACTGCTGATTTATCTAAAGTATTAACTACATTTATCGATTCTAAGATGCTGAATCCGGATAGAATCGAGAATGGAAAAATAGTCAATAACACTAATATCAATACTTTGATTAGCAACATGATGAAGCAATTCAACTTGGGAAGCTTCGGATTTGAAATCAGCGATGATTTGTCTAATGTCAATTGGAAATCAGTAGATAGCTCTGGAAAGACAATCTACCCCGAAGTCGACAAAATCATCAAAATATTTGACGACATAAAAGGTAATATTGATGCTTTTGGCGATGATGGTAGTTTTGATTTGAATAAACTAAATGGGGATGATATATCTGGATTGTTAAAGGACTTTATGAATTCTGATTTGTTGGGAGGAAGTATAAATGGAATACTCAACAAGCAAGTCAAACCTATTCTCGATGGATTATCCATTGAAGTCGAGTTCAACAAATCCAAGAAAGAATGGCAGAAGAAGGATTCTAATAACTATTCTCCAATAGATTATGTCGGTCAATTATTTGATTTAGTCAAACCTATAATGAACAAAAATAATATTGATTATACCCAACTTAGTTCTATATATTTGAATTGCTTGATGACAACATTAATTCACACCGGATTATTAGGTGATAATTATGAGGAGACTCTCGCTTCATTCTTAGGGGGAGTTTTAAATGATTCATTCAAGGTTAGCGACAAGTTAGGATATGATGCCAAGATTATTTGTATGAGTCCTGGAATTGATGGTAAGATATTTAAATGGTCTAATACTGCCGAAAAGAAAAAAGGCTTTTCCTTATATTCCGATTCATCGGTGGAAGGAAATGTCGAATTTACAACAGGCTTCTTCTATACAAACGATGGTGAGATTTATGATTTGTTCAATGCATTCAGTTCTATATCTTCATACTCAAATGAATTAGCTAACAATACTTATTCTAAAGAAATGATTTCAGTTGTTTTGAAGAGTTCACATAACTCTGTTATTCTTTCTAGAATGATTCCTGTGATCATAAAGAATGCTATGAATGGCATCAGTTCTGAAACTACTGGTGAATATATCAATCTCGATCTCTTGAATTTCGATGCTTTTATTGATCTTCCATCTAAACCTACTGATGATGTAGATCCGTCGGTCACTTACTTTGAAGATGAGGTTGATAAGATTGTCACTTTGTATGAGTATTGTGAAAAAGGTGTACTGAAGGAATTGATAGAAAATGTTCAGGATTTGAAATCAAACTCTACTGTTGAAGGCTATACTGATAAAGCAAGAAAAGATATATTCAAAGAAATTTTGCACGATGTTAATACGATGACTGTCTGTACTAAAATAGCTTCTGGGTACGATATAAGTTTCAGGGCTAATCTGTACACTGCTATTTGTAAGAAGGATTTAGCATCTATTACAGTTTCTGGGACCAAACTTACTTTGAACATATCAGAGCTTTGTTTCTTCGACTACGATAACATAACTAGTTACTATACAGCTAACCAAGAGAGGGTAGATTCTGCCGTGTTATTGATGAATCAAAGGATCTATTATATGGATTCTCTATCAAATTCTAATGATTTGTTCTCTCACGATGAAGATACGGTTATAGACTTCTGGGTCTATCAACAGGATTATATCGACAACAAAAACATAGAGAAACTATCCTCTATCGAAGAAACTAATTTGTTTAGAGGAGCTGGGAATACTATTATGAATTTGTTGGCTTTAGCCTAATAGTAGAATTATTAAGGTATATTCAATAATTAACTTTTAATGGTTAAAAGTTTATTATCTTTAAGATAAAATTAGTAAATGGTAATAGGAGCTATATAAAATGAAAATAGGTTTGTGCGTTGATGATAATTCTGGTTTTTCTGTTGAGGAAGCTAGAGACTTGGATTTGGGCGTAGTTAGAATGCCTATTTCTATAGATGGAAAAACATTTTATCAAAACATAAATTTGGATCCTCAAGAATTTTATAACGGATTGATCGACAAGGATGTTCATACATCGATGCCTTCCCCAGCTGATACGATGAAAGTTTGGGACGATATGTTGACAAGATATGATCATATCATCTATGAACCTATGTCTTCCGGTCTTTCTTCCACATGCATGGCCGCCCAAGGATTGGCAGAGATGGATGAATATAAAGGAAAGGTTACTGTTGTCGATAATCGTAGAGTCTCAGTCGTTGCTAAGGAAGCTATCTTTGATGCATTCTATTTGATCAAACAAGGTAAGACTCCTGAAGAGATAAAGAATTATCTTGAGAAAGAAGCTTTAGATTTGAAATTATATATAGCTGTCGATACTTTGAAGTATTTGCTAAGAGGCGGAAGAGTTACCCCAGCTGGTGCTGCTTTAGGTTCGGTTTTCCGTGTCAAGCCTGTCTTAAAGATTGAAGGTGGAAAACTAGACGCAAAAGCAAAGGTCATCGGAATGCGAAATGCAAGAGCTAGTATGATCAAGTTTATTCAAGAGGATAGAAATACAGCCTTCAAGGATGTGTCTGATGATTCTTTATTCTATGCCATGGCTTATACTGGCGATATCGAGCAAGCCTTGGATTATAGAAAACAAGTTAGCCTCGCTTTGAATGTTCCTGGAGAAGATATAATTTTAGACCCCTTGAGCTTGTCTGTCGGAGTTCATATCGGAAAAGGTGCATTAGCATTGACCATGGCTAGAGTCTTGGATAAATCCGCTCTATTGGCTAGTGTACATAAGTATGGATATAAGCAATAATAACAAGACATATAGCCACGCATCTTCTTTGGTAATGCGTTCTAAATTTGATGCTTTTTGCTATCTTCCAGATAGCGAAGCATCTTTTAGGTTGGATTTAAAAAAAGTCAAAGATAGTTTTCCTAAAGCCAGACATTTTCTTTTTGCATATAGACTTAAAGAAAAAGATGGGTCCATAAAGGAAGGAATGAGCGAGAACGGAGAACCTGTTAAGGCTATGCATAAAGTTCTTCTTCAATTTAGGTCTAATAATGTAGTTGACTGTGCTGTTATAATAGTTAGGCACTTCGGTGGAAAAGAGCTAGGTGCTTCAAACCTCGAACACACCTTCCTTAATGTGTTCAATGTTTGTTATGATGATTATATGAAGGAGAAAAACAAAGATGGCGGAAAACAATAATAATAATAATAATAATAATGAAGGTAGGGAAAAAGGACAACCTAAGAATAGAAAATTTATCGCTCAACCTGCAGTCGGATCGACTATAAAGCATGTCATAGGTGTCATATCGGGTAAAGGCGGTGTTGGAAAAACCTTTGTATCTTCTTATCTGGCTGTATTATTAAAGAGAAAAGGTCTTAAAGTAGCAGTATTGGATGCCGATATCACCGGTGCTAGTATTCCTACTGCTTTTGGAATTAATGATGTAAAGATGTTTTCTGATGGAAAGTTCATCTATCCTGCCGTCTCATTGTCTGGAATACAAATTAGCTCTGCTAATTTATTAATTGACAAACCAGGTGATCCAGTGATTTGGCGTGGACCTATGGCTTCAAATTTAGTCCTTCAGTTTTATTCATATGTCGTTTATGGATGTGATGTCATGATAATCGATTGCCCACCTGGAACTTCAGATATTCAACTCTCTTTGATGCAATCTATTCCTCTAGATGGTCTTATTCTTGCTATGACTCCACAAGGACTAGTAAATTTAATAGCTAATAAAGCTAAGAAGATGGCGGATATGATGAATATTCCTATTATTGGTGGAGTCATGAATATGGCTTATGTCGATTGTCCTAAATGCCATGAGAAGATCTATCCTTTTGAAGAACCTGATTTGGATGAATTGCGTACTTCTTGTCCTGTGGTCAGCGAAGTTCCTTTCGATACTAGCATCTCCGATTACACCGATCATGGAACGATAGAAAGCCTCAATGTTCCTTATTTAGATAACTTGGCTCAAGGTGTTATGGACTTTATACATTTAGAGGAAAAAAGATGATATTAAAAACTTTAGATGACTTAAATAAAATGAATGGCGATGCTCGAACTGATATTTTTCTAGCTACATTCAAAACATTCGAAGCATTTCTATCTCGCCTTGTTAAAACAAAAGGTGAATTTACTTCATACAGCCAAGCTTTGAACATCGCTTATTCACATAAATTATCTCCAATACTGACAGGTGATAATTATGATTTTTTAAGAAGTGTTGGTGAGTTGAGAAATATACTCTCTCATAACAACGATGTCTGTAATCCTAACCCTGAATTTATTTATAAGTTTTTGTTGATCGCTGATTCAATGATGTATCCTTTGAAATCAATAGATATAGCAACACCTTATTCAAAGATGATGAAAGCTTCTATGAATTATAAAGTTGGAAAGCTCATTTTTAATATGAAAGAAAAAGGTTTTACTCATGTCCCTGTTGTGGAAAATAATAAACTAATAGGTGTATTTTCAGTCAGCACATTTTTCGATAAGGCCTTGACTGGTGGGTTCTCTTATTCGCCTAATGATACTGTAAAAGATTATGAATCTTTGTTAGACTCACATAATACGGAAAGATTTATCTTTGTATCTAAAGATGTCTCTGCTTTCTCATTGAGGGATATGCTGAAGAAAACCAAAGTCCACGAAAAAAGAGCTGCAGTTATATTCGTGACTGATAACGGGTCTAATAATGGAAAACTATTAGGAATGATTACTGAAACTGATTTACTAAAGATAAAGATTAATTAAGGTTATTTATACATTATTTTATAAACAAATTGTCATAAATGCTTTGATGCATATACTCCCATCTTTTCTGATTGACAAATCCTTTGGATGAATTATATATGCTTTATCAATTCTATCTTTAAATTTCTCAACAAATCTTTTGATCGATTCAACCTTATAGGATTTGGAATATTTAACTTCTAATAGAATTAACTTCTACGACAATTTATTATTTGTTGTTAATGAAAATCTATTTCTATATCATTTCTATGCTTTCCTTCATTTAAAAAGGCTTATTCTTATGCTTAGCTAGGATATTCCTTCCACTCTCACACATAGGAACA
>OLXG01001004.1_pt1 | contig 10879 bp, 8 predicted proteins | sample 1673861 | NCBI WGS metagenome assembly OLXG01 (sample SAMEA103958130, study PRJEB25191) | human gut metagenome | biome: human-associated habitat [ENVO:00009003]; feature: intestine environment [ENVO:2100002]; material: feces | place: Germany | collected 2013/2015
CAAAAAGGTGCAGCCTGACAGATTCGGGCTGCACCTTCTATTGACTGCAAATATTCAAACTGAACAACTGACGAATTTGATTCCATCGTATCAGGAGGCGCGTCAGATGGTGAGGGTGTGGTAGGCTTCGCCGGGGAGGGTCTTCCAGGTGAAGGTGGTGTCTTCGAGGGTCATGTAGCTGCGGGCGGAGCCGTTTTTGGGGATGGAGACGGAACCGGGGTTCAGATAGAGGTTGCCCTCACCGAACGGCTCCCACGCAGGGATGTGCGTGTGCCCGTGCAGCAGGATATCGCCGGGGCACAGGGGCGGCAGGTGCGAGGTGTTGAAGACGTGGCCGTGCGTGGCATAGACGAGGCGGTCTGCGGCCGGGAACACGCTGTAATCGGCGAGGATCGGGAAGGTCAGCACCATCTGGTCGACCTCCGTGTCGCAGTTGCCGCGCACGCAGAAGATCTTTTCCCGCCGTTCGTTCAGCATGGCCAGCACCTGCTTGGGCGCGTATTCGTCCGGCAGATCGTTGCGCGGGCCATGGTAGAGGATGTCGCCCAGCAGGAGCAGGCGGTCCGCCCTCTCCCGGTCAAAGGCGTCGAGCAGCGCGCGGCAGTAGCCGGCCGCGCCGTGGATATCGGATGCGATCATGAGCTTCATGGGATCAGTCCTTTCATGCGGGGTCCGGGACGGACACGTCCTTCTTCGCGCCGTGCGCGCCGAAGATCTGCCAGTCGCCGGGGGTGAGACGGGCGAAGACCGCTTTGCGTTCCGCGGCGCAGAGCGCCGGATCGGTGTCGACCGAGGTCATGAGGATGGGCGCGTACTGGTTGTACGCGCTCTGCGCGGCGGTCATGCCGTGGATGTTGACGTAGATATCGCCGGTGAGGGCGATGCGGTGGGCGGCGTCCAGCAGGACGATCTCGCCCGGCAGATGCCCGCCCGCGCCTTCGAGCACTTCAAAGTCCAGATCGCCGAAGGCGAAGCGGCCGATGGGCTCCAGCGGGGAAGCCAGCGGCGTCAGACCGCCCCAGAGCACGCGGAGCCTGTCCGTGTCCGGCGGGCGGTAGCCGGTCAGGCATTTGCAGATCTGGATATAGGGCTTGTGCAGGGGATTGCGCTCGCGGTAGCCGTCCTGCCCGGCGGCCTCGAGCCGCAGGCACTCGGCGCTTTTCGCGCTCAGCAGCACCTCGTCGAACTCCGGCAGCAGCCCGCAGTGGTCCACGTCGGCGTGGGTGATGAGGATGGTCTTCTTTCTGGCGTCGAAGTTTGGCACGAGGCGGCGGAACAGCGTGAGCATCTCTGACCGGTAGCAGGCGTAGCCGCTGTCGATGAACAGCACGTCTTCGCCGTGCGTCAGGATGGCCGTGTTGCTGCCGCAGGGCGGTTCGATGAGGGTGAGGGCGGTCTCGTCCGTCAGACGGCAGTTCGTCACGCGCGGAAGGAAGCGCTCGCCGCGGCTTTGCGACAACAGCTCCGCAAAGCGGCGGATGGAATCGAACGTGCGGTAGGGCGAGAGCCCGCGCTCGTCCAGCGTCTGCATGGCAAGATTCGCGTTGACGAGCAGGGATGGGCGGGCGCTTTCTGGCAGGTCCATGGCCCGGCACAGGCCGGAGACGAAGGAATCGTAGAAAATGCTGTTGTCAAAGGTCTTCTCCGCGCGGTCATAGTCTATCACGCGCACGGGGCAAAGAGCCCTTGCCTCACGCAGGAAGGCGTGGATACGCGCAGGATCCTCCACGAACAGGCCCATCTTGAACAACTGATAGTCTGTGCCGTTTTCCTGCGAGCTGAGGTAGGATATATTGAAGCCGAAGCGCTCGATGCAGGCAAGGATGTCCGTCACCCCGCCGGGGACATCGCGCAGCTGGAATTCGAGCAGCACGACGCTTTTTTCCGCGCCGCCGCTGCGCAGATAGCCGATCGCCGCGAGCTGCTCGTCCGCCTGGGCCAGCTGCTGCCGCGAGCCCTCGGCCTCGATGAAGATCGTGTGGGAATCGACGGCCTTGTTGTAGCTGACGCGGGTGATGTTGACGTCCAGCGCGGCCAGCAGGCGGCTGGCCGAGAGAAAGGCCCCGATGTGGTTGGGGACGGTGGTCACATAGGTCTTTTTCATGCCCGGGACAGATCCTTCACGACCTCGCCCGCGATGATGAGCCCGGCGACCGACGGCACGAAGGCTGTGCTGCCGGGGATATCGCGCCGCTCGGTGCACTTGTGCTTCGCGCCGGGCGGGCAGATGCAGTGGCTGCGGCAGCTGATGGACATATCCTCGATGGGGCGGGTGGGGATCTCGTCGGAGTAGACGACCTTCAGCTTTTTGACGCCGCGCTTCCGGAGCGCTGTGCGCATGACGCGGGCCAGCGGGCAGCCCTGCGTTTTATAGATGTCCGCCACGCGGAAGCGGGAGGGATCGAGCTTGTTGCCCGCGCCCATGCAGCTGATGATGGGCACGCCCGCCTTCTGCGCCTCGAGCACCAGCGTGACCTTGGCCGTGACGGTGTCGACGGCGTCGACGACGTAGTCGTAGTCGGAGAAGTTGAACTCCGCCGCCGTTTCCGGCAGGTAGAAGCATTTGTGGACGCGCACGTCGCAGTCGGGGTTGATCTCCAGCATCCGCTCGCGCATGACGTCGACCTTGTACTTGCCGACGGTCTTGCGCGTGGCGATGATCTGGCGGTTGAGATTCGTCAGGCAGACCTTGTCGTCGTCGACCAGATCGAACGCGCCCACGCCGCTGCGGACGAGCCCCTCACAGACATAGCCGCCCACGCCGCCGATGCCGAACACCGCGACCCGCGCGCCCTTGAGCTTTTCCATGGCTTCCGCGCCCAGCAGCAGCTGGGTCCTTGAAAACTGATTGAGCATAGTGACCTCGTTGCATTACATACAGAATTTATAGGCATATCATACGTGTATCGCCGCGGACTGTCAAGGGATACACTCCGGTTTTGGGCAGATCCGTAAAAATAAACCGTGACTTTTGGGCGCGTTTCGTTTAAACTGAAAGAAGAAAGATATGTGCGGCGCGAATACCGACAAGGAGAGGGGAGCCGCTGCCGCGCATACAAAAACGAAAAAGGGGAGAGTCGTTTTGAAGGAAAGCTACAAGCCGCTGCTCACGCCGTGGAAGATCGGCAAGGTGGAGATCAAAAACCGCATCGTGCTCACCAGCATGGGCGGCACCGACCTGTTCGGCTGGATGGAGGTCAACCATTTTGACAAGGACGGCGCGCGCTTCATTCTCGAGGCGGCAAAGAACAACGCCGGTCTCGTCCTGCCCGGCTGTCAGCCGGTCTATAACCCGATGTACGGCCAGTGGCTGCACAAGAACAAGAAGATGTACGAGGATCTGGCCAAATGGATGCCGGAGTTCCACAAGACGGGCGCGAAGCTGTTCGTCCAGCTGACGGCGGGCTTCGGCCGGAGCTTCACCATCTCGGAGATGATGGAAAAGCTCTACACGAACAAGGCGCTGCGCGCCGTCTCCAAGCCGTTCATGGATCTCGATAAGATCACGGCCACGGCCAGCCCGTCGCCCAACCGCTGGTCGGACAAGGTCCCGTCGCGCGAGATGACGAAGGCGGAGATCCAGGAATTCATCGACTCGTTTGCCAAGTGCGCCAAGCTCCTGCAGGACGCGGGCGTCGACGGCGTGGAGGTCCACGCGGTCCACGAAGGGTATCTTCTCGACCAGTTCACGCTCCACTACGTCAACAAGCGCACGGACGAATACGGCGGGAGTCTGGAAAACCGCTACCGCTTCGCCGCCGAGATCGTCAAGGCCATCAAGGCCGCCTGCGGCCCGGACTTCCCGGTGTCGCTGCGCTATTCCGTCGTCTCCAAGACCAAGGGCTTCCGCCAGGGCGCGCTGCCCGGCGAGGACTACGTCGAGGCCGGGCGTGACATGGCAGAGTCCGAGATCGCGGCGAAATTCCTGCAGGACGCGGGCTACGACATGCTCAACTGCGACAACGGCACCTATGACGCCTGGTACTGGGCGCATCCGCCGGTCTATATGCCCGAAAACTGCAACCTCGCCGAGGTCGAGCACATCAAGAACTTCGTCGATATCCCCGTCGTCTGCGCGGGCCGCATGACGCTCGAGGCCGCGGCAAAGTCCATCGCCGAAGGCAGGCTCGACGGCGCGGGCTTCGCGCGCAATTTCCTCGCGGACCCGGAATGGTTCACCAAGGTCATCGAAGACCGCGAAGACGACATCCGTCCCTGCATCCTCTGCCACAACGGCTGCTTCAACATGTGCCACTACAAGGGCGTGCCGAACGATCAGGACCTGAGCGACTCGCTGCATCTGGCCCGCTGCGCGGTCAACGCCGAGATGATGCAGTGGGACAAGCACTACATCAAAAAGACCGACAAGCCGAAGACCGTCCACATCGTCGGCGGCGGCATCGGCGGCATGGAGGCCGCCCGCGTGCTGACGCTCCGCGGCCACAAGCCCATCCTCTATGAGAAGTCCGGCGAGCTCGGCGGCACGTTCATCGCCGCCTCCGCCGAGAGCTACAAGGGAAAGCTCCGCGACCTTCTTAGCTGGTACCGCCGCGAGATGGAAAAGCTCGGCGTCGAGGTCCGGCTGCATACCGAGGTCAAGGAGATCGAGTCCTTCGGCTCCGACCCCGTCATCATCGCCACCGGCTCCACGCCGCGTGTGCTCAAGAAGGTCCCCGGCCACGAGAAGATGCTCGAGGCCTGCGAATACCTGCTGGGCGCGCCGGTGGGCGAGACAGTCGCGGTCGTGGGCGGCGGCCTGACCGGCTGCGAGATCGCGTATGAGCTGGCCCTGCAGGGCAAGAACGTCTCCATCGTCGAGATGAAGGACGATCTGGTCTCGCAGAAGGGCGTCTGCCTGGCCAACAGCTCGTACCTGCGCGAGTGGTTCGCGTGGAAAAAGGTCCCCGTCTACCTCGAGACCACGCTCCGCGAGGTCAGGGACGGCGCCATCGTCTGCGCCGGCAAGGACGGGACCGCCATCGAGATCCCGTGCGACACCGTCATCTCCTCCGCGGGCTATATCTCCACGCCGCTGGTGGAGGAGAAGGGCCATAAGAACGTCCATCTCGTCGGCGACTGCCTGCGCGTCGGCAACCTCCGCTCCGTCATCTGGCGCGCATATGAGACGGCAATGAAGATCTGAGCAGAAACAAATCATCCCCACCGGCACGGCCGGTGGGGATGAGCATAGGGCTTGTTCCTGATTTATGGGCCCCCATGGCTTCCACTATGAGGGGAAGCCATGGGGGACATTCTGTAGGGGCGGGGCTCTGCTCCGCCCGCTGGTGCGGATCTCGTCGGAAGCAGGGGCGGAGCAGAGCTCCGCCCCTACAGGGTGCGGCTGCTGCCCAAAAGTCTGTTCCGGGACATTGGCTTCTGCGTGTATGGATAGAGAAACGCCCGGCTGCTTGCAGCCGGGCGTTTGTGATAGCTGCGTCAGCTCTCCGAGAGCATGTAGAGCATTTTGGCGACTTCGGCGCGGGTGACTTTGCCGGTGGGGTTCAGCTTGCCTTTGGAGCCGGAGATGATCTTCTGCTGGGTCATCTGCGCCAGGGCGGTGCGGGCCCAGTCGGCGATCTTGCCGCTGTCGGAGAAGGCGGAGAGCACATTGAGATCGGCGTCCGCGAAGTCCTTCGTGCGCGAGAGGATCGTCATGGCCTCCTGCCGCGAGATGGTGGAGCCGGGCTTGGCGAGCAGCTTGCCGTTCGTCTTCGAGCCGGTCAGATAGCCGAGCTGATAGGCCGCCTGCATGGCGCTCTTGGCCCAGGAGGCGATGCTGCCGCTGTCGTCAAACGGCAGCTGGACGGAGGCGTAGGCGCTCAGGTCGGTGCCGAGATAGCGCATCATGGCGACGATGAACTCCTGCCGCGTCATGCTCGCGTCGGGGCGGTAATAGAGCTTGCCGTTTTTCTCCGAGCCCTGCAGCGTGCCCGCGTAGTAAAGCTCCGTGATGTAGCTCTCGGCCCAGTGGCCCTTCGTGTCATCGAACGGCTGCGAGGAGCCGACGGTCACGGGCAGGGTGCAGCTCGTCTCGCCGTAGGTCACGGTGAGCGTGCCGGTCACGTCCCTGCCGGTCTGGACGGCGGTGAAGGTGCCGTCTTCATCGATCGTGCCGAGCGCGTCGGAGACGGACCAGGTGAAGCTCGTATCGGCGGAATAGACCTTGTTGCCGTAGTACCAGCCGGTGGCGGTCAGCTCCGTCGTGCTGCCGCCGGCGACGCGGAGGGAGGAAAGGGCGGTGTTCTTGCCCTCATGCTTGATGGTGATGGAGGTGAGCGCTTCCGGGATGGCGAAGCTGGCCGTGGCCCGCAGACCGCCGGCAGCGGCCGTCACGGTCGCGGCGCCCTTCGCGTCGTGGTCGACGGTCACATAGCTGCCGCCCGCGGCGGTCACGTTCGTGCCGCCGAGGGTGACGTCCGTCGGGACGGCGGCCGCCATGTAGCTGCTGTCCGCCGCCTTGACGGTCAGGGCGATCTTCGCGTCCGGCAGCGTATAGCCGCCGAAGGGGTAGAGGTAGAGCTTCGAGGCCGTGCCCGCGTCCTTCTTCTGGCGGACGAGGAAGATGAAGTTCGCGCATTCGCGCAGCTTGCCGTCGGAGGGGACGTTGGCCGTCGCGCCGGAGGCGTAGCCGGGGTAGGTGACGCCCGCGGCCGTCGAGCCGCCGCCGTCAAGGTTCAGCGCGGTCCGGCAGCCGAGCGCCTGCATCCGCTCGGCCAGCTGCGCGAGCGTCAGACCCTCGGAGTTGCCAGCCTCGTCGCAGGTGTAGAAGACGAGCGAGCCGTCGTTCTTGACGCCGATGGCGGTGCGGGCGGCCATTTTCTTGGCCGAGTCGAGGGTGAAGTCGGTGCAGACGCTGCCGTTTTCGACCAGTATATCGCCGCCGCCGCAGGCGGAGGTGACGTTCTCCCAGCCGGAGGCGCAGGTGACCTGGATGGTCAGCTGCTCGCCCATGACCAGGCTTTGGAGCGCAGCAAGGGCGTTTTTATAGATGGTATCGTTGGCGATGGCGAGCAGGAACCCGTCTTCGGGGATGGCGCAGGATTTCGTATCCTCCACCATGCCGACGACTTCGACCGTCAGTGTCTGGCTGAGCCGCAGCTCCGCCGCGCGCGAGCCGGACGGGCGGACGATGACGTGGTAGCCCTCGATGGTGTTCTTGGTGCGGGTGTCATAGTCCTGTGAGTAGAGCAGGACGCCGTTCTGCGTGGTCATGGCCTTGTTGTAGTTGACCAGCAGCGGCGTGTCGCCGCCGTAGTCGAGCGTGACCGTGACCTCCGGATCGCCGATGACGGCCGAGCCGTCGGCCAGGAAGCCGACCGCATTGGCCGAGCCGCCGGAGCGCAGGATGCTGTTCGTGATGACGATGCCGTAGGGGATGCCGGTCGAACGGTCAAAGAACGAGCCGTTGATCCCGGCGACCATGCTGTAGCCCTGCTCCTCGAGGGTCTTGACGGTCTTGTTCATGGCGCTGGTGCCGTAGAGCGTCGAGCCGAAGGCGACGACGGGGCGCACCTGCGCCTCCTTGCGGTAGGTAAAGATGTTCTCGTGCAGATTGGTCTGCTTGCCGGAATCGGAGGTGACGCTCTGGGTACTGTATGTATAGACCGTGTTGTCCGACAGGTTCAGGGTGCTGCTGCCGGCGGTCTCGGCCGCGGCCAGCACGGGTGCGGCCAGCAGCGACAGGGATAACACCGCCGCGGCAGCCCGCTTCAGCCAGGTTTTCATGATCGGGATGCTCCTTTCAGGGAATTTTGGATGAGAGAGTAAGGTTATGTTAACATAAATAAGAGAAAAAGTAAAGATGCCACAGAATTTTCCTGACCGGAGGATCTGTCAAGGAAAAATACTTGACAGCGGCGGAGAAATCGTGTATAGTTGACAAGAATGCTGGATCGGAGGGGGCTTGTCATGCGGGCCGACGCGCTTACGATGTCGCTGCTGTACGACTATTATGGCGAGCTGCTCACCGAGAAACAGCGGCAGCTGTTCGATCTGTACTACGATCAGGACTATTCGCTCAGCGAGATCGCTGCCGCCGCCGGCATCAGCCGTCAGGGCGTCCACGATACCCTCGCCCGCGCCGAAGAGCTGCTCGAGGGCTATGAGCGCACGCTCGGCTGTATCGCGCGCGACGCGCGGCTGCAGAAGCAGCTCGAGGTGATCGCGCAGAACGCGCAGGCGCTCGCCCGCATCCCCGCGGCCGCGCCGCAGGCCGGCGCGATCCTCCGCGCCGTGCAGGAGATAAAGGAGTAACACATGGCATTTGAAGGCTTAACCGAAAAGCTCTCGAACGCGTTCAAAAAGCTGCGCGGCAAGGGCCGCCTGTCTGAGGCCGACGTCAAGGAATCCATGCGCGAGATCCGTCTGGCGCTGCTCGAGGCCGACGTCAACTACAAGGTCGTCAAGGACTTCATCAAAAAGACCACCGAGCGTTGCGTCGGCACTGACGTGCTCGAGAGCCTCACGCCCGCGCAGATGATCGTCAAGATCGTCAACGAAGAGCTGACCGCCCTCATGGGCAGCGAAAACCAGAAGCTTAAGATCGCCTCGCAGCCGCCCACCGTCGTCATGCTCGTCGGCCTGCAGGGCGCGGGCAAGACCACCAACGGCGCCAAGCTCGCCGGGCTTTTCAAAAAACAGAACAAAAATCCGCTGCTCGCCGCCTGCGATATCTACCGCCCGGCCGCGATCAAGCAGCTGCAGGTCGTCGGCGAACAGCTGGGAATCCCTGTCTTCGAGATGGGGCAGACGAACCCGGTCGATATCGCCAAGGCCGCCGTTGCCCACGCCGTCCGGCACGGCAACGACATGGTCTTCCTCGATACGGCCGGCCGCCTGCATGTCGATGAGGCCCTCATGGACGAGCTCAAGGCCATCAAAGAGGCCGTCAAGCCCGACGAGATCCTGCTCGTCGTCGACGCCATGACCGGCCAGGACGCCGTCAGCGCCGCCAAGACCTTCGACGAATACCTCGACATCACCGGCGTCATGCTCTCCAAGCTCGACGGCGACGCCAGAGGCGGCGCGGCGCTCTCCATCAAGGCCGTGACCGGCAAGCCCATCAAGTTCATCGGCACCGGCGAAAAGCTCGACCAGATCGAGCCCTTCCACCCCGGCCGCATGGCCTCGCGCATCCTCGGCATGGGCGACATGCTCACGCTCATCGAAAAGGCAGAGGCCGCGTTTGACGCGAAGAAGGCCGCCGAGCTCGAGCAGAAGCTCAAGAGCAATAAATTCACCCTCTCCGATTTCTACGACCAGCTCTCGCAGCTCAAAAACATGGGCTCGCTCGACGAGATCGCGGCCATGATGCCCGGCATGAACGCCGGAGCGCTCAAGGGCGCGCAGGTCGATGAAAAGGCGATGGGCCGCACCGCGGCCATCATCCAGTCCATGACACCTTATGAGCGCGAGAACCCCTCTGTGCTCAACTCCAGCCGCAAGCGCCGCATCGCGCTCGGCGCGGGCGTCAAGGTCGAGCCGGTCGGCTTCTTTGTCATCAAAGACGGCACCTGCCGCATGATCAGCGTTTCCTCCAATCCGCTTTCGACGATGGACCGCGTTGTGGAGATGATGCCCGATGTGCTCGACCGCATCGACAACATCGTAAACAAGAAGAACAAGGAATAATTTCCCCGGCATACCGGTCATACTAAGCACCGCCCGAATCAATCCATGGGTGGTGCTTATTTATGAAGAAAACGGTAATTCTGGCTCTGGCAGCGGCGATCCTGTTCTCCGCCTCCGCTCCGGCGGTATTCTCGCCGCCCGGCACTTCGGCGGAAGCGATGATTGTGCTCCACGCAGGATCCGGCGCGGTACTTACAGAGAAAAATGCCGATACGCCGATGCTCATTGCGAGCACAACAAAACTTATGACGGCGCTTACCGCGCTTGATCTCGCCTCGCCGGAACGCAGCGTTACGGTGCAGAGCGAGTGGACAACGGTAGAGGGCTCGTCCATGTACCTTCGTGCCGGGGAAAGCTATACGCTCCGCGAGCTTTTAGAGGGGCTGCTGCTCGCCTCCGGCAACGACGCCGCGCTCGCTATCGCCGGTTCGCTCGGCGGCGATGCATTCATTGAGCAGATGAACCGCAAAGCGGAGGAACTTGGCCTTGCCGTTTCGCATTTTGCCAATCCGCACGGGCTTGATGCCGACGGACACCGCGCCTCCGCGCACGATCTCGGCCTCATTATGGCGGCGGCGCTTCAAAACGACGTGCTCGCGGAGATCCTCTCCATGCGCAGCAGCTGTATCCACGGTGTAACGTATGTGAACCACAACAAGCTGCTCTGGAGCTGCCGCGGCGTGAACGGCGGCAAGACCGGGTACACGAAAGCCGCGGGCCGATGCCTCGTCACGAGCTGTGAGCGCGACGGTATGCAGCTCATCTGCGTAACTCTTTCCGATCCGAACGACTGGAAGGATCATGCTGCGCTCTACGACTGGGCGTTTGATGCCTACGCGGAGTTCAAGCTACCGGAAGGGAAGCCGGTGGAGCATGTGCCGGTCATTGGCGGTCCGGAAGCGGAAAGCGCTGCCGTGCTCGACCGCGGCGTCTGCCTGTGCCTTCCAAAGAGCGCGGAAATTGAGCTTGCCGTCCGTCTGCCGCATTTTATTTTTGCGCCGGTTCCGGCGGGAGCCGCAGCGGGCGAACTTGTTATTTGGGCGGATGGAGAGGACGTGTGTACGGCGGCGCTCCGATGGGCCGGGGAAAAAAGCGCGCGTGAATCGTTTTTTTCCGGCATATACCCGGCATAACCGATCAGCAAAGGAAGAAAGAGAATGAGACTTCAAAAATACATTGCCGCGGCGGGCGTTTGCTCCCGCCGCGAGGCGGAGGAATATATCCGGCAGGGGAGAGTCACGGTCAACGG
>OLXG01001006.1_pt1:7500-10875 | contig 10875 bp, 8 predicted proteins | sample 1673861 | NCBI WGS metagenome assembly OLXG01 (sample SAMEA103958130, study PRJEB25191) | human gut metagenome | biome: human-associated habitat [ENVO:00009003]; feature: intestine environment [ENVO:2100002]; material: feces | place: Germany | collected 2013/2015
ACTCCCTTATGTTCCCCAACCTTTTCTGAGACTTGATCGAGGGTCCCTTGACCTCCCAGCCAAAATTTTCATTTCGAGAATTTTTCGCCAGACCTCGACCCTCTCCAAATCTTTTCATATTCCGAATTCGTGCTACCCTTATGTTGGTCTTTCTTCCCATAGAATATTTTGGGGGGTTTAGTTTTTGAAATTTTTACACTTCCCATGGTACACTTGGTGGGAAGTCTAGGGACTGAGGAGGGAAGCAAGGTTGGAGGGTACTGATGGGTCCTATGGTAAGTCACTTTGGGTCGAGGTGGTCAGAATGGAATGAGGCTTGGAATGTACAATAGGCTAGAGTTCCTCTTTCTATTTATTTGAGTTTTGAGGGGGGTTGAAAATTTTACACTTTCGACATCTTAGGGTAGGTCGAGTCAGTGTCCAAGGATCATGATGGGAAGCAAGGTTGAGGGTCATTGGAGGGTCCTATGGTAAGTGACTTTGGGTCGAGGTTGTCAGAATGGACTGAGCGTTGGAATGTAAGTTAGGCTTATGTTCCTCTTTCTTATTAACTAGGTTTTGATAGGGGTTAATATTTTGTGCACCATTATTTTGTATGGACCCAGTCAGTACATGAGGAGGGAAGCAAGGTTGGTGGTCCATTGGACCCTCCCATACAAAATGACTTTGGGTCGACCCTCTCAGAATTGAATGCCCTCTTAAATCCGTGCTACACTTATGTTCCTCTTACTAACTAGTTCTTTTCGGACTTTGTGTTTTTCAAATTTTGCACAAACTCACTTCCCATAGTAACCAGTCAGTACCTGAGGAGGGAAGCAAGGTTGATGGACATTGGACCCTCCCATAGGACCTCACCCCAAAACTCGACCCTCTCCAAATTCAAAACCCTTTCATATTCGTGCTACACTTTACTTCCTCTTCCTTTCCCTTTCACCCTTTTCGGACTTTGCATTTTTCACATTTCCCACCTCCCACAGTACACTTCCTCAGTGGTCCATGGATCGTGATGGGAAGCAAGGTTGATGGACATTGGACCCTCCCATACAAAATGACTTTGGGTCGACCTCTTCCAAATTCAAAACCCTTTCAAATTCCAACTGAGGACAACTCCCTCTTCCTTTCCCTTTCACCCTTTTCACACTTTTCATTTTTCAAAAATTCGCAATCTTTCCATACTACCCACTCAGTACTTGAGGAGGGAAGCAAGGTTTGTGGACATTGGAGCCTCCTATGGCTACTCTCCTGAGGGATGCCCCAACCATTCCATCTCCCGTTCTGACCCTATGTCCCATAAGGTTTGGGGGGTTGTCATTCACTTTGACAAGTTACCCTTGACTACTTTGACAAGTTCACAGTGCATTGCACAGCAGTGCACAGCCTTCAACCCTAACCCTTTCAGCAAGGCCAATTGCACGCCTTCTCGCTCCCACTTCAAACCATTCTTTGCTCCTTTTCCATTCACGAAACTCCTCCCATTCGCCCCAAACACATACCATTCAATTCTCCTCTTTGAGCCCTTTCCAACCAACATCATAACGGAGGGATCGGTGGAAGTCGCGATTGCATGATGCACAGCATGTCTCGACTTTCACTTTTGTTCCTCACCCCCTTTCAGCCCCAACCTCCCCCTACCTAGTGTAACAACTCTACACCCTCCAATAGCCAAGTCATGGGAAGTGTTCAATCTATTTGACAAGTTGAAGGTTCGTTGGTAACTACCTAGACTCCTACAGTTCGTCACTTTGCTTGATTTGCTACTTTGCGAACTGGGTTTGCCTTCGTGTTTGGCGAAACCCCGACATATGCACCATTTTCAGATGCGGCCTTTTGAGATCTGTTCAATTCTCTACTTCGTTTTGAGAGATGGGGGTAATCGCAGATCACGATTTCGGCCATTGCGAGTGGCCATGAAGCCATATGGAGGGTGACTCTTCCCCAACTCAAAACACTTCCAACGGACCTGTTTGGGACGTATTAGGAGGGTTGGTGAGGTAGAAAACGATGTGTTTCCAATTGTGTTCCTTGTGTTCCTTTGTGTTCCTGCTTCGTCCTTGCACCCACTTACTCTCCTAAGGGAGTACTCTTCAACGCACATGTGCAACACAATGTTGCATGGTTGGTTGTGTCAGAAATCGAGGCGTATCTTGAGCGTATCTTTCTCAGTTATGTCCTTCCAGCCTCGATTCTGAGTTCATGTGTTGTTCTTTTACTCTAAAGTGATGTCATCATCCTGTCCTCACTATGTTGCACATGTGCGTGACATGCATGTTGCATGATGCATGCATGTGCATCATCACATGACATCATCCGAACATCCTCTATTCATCATTAGGAACCCTTAGGAACCCTTAGGAACTCATTGCAAGCCAACTGACAACCCATGTTCATCCCAATTCCATCTCCCTCAAGTCAAAAATGAGCCTCTCCTCAAGTGGATCAGTTAATTTCAAACGCGAATATCTCGATGAGGAAGCGAGCTAGAGGCTTCAAATTTGGACAGGAGAGAGAGGACCGTGCGCTCTTTCATTTTGGGTCGCGGCCTGAACAGGCGATTTGGCACTGCCGCTCTAAGCGAGGCGGCGCCTCGGCTTCGCCTCGGCTTCGCCTCGCTAAGGCGGCGCCAAATCGCGGGGCGTGCTTGGTCGCGCATGCGCGCCCTGCGCACGCTCTAGGAGTACCCCCGTAACCCCAATGGGGTTTTCAAGTCCCTTTTTCTCCCCCTCTTCTCCTCCTCTCTCCTTTCTTTCCCTTCTCTCTTCTCTTTCTCCCCCCTTCCCATGCCTCATGGCCTTAGGCCTATAGTAGGAGGAGATAGCCTAGTACAATACACTGTTTAGAGGATTGAGAGGTGTTTGTTTTCTCTTTCTTCTCCTTCTAGCGGTCCCAGCGGTCCGCAGGACGCTCCAGAAAACGGAGAAGACAGATCCGATAGAAGACAGACGCATGCGTGAAGGTGACCCTTTCACCCACCACCCTCACTTCAGTGAGGGTATGTCCCACCCGTCAGGGTGAGCATGCCATCAGCCTTCCACCCGAACACCATCGCAACCCCCGCCACACTCCATTGTTCGCGTGTTGACGCAAGAACGCACGCTTCGACTAGGCAGTCTCCTTCCATGAAGCATGAAGGGAGAAGAGAAGGAGTGAGTCCAGCCTTCCATGGACTCAGCAGGGAAAGAAAGGGGAATGACAGGGGAGTCGTCATTCCTCTGTGCAGACTGCCCCGTCAGGGGCGGTCTGGACCCTTTCTGACAGTTCCTGAGAGCTGCTGACAGCTTTGTTTGAGCTGCTGACAGCTCGTCAGAGCTGTTCAGAGAGGGTTGTAATAATTAGAATAGTAAGGGTGGATGGTTCTGCAGGCCCCGCAGGCCCCGC
>OLXG01001008.1_pt1 | contig 10860 bp, 10 predicted proteins | sample 1673861 | NCBI WGS metagenome assembly OLXG01 (sample SAMEA103958130, study PRJEB25191) | human gut metagenome | biome: human-associated habitat [ENVO:00009003]; feature: intestine environment [ENVO:2100002]; material: feces | place: Germany | collected 2013/2015
ATTTGCTGCTGCGGATATCGATCTTCAAAATCGCCAGATTCAAAGCCTGACTGAAATCAACGATCTGCGACACGCTGAATTTGCCGCCGTTATCGACGATAGCCGTGATCTCCGACGCACCCTCGATGGCGTTCCATGTCGTCGCAATTGTCCCGTCCTCGTCAATGAAAAGCCCGCTTCGACAGTTTCGCTTCCGTCGACTGTCCTGACATGGAGGCTGACCGTGCGTTCCTGCACATATTGGGTCATTTCCTCCATGTTCTTGTCCATTTTCAGCTTTTCCCACCGGGCCGTGACCACGGTGTCGCCGGTGATCTTGCTGAAATCCTTATCCCAGCTCAGCTGCAGATCGCCGTTCACTGCCTCCGGCGCTTCCGCCGCGCTCCCCGCAGCTACGACCTGCTCCGTCTTGCCGGAGATCAGCTCGCCGCCATTCAGGTCGAAGCTGACCTTATAGCGGATCGGGATCCACTTGGCCGTAACGACTGTGTCTCCAGTGATGGCCGAGAAATTCCGGTCCCAGCTCAGTCTGTAATTGTCCAGCTCGGCCTGCGGCGCGGCAGCGCTCTGCCCTTCCTCTACCGTCTGCACCAGCTCTCCGGAAAGCAGGGTGCCGCCGTTCAGATCAAACGTGACCGTGTACTTCCTGCCGCACGCCGTAAGCAGCACGCACAGACAGCACAGCAGCACAGCCAGCCCATAATTGCGAATCGTTTTTCTCATAGCTCTTTCCTCCGGTCATGCATATGTCTATATATATTATAGCATAGTCACAATTTTCCTATTTGTAATTTTGCATAACTCGCAGCTTTTTCGACATAATTCGCATAAAATTTACAGCATTTTCCTCTACATATCCATAAAAATCGCCCCTTCCGTGCGGAGCATGGCAGGGGCGATATGCTGTTACAGTGTTTTGAACGTTCCGGTTCTGCACTGGATGGTGCGCAGGGCGGTGTGTTTCAGGCCGAGCATCGCGTCCATGCCCAGCGCCCGGCCGCTCGGGTCGAGCAGCATCCCGGCCGCGCCTGCGACCGCGCCGACGCCGATAAACAGCGTCCAGAACAGCAGGATGCGCGGGCCGTCCGGTATCTTGAATGTGTCTGCATATGCGTTTTGTCCATAGCGGCTTACAGCTCCGAGAGCATATAGAGCATCTTTGCGACCTCTGCACGCGTGACCTTGCCGGTGGGGTTCAGCTTGCCCTTTGAGCCGCTGATGATCTTCTGCTGCGCCATCTGCGCAAGTGCAGTTTTTGCCCAGTCAGCAATCTTTCCGCTGTCGGAGAAAGCGGAGAGCGTGTTAAGATCAGCTTCGGGGAAGTCCTTTGTGCGCGAGAGGATCGTCATGGCCTCCTGACGTGAAATTGTCGCGCCGGGCTTAGCCAGAAGCTGGCCGTTTGTTTTGGAACCCGTGAGATAGCCGAGCGAATAGGCCGCCTGCATTGCGGATTTTGCCCAGTCTGCGATCGAACTGCTGTCGGAGAACGGGAGCGAAACGGTCTGATACGCGCTCAGATCCGTGCCGAGATAGCGCATCATGGCGACGATGAACTCCTGCCGCGTCATGCTGGCATCGGGGCGGTAATAGAGTTTGCCGTCCTTTGTGGAGCCCTGTAGCGTGCCTGCATAATAGAGGTCCGTGATGTAGCTTTCGGCCCAGTGGCCTTTTGTGTCGGCAAACGGCTGCGAAGAGCCGACCGTGACCTTGAGGGCAAACGACGTTTCCCCATAGGAGACGGTGATCGTGCCGTTCAGGTCCGAACCGGTCTTGGCAGCGGCGAAGACACCACTTTCGTCGATCTCTCCAATTCCGCCCGTCACGGCCCAACTAAAGCTTTCATCGGCGGAATAGACCTGATTGCCGTAGTACCATGCCGTTGCCGTCAGGTCTGTCTTGCTGCCGCCCGCCACATGCAGCGCCGTCAGCGGCGTGTTCTTGCCTTCGTGCTTGATGGTGATGGAGGTCGGTGCGGTGGGGATTGTAAATGTCGCGTTTGCGCGCAGGCTGCCTGTCGTCGCGGTGACAGTCGCTGCGCCGCGTGCGCCGGGCTCGACCGTCACGGTGCTGCCAGAGGTCTGCGTGACGTTTGTGCCGCCGAAGGTCACGTTTGTCGGAACGGCAGCTGCCATGTAGCTGCTGTCAGCAGCCTTGACGGTCAGACTGATCTTTGCGCCAGGCAGTGCGTAGCCGCCGAAGGGATACAGATACAGCTTCGAGGCCGTGCCCGCGTCCTGCTTCTGACGAACGAGGAAGATGAAGTTCGCGCATTCGCGCAGTTTGCCGTCAGACGGCACGTTCGCCGTCGCACCGGAAGCGTAGCCGGGGTAGGTGACGCCTGCGGCGGTCGAGCCGCCGCCGTCGAGGTTCAGCGCTGTCCGGCAGCCGAGCGCAAGCATCCGCTCGGCAAGCTGCGCAAGCGTCAGTCCGTCGGAATTGCCTGCCTCGTCGCAGGTATACAGAATGAGCGAGCCGTCGTTCGTGACGCCGATGGCCGTGCGGGCGGCCATTTTCTTTGCGGAATCGAGCGTAAAGTCCGTGCAGACCTGCCCGTTTTCAACGAGCATGTCGCCGCCGCCGCAGGCGGAGGTCACATTCTCCCAGCCGGAGGCGCATGTAACCTGTATGGTCATCTGCTGGCCCATGACCATGCCCTTGAGCGCGGCAAGTGCGCTTTTATAGGCGGTGTCGTTTGCAATGGCAAGCAGGAAGCCGTCCTCCGGGATGGAACAGGACTTTGTATCCTCCACCATGCCGGTGACCTCAACGGTCAGCGACTGCCCGAGACGCAGTTCTGCCGCGCGGGAACCGACCGGGCGGACGATGACGTGATAACCATCGATGGTATTCTTGGTGCGGGTGTCGTAGTCCTGCGAATACAGGAGCACGCCGTTCTGCACCGTCATGGCCTTATTATAGTTGAGCACCAGCGGTGTATCCGCGCCGTAGTCCAGCGTGACGGCGACGGTCGGGTCGCCGATGAGCGCGGAGCCATCGGACAGAAAGCCGACCGCATTGGCCGAGCCACCGGAACGCAGAATGCTGTTTGTAATGACGATGCCGTAGGGGATGCCGGTCGAGCGGTCGAAGAACGAGCCGTTGATTCCCGCGACCATGCTGTAGCCCTGTTCCTCAAGTGTCTTGATGGTCTTGTTCATGGGGCTGGTGCCATAGAGCGTCGTGCCGAAGGCGACGACGGGACGCACCTGCGCCTCTTTTTTATAGGTAAAGATGTTCTCGTGCAGATTGGTCTGCTTGCCGGAATCGGAGGTGACAGCCTGGGTGCTGTATGTATAGACGGTTCCGTCTGCCACATTCAGAGAATTGCTCCCGACAGACTCTGCCGCAGCCAGAACCGGCACGGCCAGCAGCGCCAGCGTCAGTATCGATGCAGCGATCTGCTTCAGCTTGTTTTTCATGGTTTGAGGCTCCTTTCGAGGGGAAAATGAGAGTAAAAGGGGATGAGCATTATGTTAACATGAAGCGGGAAAAAAGTAAAGAGCGCGAGAAGGAGAAATATTTTCTGCGCTGTGCGCGAAGCCTCTTATCCTCTGCGCCTGTTTCCTCCTTTCCAAAGCGCAAACGCTTCGCTGGGGTTGCCGGGAATGCTTGCCCATCGGGCGGACAGCATGATTGTCCCTGCGGGGTAAGTGCATATCGCGCATAAGCAGACTTTTTTGAAGTGCTGTCAAGGAAAAACACTTGACAGCCAAGGCAAAATCCTGTATAGTATACCGGAACGATTGATCTGGAGGTCTTGCCATGCGGTCCGATGCGCTCACCATGACGCTGCTGTACGACTATTATGGCGAACTGCTCACTGAAAAGCAGCGCGGATTATTTGACCTCTATTATAATCAGGATTATTCTCTCAGCGAGATCGCATCCGCAGCCGGGATCAGCCGGCAGGGTGTCCACGATACGCTTGCCCGCGCCGAAGAACTGCTCGAGGGCTATGAGCGATCGCTTGGCTGCATCGCGCGTGACCGGCTGCTGCAAAAAGCACTGGACACAATCACACAGAATGCGCAGGCGCTTGCGTCCGTCCCGGAGGCTGCGCCGCAGGCCGGCGCGATCCTGCGCGCCGTGCGGGAAATAAAGGAGTAACACATGGCATTTGAAGGCTTAACCGAAAAGCTCTCGAACGCGTTCAAAAAGCTGCGCGGCAAGGGCCGCCTGTCTGAGGCCGACGTCAAGGAATCCATGCGCGAGATCCGTCTGGCGCTGCTCGAGGCCGACGTCAACTACAAGGTCGTCAAGGACTTCATCAAAAAGACAACCGAGCGCTGTGTTGGTGCGGACGTACTCGAAAGCCTCACGCCCGCGCAGATGATCGTCAAGATCGTCAATGAGGAACTGACCGCGCTCATGGGCAGCGAGAACCAGAAGATCAAGATCGCGTCCCAGCCGCCGACCGTCGTGATGCTGGTCGGCCTGCAGGGCGCAGGCAAGACGACCAACGGCGCGAAGCTGGCAGGTCTGTTCAAAAAGCAGAATAAAAACCCGCTGCTCGCGGCCTGCGACATTTACCGGCCCGCAGCCATCAAACAGCTGCAGGTCGTCGGCGGACAGCTTGGCATTCCTGTTTTTGAAATGGGCCAGACGAACCCGGTGGACATTGCAAAAGCTGCCATTGCCCATGCCGTGCGCCACGGTAACGACATGGTTTTCCTTGACACCGCAGGCCGCCTGCACGTCGATGAGACACTCATGGACGAACTCAAGGCCGTCAAGGCCGCGGTCAACCCGGATGAAATTCTGCTCGTGGTTGACGCAATGACCGGCCAGGACGCTGTCAGCGCAGCAAAGACCTTTGACGAGTATCTCGATATCACCGGCGTTATGCTCTCCAAGCTTGACGGCGATGCCAGAGGCGGCGCAGCGCTCTCTATCAAGGCTGTGACCGGTAAGCCCATCAAGTTCATCGGCACCGGCGAAAAGCTTGACCAGATCGAGCCCTTCCATCCCGGCCGCATGGCCTCACGCATTCTCGGCATGGGCGATATGCTCACGCTGATTGAAAAGGCAGAGGCTGCGTTCGATGCAAAGAAGGCTGCCGAACTTGAACAGAAACTCAAGAGCAATAAATTCACCCTTTCCGACTTCTACGATCAGCTTTCCCAGCTGAAAAACATGGGATCGCTCGACGAGATCGCGGCCATGATGCCCGGCATGAACGCCGGAGCGCTCAAGGGCGCGCAGGTCGATGAAAAGGCGATGGCCCGCACGGCCGCCATCATTCAGTCCATGACCCCGTACGAGCGCGAGAATCCATCCGTGCTCAACTCCAGCCGCAAGCGTCGTATTGCGCTCGGCTCCGGCGTCAAGGTCGAGGACATCAATAAGCTGCTCAAGCAGTTTGACATGATGAATCAGATGATGAAGCAGTTCTCCGGGCCCGGCGCCTCGCGCAAGATGAAGCGCATGAGCAAGTTCGGCGGCATGGGCGGCCTTGGCGGCTTCCCCGGCATGTAAGCATATCGTTTCAGCCGTAACAGATTTGGCTTTACGAAATAAGAAAACTTGATTTATTTTTGGAGGAACAATCATGGTTAAGATCAGACTGAGAAGAATGGGCGCCAAGAAGGAGCCGTATTACCGCATCGTTGTCGCCGATTCCCGCTTCCCGCGCGACGGCCGCTGCATCGAAGAGATCGGCACCTACGACCCGAAGAACGAGGCCAACGCCATCACCATCGACGCCGACAAGGCCAAGCAGTGGATCAAGAACGGTGCACAGCCCAGCGATACTGTCCGCGGTCTTCTCAAGAAGGCAAACGTCCTGTAAGTCTGGGGTACTGGCATGAAGGATCTTTTGCTGTATATGGCAAAAAGTCTGGTTGACAATCCCGACAGCGTTACGGTCACTGAGGTAGAAGGCGAGACGACTGTGCTTGAACTTCGTGTTGCGCCCGAGGATATGGGAAAACTCATCGGCCGGCAGGGCCGCATTGCCAAAGAGATCCGCACGATCATCAAGTCCGTTGCCCAGCGCACCGGCCAGAAGGTCAGCGTCGAGATCGTAGACTGAACGAATAGAATCAGGCACCGGGCCGCCCACTTTGTGGACGGCCCGGTTTTTGCGTGCAGCGCCTGCAAATGCGCATTGCGCGAAAAGCGGTGAGTGTGGAACGCCGCCTCCAACCGTTAAAAAAAGTTCACAATTCGTTCCTTGACTTTTCACATTTCTTGTGTATTATTTAGTTCAATATTGAACAGTTCGATATTGGAGGCCTTAATATGCCGGAACCCCTCTTAACCGCATCTGCCATGTTTGCCAATGCCGCGCGCTTTGCGGATGCTTATCATGCCGCGCTCTCGCCGTTATGCGCAGAAACCGGCCTGCCGCCTGCGGCGGCGGATATTCTGCTGTTTCTGGCCAACAATCCCGGCTGCGAGACGGCGGGGGCGATCTGCCGGATGCGCGGACTGAAGCCGGCCATTGTGTCGTTTCATATTGACCGGCTCGTGAGCGAGGGCTTTTTGCTGCGGCAGTCTGTCCCAGGCGACCGGCGCAAGACGGCACTCGTGCTGACGGAAAAGGCAGAGTCTGTCGTCGAACGGGGGCGCGGGCTGCAAAAGGCATTTGCCGACCGGCTGATTGACGGCCTGAGCGAGGAGGATCTGGCGCATTTCCGCCGCTGCGTGGCTGCTTTTGACCGCAATATTGAACGAATCCGCACAGAAAATTCCAAAGGAACGGAGATTCAGAATCCATGATCAAGTTACTCAAACGGATGCGCAGACGCGAGGCGCTGATGGCGCTTGTCTGCGCGGTTCTTGTTGTGGCGCAGGTCTATTTTGACCTGAAACTGCCGGATTATATGACCCGGCTCACCACGCTCATCAAAACCCCCGGCAGCGTCACGTCGGATATCTTGTCCGTCGGCGGACAGATGCTCCTTTGTACGCTGGCCAGCGCCGTGCTGGCTGTTGGCTGCGGGTATCTGGCGGCAAAGACGGCGTCCGGCTTCAGCTTTTCCGTCCGCGCAGACCTGTTCCACCATGTCATGGACGCAGGCAGCGAGGAAATGCAGTCCTTTTCTGTCCCCAGCCTCATCACCAGAACGACCAACGATATTACCCAGATTCAGATGATCGTCGCCATGGGCCTGCAGATGCTCATGAAGGCGCCCATCATGGCAGTGTGGGCCGTGATTAAAATTCTGGGCAAGAGTTGGACGCTCTCGGCTGTGACGGGCGGCTTCGTTGTGGCAATCGTTGTGATGGTGCTGCTCATCATGTCCAGCTGCCTGCCCCGGTTCCGGCAGGTGCAGAAAAAGACCGACCAGATCAACCGCGTCGCGCGGGAAAATCTGACTGGCATCAACGTTGTCCACGCCTTCGGCGCGGAAGACTATCAGAACAGGAAATTCGACGGCCCCAGCCGCGACATGATGAATCTGCAGCTGAAAAACCAACGGCTGTTCGCGCTGCTCCAGCCGATGCTCGGGCTTGGCATGAACGGTCTGGCGCTCGCTATCTACTGGGTCGGTGCGGCGCTGGTTGAATCCATTGCGCTGACGGACCCTGCCGCGCGGCTGACGATGTTCACGAATGTACTGGTGTTCAGCACCTACGCGACCTACGTCGTCATGTCCTTCATGATGCTCGTGATGATCTTCATGCTCGTGCCGCAGGCGCAGGTTTCGGCTGAACGTATCAACGAAGTGCTGGACACGAAGCCGCACGTCGTCCCCGGTACGAAAACAGAAGGGGAGGAGCGCGGTACGGTCGAATTCCGTGACGTCTCCTTCCGCTATCCGGGCGCTGCGGCGGACGAGTTGGAGCATATCAGCTTCAAGGTGCGCAAAGGTCAGACGCTGGCTGTCATCGGCGCGACCGGCAGCGGCAAGACGACGCTGGCCTCGCTCATCCCTCGTTTTTACGACGCGACGGCAGGCACTGTTCTTGTGGACGGCGTGGATGTGCGTGCGTACACGTTCGATGCGCTTTACAACAAGCTTGGCTATGTGACGCAGAAGGCTGTTCTGTTCTCCGGTACGGTCGAGGACAACGTCTTCTTCGGGCAGAGTGCGGCAGAAAAGACGGATGCGTCGCTGCAGGCTGCGCTTTCCTTGTCGCAGGCTGCGGAATTCGTGGACAAATACCCCGAAAAGGCCGCGCACCCCATCGCCCAGCTTGGCCGGAACGTCTCCGGCGGGCAGAAGCAGCGGCTTTCCATCGCACGGGCGCTGGCAAGAAAGCCGGAAATTCTGATTTTCGACGATTCGTTCTCCGCGCTGGACTATAAGACCGACGCAGTGCTCCGCGAGGGGCTTGCAAAGCAGCTGCCCGGCACGACAAAGATCATCGTTGCCCAGCGCATCAGCACTATCCGCAATGCCGATCAGATCCTCGTGCTCGACCGCGGCGAGATTGCCGGGCTCGGCACACATGACGAATTGATGGTATCCTGCCCGGTCTACCGCGAGATCGCCATGTCGCAGTTGAGTGAGGAAGAACTCAAAAAAGGAGGCGTGTCCAAATGAGGCCCAATATGCGTCCAATGGAAAAAACAGACCTCAAAGGCGCTTTGAACGATCTGAGCACATATATGCGCAAAAGCCTCGGCGTCGTGGTTCTGGCGCTCGTGCTGGCGGCGCTCAGCGCTGTTCTCACGATTATCGGCCCGGATCAGGTCGGCAAGATTGCAACCATCATGTCCGATGGCCTGCTTGGCGGAATTGATCTTGCCGCCATTGCGAGAGTCGGCATTCTGCTTGCTGTCATTTACGGCCTGAGCGCGCTCTTCGGCTTTATCCAGCACTATATTATGGCGAGCGTCACGCTCAAAATTTCCTACCGCATGCGCGCGGAATTATCCGAAAAGATTAACCGCGTGCCGCAGAAATACTTCAACTTTCATGCGCAGGGCGATATTCTCAGCCGCATTACCAACGACGTTTCCACGCTCCAGCAGGGCCTGACCAACAGTCTGCCGACGATTATCTCTGCTGCAACGCAGTTTTTGGGCTGCCTCATCATGATGTTCGTGACGGAATGGCGGCTGGCACTCGTCTCGCTGGGCATTACGCTCGTGGGCCTTCTGCTCGTTGTGTTCATTATGTCCCGTTCGCAGAAGTACTTTACCGCCCGGCAGGAAAGCCTCGGCAAGCTGAACGGCTATGTGGAGGAAATGTACTCCGGCCACGAGGTCGTGCGCATTTCTCGCGCGGCCGAGCCTGTCGGCAAGACCTTTGACACGCTGAACGACGCCGTTTATGATGCCAACTGGCGTTCGCAGTTCCTGTCCGGTGTCATGCAGCCGCTCATGAATGTCATCGGCAACCTGTCCTATGTCGCCGTGTGCGTGCTCGGCTCGATTCTCGCAATCCAGGGAATCATCGATATCGGCGTGATCGTTTCGTTCATTCTGTATGTGCGTCTGTTCACCTCCCCGCTGACCCAGATTGCGCAGGGCATGACGAATCTGCAGACGGCATCCGCCTCGGCACACCGGATCTTCGACTTCCTCGGCAGCGAGGAAATGCCGGACGAGTCGGAAAAGCCGGAACTGCCCCGACCCGTGCGCGGCGAAGTGGACTTTAAGCATGTCCGCTTCAGCTATCCGGATTCGCCGGATAAGATCATCATCAAGGACTTTTCAGCCCATGTCGCACCTGGTCAGAAGGTTGCGATCGTCGGCCCGACCGGCGCCGGTAAGACCACCATGGTAAACCTTCTTATGCGATTCTATGAAATTGCCGACGGCTGCATTAAGATTGACGGCGTGCCCTCGCAGGATATCCGACGTGAGGACGTGCATAAGCTGTTCGGCATGGTTTTGCAGGATACATGGCTGTTTGAGGGCACGGTTCGGGAGAATCTCGTCTATAATCTGCCGGATGTGACTGATGAGCAATTAAACCGTGTCTGCTGTGCCTGCGGACTGGATAAATTTGTCCGTTCGCTGCCGAACGGGTTCGATACCGTCCTGTCCGAGAGCACCAGCATCTCTGCCGGACAGAAGCAGCTGCTGACCATCGCCCGCGCCATGCTCCAGAATGCGCCGATGCTGATTCTGGACGAGGCAACCAGTTCTGTCGATACGCGCACGGAACTGCTGATCCAGCGCGCCATGGATAAGCTGACGGAAAACCGCACAAGCTTCGTCATTGCCCACCGCCTCTCAACAATTAAAAACGCCGATCTCATCCTTGTCATGAAGGACGGCGACGTCATCGAAAGCGGTACGCACGAAACGCTTATGCAGCAAAACGGCTTCTACGCAGCGCTCTACAACAGCCAGTTCGATCAGGCGTCATAAGCATCTGTATCATACAAAAGCAGGTGCGGCATGCCGCGCGCCTGCTTTTGCGCTGCGCGCTGTACGCCGACGGGTGGACATTTGTATTTGTTCATTCTGCCAAAGACCGAAAAGCGCTGCAATTTCAAGGGAAAATGAAAAAATTATTTTCTTTTTGCGCGTTTTTTTGTTGACGTACTTCGTGATTTCTGCTATAATCCATCTTTGCGTGGGTCTGCCTGCGCGTATTTTCCATGGAGGTGTCTGGATGCCGGAACGGTTGACAAGCAACCGAAAGGTGATCGGTACGAAGCAGCTGCGCAAAGCGCTGAAGGCCGGGCGTGTACGAACCGCCTATGTGGCCGCCGACGCCGACCCCATCCTCCGCGAGCCGCTCGTCGAGCAGTGCCGCGACGCCGGCGTTGAGCTTGTCGAGATCGCGACGATGAAGGAGCTCGGGAGGCTCTGCGGGATCCATGTCGGCGCAGCCTGCGCCGCACTTTTGCGCTGAAATGCGCTTTTTTCTGGTCCCAACGGAATATCTTTGATATTTCGGGATAAAATACATGATGCTGCAAAGCAGCCACAATCCGAGAAAGGAGGAACAATAT
>OLXG01001013.1_pt1 | contig 10821 bp, 6 predicted proteins | sample 1673861 | NCBI WGS metagenome assembly OLXG01 (sample SAMEA103958130, study PRJEB25191) | human gut metagenome | biome: human-associated habitat [ENVO:00009003]; feature: intestine environment [ENVO:2100002]; material: feces | place: Germany | collected 2013/2015
TGGTCACGCCGCCGGTCTTCTTGGAGTCATACTGGAAGTATGCCTGAACATACTTGTCGGTATGGTCGCCAATGATCTTGACGGAGTTCTTGTTTGCGCCGACGGTGCCGTCGCCGCCCAGACCCCAGAACTTGCACTCCTTGGTGCCAGCAGCTGCGGTGATGGGAGCGGGCTTGACTTCCGGCAGAGACAGGAAGGTGACGTCGTCGGTGATGCCCAGGGTGAAACGCTCCTTGGGCTGATCCTTCTCCAGCTCCTTGAACAGAGCGAAGATGGAGGACGGCGGGGTGTCCTTGCTGCCCAGGCCGTAACGGCCGCCGGTCAGAACGACATCGTTCAGGCCAGCCTCACGCAGGGTAGCGGCAACATCCAGGTACAGGGGCTCGCCCAGGGAGCCGGGCTCCTTGGTGCGGTCCAGCACAGCCACCTTCTTGGCGGTCTTGGGCAGGACCTTCAGCAGAGCGGAGGACACCCAGGGACGGTACAGGCGGACCTTGATGATACCGACCTTCTCGCCCTTAGCGTTCAGGTAATCGATGACCTCGTCAGCAACGTCGCAGACAGAGCCCATAGCGATCATGACACGGTCAGCATCGGGTGCGCCGTAGTAGTTGAACAGATCGTAGTTGGTGCCCAGCTTTGCGTTGATCTTGGCCATGTACTTCTCGACGACTGCGGGCAGTGCGTCGTAGACAGAGTTGCAGGCCTCACGATGCTGGAAGAACACGTCGCCGTTCTCGTGGGAACCGCGCATCTTGGGGTGCTCGGGGTTCAGAGCCTTTGCACGGAACTCCTCGACAGCCTCCATGTTGCACATTTCCTTCAGGTCGGCGTAGTCCCACTTCTCGATCTTCTGGTACTCGTGAGAAGTACGGAAGCCGTCGAAGAAGTTCAGGAAGGGAACCTTGCCCTCGATGGCTGCCAGATGGGCGACCGGGGACAGATCCATGACTTCCTGCACGCTGCTCTCGACCAGCATTGCGAAGCCGGTCTGGCGGCATGCCATAACGTCGCTGTGATCACCGAAGATGTTCAGGGACTGGGTAGCAACGGTACGTGCAGAAACATCGAACACGCAGGGCAGCTGCTCAGCAGCGATCTTGTACATGTTGGGGATCATCAGCAGCAGGCCCTGAGAAGCGGTGAAGGTGGTGGTAACAGCACCTGCACCCAGAGAGCCGTGCACAGCGCCGGCAGCGCCTGCCTCAGACTCCATCTCGACGACCTTGACCTGGTTGCCGAAGATGTTCTTCTGGCCAGCTGCGGACCACTGGTCCACAGAGTCAGCCATCGGAGAAGACGGGGTAATGGGGTAGATGGCAGCCACGTCCGTGTAGGCATACGCTACATGGGCGGCAGCGGTATTGCCATCCATAGTTTGCTTTGCTCTAGGCATTTTTCTTCCTCCATTATTCAGAATTTGGTACCTTTTGCGCGGGGCAATATGCCCCACATGGGACCGGAGAACCCCATAAAGGCACTATTGCTTGTATACTATAATAGCAAATTCCGCTCGCAAAGTAAACGCAAACCGCCCGACAAACGCACCAAAAATAAAAAAAAATTTTTAGCGCTTTTGTACGTCTTTAGCGTGTTAAAGTGAGCAATGGCGCGGATTTTCCGGTTTTTGGGCAACAGGCAGCCTTCTCTTTTACAGAAATTTTAAAATTCCGGCTGGAATGCCCGCTCCGGGGCGAATCTCATCATTGACAACAAACCGCATTTTGCCGTAAACTGGGAAGCAGAAAACCGGCGCTGTGCCGGAAAAAGGGGCGTTGAAGAAAATGAGCAATCCGGTCCATTTTGAAAAGACACTGTCCAGCGAGACGCTGTTTGAAGGGCGGGTCATCACCCTGACCAAGGACACTGCACTGCTGGAAAACGGCAGGACCGCCACCCGCGAAGTGGTGCATCACCACGGTGGCGCGTGCATCCTGCCTTATTTTGCCGACGGCACCATCTGCATGGTGCGGCAGTTCCGCTATGCCATGCAGCAGGAGCTGTGGGAGCTGCCCGCCGGTAAGCTGGAAAAGGGGGAGGACCCCTTTGAAGCTGCGAAGCGGGAGCTGGAAGAGGAGTGCGGCCTGACCGCCGACCACTACACCTCGCTGGGCGAGTTCTACCCCACCGTGGGCTACGACACCGAGATCATCTACACCTGGGTGGCCACCGGCCTGCACGAGACCCACATGCACCTGGACGCCGACGAGTTTCTGACCCCGGACCGGGTGCCCCTGGACACCGCCTACCAGATGGTCATGAGCGGCGAGATCAAGGACGGCAAGACCATTGCCGGCATCCTGAAGCTGAAGGCCCTGCTGGCTGAGGGCAAGCTGTGAACATCCTGTACCAGGACGCTGCCCTGGTGGTGGTGGAAAAGCCTGCAGGCCTGTCCAGCGAGGAGGGCATGACCGCCGCCCTGCGGCAGCATTGGGGCAGCCCCCAGGCCTATGTGGGGGTGGTGCACCGGCTGGACACCGGCGTGTCCGGCCTGATGGTCTTTGCCCGCACCCCGGCGGCCGCCGCGGCCTTGAGCCGACAGATCACCCAAAGCCAGGAAGCCTATGCAGTGCAGGACGGCCGGGCCGAGGGCAGGGCAGAGGCCCCCTGCTTTGTCAAGCAGTACCGGGCGGTGCTTTCCGGCGGGCCGGACGACGTCCTGCCTGCGGCAGGCACCCTGCGGGACTGGCTGTTCAAGGACAGCCGCAGAGGCCGGGTGTTCCCGGTCAGCCGCCCGCGCAAGGGCGTGCGGGAAGCCGTGCTGGAATACCGCATTGTCCGGCAGACGCAGGATGCCTGCCTTGCTGAGATCACCCTGCACACCGGCCGTACTCATCAGATCCGGGTGCAGTTCGCCTCCCGGAAACACCCCTTATGGGGCGACGGCAAATACGGCAGCCGTGTGAAGGGTGCCATTGCCCTGCAGAGCTGCGGTCTGCAGTTCGTACACCCGGACACCGGCAGGATCATGAACTTCACGCTGCCGCTGCCGGACACTGCCCCCTGGAATCTGTTCGCGGAATGATGCCGCGCCTTGGTGAAAACGATGGAACAATACAAAACTGATGCTGAGATCTATGCGGTGCTGGAGCGGGAGATCATCGACCTGACCATCCGCCCCGGCTCCCCCCTGAGTGAAAACCCGCTGTGTGCCCGCTTCGGCGCACCGCGCACCCTGATCCGGATGGTGCTGCAGCGCCTGAAAGAAAGCGGTCTGGTGCGCATCGTGCCCTACAAGGGCACCACCGTCACCCGCCTGAACCGCCGCATCGTGGATGAACTGATCTACGAGCGCACGGCGGTGGAGGCAAAGGTCCTGCGGGACTTCACCCCCAAATGCACCCCGGAGCAGCGGGCGCTGATCCGGGTGCGGGTGGACGCCTACGAAGCCCTTGCACGGGCCGAGGCCCCGGACTACAACAAGCTGTACGAGGCCGACCGCCTGCTGCACGAGACCTGGTTTGCGGCTATGGATAAGATGTATTTGTGGAGCACGCTGCAGAACGCCCACGCGGACTACAGCCGCTTCCGGATGCTGGACACCATGACCACCGGCGGACTGGACGAGGTGATCGCCGACCACCGCAACCTGCTCAACGCCATTGAGCGGTGCGACCTGGCTGCCTTTGAGCCGCTGGTGGAGCGGCACCTGTACGGCGGCATCCGCCGCCTGGGCTCCAAATTGACCGGCGAATACGCCGACTATTTTGAGCCGGAACCCGAAAAGTAAAAAAATGTTCCACGCGGAACAATAAAATAAGGAAGGCTCTTACTTGTTGCTCTGCTGCAAAATATTGCCTAATTTTGGGCAAAATCAACAAAGCGAAAAAGAAACCCGTTTCTATCTTGACACACAGCAAAGAATATGGTACGGTAATCATGCATAGAATAAATTATGATTCAAGTGCTTAATTTGTCTGTGCCTTACAAAAAAGAAAATTGTACGTGAGCAGCGTCGTTGGATTGTTACCGTTTGGCGGGCTAGACCAACTCTGCATAGCACAAGCCGAAAGCGTGTTTCAGCCTTCGGTATGTTTGCTGTGTCAAGAGTGGTCTTTTTTTATTGCCTTTTTCAACCTGAGGAGGAGAAACAATGCAATATACCGTCAAAAAACCGATCAACAACAACATCCTGCGCGTGGTGGACCCCACGGGCTGTGAGCTGATCGTCACCGGGCGCGGGCTGGGCTTTGGCGCTAAGCCGGGCTATAAAATCGAGGCCGAAACCGTGGAGCACAGCTACCGCATGACCAGCCCTGCCGTGCAGCAAAAGTTGGTGGAACTTCTGGAACAGATCCCCTATGAGCATCTGCTGCTTACCGATGAGCTGGTAGAAACCATCCGGCAGCGGCTGAAATACCCGCTGAACGAAAGCCTGCTCATCACGCTGGCCGACCACATCAGCTTTGCCATTCAGCGCAGCGAACAGGGGATTCGCTTTTCCAACCCGCTGATGGCTCCCATTCGGGAATTCTACCCGGAAGAATATCTCCTTGGCATGGAGTGCCTTGCTGCCATCCGCCAGCGCTGCCATGCAGACCTTTCGGACGACGAGGGCGGTTTCATTGCGCTGCACATCGTCAACGCAGAGCTCAACACCACCATGAGCGTGGTGAACGATGTCACCCGCTTTGTGGATGGCTGCGTGCAGGTAGTGGAATGCTTTTACAACTGCCATTTTGACCGGGATGCACTGGATTTCAGCCGCTTTACAGTGCATTTGCGTTTTTTTGCGCAGCGCGTATTTCAAGGAAAACAGGAGCAGGAAAACGATTCCCATGACGAAGTGTTCCGCGCCCTGATCGCCCGCAATTGCAGCGAACACTACAAATGCGCCTGCTGCATTGCGGAGTATGTGCGCAACACCTGGCACAAGGAGCTTTCGGACGAGGAACTGGTGTTCCTTACGATCCATCTGAAACGGATTCGGATGGGAAAATAAGCTCTTTTGCTTCACCTTTGATTCTCCACAGGTCTTTCCTGTGTGGATATATATGCTGGATACGAACTTGAGAAAAGGAGAACTGAAGATGAAAGACAAGATCTTTGGCGTGCTGCAGCGCGTGGGACGCAGCTTTATGCTGCCCATTGCACTGCTGCCTGTAGCGGGCCTGCTGCTGGGTATCGGCAGCTCGTTCACCAACGAAACCATGCTGGCGGCCTATGGCCTGAACAACATCATCCATCCGGGCACCCTCATTTATACCATTCTGGACGTGATGAGCCAGACCGGCAATGCGGTGTTCAGCAATCTGGCGCTGCTGTTCGCCATGGGCGTAGCCATCGGCATGGCCCGCAAGGAAAAAGAGGTCGCGGCACTGTCCGGTGCAGTGGCTTATATCATTATGAATACAGCCATTCAGGCCATGATCAATGCGGCAGGCGGCGTAGAAGCGATGCCTGCCAACTCCACCACCACCATGCTGGGCATCACAACGCTGCAAATGGGTGTGTTCGGCGGCATCGTGGTCGGTCTGGGCGTGGCAGCGCTGCACAACAAGTTCTATAAGATCGAGCTGCCGCAGGTGCTGGCCTTCTTTGGCGGCACACGCTTCGTGCCCATCGTCAGTTCTATTGTGTATCTGGTGGTCGGCATTGCCATGTTCTATATCTGGCCGGTGGTGCAGAGCGGGATTGCCGCGCTGGGTGCACTGGTGCTGGCTTCCGGCTACGCAGGCACCTTTATTTACGGCCTGCTGGAGCGTGCGCTGATCCCCTTTGGACTGCATCATGTGTTCTATATGCCGTTCTGGCAGACCGCTGTGGGCGGCACCGCCATCATCGACGGCATGACCGTGACCGGCGCACAGAACATCTTCTTTGCCGAGCTGGCTTCCAAGTCCACCACGGTGTTCTCGGTCAGCGCTACCCGTTTCATGGCCGGTAAGTTCCCCTTTATGATGTTCGGTCTGCCCGGCGCGGCGCTGGCGATGTACCAGTGCGCCAAGCCGGAAAAGAAAAAGGCAGCAGGCGGCCTGCTGCTGTCTGCCGCCTTGACGGCTTTCCTCACCGGCATCACCGAGCCGCTGGAATTTACCTTTATCTTTGTGGCACTGCCCATGTACGCCGTGCACTGCGTGCTGGCCGGTCTGTCCTTCATGCTGATGCACATCCTGAACGTGGGCGTGGGCATGACCTTCTCCGGCGGTCTCATTGATCTGGTGCTGTTCGGTGTGATGCAGGGCAACGCCAAGACCCACTGGGTATGGGTGGTCGTAGTCGGTGCGGTGTACTTTGTGCTGTACTACATCATTTTCCGCTTTATGATCTCCAAATTCAACTACAAGACCCCGGGCCGCGACGATGCCGAGGAAGTCAAGCTGTACACCCGTGCGGACGTGAACGCCCGCAATGCTGCTTCCGGCAGCACCGCCCCCGCCGGGAATGACCCGGTCAGCGCCCTGATCGTGGAAGGTCTGGGAGGTGCCGCGAATCTGTCCGATGTGGACTGCTGCGCCACCCGTCTGCGCTGCACGGTCAATGATGCGGCATTGGTCAAACAGGATGTGCTCAAGGCTTCCGGTGCTTCCGGCGTCATCTGCAAGGGCAACGGCGTGCAGGTGGTGTACGGTCCCAAGGTGGCGGTCATCAAGGCAAAGCTGGAAGATTATCTGGAAAATGCACCCAAGACCTCGGCAGCGACCGCAGCACCCGCCCCGGCAACGGCTCCCGCAGCCCCGGCAGCAGCCGCAAAGGATACCGTGCTGTCTGCCTGCCTGAACGGCACCGTCGTCCCGCTGGCCGAGGTGAAGGACGAAGCCTTTGCCAGCGGTGCGCTGGGCGACGGCATTGCCATTGAACCCATCGACGGTGAACTGGTGGCACCTGCTGACGGTGAGATCTCCTCCACCTTTGAGACCCACCATGCCGTGGGCATGACCACCGTTGACGGCGCGGAACTGCTGATGCACATTGGCATCGACACGGTCAAACTGGGCGGAAAGCACTTTACCTACCTCGTCAACGAGGGTGACAAGGTGAAGAAAGGTCAGCCGCTGATCCGCTTTGAACTGGAAGCCATCAAGGCCGAAGGCTATCCTGTGACCACACCGCTCATTGTCTGCAACACCGATGACTATGCCGCTGTCGCGGCTAAAGCCAGTGGCACCGTAAAGCAGGGCGATGCGTTGCTGGAACTGAAGCACTAAGCGTTTTTCTTCAACGGTAAGGCAGGGTTGTTATAAAGTCAAAAGGGCAGCTACACGAACTTGTGCAGCTGCCCTTTTGACTTTATGCTCAGAACACCCCGGAGATGAAAATCTCCAGACCGATGCCGATGAGGATGACGCCGCCCAGGATGGATGCCTTGCCGGAGAGCTCGGTGCCGAACTTCTTGCCGATGTTCAGGCCCGCCATGCAGAGGAAGAAGGTGACCACCGCAATGATGATGGATGCTGCCAGCGCCATCAGCCAGCCGTACTCCGAGATGGTAAAGCCCACCGAAAGCGCGTCGATGCTGGTGGCTACGCCCTGCATGAACAGGGCACCGGCACTGAGCTCGGTGGCCTCCTCGGCCTCTTCACCCTTGATGCCGTCCACCAGCATCTTGCCGCCGATGTAGCCCAGCAGGGCCAGCGCGATCCACGGGATGAACGTTTCAAAGGACGAGAACAGCTCCACGATGGTGTGCACACAGATCCAGCCGGTCATGGGCATCACGGCCTGGAACACGCCGAAGGTGCCCGCGACCCTGCACATGGTGTCTTTGCCCATTTTGGGGTCATGCAGACCGTTTGCCATGGACACCGAAAACGCATCCATCGCCAGACCTACGCCCAGCAGGGCACTGTTGAGGAAAAACACAAAACTCCATTCCATCTTGTCTGCCTCCTGTTTGTTGACCGTATTCCAAACAATACAAAAACCCGGTCCCGGGCGCGTTGTACGTCCGGGACCGGGTGATTTTTTGAAATCCACTCCATGTGCACGGGCGCAGCAAACACGCACCAAAACACATGAGTCTCGCAAATGAAAGCAAGCCAGACCGAAACAGTCAGTGTGTTGACTTGCTGCGCCCTGCAAAAGCGCCTGCTACTCCCCCACGGGTATTGTGATTTTGTTTATTCTAGCACAGTTTCAAGGCAAAGTCCAGACAAACCTGACGGCAGGTCAATCATTCCTTCTCTTCCGGGTCTGCCTCCGGGGTTTCGGTGGCGGCTGCGGCATCGGCCGCTTCCATCTCGGCCAGCTGCTCGGCAGTGGGCTCTGCATCGGCTTCAGAAGCGTCGATCTGTTCGGTCTGGGCCTCGTCGTCGTGGTCGGTGCGGGCCAGCACCATCACCTTGTCGTTCTCGCCCAGACGCATGACCCGGACACCGGAGCCGTAGCGGCTCTGCAGCGGGATCTCGTTGACGTGCAGACGGATGATGATGCCCTCCTGGCTGCTCAGCAGCACGTCATCCACGTCATCCACGATCTTGACAGCGGCCACCTTATCCTTGGAGGCATCGTAGTTGCGGATGCCCTTGCCGCCGCGGGCAGTGATGCGGTAGGTGTCGATGTCGGAGCGGCGGCCCTTGCCGTTTTCGGTCACGGTGAGCACCGTGCCGCCTTCGCGGCAGATGCACACGCCCACCACTTCGTCGCCTTCGGCCAGCTTGATGGCGCGCACGCCGTGGCCGCTGCGGCCCATGGGACGAGCATCCTCTTCATTGAAGCGGATGGCCTGACCGTTGCGGGTGGCAACGATGAGCATGTCGTGGCCGGAGGTCAGGCGGGTCCATGCCAGCGCGTCGCCCTCGTTCAGGGCAATGCCGATCAGGCCGCTCTTGCGGATGTTGGCGTACTGCTCCAGCGGGGTGCGCTTGATGAGGCCCTGCTTCGTGACCATGGTCACAAAGCCGCCCTCGGTGTCGGCGTCCTTGCTCTGGCAGATCATGTTGGTGACCTTTTCGCCCTCGGCCAGCTGCAGCAGGTTGACGATGTTGCTGCCCTTGCTGGTGCGGCTGCCCTCGGCGATGGTGTAGCCCTTGATGCGGAACAGGCGGCCCTTGTCGGTGACAAAGAGCACATAGTCGTGGGTGGAGCCTACGAACATCTCCTGCACGATGTCCTCTTCCTTGCGGGTCATGCCGGAGATGCCGCGGCCGCCGCGCTTCTGGGCCTGATAGGTGGCCTTGAGCTGGCGCTTGATATAGCCGGCCTCAGTGAGGGTGTAGACGCACTGTTCCTCGGCGATGAGGTCTTCGATGTCCACTTCGCCGGTGACGGACTGGATCTCGGTGCGGCGCTCGTCGCCGAAGCGCTTCTTCATATCCAGCAGCTCGTTCTTGACGATCTCCAGCACGCGGGCGTCGTTGGCGAGGATGTCCTCCCAATCGCGGATCTTCGCCTGCAGGGTGCCCAGTTCTTCCTCGATCTTGAGGATTTCCAGACCAGCCAGACGGCCCAGCTGTAATTTCACGATGGCGTCGGCCTGCGGGTCATCGAAGCCGAACTGTTCCATGATGGCAGCCTTGGCCTCGGCCATGCCGCCCTTGCAGGCGCGGATGGTGGCGATCAGTTCATCCACGATGTCGGTGGCCTTCTTCAAGCCTTCGAGGATGTGGGCGCGCTCCTGTGCCTTCTTCAGGTCGTACTGAGTGCGGCGGCGGACCACTTCGTCTTGGAACTCCACGTATTTCTGGATCATCTGCTTCAGGGTCAGCACCTTCGGCACCTTGTGGTCGATGGCCAGCATGATGACGCCGACGGTATCCTGAAGCTGGGTGTACTGATAGAGCTGGTTCAGCACCACCTGCGGGTTCGCGTCCTTGCGCACATCGATGACGATGCGCATTCCCTTGCGGTTGGTCTCATCGTTCAGGTCGCTGATGCCCTCGATCCGCTTTTCCTTGACCAGGTCGGCGGCGGCCTGGATCTGGGCGTCGTCGGTCACGTCACACTGGAAGGTGAACTCGCCTCCCAGTTCTTCGCTCAGGGGCTCAACACGCTTTTTGATGGCGTCGCCCACATAGTTGAAAGCAAGGCGGGCGCCCTGTTCCTTGAAGGCATTGGCGATGCCGTAAGCGATGCTCTTGTTGTTGGCCAGGCCCAGGATCAGGGCTTTTTTTCCTTGAAGCAGCATGTAATATCCTCCAGAAAAGTCGCCTTGGCGACGGTGACCACAGGTTAGATGGTGAATTCTTTGCCCGTCAGGATGTGGTAGGCCTCACGGTAGCGCCGGGCCGTGGCGTCCACGACCTCGGCAGGCAGGGCAGGCGCGGGCGGCTGCATGTCCCAGGGCTGGGAGGTGAGCCAGTCGCGCAGGTACTGTTTGTCGAAGCTGGGCTGGCTGCGGCCGGGTTCGTACTGGTCCGCGGGCCAGAAGCGGGAAGAGTCGGGGGTCAGCACTTCGTCGATGAGGCGCAGTTCCCCGTCCACGAAACCGAATTCGAACTTGGTGTCGGCCACGATGATGCCGCGGCTGGCGGCATAGGCACGTCCGGCTTCATAGATGGCCAGGGTGGTCTCCCGGACCTTGCGGGCCACGTCCTCGCCCAGCAGGCGGGAGGCCTCTTCCGGGCTGATGTTCTGGTCGTGCTGGCCCAGCTCGGCCTTGGTGGAAGGCGTGAAGAGGGCCGTTTCAAGCTTGTCCGATTCCCGCATGCCGGCAGGCAGCTGATAGCCGCAGAGCGTGCCGGTCTTCTGATAGTCTTTCCAGCCCGAGCCGGAAATGTAGCCGCGTACGATACATTCCACAGGCAGGGGCTTTGCCTTGCGGACCAGTACGGCACGCCCTTCAAGTTCGTCCTTCCAGGGGGCAAGGGCGGCGGGGAACCGGTCCACATCGCTTTCCACCAGATGATTGGGGATGATGTCCTTGAACTTGTCCATCCAGAA
>OLXG01001014.1_pt1 | contig 10821 bp, 10 predicted proteins | sample 1673861 | NCBI WGS metagenome assembly OLXG01 (sample SAMEA103958130, study PRJEB25191) | human gut metagenome | biome: human-associated habitat [ENVO:00009003]; feature: intestine environment [ENVO:2100002]; material: feces | place: Germany | collected 2013/2015
AGCATTCTGACCGCTATCGCTACTACGCTCGGAGTAACGAGCTGCATGGGATAAAGAAAACAGAGAAATCCGGTCATTAAGGTCATGGTCATTAAGGTCATTAAGGATTTCCAAAGAAAGTTAAAGGGAAACGAGTAAAAAATCATCATTATTTTGCTCATTTTCCCTTTTTTTATTATCTTTGCCTTAAAAATTAATAATTGAACTTTCGTATGTGGTTCAAGTACGGGCTGAAGGCCTAAAAGGTCAGAAGCAGCACGCCCTGAAAGGGCGTGTGGGCAAAACTTGCGAAAGTTCAGTAGATAACAAAATAAAGAACGAAGAATTTCATAGAAATAATCTGATGGAAACAGAAAGAATTTTACTTCGATATTGGCAGAAATCTGATGCAGAGGCGCTCTTCAAGTACGCCTCCGACCCTGACGTAGGACCACGTGCTGGATGGCCGGCGCATAAGTCTGTAGAAGAAAGTCGGGAGATAATCCGGACATTCTTCCATAATGAAACGACATGGGCGATTGTGTTGAAAGAGACTGGCGAGGCTATCGGCTGCATCGGCTACTACACCCATGAAACCAGCAACATCCCTATCGGAGAAAACGACTGTGAGGTGGGCTATTGGGTAGGAAAGCCATTTTGGAACCAAGGAATCTGCACCGAAGCCTTGAAGCTGATGCTTGACTACTGCATCAACGAGAAGCATTTCGAAAACATCTGGGCAGACCATTTCACAGGCAATCCTGCATCAGGAAGAGTCATGGAGAAATGCGGTTTCTCAGACACCGGAATGCTGAACAGATGTAGCCAGCTTGTGGGTGGCGACAAGGAAATGGTCAAGGTGTTCAAGTACAACGGATAAAGGAGCAAATAGAATGATGAAACTCAATAACACCAAAAGTGAGTGGTTTATGTAAAAAGTTACGGAGAATATGAATTATCTCCGTAACTTTTTACATTTTCGGCTGATTTTACCGCTTCAGCGCTATGTTATAATTATAATATTTGCTGTTGCCCGTAATATCCTCCAGCACCTGAATGAAAGGAGGAAACTTCACACTCTCGTTGGCTGAAATGCCGCGGGTTTCAAGAATCATCAGGTCGGAAACCGGCTCAAGAAACTCGTCTAGCTCGAAATACTGGCCCTTCCAGATAAAGCTCTTGCGATGCTTATGAATGCGCTGGCGGTAAGGGTCAGCCTGCTGAAGCATACTCTCGTAAAGATTGGCATTAATCTGTCGCTCGGTCTCTATCTGCTCATTGTCTGAAATACGCTTCTTGGTGGTGTGAACATACACATACTTGCCTCCCTCGAAACCGCGACGGCGAAGACGAATCTCGCTACCCGGCTCACCCGTAAGATAAGTCTGAACAATATCGCTGTCTATCGCATTAGGAACCTCGCCCGTCAGCTTCACGATATATTTTCGCTCCTCCTCTATCGGCTGCGGAATGGCAAGCACATTGCTTATCTCCTTGAGCACACGGTTCAGCTTGTTGTTGAAATCTTCGTGGTTATTGATTACCCTGAGATGAGGATGACCCTTCCATGCAGAAACAATCTTCTTGTCCAACTCGCGCGCTATCTTCAGTCCTTCTTCATCGGCCTTCTCCAGGCGCTGCGCATTGTTGGCTGTAGTATAAAACTGCTCGGCACCATCAGCAGCACTCACCAGATGCAGCACAGCATCATAGCGGTCGCGAAGCTGGGCATCCGTATAACCCGCTTCAGAGATGATGCGGTGCCAGAAATCGGGAGTGAGATAGGTAGAAATATCCATCGTACCACGATCGCAGACGATGATGACCGGCTGCTGCAATGTTTCAGCCATACGCAGGAAACTGTCTTCCAGGTTGATCTGAGTCTGGAAAGTAGCCTTCTCGCCCTCAAAGAAAAAATCCTTGTTGGAGGTGAGATAATTCATGCCCGCCTGGGTGAACATGGTTGGAACCTCGGGAATGGTAAAGACCTTATAGCCGAGACTGGAGAAATGTTCAATCACCTTAACCATAGCAGTAGTCTTGCCCGCACAAGGTCCACCCGTCAGTACAATCTTCTTAATCTGATTCATATATCAAGTAAATATTTTTCGTTTCTTCTAATTGATGTTCTTTCCGGAGCATCTTATTTTCGGGTGCAAAGATAACAATAATTCTTCAAACGAAAGCTATAATTTATGCAAGAAAAGAAAAATATTGTATTTTTATTTTGATTTCTCATTGTTTTGATGTATCTTTGCAAAGAAAATGACTCATTTCGAGCCATCGGAAACAAAAATATAACTATAAGATAAAAAATGGAAAAGATAAAGACATTAATTATAGGTAGCGGTCCTGCAGGATATACGGCTGCCATTTATGCCGGCAGAGCCAACCTGCAGCCAGTACTCTATTCAGGTATGCAACCGGGCGGACAGCTCACCATCACCACAGAGGTAGAAAACTTTCCGGGCTATCCTAACGGCGTAGACGGAACACAGATGATGATGGACATGAAAGAACAGGCAGCCCGATTCGGAGCCGAAATGAGAGACGGAAGCATCGTGAAGGCAGATTTCAGTTCACGCCCATTTCATCTTACAGATGAGCGCGACAACGAGATTGAGGCAGAAACCGTGATCATCGCTACAGGTGCATCTGCCAAATATCTGGGTCTTGCCGATGAAGAGAAATATCGCGGACAGGGCGTTTCTGCCTGCGCTACCTGTGACGGATTCTTCTACCGCAAGCGCACCGTAGCCGTAGTGGGCGGTGGCGATACTGCCTGCGAAGAGGCTATGTATCTATCCGGACTTGCCAAGAAGGTTTACATGATTGTGCGCAAGCCTTATCTCCGTGCTTCAGAAATCATGCAGCAGCGTGTAAAGAACAAGGAGAACATCGAGATTCTGTTCGAAACCAATACGCTGGGGCTCTTCGGCGAGAACGGTGTAGAAGGTGCTCATCTCGTGCGCCACAAGGGCGAAGCCAACGAAGAGAAGTTTGACATCAGCATCGACGGATTCTTCCTGGCTATCGGACATAAGCCTAACACCGACCTCTTCAAGGGACAGATAGATCTCGACGAGCAAGGCTTCATCAAAGTAGTGCCAGGTACTGCCACCACCAACATTCCGGGTGTTTTCGCAGCAGGCGATGTGGCCGACCCAATCTACCGCCAGGGTATTGTTGCCGCAGGCTCGGGAGCCAAGGCTGCCATCGAGGCCGACAGATTCCTGCAGCAACAGTAAAAAACTATAGTATAAAATCCTATAAAGCGGGGTTAATATAGTTAAAAAATAACAGCAATATTTTGTCAGATGCAAAAAATGTATTACTTTTGCATCTGACAAAATAAAAAGGAAGATTGGCAGAGTGACCGAATGCGCTGGACTCGAAATCCGGTATACCCTCTTCCGGGTATCGGGGGTTTGAATCCCTCATCTTCCGCTAAGTTCCCCTACAGGAACCGTCATTTTACAGTTTCATAAAAACAATTCGACATGAAAAAATTCATCATCCCCATATTTATGCTCCTCCCGCTGATGACTGCACAGGCCCAAACCGTACTGACTGAAGAGCAGCAGCTGGAACAGGCACAGAAACAGTTGGAAGCTGCCAAGAAGGCACTAGAAGTGGCTAAGATAAAAGCACAGGCTGCCAAACTGAAGGCTCAGGCCGACAGCATCAACGCTGCAAGCGCCAAGGCGGAAGCGGAAGCAAAAAAGGCGGAAGCAAAAAAAGGTAATGCTACTGAGCCAGAACCAGTTGTTGTAAAGGAGCCAACCACATCAACCACGGGATGGGCAATTCCTGTTGCCGTAGCCGCTAAGCCCAAGGAGGCTGCCAAGCCTGCCAACAAGCTGGCAAATGGTACAACAGCCAAAGTGGATATGAAATATCTGGCAGGCGCCATCACATATAATGATGAAAACAAGATAGAATTCACACTCGATACGGATGCTAACGGAAAAACTGCCAAGCAGATTTACGACATCGTATTAAAATACATGAGTGAACTGACACAGAACGAGCAGAACATAGCAAGCCGGGTAGCACTGGTAAACGATGCTGAACACATCATCGCCAACACGATGGACGAATGGCTCGTCTTCAGCCAGTCATTCCTCTCGCTCGACCGCACGGAATTCAAATACCAGCTGATAGCCAGGATTTCAGACAATCATCTGAATCTCTCGCTCTGCCGCATCATCTACAACTACGAGGAAGGAAGAAGCACCGGTTTCAAGGAACCTGCAGAAGAGGTAATCAGCGACAAGATTGCGCTCAACAAGAAGCAGAACGACCTGGCTAAGATCTTCGGAAAGTTCCGCAGATGCACCATCGACCGCAAGGACCAGATATTCGCAGAGTTAACTGCATTAGTAAAACAATAAGTTGAAGAAAATGGATAATCAGAATACAGACAACAAGATACAACAGAACGAGGCACAGCAGCCTGAAAACGCTACAGCCCAGCCTACAGCTGAGCAGGGAACAGAACAGACTGAACAGAAGCAGCCTACCAGCTACGCCGTAAGACCTCAGCACCGCCGGCTTCGCCCATTGGCCTACAGCGACCAGAACAACATGCTGAAGGTGCGCAACTATCTCAACATCGTCTTCATGCTGCTCGCCATCGTGGGGGTAATACTCTGGACCCAGCTGGAAGAAAGCCGCAATATTGCCTACATCGTACTCATCGTGGGTGTAGTGCTCAAGATTGCCGAAGTATGTATCCGACTATTTAAGAAATAATGAAGAAGAAGAAAATTATATTCTCATCACTCCTATTTTGTGCTGCGACCCTCCCGGTTGCGGCACAAAACGATTTTAACTATAACGAAGATTCGCAGTTCCGTCCTCAAACCAACCGCAAGGTGAACACCGATTCACTGGGCTCAGACAAGGAGATTCCGAAAGGCATCAGGGTATGGACTGTAGACGAACGCTTCGGCGACACAAAGGCTGCGGTAGTAGACACCTTGCAGCACATGTACATGAACTCAACCTTCACGGAAGGACTGAGAGGCGAATACAATACCCTCGGAAACATGGGTACTGCCCGACTGAACCGAATCTTCATCGACCGCCGCAACACGCAGGGCAACTTCATCTTTACAGAGCCCTACGATTATATCGTAAACCCGGTAAGCGACTTCCACTTCACCAACACCTACTCACCTATCACGAACATAACGCTGAACAGCTGCGGCGACAAGGTGACTGGAGAAGACGACTTCAAGGCCATATTTGCAGTAAATGCCAACAAAAGGCTAGGCGCCGGTTTCAGATTCGACTACAAGTATGGCAGAGGATATTATAACGCCCAGAGTACCAGCCACTTTAAATACACCATGTGGGCATCTTATCTGGGCGACCGCTATCAGGCACATCTCCTCTTCAGTACCAATCATGAGAAGATGACCGAGAACGGTGGTATTACCAACGATGATTACATCAAACATCCGGAAATCTACACCGAATCGTTTGCCACCAACGAAATTCCTACCGTTCTGGAACAGAACTGGAACCGACTGGACAACCAGCACATCTTCTTTACCCACCGCTACAATGTAGGTTTCAGCCGCAAGGTAAAGATGACCGAAGAAGAAATCAAGGCAAAGAAATTTGCCATGGCTTCGAAAAAGGAAAATGCTGAAGAGGAAGCGAAGGAAGAAGCCAGAAAGAAAGCCAAGGAACAAGGCAAGAAATTTGATGAGAAAGCCTACGACAAACAGCAGAGAGCTAAATTCAGCGGCCGTCCTGACGGAGCCAAGATTGCAGGCGATGAACCGGCTAAAGACTTAGCCGCAAAGGACATCAGGAACGACAGTACCCGAATCGCTGTAAACGGAAAAGCCGCAGCCGACAGTCTGCTGGCCATCCAGAAGAAAAATGCCGAAGACTCGCTTTTCTACAAGAGCGAATATGTTCCGGTAACGAGTTTTATCCATACGGTAAAGTTTGACAACTATCGCCGTATTTACGAAGCTTATCAGACCCCAGCCGACTATTATCTGAATGAATATTACGATGCAGGCAGGCTGACCGGCGACTCCATCTACGACCAGACCAAGCACTGGCACATGAAGAATACCTTCGCCATTGCCATGCTTGAAGGTTTCAATAAATGGGCAAAGGCAGGCTTGAAGGCTTTCGCCAGCTACGACCTCCGTCACTATGAACTGCCAACCATGGAAGGTGGTTTCGAAAAATACAACGAGCATGCACTGAGCGTAGGCGGACAGCTGAGCAAGCAGGAAGGCAAGACACTCCACTACAATGCCGTAGCAGAAATAGGACTGACGGGTGTTGACGCCGGAACCCTTGCCATAGATGGTAATGTAGACGTGAACATCCCATTCCTGGGCGACACGCTTCAGGTAAGAGGCGATGCTTTCTTCCATAGAGAAACCCCAACGTTCTATTACCGCAATTATCACGCCCGCCATCTGTGGTGGGAGAATGATCTCGACAAGACCATCCATACCCGCATCATGGGTACGCTCTCCTTCCCTAAGACACGCACCAAGCTGAGAGTGGCTGTAGATGAAATCAAGAACTACACCTACTTCTCGCAGAGCTATGACATTACAGAAGAAGGTTTGCGAACAGGAGTCATGGTAACACCGATGCAGGAAAGCGGAGGAATCAACCTGCTGACAGCACAACTGGAACAGAACTTCAGACTGGGCATTCTGAACTGGGAAAACCAGTTTACCTACCAGCACTCAAGCAAGGAGAGTGTTCTGCCAGTACCAGCCTTCAATGCCTACACCAATCTCTACATCAAGTTCAAGGTAGTAAAGGTGCTGAACGTAGAGCTGGGTGCTGACATGCGCTACTTTACAAGCTATGAAGCTCCCGACTATTCACCTTACATGGGACAGTATACGGTACAGGGCAACGGCGAGAACAACGTAAAGATAGGCAACTATCCTATCGTTAATGTTTACGCCAACGTTCATATCAAGCACACCCGTTTCTTCGTAATGATGAGCCACATCAATGCAGGACAGGGCGACAAGAACTACTTCTTCGCTCCTCATTATCCGATGAACGAGAGAGTGTTCCGCATAGGAGTAAGTTGGAACTTCTTCAATTAATCTTTCTGGTTTTCCTTAAGAATTTCAGGAGATTCAATTTTAATCTTTTCAGAATATGATAGAAACAAATTCTATAAAAGCATGGTATCTAGCCGCTCGCCCGAAGACTCTGACGGCGGCGGCTGTTCCTGTTTTATTGGGTATTGCGCTGGCTTATAAAGACGCTCAGCAGATACAGACTTTGCCAGCCTTACTCTGCCTGCTCTTTGCATGGGTGATGCAGATAGACAGCAATCTGGTGAATGATTATTTCGACTTCAAACATGGTAATGACGACGAAACCCGGCTGGGACCGAAACGTGCCTGCGCTGAAGGCTGGATAACATTGGGAGCCATGAAATGGGGAATCATCCTCACTACTCTTCTGGGCTGCGCCATAGGGCTTCCGCTGGTTCTTTTCGGAGGTTGGGAAATGGTTATCGTAGGCATCTGTTGCGTAGTCTTCTGTTTTCTCTATACTACCTGTCTCAGCTATCTGGGCATGGGCGACCTTCTGGTACTGCTCTTCTTCGGCATTGTACCCGTATGCTGCACATACTATCTCGTAATGCCCGAAACCATGCAGGGAGTAAGCATGGAAGCGGTTCTCGTATCTGTAGCCTGCGGACTGGTAGTTGATACGCTGCTCATTCTGAACAATTACCGCGATCATGACAACGACCTGAGAGCCGGCAAGAAGACCCTTGTGGTTCACATAGGAAAGAAGAATGCCGAGCGGTTATACTGCGCATTGGGCAATCTGGGCATCATCACCATAATAGGTGTAACCACCTACGAAGTATTTCAGCATGAAGCCAGCAGCATGTTCCTGCCGCTTGCAGCACTCTATATCATTCTGCACAACAGAACCTATATGGAGATGAAAAAGATAGGCGAAGGCAGAGAACTGAACAAAATTCTAGGCAAAACAGCTCTGAACATCTTCTGTTTCGGCATTGTATCATCCCTGATCATTATCGGAATGGCGAATTGAACAATAACATCCTAATAATAATGTACGCGCGTACCTTATTATATAAACAAAGTGGAGGAATATCTATGAAACAACAGGTAAATCTCGAAATCATGGACTTTGTGGAGAAACAGATTCTCCCCAAATATAATGCCTTTGGCGAAAGTCATGGGCTCAGACATGTTACCCGAGTCATCAGAAACTCTCTGAAACTGGTTCCTGTAACCGGAGCCGACATCGATATGGTGTATGTAATAGCCGCTTACCACGACCTGGGGATGAGCGGTCCGCGTGCCATTCATCATATTACCAGCAGTAAGATTCTGCAGGCAGATTCAAGACTGAAGCGCTGGTTCAATAAAGAACAGATCAAAATCATGAAAGAAGCTGTTGAGGACCATCGGGCTTCATCCAGCCGTCAGCCTCGCAGCATCTATGGCAAGATTGTGGCAGAAGCCGATCGCGATATTGATGTTCACGAAATTTTTCTGCGCGCCATACAGTATGGCAAAGAAAATAATCCAGATGATGACAAGGAGCAGCAATGGGAGCGCTTCAGCCAGCACATGGACGAAAAATATTCAAGAAACGGATACATCAGGTTATGGATTCCCAACTCCCCTAACGAGAAAGCGCTCAACAAACTGCGCAATATCATAGAGGACAAAACGGAACTGAAAAAATATTTCGAAAAAATATTCGAAGAAAACAGCTAAAACATTTGGTAGTTTCAAAATATTGCATTATCTTTGCATTATCAAATAATGACTAAGATGTTTGCACCATTGCATCGTGATGATGCATGGGTGCCAGAAGGAATAAGGGTCGTTTCGGTTCGATCGGGATACTCATCAAATTACACTATTGAAACCGAGAGGACATTCTCTTGCTCATGGCGGGCCATATAAACTGCAGCAGGCAGGTAAGCTGAAAAGCCGGTGGATTACAAAGGCGGAGGACTCTCAAATGTTTATACATTCGGAGTTTCATCACATCATCGAGCGGCCCTTTCTTTTACAAGAGGCGGATTTCTGAGAAAGAAATCCGCCTCTGCTCGTTTTAGGAATTAAAACACTCATAATACTGAAAGAAAACAACCCCTGATAATGTGGGAGTTACAAAGAAAATGCATTTTTATTGAAAAAAAGTTGCAAAAAGTTTTGGTAGAATCAGAAAAAAGTAGTACCTTTGCACTCGCATTTAAGAACGATGCTTGGTTGATTCGGTTAAGAATCCGACTGGAAGGTTGGGTGAGTGGCTGAAACCAGCAGTTTGCTAAACTGCCGTGCGGGTTACCGTACCGGGGGTTCGAATCCCCCACCTTCCGCAAGCTATCGTCTGGAAAATGTACCCTTGGTCGATTCATCTAATGGTTAGGATACAAGATTCTCAATCTTGGCATAGGGGTTCGATTCCCCTATCGACTACAAAAGTGTTTTCATGTATTAATTTAGATTGTTTAAGCTTGCATTTAGTTCTTTACCAAAAGGCTACTGCAAGTTATTTTTTTATATATACGTACGAAGCCATATGAAACTATTATACACTGTCATCTCCCTTCTCTTTCTGTTTACCTATCCTACCTGGGCGCAGCAGCACGAGATATTCAACCAGCGCATCAGAACCCTACAGGTTGTAGGCGGAACCAACTGGTTATCGCTCCCAGTATCGTCACTGGGCGGAGAACCTATCCACATCGATTTTGACGACATGACGCACGATTATCACCGATACAGATACAAGATAGAACATTGTGATGCAAACTGGAACGTAACTTCTTCGCTCTTTGAAAGCGACTATATGAAAGGATTCAACGGCAACCAGATTATTGAAGATGTAGAGCAATCCATCAACACCAATCATCCTTATACTCATTATCATCTGGCAATTCCCAATGCCGACTGCCAACTTACCATGAGCGGCAACTACAGACTGACGGTTTATGACGACAATGCGGAAAACGAGGAAGAAGGCAAAATGTTTACAGCCTGCTGGATGATTACAGAGCCTCAGCCATTGGTTAAACTCAAGTTAGAAGCTACTTCTACAACAGATATAGATATCCAGAAGGACCACCAGCAACTGAAAATGGAACTGGATCACAGCCAGCTGAGAATCACTCATCCCAACCAGCTGAACATCATAGTGCTTCAGAACGGAAGATGGGACAATGCCGTCATCAACCCTAAACCCGACTACCTGAGTGCGGGGAAAATGAGTTGGCAGCATGTAAGAGCTCTGATTTTCGATGCGGGCAATGAATACAGAAAGTTTGAGTTTCTGGATACCGATCATCCAACCATGGGAATAGACGCTATAGATTGGGATGGAAGCGACTATCAGGTAAAGGTAATGACTGACAGCCCTCGCCCCAATTACGTTTACGATGAAGCTGCCAAAGGTTCGTTTTATATCCGCAACAGCGACAACGTAGAAAACAACAACACCTGCGAATATGCACAGATTCACTTTACCCTGAAAGCTCCAAAACTGCCAGGCGATGTTTATCTGAACGCAGATTGGACCTACGGCCGTTTCCTCCCCGAATATAGGATGGAATATGATGAAATGACGAAAACCTATCACGCACGTCTCTTCATGAAGCAAGGTTATTACAGTTATCAGTATCTCATGAAGATGGCGGACGGAAGCATCAGGCTGCTCCCATCAGAAGGAAATTTCTACCAGACCCAGAACAAATACAATGTACTGGTTTACTATCGGGCTCAGAGCGACCGCACCGACCGGCTGGTAGGATATGGAGAATTAAAATAAAGGAAGGAA
>OLXG01001023.1_pt1 | contig 10791 bp, 8 predicted proteins | sample 1673861 | NCBI WGS metagenome assembly OLXG01 (sample SAMEA103958130, study PRJEB25191) | human gut metagenome | biome: human-associated habitat [ENVO:00009003]; feature: intestine environment [ENVO:2100002]; material: feces | place: Germany | collected 2013/2015
CAGGCTTCGTACCATTCGAGGACGGCGAGGTCTTCAAGGAGATAACCCCTCCCGACTATGTTGAAGGTCCGTGCATGATGAAACGCGGTGGCAAATACTACTTCATGTGGAGCGAAGGCGGCTGGGGAGGGCCCGACTACAGCGTGGCCTATGCCATCGCAGACTCGCCGTTCGGGCCCTTCGAGCGCGTCGGGAAGATCCTGCAGCAGGATCCCGAGGTGGCCACCGGCGCCGGACACCACTCGGTGATCCACATCCCGGGCAAGGACGAGTGGTACATCGTCTACCACCGCCGGCCGCTCGGCGAGACGGCCGCCAACAGCCGCGCCACCTGCATCGACCGCCTGCGTTTCGACGCCGAGGGGCGGATTCTCCCCGTCCGGATGACCCACGAAGGGGTCGGTCCGCGCCCGGCCGACCCGCAGGGGGCCTACCGCAACCCGGTGGTGAACTACAGCCTGCCCGACCCGACCGTCGTCCGGGGCGACGACGGACTGTTCTACCTCTACGCCACGGAGAACATCCCGAACGTCCCGATCCACCGGTCGCGCGACCTGGTAAACTGGGAATTTATCGGCACGGCCTTCGACAACGCGACCCGCCCCGACTTCGAACCGCAGGGACATGTCTGGGCCCCCGATATCAACTGCATCGGCGACCGCTACGTGATGTACTACTCCATGTCGCGCTGGGGCGGCGAGTGGACCTGCGGCATCGGCATCGCCGTAGCCGACCGTCCCGAAGGGCCGTTCGACGACCTGGGCATGCTCTTCCGCAGCAACGAGATCGGGGTGCAGAACAGCATCGACCCCTTCTACATCGAGGACGACGGGCACAAATACCTCTTCTGGGGCAGCTTCCGAGGCATCCATGCCATCGAGCTCACCGACGACGGGCTCGCCGTCGCACAGGGGGCCAAACCGCAGCGGATCGCCGGAACCGCCTACGAGGGGACCTACATCCACAAACGCGGCGGCTACTACTACCTTTTCGCCTCGACGGGCAGCTGCTGCGAGGGGCTGAAGAGCAGCTACACGACGGTCGTGGGCCGGTCGAAGCACCTGATGGGTCCCTACACCGACCGGGCAGGGCGGCCGATGGCCGACAACCACCACGAAGTGGTGATCCACGGCAACCACGACTTCGCCGGGACGGGGCACAACGCCGAACTGGTCACCGACGACAAGGGACAGACCTGGATCCTCTACCATGCCGTAAGCCGCGCGAACCCCGACGGACGGGTGCTAATGCTCGACCGCGTGACCTGGCGCAAGGGGTGGCCCGAGGTCCGCGGCGCCGAGCCGTCACGACTGGCCGAACGCCCCGTATGGAAACATCGGACGCGGAAACAGGATTAGGAGATTCGCGGAATTTGTGCTATCTTGCCACAAAACCGGACAACGATGAACGAACGACTGCAATTCATTCCCTTTACCTCGCCTGCCGACCGGGGTTGGGCCAAGGCGATGGAGATCTATCGCCGCTCGTTTCCCTACAAGGAGCAGCGCTCCGAAGAGGACCACATCCGCGCCCTGGCCGACCCCGCATTCCGAGCCGAAGGCATCTGGCGCGGCGACGAGTTTGTCGGGATACTCTACTACTGGCACACCGACGAATGGGACTACGTGGAGCATCTGGCCATCTGCGCCTCGCTGCGCGGGCAGAACCTGGGGTCGGAGGTCTTCGGGACTTTCTGCCGCGACCGGCGCGTCATTCTGGAGATCGACCCGCCCGTCGATGAGATCTCGATCCGAAGGCTGCATTTCTACCGCCGGCTGGGATTCGTCGAGAACCCGCACGAGTACATCCACCCCTCCTACCGCCAACCCTTCGAGCCGCACCGGCTGGTGCTGCTGAGCCGCCCGACGCCGCTTACCGACGACGAAGCGCGCCGTTTCGCCGATTTCATCCGGGAGACCGTGCTCCGCTACACCGAACACGAGGCGCCCGATCACCCCCGCCTTTAGAACGATGCGGGACACAACAAGTTCCCCGGACGGAGATTCCGTCCGGGGAACTTCATTTCAATGCCACACCTCCGAACAGCCCTACAGCACCGAAACGAAGTATTTGGTCACGTAGTAGCCTCCGACGAGCAGCCACACGTAGAGCAGTCCGGCCAGCAGGAAAGGCTTTGCCCCGGCCTGTCGGAACTTGTCGATGCTCGTCTCGGTGCCCAGCGCCGTCATGGCCATTGTCAGCAGGAAGGTATCGATGTACTCGATCGCCCCGTTGAGCGGGATCTCGCGCACGCTCGCCACGCCGCAGAGGTGCTGCAGCAGCGAATTGAGGCAGATCACCCCGATGAATCCGAAGGCGAACCACGGGATCGTGATGCGGCTCTTCTCCTGTCCCGCAGCGGCGGCACCCTCCTTCCGGCGGCGGCCCGCCAGGGCGAAGCTCATGATGACAAGCACCGGAGCAAGCATCATGACGCGGATCATCTTGGTGATGGTGGCCGTCCCGGCGATGCCGAGCGAGTCGGTCGGGTCCATTGCATTGCCCGCACCGGCGACGTGCGCCACCTCGTGGAGCGTGCTGCCCGTGTAGATGGCCACACCCGTGTCGCCCAGCCCGTCGAGCACCCCGGCCCGGTAGAGGATCGGATAGAGGAACATCGAGAGGGTCCCGAAGATGACCACCGTCGATACGGCGATCGCCGTCTTGTACCCCTCGCACTTCACGACCGGTTCGGCACCCAGCACGGCGGCCGCGCCGCAGATGGCCGAGCCGGTCGAGGTCATCAGCGCCGTATCACGGTCGAGTTTCAGCAGCCGGCCCAGCAGCACGCCTCCGAGGATCGTGACCGTCACGATGATGAGATCGACCGCCACGGCCGGACCGCCGACCGCCGCCACCTGGGCCAGCGTCAGACGGAACCCGTAGAGGATGATGCCCCAGCGCAGCACCTGCTTCGTACAGAACCTGATACCCGGCACCCACGTCTCGGGCAGGCGGTTGCGCAGGCTGTTGGCATAGAGCATACCCAGCACGATACCGACGATCAGCGGGCTGAACGAGAGCTTTTTCACCACGGGGATGTCGGCGATGTAGAACGCCGCGAACGAGAACAACGCGATCAGAAGAATTCCATGCAGGGTGTTGGCCCTGTTCCCTTTTTTGAGCATATCCGGCAATTTTTGATTCCGGTTGCAAAGATCGCACCTTTGCGCCGAATGCGGAACAAGAATTGGTTATCCGCGATAACCCGAGGTTATGCCGGGCCGGACAGGAAGGAGACGGAAAACGGAGAGAGGGAAGCGACGCTCCGCCGGGGAGGCGTCAGAAGTCGGAGCGGGCGAAATCGACGAACTGCCGGGCCAGCGAATCGGGCTCTGCGGCGGCATGGACGAACGAGAAGTCGCGTGTGAGGGTCAGGTTGTCGATATCGACGATCCGCAACGCCCCGCTGCGCAGCTCATCGACGACCGAGATGACCGAGACGATCGCCATCGCATCGCTGTGGCGCACATAGGCCTTGATCCCCTCGGTCGTGCCCAGGCGCATCGCCACCTGGAGCTGCGACAGCCGCAGGCCCGCCCCGGCCAATGCCGCGGCGATCACCTCGAGCGTACCCGACCCGTTCTCGCGCAGCACAAGCGGGATGCGGCACAACTCCTCGGGAGTCACCTGCTCCGTGCGGGCATACCGGCCGCCGGGACGCGCCACAAGCACCAGCTCGTCGGGTCTGAAGAGCGTGTAGTGCAGCCCCTGCCGGCGGCTGAGGCTCTCGACCATTCCCAGGTCGATCGCCTGCCCGGCCAGCGCCTCCTCGACCTGGCCGCTGTTGCCCGAGAACACGGAGACCCGCACCCCGGGGTAACGGGCCGTGAAGTGGGCCAGGATCGGCGGCAACAGGTACTGGGCGACGGTCGTGCTGGCCCCCAACCGCAACTCTCCCCCGGCATGGCTCGAGCAGAGGCTCATCTCGTACTCCAGCCGGCGGTAGTCCTCGGCCAGGCGCTCGGCCGCCGCCAGCATCGTGCGCCCGGCATCGGTCAAGGCGAGCCGGCTGCCGCGGCGCACGAACAGCGACGTGCGGTAGCGTGCCTCCAGCTCGCCGATGTGCTTGCTGACGGCCGGCTGCGAAATGTAGAGCTGCTCGGCGGCCCGCGTGAAACTCAGCGTCCGGGCCGCCGCAATGAATACTTTCAGTCGGAAATCGTCCATCGCCTCAACCGAGATGACCCTCCTCGGCGAACTCGCGGACCGAACGGATGTAGTGGTCGATGGTCTCCTCCATCGAGAGGAAGGACTTGCCGCCAGCGGCATTCTTGTGGCCGCCGCCGTTGAAGTACTTGCGGGCGAAGAGGTTCACGTCCACATCCCCGCGCGAACGGAGCGAGATGCGGATGAACTTGCGGTGGGCCAGGAACATGGCCGACATCTTGACCTTCTTGATCGTCAGGGCGTAGTTCACGAAGCCCTCGCTGTCGCCCTGCTGGAACTGGAAGCGGCGCATCTCGCTCTCGAGCAGCGACATGTAGGCCACCGTACCGTCCTCGATGAGTGCCATCTTGCGGTTGATGGCGTAGCCGAACAGCCGCGCGCGCCCCTCGGTATAGGCGTTGTAGACGCTGTTGTGGATCTCGGGGATGCTGATGCCCTTCTCGAGCAGCACGGCCACGGCACGGAAGAGCTCGGGCGTGAGGTGCGAGAAGGCGAAGTTGCCCGTATCGGTCATCATGCCCACGTAGAGCAGCTCGCCCATGCGACGGGTGATGGCCCCGGTGCCGTACATCGCCTCGACGAGGCAGTAGACCAGAAAGCAGGTGCTCGACGATTCGGGGTGCGAGAAGACGATGTCGAAACCCTCGTCGGGCTGCAGGTGGTGGTCGATCAGCACGCGGCGGGCGGTCGTATTGCCCTGGATCGTCTCGCTGAGGATCTCGAGCCGCGAAACGGCGTTGAAATCGAGGCAGAAGAGGACGTCGGCCTCGGCGATGGCCTTCACGGCACGCCCCTCGGTGTCGGTCTTGAAGACCACCACCTCCTCGATGCCGGGCATCCAGTCGAGGAAATAGGGGTATTTGTTCGGGACGACGCACGTCACCTCGTGTCCCCGGGCCCGCAGCACCTCGGCCCATGCCAGCGACGAACCCACGGCGTCGCCGTCGGGGTTGGTGTGTGACAGGATCACGATGCGCAGGCGGGGCTGCGCAAGCATCTCTTTCAGGGACTCGATCTGTTTATGCGATAACTCCATGTAGGCTCTTTTTGAATGATTCGTACAAAGATAGGAAAAAAGAGGCAGATAACCAACCCGCCCCCGGGGATCGCCCTCCGGACCGGGGAAAGCGGCCGCTGCCGGAGGCTATTTCGACCGGTTGTCGGCGGCATGCTTGCGGCACCACGGGGCGATGCCGCAGGAGGCGCACTTCGGGGAGCGCGCCGTACAGACATAACGTCCGTGAAGGATCAGCCAGTGGTGCGCCACGGGCAGCAGATGGCCGGGGATATTGCGTTCGAGCGTCCGCTCGGTCTGCAACGGGTTCTTCGACCCGGTGGTGAGGCCGATGCGCTCCGAGACGCGGAAGACGTGCGTATCGACCGGCATCACCTGCTTCTGCCACAGCACGGCACCCAGCACGTTGGCCGTCTTGCGGCCCACGCCCGGCAGGCGCTGCATGGCCTCCAGGTCGCTCGGCACCTCGCCGCCGAACTCCTCGCAGAGCATCCGGGCCATGGCCGCGAGGTTTTTGGCCTTGTTGTTCGGGTAGGAGATGCTCCGGATGTAGGGATAGATCTCCTCGGCCGAGGCGCGGGCCATGTCGAACGGGGTCGGGAAGGCCTCGAACAGGGCCGGGGTGGTCATGTTCACCCGCTTGTCGGTGCACTGCGCCGAGAGGATCACGGCGACAAGCAGCTGATAGGGATTCTCATAGTGCAGTTCGCTCTCGGCCACGGGCATGTGCTCCGAGAACCAGGCGATGACGCCGTCGTAACGCTGTCGGATGGTCATGGTATCAGGCTTTTTTCGAACGTCGGAACAGAATCTTCTTCACGAGCAGCCCCGCCCCCTCGGGACAGAGCGCCAGACGCGGCGTACGCCGCACGTCGCGCAGCCACCGTGCGAGGTATTCGCCGACCGGACCGTTGTAGGAGAGGACCCAAAGGGCCACCGAGCTGCGCCGCCGGAGGATCCGGAAGCGGTTGCGGCCCGCACCGTAACGGGCATCGAACCAGAGGCTGATGTCCATGAGCGAATCGCAGAATTCGATCCGCCGGCGGTAGGCCGTACTGTGGCTCACGCTGTCGGGCAGGCGCCGGTGCACGGCCGTCACCGCAGGGATGTAGCGCACGCGGCTGCACACCGAGAACCAGAGCCACATCGGCGCATCGTCGGTCTTCCAGTCGGGATGCTCCGCAGGACGCACCTCGGCGTAGTAGCGGGCGATCAGGTCGCGGCGCGCAAGGGTCGCGCAGTTGGCGATTGTCAGGCTCAGCAGCAGGCGGTCGAAGTCGGTGAAGTGGACCTCCTGGTCGGGGGTCGTGCGCCCGTCGGCCTCATAGTAGTTGTCGGCCCGCGTGTAGCACATGCCGCACGAAGGGTCGGACTCCATCAGATCGACCTGCATCTGCAGCTTGTGCGGGTCGCTCCACCAGTCGTCGCCGTCGCAGTAGGCCACATACTTGCCGCGGCAGGCCTCGAATGTGCGGAGATAGTTGGCCCGCCAGCCGATATTCGCAGAGCCGGTGACCAGCCGCACGCGGCCGGGATATTCGGCGGCATAGGCCTCGCAGAGGGCCCGCGTGCCGTCCGTACTGCAATCCTCGCCCAGAACCAGCTCCACGGCGAAGGAGGTCTGCTGCGCCAGCACGCTCTCGACGGCCCGGGCCAGGTAGCGTTCGTGGTTGTAGGTGGTCATCAGCACCGACACCAGCGGCAGGGAGGTCTGTTCCATTGCACGATCAGAGTTTGGTCAGTTTGGCGAATTTCGCGAGCAGGGTCTTCGTCCCGGCGTTGCCGAACTCCACGACCAGCCGCTGATCGCCGTCCTGCGCCAGCTCGATGCTGCGCACGACGCCTGCGCCGAAGATCGCATGTTCGACCCGCTGCCCGACCTCGTAGCCCGCGGACGGGACTCCGGCCGAGGCAGTGCCTGCGCCCGAGGCGGCGGGACGCACGCCCAGCCGGCGCATCCCCTCCGTCGAGGGGCGCGGCGTACGCACGAGCGCCGGGTCGGGCGCTGCGGTGCGCTGCGGCTGCGGGGTCGCCCGCGCAAAACGGCGCGCCACACCCGACTCCCCGTCGGCCGGACGGCCGAAACGGCTGCCCGCACCGTAGGAACCGCCGCCCGGAGCGCCATGTCCGCCGGCCTCGTAACCGCGGCCCGCGGCACCCTCCTGCCGCTTCTGCTGAAAGCGGTAGTCGAAGCGGCGGCGCAGTTCGTCGATGGCCGACGTCCCGTCGCCGCCGGCCGGACGCCGCGACGCCTCGGCCGAGAAATCGACATCGGAGTCGATGTAGCGCGGGTCGATCTCGCGCAGGAACCGGCTCGGGTGCGAGAACTCCATGTTGCCCCAGCGGAAGCGCATCTCGGCGAAGGAGATCGTCGCCGAGACCTTCGCCCGGGTCAGCGCCACATAGAACAGGCGCCGCTCCTCCTCCATGCCGTCGGCCGACTCCGAGGCCCGCTGCGACGGGAAGAGGTTCTCCTCCATGCCCACGATGTAGACGTATTTGTATTCGAGCCCCTTGGCCGAGTGGACAGTCATCAGCGTCACCTTGTTGCTGTCCTCGGGGTCGTCCTTGTCCATGTCGGTCATCAGCATGACGTTCTGCAGCCACTCCTCGACGGTCGCCTCCTCCTCGGCCGTGCGCTCGCCTCCGCGGATCTCGGCGTCGCGCTGCTCCTTGAAGAGCTGCATCGAGTTGAGCAGCTCCTCGATGTTGTCCAGGGCCGACGTCGCCTCGGGGGTGTTCTCCGTGCGGTAGGCGGCGATGATGCCCGAACGCGAGGCGATCTCCATACCGAAATCATAGAGCCCCTTGTCGTTGCGAGCGAGCGACAGCGCGCGGATCATCGCCACGAACTCCGCGACCTTGCGCGCGATGGTCCGCTGCACGGGGTCGGTCACCGGCTCGGCGACCAGCGCATCGACCGCCTCCCACATCGACACGCCCCGTTCGGCGGCCAGCTGCGCGATGCGCTGCACGGTCGTATCGCCGATGCCGCGGGCCGGGTAATTGACGATACGGCGGAAGGCCTCGTCGTCGCGCGGGTTGATCACCAGGCGGATGTAGGCCAGCATGTCCTTGATCTCCTTGTGGTCGTAGAACGACGAGCCCTTGTAGATGCGGTAGGGGATGCCGCGGCGGCGGAGGTTGTCCTCGAGCACGGCCGACTGGTTGTTCGTGCGGTAGAGGATCACCGCCTCGGACCAGGCGTCGCCGGCCGCGCGCACTTTGTCGCGCAGGTCCGAAACCACCATCTCGGCCTCCTCGCGGTCGGTATAGGCCTTCAGGATACGGATCTTCTCACCCACGTCGCCCGCCGAGAAGCAGTGCTTGTCCATGCGCTTCGAGTTGCGCACGATGACCGAATTGGCCGCCTCGACGATCGTCCGCGTCGAGCGGTAGTTCTGCTCGAGCTTGAAGACCTTCGCGTCGGGGAAATCCTTCTGGAACGAGAGGATGTTCTCGATCTTCGCCCCGCGGAACGAGTAGATCGACTGTGCGTCGTCGCCCACGACGCAGACCTTCGAGTGGAGCTGCGAGAGGCGGCGGATGATGACATACTGCGCGTAGTTGGTGTCCTGGTACTCATCGACCAGGATGTATTTGAAGAGCTCCTGGTAGCGCGCCAGCACGTCGGGGCAGTCGCGCAGCAGGATGTTGGTCTGCAGCAGCAGGTCGTCGAAATCCATCGCGCCGTTGCGCTTGCACCGCTGGCAGTAGATGTTGTAGATGTTGCCGAATTCGGGGATCTGCGCCTGCCGGTCCTCGGCGGCGTAGACCGAGTTGGCCAGATAGGCCCCCGGTGTCACGAGGCTGTTCTTGGCATATGAGATGCGCGAGGCGATGGCGTTGGGCTTGTAGCGGTCGTCGGAGAGGTTCAGTTCGCGGAAGATCGTCTTGAGCAGGTTCTTGCAGTCCGACGGTTCGTAGATGGTGAACGACTCGGGGAAACCGATGCGGTCAGCATTCTCGCGCAGGATCCGCGAGAAGACCGAGTGGAAGGTGCCCATGCGGATGTAGCGGCTGCGGCTGTCGGGCAGCATCTGGGCGATGCGCGAGCGCATCTGCTCGGCCGCCTTGTTCGTAAAGGTCAGGGCCAGAATGTTGTACGGCGCAACGCCCTGCTCGATCATGTAGGCGATGCGCGAGGTCAGCACGCGCGTCTTGCCCGACCCGGCTCCGGCGATGATGAGCGACGCGACGTCGTAATTCTCGACGGCGGCCCGCTGGGCGGGGTTCAATCCTTGTAGTATCTGCGATTCCATAAACTGGTGCAAAGATACCGCAAAATCCCGTCACGGCACAGCCCGGGGCAAATATTTTTCGAAGCCCGGGCGATACCCCGCCGGAGGCTTCCCTGCGGGGCTTTCCGCACTGCGGCCTGCTGCCGGCAGCAGGCCGCAGTGCCCGGAGAGAGGACTGCGGGAGCCCCGCCCGCGGACGGAAGCGAGGAAGTTTTCGGAAAAAATTTGTACTTTTGCAATAATATCGGTGAGCGGCCCGTTATGGAAACGCACACGCGAAGCGATTTAGGAATACTATCAAACAGATAAACATGAGCGAAGTCATCAACATCAAGGAACTCAACGAGCGCATCGAACGCGAATCGGTCTTCGTCGATACGCTGCGCACCGAAATGGGCAAGGTAATCGTCGGCCAGGGCCACCTGGTCGATACGCTGCTGATCGGTCTGCTCTCCAACGGGCATATCCTGCTCGAAGGCGTCCCGGGACTGGCCAAGACGCTGGCCATCACGACGCTGGCCAAGGCCGTCGATGCCGGGTTCTCGCGCATCCAGTTCACCCCCGACCTGCTGCCCGCCGACCTGATCGGTACGCTCATCTACTCGCAGAAGAGCGAGGAGTTCATGGTGCGCAAAGGCCCCGTCTTCGCCAACTTCGTGCTGGCCGACGAGATCAACCGCGCCCCCGCCAAAGTGCAGAGCGCGCTGCTCGAAGCCATGCAGGAGCGCCAGGTCACACTCGGCGACGACACCTTCCCGCTGCCCAGGCCATTCCTGGTGATGGCCACCCAGAACCCCCTCGAACAGGAGGGCACCTACCCCCTGCCCGAGGCGCAGACCGACCGTTTCCTGCTCAAAGTCATCATAGGCTACCCGTCCAAGGAAGAGGAGAAGCGCATCATGCGGCAGAACATCGGCGCGGACCTGCCCGAAGTCAAGCCCCTCATCCGGCTCGCCGAGATCGACAGCCTCCAGGCCCTGTGCCGCACCATCTACCTCGACGAGAAGATAGAGAACTACATCGTAGACATCGTATTCGCCACGCGCCAGCCCGCCGAGGCAGGCGAAGCCCTTTCCGCCCCTGAAGCCCAGGAACACGGGGAACATATGCCCCAGCACGCAGGCCGCTCCTGCGATCTGTCCGGCAAATTCAAGCTCCGGAAACAGCGCGGCCGCTATCCACCATGAGGCCGCAGCCTTCAGAATATCCAGCACCGCGACCAGCACTCCGGCAAACTTCCCCGCCATGATTATCGTGTTTGACGCGCCGGCATTCTTCGACCCGGTCTCGCGCACGTCGTATCCGCGCCGCTTCCCGATGAGGAACGACGGGCTTATGCAGCCGAGCAGATATCCTATCAGCGCG
>OLXG01001028.1_pt1 | contig 10763 bp, 9 predicted proteins | sample 1673861 | NCBI WGS metagenome assembly OLXG01 (sample SAMEA103958130, study PRJEB25191) | human gut metagenome | biome: human-associated habitat [ENVO:00009003]; feature: intestine environment [ENVO:2100002]; material: feces | place: Germany | collected 2013/2015
TGTATGCTTATGCTACACGCCGAAGCGGACAAAAAGCATCAGCTCATAACGATTTCAAAGGATATAATCAGTCCGTATATTTTCTTCGATACGGCAAGAGTTACCGAAATAGTGCTGAATCTTGTCAGCAATGCAATAAAATATACTCCCGAGGGCGGAAAGATACACTGCTCGATAAAGCAGTATCTTCACCCCGACGAGGGCTGGGTGTATCAGGAATTCTCGGTCGAGGACAACGGCATAGGAATGTCCGAGGAGTTCCAGAAGCATATATATGAATCGTTCGCAAGGGAGCGCTCGTCAACGCTGAGCGGCATTGAGGGAACGGGTCTTGGAATGGGCATCGTAAAGAACCTTGTTGACCTTATGAACGGAACTATCAGCATAAAGAGCAGGGTCGGCGAGGGTTAGACATTTACGTTCCGTATCCCGTGCCGGGTCGCAAGCTATGAAGATACCCAGCCGAAGCGCGCAGCCGCAAGCTTTGACGAAAATAAGATAAAGGGCAAGAGGATACTTCTTGCCGAGGATAACGACCTCAACGCAGAAATAGCAACAGAGCTTCTCACGCAGGAGGGATTTGAGGTTGACCGCGCAGAGGACGGCGTAAAATGCTTTGAACTGCTCGAAAAAGCTTCGGATATATATTTCTCGCCTGTCACGGCGACAAGCGAGAGAGAGTTTTTCATCTGCAAAAAGAAGGTGTAATCTATGGAAAAATACAATGTTACCCGCGCAATGACGCGTGACGGCTCGGCGAGGATTCTCGTGATAAACTCACGGGATATCGTAAACCGTGCCATCGAATATCACCATACCGAGCCGACAGCGACGGCGGCTCTCGGCAGAATACTCACGGCAGCTTCGCTGATGGGAACGATGCTGAAGGAAAAGGAGGACAGCCTCACTCTTCGCTTCAAGGGTGACGGACCGCTCGGCAGTGCCGTTGCGGTATCGGATTACAAAGGCAATGTCCGCGGCTATATCATGCATCCCGAGGTCGATCTGCCGCTCAAGCCGAACGGCAAGCTCGATGTCGGCGGCGGCATAGGTCACGGAACGCTCTCTGTCGTGCGCGACGACGGCACGGGAGAGGCTCATGTAGGCTCCACGGCTATTGTCAGCGGCGAGATAGCGGAGGATATCTGCGCATATTTTGCAAAGAGCGAACAGATACCGACGGTATGCTCTCTCGGCGTGCTCGTAGATAAGAACAAAACCTGCAAGGCGGCAGGCGGAATACTGATACAGCTTCTTCCCTTTGCCGATGAGGAGACTGTCGATAAAATAGAAAAGAACGTGCCGCTGCTCTCCAATATTTCCCTGCTCTTTGACGCGGGTATGACAAACGAAGCAATAATCGACCGCGCCATGGCAGGCATAGAATACGATATTTTCGATGATTTCACGGCGGAATACCGTTGCTCCTGCTCGCGCGAGCGCATACTCGGCGCGATATCCAGCTTCTCGGAAAAGGAGCTGGACGAAACCTTCGGCGACCTGCCCGAAATAGAAGTCTGCTGTCACTTCTGCGATAAGAAATATTACTTTTCGCGAAAAGAAGTCGAAGAACACAAAAAAGCAAGAGAGGAAAAGAAAAATGGATGACCACGACGACAGAGCGGAGCGGGAGCTTTTTAAAAAAGTTTCCGCAAAGGAAATCCGCGCCGTGACTATAGCCTTCACCGCGATAGGCGCGGTATCTCTCGCGGCGGGGCTTATTCTGATGGCGTTCAACGTGCGCTCCGAGGAAAGCAATGTTCTCATCGGCATATTTTTTGCTTTGTTCGGCGTTTTCGTCCTGCTCTGCGCGGCGATATTCCACCTTATCATGTCGAAAAAATACACGTACGAGGTCTACAAAAAGCGCACGAAAAAAGGATATTACAGCACATTCGATATGGAGGTGGCATTTATTATGCAAAAGGAACGCAAAGCCATGTCCGAAAATATAAAAAAGAAGCTTGAAAAAGCCGATATCACGGAGGAAAAGAAATGAAAAGCAAAGCCTGCATCATGACATTCCGCCCATTCAATATTCCCGCGGTATACAGCGATGATATGCTCGCACGTCTCGCAGAAGAATTTGATATGCTGCCGTTTATCTGCTCAAAGGATGACTTTCCCGCGCTCGAGGGCGAGTTGCAAAAGGTAGAGTATATCTTCTCCACATGGGGAATGCCCGCGCTTTCCGAGGAGGAGATACGGCGATATCTGCCGAGGCTGAAGGCTGTTTTCTATGCTGCGGGTACTGTTCAGCAGTTTGCGCGTCCGTTTATCTCGTGCGGAGTTGATATATTTTCCGCATGGGCGGCAAATGCCGTGCCTGTAGCAGAGGTTGCCGCCTCGGAAATTCTGCTTGCCAATAAGGGCTTCTTCCGCCGCGAGGTAAAATGCCGCACGGACTGGCAAAATGACGACCGCGAGCGGCTCTATCCCGGCAATTTCCGCACGCGCGCAGGCATACTGGGCGCCGGCATGATAGGCACGATGGTGATAAACCACCTGCGCCGCCATGAACTTGAAATATATGTTTTTGACCCGTTTCTCCCCGATGAAAAAGCGGCGGAGCTGGGCGTCACAAAGACGGGACTGCATGAGGTTTTCGCCTCCTGCAATGTCATCTCGAATCACCTTGCAAACAATGAGCAGACAAAGGGCATGATAGACCGCTCCTGCTTTGACCTGATGGGAAAAGCCGCTGTTTTCATAAATACAGGCAGGGGCGCGCAGGTGAATACCGCCGACCTTATAGCGGCAATGAAAGCCTGCCCCGAGCGGCTTGCCCTGCTCGATGTCACCGATCCCGATGAGCCGCCCGCAGAAGAAAGCGAGCTTTATCGCCTTCCGAATGTGCGTCTCACACCGCATATAGCGGGCAGTATCGGAAACGAGCCGCGCCGCATGGCGGAATATATGTTTGCGGAATACAAAGCTTATTCCGAAGGCAAACCCACAAAATACAAAGTAACGGCAAAAATGCTTGAAACCATGGCATGAGGAGGTTATAATCATGCATCCTTTCGAACTGAAAATACCGAATACATTCCATTATCAGACACTTGATGAGATAGACTACGACGCGAGAAAGCGCGGGCTTCACATCCCGTTTTCGCGCGACCTTTCGCCGCTTGCCGTAAAGCCGGCGGTGCACACGCGTGCGGGCGATATCGTGCTTTCAAATTCGCTCTCCGTCCATCCGATGGAGGGCTTTGACGCGGACGAAACAGGTGCGCCCTCTGCTCTCACCGAGCGCAGATATCTGCGCTTTGCGCACTCAGGTGCGGCACTTATCTGGTCGGAAGCGATAGCCGTCTGTCCCGAGGGACGCACCTCGGACAGGCAGCTCATGATTACCGAGGAAAATAAAGAGAAATTCCGCGCCATGATAGCCGAGGTAAAAAAGGTGACAGGCGCTCCGCTCATCGCCCAGCTCACCCATTCGGGCAGATTTTCGCATAACAGTGCCACTCCCTATCCGCTCATCGCCACGCACAGCAAACCCATAGAGGAATACCGTCCTCTCCCCGATGGGACACCGCTCCTGACCGACGAATATCTCGACAGCCTTCCGGAAAAATATCTTGCCGCGGCAAAACTGCTGATATGGGCAGGCTTTGACGGAGTAGACATCAAGGCATGCCACCAGTATTTGCTCGGCGAGCTTCTTTCGGCATATACGAGAGAGGGCAAATACGGCGGAAGCTTTGAAAACAGAAGCCGTCTCATGCTCGATATAACAAAGCTGATAGCCGAAAACACCGACAAAAGCGTTATCCTCGCTTCCCGCCTCGGCATATGCGATATGATAGCGAAGCCCTATGGCTTCGGAATGGCGGACGATGGGCAAACACCCGATTTCACCGAGGCAAACGAGCTTATCGGAAAGCTCTCGGCGCTCGGCGTTTCGCTTATCGATATGACTATGGGAAGCCCGTACTTCAATCCGTATATCAACCGCCCGCAGAATAAGGGCGAGAGAATACCGCCGGAGCATCCGCTCGTCGGCGTAGACCGACTCATCCACGGAGCGGAGGCAATTCAGAAGGCAAATCCCTCCGTCGCCGTCGTCGGCACAGGCTACAGCTACCTGCGCGAATTTGCGCCGTATGCCGCGGCAGGTGCGCTTGAGAGAGGATATTCCACTCTCGTCGGCTTCGGCAGAATGGCTTTTGCCTACGACCGCTTTGCAGACGATTTCATCTCTGGAAATACAGACAAAAGCAAGGTCTGCCTTGCCTGCAGTAAATGCACGGAGATTATGCGTGCGGGCGGCACTACGGGTTGTCCCCTGCGCGATCAGGAAATCTATCTGCCGATATATCGCAGGCTCTGCATGAAAAAATAAGAAAGAGGGTGCTTTTATGGAAAGAAAAATCGTCATAGTAACGGGAGCATCGCGCGGCATCGGAAACGGTATTGCCACAGCACTTGCCGCCGAGGGCTTTACGCTCGTCTGCGTTCAGCAGAGCGAAAACGAGGAATATATGAAAGCTATCCGCGCACTCTCGCCCGAGTCTGTCTGCATACGCGCCGATATATCAAAGGCAGATGACGAAGCACGCATCATAGATACGGCAATCGAACACTTCGGCAAGATAGATATTCTCGTAAACAATGCGGGCGTAGCACCGAAGGAGCGCGAGGACATCCTCAATATGAGCCGCGAGAGCATGGACAGGCTTCTCGATATCAATCTGAAAGGCACATTTTTCTTAACTCAATACTGCGCAAACAAAATGACAGAGCTCGGCTTTGGAGAGGCTATCATCAATATCACCTCCATGTCGGCATATACCTCGAGCACGAGCCGCGGTGAATACTGCATCTCAAAGGCGGGACTCTCGATGGTGACAACGCTCTTTGCAGACCGCCTTGCCGAATACGGTATAAATGTCTATGAGGTGCGCCCAGGCATAATCAAAACGGATATGACGGCGACGGTGAACGAAAAATACGACAGACTCATCGGCGAGGGGCTGCTCCCGATAAAGCGCTGGGGTTATCCCGAGGATATCGGGCGTGCCGTCGTCGCGCTGGCAAAGGGCTATCTTCCTTATTCCACGGGCGAAGTTATAAATATAGACGGCGGCTTCCATATCCGCCGCCTGTAATCGGAGGGTAAAATGAACTTTTCTCTTGTCGATTCGGGAATTCCCTGCCGCTCTTTTCGCGCCGTTATAGTCGGGAGCGGAACGGCGGGCTACAATGCCGCAAGAAAGCTTTATGACCTTGGCGTGCATGACATAGCCATAATCACCGAGGGCGAGAAAATGGGCACCTCGCGGAATACGGGCTCCGATAAGCAGACATATTACAAGCTGACGCTTGCCGGCGGAGATGGCGATTCCGTTTCCGATATGGCGGAAACGCTCTTTTCGGGCGGTGCCATGCACGGAGATATCGCCCTCGCACAGGCGGCGGGCTCGGCGCGGTGTTTTTTTGAGCTTGTCTCTCTCGGCGTGCCTTTTCCCCATAATGAATACGGCGAATATGCCGGCTACAAGACCGACCACGATCCCCGCATGCGCGCGACCTCCTGCGGTCCTTACACCTCAAAATATATGACCGAGGCGCTTGAGTGCGCCGTGAAAAGCAAAAACATCCCGATTTTCGACGGCTACCGCGCCGTGAAAATACTTCGCGGCGGCGGCAGAGCCTGCGGCATCGTCGCGCTTTGCCCTGCGCTGATAAATGAGAAAAACCGCTACGGCATGGCAGTTTTCCTTGCGGATAATCTCATATGGGCGACAGGCGGACCCTCTGCCATATATTCCGAGAGCGTCTATCCCGAGAGCCAGACCTGTGCGCACGGCATGGCTTTTGAAGCGGGCGCCGCGGGCATCAACCTGACGGAATCGCAATACGGCATAGCTTCTCTCGGCTTCCGCTGGAACCTCTCGGGGACATATCAGCAGGTTATCCCGCGGTATTTCTCCATTGATGAAAGCGGAAACGAGCATGAATTTCTCACGGATTATTTCCCCGACACGGGTGAAATGCTCGGCGCGATATTTTCAAAGGGCTATGAGTGGCCCTTTGACCCGCGCAAAATATTTCGCGGCGGCAGGCGACTCTCTTCGCTCATAGATCTCGCCGTTTTCTCGGAAAAGCGCCGCGGCAGACGCGTATTCATGGACTTCCGCCGCAATCCCGCCGCTTCCGAGCATGGCGGCTCGCTTGATTTTTCCCTGCTACCGGACTATGCACGCAAATATCTCGAAAAATCGGGGGCGCTTCTGCCGCTTCCCATCGACCGTCTGCGTAAAATGAACGAACCCGCTGTCTCACTCTATCGCGAGCATGGCATAGACATCACGCTTGAGCCGCTCGAGATAGCCGTCTGCGCTCAGCATAACAACGGCGGGCTTGACGCGGACATATGGAGTGAAAGCACTGCGCTTGCCGGATTTTTCCCGATAGGCGAATGTGCGGGAACATTCGGAGTATATCGCCCGGGCGGCACGGCACTCAACGCAACGCAGGTCAGCTCCATGCGTGCCGCGGAAAAGATTGCAGGGAGTGCGCCCGTGACAAAGCCCGATGAAAGCGAAATCTCACGCGATATCGCCGATATGATATCGTTTTTCGATATACTTTCCCGCCCGAGAATAAGACTGCCGCAGGAGGAAATTTTCGCCCGCAGGAAGGAATACGGCAGGATAATGAGCGAATGCGGCGCCTTTGTGCGCTCACCTGCCGCCGTTTCATCGGCAATATCGTCTGTGCGCTCGTGCATAAGATCCTTTGAAGCCGACTATGCGGGAGCGGCACCCGCGCTCATGCCCGAGGTCATGATAAACCGCGACATTCTGATAACGGCGCTCGTCTATCTCGGCGCAATCGAAGATTACATCGCGCACGGCGGCAAAAGCCGCGGTTCGTATCTTGTCACAGAGAGGAGCATCGATGAACTTATCGCCGAGGGGCGCGATATCGAAACGGACGAGGAGCATTTTTCGCAGGTGCAGACAGCGCTTTACTCAGGCGGCGAAATGAAATATGCCTTTTCGCCCGTGCGCCCAATCCCCGAGCGCGAGCTTTGGTTTGAGAATGTATATAATGAATATAGAAAAAGCTCGGTAAAAACTCCCCTTTCACATAAATAAAAAGAACCCGTGCGCGGGGCAGCATTCCGCGCACGGGTTCTTTTTTCGTCTCTCGGTTTATTTATCTTTGCTTTTCATCACAAGACTGATTATGCCGGTTACCGCGCCGTAGAGAACGCCCGCGACAGCCCAGATTATCCAGCTCATCTGCTTCTCCGCGCCGCTGTACAGGAATATGAGAAACACCGCCGTCGTCACAAGCCAGTAGACAAGACTCACCGTGCCGATAATGCCGCCTGACGCCTTGCGCTTTCTCGTGTAGTCGCCCTCCTCAAGGAGCTTTTCCATAGCGGCATTGTATACTCCGCCGTAAACAAAGAGAAAAACGCCTATGCCGGCTATAAAAAACAGTGCGCATACAGCCAGAATATATATCATATCGGAAACGGTATTTTCCGCGCCGTCAAAGCAAAGCGCTATGAAAATAGGAACCGCAGAAAGAATGCAGAGAACTGCTCCGAGTATATTCATGCGGGAAAATTTAGTCTCAAAATTTTTCTTTTTCTCTCTTACCATGCCGGAAACGCCGTATTCCGTTTCAAAAGGCTCATTTCCGAGGAAGTCGTATGCTTTTACTCTCGCACCGCAGGAAAGAAAAATCGCCGCGCCGACGGCCACGAGCAAAAGAAGCACCGAAAGCCCGATGCCCGCGGCAGCTCCCTCTGAAATATTTTTTCCCGAGTCGGCAAGCCCCGCCATGATGAGAAGGACTATCGGCGATATTATACAAAGAAAAGTGGCAAACGCTATTTTCGGTGCGGCTGCTCTTCTCTTTCCGAGATAATCCGAAGCCTCCTCCATAGTCACCCGACGAAGCCCCGTATCGGATTCATCCGCCGTTAGCGCCGCAGGCGCATCGTCTATCTCATCCTTGAGCAGGTAGTCGGTCGATACGCCGAAAAGCCTGCTCATTTTCAGAAGCTTATCCATATCGGGTATGGACTGCGCACCCTCCCATTTCGATACGGACTGACGCGATACCCCGAGCTGCTCCGCAAGCTCCTCCTGCGACCAGCCCGCCTTTTTTCTCTGCAATATAATTTTGTCTGCCAGAATCATTTCATTTCTCCTTAATGCTGAAATTTTTGTCGGCGTCATGCGCCTTTCATGCTTGAATTATAGCACTTTTTGAGGTTGCATGCCATAAAGCGCGCATGACAATTTGTCAAAAGACGGTTGCATTTTGGTTTTTTCTTCCTTGTTGCGATTATATCAGCAAAAATACGGCTTGTCAAGCCTTCTTCTTTGCCATGCGCTTTTCTTCTGCTCCCGCCGCCGAAAAACGCTTCGCGGCAAGCCTCGGCAAAATGAAAGCAGCCGTTTCGAGAGCCACTTCATCCGTCAGCATCAGTACGCTCGCGAGATTTATCGAGGTCATGACGGCGACAGCAAGGTCGGCAAGCTCCCATATCAGCCCCTGCCGCATGACAGCACCCGCAACCGCGCAAAGGCAATACAGCGCGAGATAAACAGTGACAGGCGCTTTTTTCTCCGTGAAATAACCGAGCATACACTGCCCGTAATACGACCAGCATATCACTGTAGAAAAGGCAAATATCGCCATTGAAAAAGTAAAAATATATCCGCTGAAAGCACCGTAATATTTTTCAAAGGCGGATATCACTATATCCATGCTCCCGAGACTGCTGTCCGCAAATCCAGAAATTATTATCACGAGAGCCGTCATCGTGCATATAACTATCGTATCGAAGAAAACCTCAAATATTCCGTAGAGCCCCTGCTTTGCGGCGCTCTGCTCCGCGCTCTGCGCATGGGACATCGGAGCCGTGCCCGAGCCTGCCTCATGCGAAAAGGTTCCCTTCGCCGTGCCGTGACGCACCGCACCGGAAATAAGATAGCCGAATATGCCCGAGGCACCGCTTGCCGGCGTGAAAGCTGCCTGCATTATATCGGAAAAAATGCGCGGCAAACTGCCGAGATTTAGTAAGATTATCCGCATGGCAAGCACGATATATATAAGACAAACGAGCGGCATTACCACAACTGTGAAGGATGATATCTTTTTAAATCCGCCGAATATGACGAGCGCACAGAGCACGGCAAATATGATGCCGTATATTATCTTCGGCAAGCCGAAGGTTCGCTTCGCGGAATCGGCGGCGGCGCTCACCTGAACGATATTCCCGAGGCAAAAGGAAGCAAGCACTCCCACACCGCAGAAAACCGTCGCAAGCACTCTGCCGGGCTTACCGCCGATTCCGCGCGCCATATAGTACATGGGACCGCCCTTGCAGCCACCGTCCGAGTATGAGCGGTATCGCATGGCAAGCACTATTTCGGCATACTTCAGCACCATGGAGACGAGTGCGCTTATCCACATCCAGAAAACGGAACCGATACCTCCCAGCGATATGGCGACAGCCACCCCGACTATATTTCCGACTCCGAGCGTTCCGGCAAGCGAAACGCTCAGCACACGCAGGGGCGAATTTTCACCCGCACCGCCCGCGAGCATCCCTCGGAAGGTGGCAAAAGGATGCACCGCAAAGAAAAACCGAAGCTTTATAAGTACAAAAATTCCCGCCGCAAATATGATTATCGGCAGTACAGCCAGCAGGCACGCATTTATTTTGGAAAGAAAGTCCATATTTTTCTCCTTTTTTACATGTACTCGGAATATATATATGAATAAGAGAGCTCATACTTGCCGAGTTTTCGCTTTTCCGCCTTCTAATATGAATAATTTGTTAATAATCGAAAAAAGACTTGATTTTTTGCCGATAATATGTAAAATATACTATGTTGGCACTCTGATGTTTTGAGTGCTAAATACGTTTGAAAATTATTTTTAAATACACGGAGGTTTTAATCATGAAGCTTAAACCACTTTACGACAGAGTCATAGTCAAGATGACAGAAGTTGAAGAAACCACAAAGAGCGGCATCATTCTCACAGCCGCATCAAAAGAAAAGCCGCAGGTTGCAGAGGTTATTGCAGTCGGCGACGGTAATTCCCGCGACGGAAAAGAGCCTGTTGCCATGAAGGTCAAGGTCGGCGACAAGGTAATCGTTTCCAAGTACGCAGGCACGGAAGTCAAAATAGACGGCGAAGATGTCATTATCGTCAATATGGGCGATATACTCGCTGTGGTTGAATAATTTGCAAGAATAAAAGGAGTTGATACATTATGGCAAAAGAAATAGCATACGGCACAGAAGCGAGAAACGCTCTCCAGAGAGGCGTTGACAAGCTTGCCGATACAGTAAAGATTACACTCGGACCCAAGGGCAGAAACGTTGTTCTCGATAAGAAGTACGGCGCTCCCCTCATCACAAACGACGGTGTTACGATAGCAAAGGAAATCGAGCTTGAGGACGCTATGGAAAATATGGGCGCACAGCTCGTAAAGGAAGTCGCTACAAAGACAAATGATGCCGCAGGCGACGGTACCACAACAGCTACCCTGCTCGCGCAGGCATTCATCCGCGAGGGCATGAAGAATGTCGCCGCCGGCGCTAACCCCATGGTTATCCGCAAGGGTATCCAGAAGGCTACAGACAAGGCTGTAGAGAGCCTCGTCGCTCATTCCAAGAAAGTAAACGGCACAGATGATATCGCCCGCGTCGGCACCATCTCCGCAGGAGATGAGGTTATCGGTACACTTATCGCCGATGCCATGAAGAAAGTTACAA
>OLXG01001029.1_pt1 | contig 10762 bp, 10 predicted proteins | sample 1673861 | NCBI WGS metagenome assembly OLXG01 (sample SAMEA103958130, study PRJEB25191) | human gut metagenome | biome: human-associated habitat [ENVO:00009003]; feature: intestine environment [ENVO:2100002]; material: feces | place: Germany | collected 2013/2015
CTTTATTCCAATGCGCTATCCTGATCAACCTTCCTTTCTCGGTTGCCCTGCTCTCTGTATGCACTGACTTCTTTCTGCGCCTTGCGCTGCTGCTGGGAATACCTTGCCACAACTCCCGCCGGAATAGCAGACAGCTGCTGTTCATACCGCAGACAGCGCTGTTCCAGCTGCTGAATTGCTGACATATTGCTGAAATCGCGGCTGTGATACGCTCTACACGTCGAATCCAGTTTTTCGTTTTCCTTTTTCAGCCGTTCGTTTTCAACCATAACGGACGTAAATGCTTCCTGATACTGTCCAAGCTGGGCTTTCATTTTGCCGAACCGCAGCAGCAAGTCCTTTACCATCGGCACGAGCTGTTCTAACCGGCTTTTGCTGTTCAGAAGGTTTGCACCACTCAGCAGCACCTCCACCTTGTCAGCCAGTTTCGTCATTTTGCGAATATCTTTGGTAAATTTCTTAAACTCCTGCACAGTCATGTGTGTACGCCCTGTCTGCGCAGCGGATTCGCCGCGGCAAAGCTCCGGATACCGCACTGACATGTACTCGTAATATTCATCCTGCCACTGAATCAGCTTCTTGCGGTTGCCGATAATGTCTTTCGCACTGAGACGCTTGTCCGCCGTCAGCGGTACAAAGACCACATGCATATGCGGCGTCCCCTCGTCCATATGAATCACAGCAGATACAATTGTTTCCGAACGTTGATGTTCCTGCAAGAACGCAAGCGAACGTTCATAATATGTACGGATTTCATCAGGCGATTTATCATCGAAGTACCCGGTGCTGACCGTGAAAAGCACTTCCACCAGCCGGATGCTGTCTGACCTCACGCGGCATCCGGCATCTGCAATTTGCCTCTCAGCCTCAGCGCGGTAATGCTGCGGCGGATGAATAAGGTGGCAGTTCAAGTCGCTGCGGCTGCGGTCAATATCCGGGTTGCTGGCGTATTTTTCTTTTGCGCGCTCATTATGCGCTTCAATTCGACCGATTTCCGGGCCTTTGTATTTGGCGAAGCGCATAATGGCATAGCTGGGTGAACTCATAGTTTTTCTCCTTTGCAGTTTCCGTTCTGAAAACACTATTTACGCTGAAAAGTCATCTTTCAAAGCTGCTGGATTGATATAAATTGTCCCGGCTGACGGCCGTCCTACGCCGGAATAGGTCGGAATATCCATCCAAATATACCCGTGCTGTTCCAAAAGAGTCAGTACAGGCTCCATTTCCTTGGCATCCCGAAAAAATCTTCCGCGGCATTTCTGATACAGGTCTGAACGGCTGATGCGCGTCACGCTGAGTTTTCGCAGTTTCGTAACGACATGCAGGGCTTTTTCAACAGTTTCATCTGCTCCCAATATGGAATAAGCATACAGCGCATGGTAAAAGGCATAGCTGCCAATCTGGATGGCATTTTCAACCGTTTCCATTTGGATGTCTTCATCCCCGTCCGCAGCAATATGCAGCAGTCCGGCAATCCGAAGCACCAGCCCGATATACTTGCTTCCCCATTCCCGCATGTCGCGGTGTTCATTGCGGAGATAGGCTTCGATACTGCGGCAAAGTTTGTCCATTCGATTTATAGCTTCTGGGGCAAGGTGCAATGTAATCGCATTCCTTTCAAGCAGATGAAAAATCAAATTGTGATAATCCTCCTGCACAGTTGCTGGAATCGGTGCGGATTGGAAGGACTTTGGCATGGCAGCACTGGGAATATTGATGTAGAGCAGCCGTGCCAGAAAGCCTCGTCCATCCAGCAAGCTATTCTGCATAATTTCGCTCAAGACGCTTGGCTGGGCGCTGATAATCATGGACAATGTCGGATTTCGGATGTAGTCAGGCTCACGGTTGATGCGGTCTACACGGATGGTATCACCGCAGATACCTTTCAGCCACACATCGAGGTTCGGCTTCTTGGTATATCGCCCGATGATGTTGTCAAACGCTCCACCCTCTGCGGAGATGAGTGCCATGCGCCCTTGGTTATCCCGAAGCAGCCTGACCATAGATTCGCTGGTGCAGTCATCAGTGAAAATTTGCAGCGGCTTGATTGCCGGAAGTTCTGCCAGTTTGTCCTGCGTATGCTGCAATTCCAATTCTGTCAGTTTGTCATATTTCGCTTCCAGCTGCCGGGTCAAACGGTTAATGTCCCGCTGCAAGGATTCGCGCTCCTGCCTGTTCCGGCGCATAGCCGCCTTGTTTTCTTCATTATATTTCTGCTCGTAATCCTCAATCGCGGCGGTCATAGCATGAATGACTGCAGATTTTCGCGACCCCGGCGGTGTGCGTACACCGCTGAGCAAAATCACCTCGACCGGCGAAATTGAGCAGCGGTTCCGCTTGAATTGAGCAATGGGACCGCCCGGATTGAGCAGTCCCGCCGCTCAGGTTGAATATGGACAGCACAAAGCTGTCAAGGTATCATAAATATGGTCGGAGTCAGATGTCTTGCAGCCCCTTCCGCTTGCGCATGGATTCCTTGCCGCCAATGACTATGGTGTAGGCGTCGTGAACAATTCGGTCGCAGATGGCATCAGCCAGCAGTGGGTCAGACAACTTTTCCGGCCAGCCCGGAATGTCAAACTGGGAACAGAAGATCGTGGAGTTTCGCTTGTACCGGGACTCCACGATTTCCAATAAGTCCCTGGCTTCCGTTTCTTTCAAAGGGTACAGAAGCCATTCGTCAATAATGAGCAATGCATACTTCCTGTACTGGGCCATGAGCTTGCGGATGGTGCCGTTACCCCTGGCAATTTGGAACTCTACCAGCAGATCCGGGAGCCGGATGTACTTCACCGCATAAAACCGTCTTGCGGCAGCCATGCCCAGAGCGCAGGCGAGATAGGTTTTGCCGCTGCCGGTAGCTCCCAGCAGGATGATGTTGTGGTGCTCCTGGATGTAGTTGCAGGTGCCGTACCGCAGCAGTTCCTCCTGCTTCAGGCCTCTGTCGGGCAGATACTCCACATTCTCCAGACAAGCTCCTGGATTTGAGAAGGTTGCCTGCCGGATCAGCTTGTTCAGATGGTTATTCTTTCGGGCATTCCATTCCGCATCCACCAAAAGACCGAGCCGGTCCTCAAAGGCCATGCTTTGGAACTGCGGATCGGCAAGTTGGTCCTTCAGCGCGTTGGCCATAACGCTCAGCCGCATTTCACGCAGCTTGGATACCGTTGTTTCAGTCAGCATCACTTGTTCCCCCTTCCGTAATACGCAGCTCCACGGGTGAATCCGTACCGGGAGGAGGACACAGTAGCCGTACTCTGCTTGGGGGTGGCTTTATCCTGCCCGGATGCCAGAATAGCCTGAATATTCTTGAGAGAAGGGCGGGGTGTGTATTCCAATGCCCGTTTGCAAGCATTCTCCAGCCGTTCCGGAGTGTACTTGTCTGCCAGCTTCAGCAGACCCATGCAGGACTTGTAGCCCTGCTGTTCTACTTTGTAGCTGCCGAGAATAGCCCGGACAACGACCTGCGTGTTGCTGCCGACCTTACCGGCCCAGTGAATGAACCGTTCACCGTTCCACTGGACATACTTCTGGTGCTCTGGCGGCATATGCGCCTGGATCGTGCTGTATTGGTTAAACCGTCCGTACAGCCTGGGATGGGAACAGATTCGGTTTCCACCGTAGAAAACCTCTACCGTGGATCTGGTGAGCCGGACATCTACTTTCTGCTTGATGTACTCAAAGGGAACAGAATAGTTCATGCGCTCCACGGAAATGTGGTAATTTGGTCCCACCGTTGCCACTTTCCAGATGGCCAATTCAGCCAGTATGAAGGTAGAGATGATACCGACAGTACCCTCAACAGCAGCTTTATCCTTGGGAGCGCGGACTCTGGCAGGCAGAATTGCCGTGCCATAATGCTCTGCCAGCTCCTGGTACGATTTATTGAGAACAACCTCATCCTTCCCATGCTTTTGCACGCCGGTTTTCAGATTGTCGCACTGAATGATCCGTGTAACGCCGCCAAAGTATTTGTAGGCATTCACATGGGCAGTGGTCCATGAGTCCTGGTTCATGGAGAAAAAGGCTTCTACGTAGCTGTAGCCACTGTAGGGCAGGGTTGCCACGAACACATAGGCCGGGATAATTTCACCGGTGTCTGTGTCAATAACAGCGGCAGTATCGCCGGCCCAGTCCACCTGCATAACCTCGCCGGGCTTGTGGTTCAGGTGCATGGTGGCGTTGACCTTTGCCAGATAGTCGGCATAGTACTTGTTGAACTGGGTTGATTGGTATGGAATCTCGCCCGCCGCCCGGCACTGGTCGCAGTATTCCAGCCACAGCAGGTTCAGAGTAACACCGCTGCGCTGGAGTTCCTTGTGGACATAGGCGTAGTCCGGCATCTTGTAGACAGGCTTCGAGGGGCTGGTCGGAAACAGACGCTCTGAGAGCTGCTTATCCGACATTTCCTCCGGCAGCGGCCATTGCAGGCCGCAGTTCGCTGCCCGTTGCAGGGTTGCTGCCACAGTGTTCCGAGCGCACTGGCAGCTTGACGCGATCTCGGTCTTGTTGAGTCCCAGACTATGGAGTCTGAGAATCTCACGGTAATTGGTCATACATACACCGCAAAATACGGTGCATATCTACATTTTACCGCAGTGCTCAACAACGGCGGCAAGGGTGCTCAATTCCGCCGGAATGGATGCTCAATTTGTGCGGTTGAGGTGCGCAATCTCACGCGGAATACTCATAGTAAATAAGAGATGCCGAAAATTCCCGGAATTTTTACCGGAGGGATTTTATTTCCCAGTGCTGCCGAAGCCGCCCGCGCCCCGCGCCGTCACGTCAAGCTCCTGCGCCTCCTGAAAGTCAAGCTCAAGATACGGTATCACGACAAGCTGCGCTATCCTGTCGCCGGGGCATATCTCGCACGGCACGGCGCTGTCGTTGTGCAGCGCCACGGTGTATTCGCCCCTGTAATCGCTGTCGCACACGCCCACGCAGTTCGCCGGGCGCACGCCCTGCTTCGCCGCAAGGCCGCTGCGGGCGAACACCGCGCCAAAATACCCCTCCGGCACGGCGATGGACAGCCCCGTGCCGACCATTTTCGTTTCCCCCGGCGCGATGGTGACGGGCGCGTCAAGACAGGCGCGCAGGTCGTAGCCCGCAGCGGCGGCGGAGCCGCGCGACGGCAGTGCGGCGTTATCGCGGAGTTTTTTTACCTTTATCAGCATGTGAGTGCTCCTTTTATCTTTGTTATTTTAAACTGCGAAAACCGGTTTTTCGCTACTATACACCGCGCCGCGGCGTTTTTCAAGCCCGCGCCGGTATGCAAAGCGCGTATGCCGGCGTATGAATCAAATTCGTTGACACTCATAGGACACAATGATATAATGACTTGATTTACAGCTTATAATTAATATAGGTGGTACTTGAGAGTACTTTTCCCGAAAAACAGTCAGAGTGGGGAGAATTATGTACGAGCGTGTGATAAAAAGAGCGTTGGATGTGCTGCTTTCGCTGGCGGGCATCACCGTGCTGGGAATACCGATGCTGCTGATATCGGCGGCCATAAAGCTTGGCTCTCCGGGGCCGGTGTTCTTCCGGCAGAAGCGCTTCGGCATCCATAAAAGCTTTTTCAATATCCTGAAATTCCGCACTATGCGCACGGACACGCCCAAGGACGTGCCCACGCACCTGCTGTCCGACCCGACGAAGTGGATCACAAAAACTGGCGCGTTCCTGCGCCGCACGAGTCTTGACGAGCTTCCCCAGCTTTTCAACATCCTCGCCGGGCAGATGTCTGTGATCGGCCCGCGCCCCGCGCTGTGGAATCAGGCAGATCTGATCGCCGAGCGGGATAAATACGGCGCAAATGACGTCAAGCCAGGTCTCACCGGCTGGGCGCAGATAAACGGGCGGGACAAGCTGCCCATCCCCGTCAAGGCGAAGCTGGACGGGGAGTATGTGCGGCGGCTCAGCTTCGGCTTTGACTGCAAGTGCTTTTTCGGCACGGTGAAAAGCGTGCTCCGGCATGACGGCGTCATCGAGGGGGGCACGGGAACTCTCGGACGGGGGGACTGAGAATGAAGCGCATTCTTATAACCGGCATAAACAGCTACCTCGGCAAAAGCTTCAAAAGCTATATGGAGGGCTTCCCCGGCTACAGCACCGTGTCGATCAGTATGCGCGACGGCTCTTGGCGGGAGGAGGACTTCACCGGGATAGACGCCGTCTACCACGTCGCCGGGCTTGCGCATTCCGATAACGGGCGCATAAGTCCGGAAAAGGCGCAGATGTATTACAGCATAAATACCGACCTCACGCTGGAGCTTGCGAAAAAGGCCAAGCGCGAGGGCGTGGGCCAGTTCATTTTCATGAGCTCCGCCATAGTCTACGGCGACAGCGCGCCCATCGGCCAGCGCCGTATGATAGACCGCGGCACGCGCTGTTCCCCGGCCAACTGCTACGGCGACAGCAAGGTGCAGGCGGAGCTGGGCCTTAAAAGGCTTGAGGATGAGCGCTTTCGCGTCGTCATTCTTCGCCCGCCGATGATATACGGCCCAGGCTGCAAGGGGAATTACCCCGTGCTGTCGCTCATGGCGTGCCGCCTGCACTTCTTCCCGCAGGTGGATAATCAGCGCTCCATGCTCTTCGTCGGCAATCTCATGGCTTTCGTCAAGCTCATGATAGATAATAACGAGTCGGGCACGTTCTTCCCACAGAATGCGCAGTACAGCAACACCTCCGCGCTCGTGGCGCTCATCGCCGCGGCGCACGGCAGGAAGATAAGGCTGGTGCGCGGGTTCACGTGGGCGCTGAAGCTGCTGGGCGTGTTCACGCCGCTTGTCAACAAGGCTTTCGGCAGTCTCAGCTACGACATGGAGATGAGCGGGTACCCCCGCGGCGAGTACAGGCTTTTCAGCCTTGAAGAGAGCATACGTATCACAGAGGGCGCGCAATGACCGATACACCGCAGAAGAAAAAGCATATTCTGGTCGTCAGCCAGTATTTCTACCCGGAGGCGTTCAGAATAAACGACATGTGCGCCGAGTGGGTCCGGCGCGGATATAAGATAACCGTGCTCACGGGCATCCCAAACTACCCCTACGGCCGGTATTTCGACGGCTACGGCCTTTTCAAAAAGCGGCGCGAGAGCTATATGGGCATGAACATTATCCGCATCCCGCTCATCGCGCGCGGCAAAAGCGCCGTTGGCATGTGCCTGAACTACATCTCCTTCGTCGTGTCCGGCTGGTTCTGGAAGTGCTTCACGGCGCTCAAGGCGGACATGGTGTTCATATTTGAGGTCTCACCTATGACGCAGGCGCTTGCCGGTGTGTGGTACGCCCGGCGCAGGAGAATACCCTGCTGGATATACGTGCAGGATCTCTGGCCGGAAAATATCGAGATAGTCACCGGCATACATTCCCCGCTTGTGCTCAGGCCCATCGGGCGCATGGTGGATTCCATCTACCGCCGCTGCGACAGGATATTCGCCACATCCCCCAGCTTCGTGCGCATGATACAGCAGCGCGTGCCGGGCGAGGAGGAGAAGGTCAGCTATTGGCCGCAGTATGCCGAGGAGTTTTACAGCCCTGCGCAGCGCCCGGACGCGCGCATCCCGCAGGATGGGCGGTTCAGGGTGATATTCACGGGCAACGTCGGCATGGCGCAGGGGCTTGACATCCTGCCGGAGACGGCGGCGCTGCTGAAGGCTTCCGGAACGGCGGCGCAGTTCGTCATCGTTGGCGACGGGCGCGGAAAGGCCGCGCTGGAGGATAAGATAAAAAAGCTCGGCGCGGCGGACATGTTTCTTCTCATCCCGCGCCAGCGGGCGGAGGATATACCGGCGCTTCTCGCCGCGTGCGACGCGGCTTTCGTATCCTTCATGAACAATCCGCTTTTCGCAAACACCATCCCGGCGAAGCTCCAGTCCTACATGGCCTGCGGGATGCCGGTGCTGGCCTGCGCCACCGGCGAGACGGAGCGCATCGTCAAAGAGGCGGACTGCGGCGTGTGCAGCCCCATCGGCGACGCCGCCGCGCTGGCGGAGGCGGTGCGCGCGCTCATGCGCGACGGGCGGCTTGAACAATACGGGATAAACGCAAGAAAATACTTTACCGCGCATTACGATAAAAAAATGCTGCTGGACCGCTTTGACGAATGCGTCAGGGCCATGGACGCGGCTGAAAGAGGAAAAAATGTTTAAGGACAAAACTTTGATGATCACCGGCGGCACGGGCTCGTTCGGCAATGCCGTGCTCAACAGATTCATTTCCGGCGACATAGGCGAGATACGCATATTCTCCCGCGACGAGAAGAAGCAGGACGATATGCGCCATGATTTTCAGGCGCGCATGCCCCAGTATGCCGACAAGCTCAAGTTTTACATAGGCGACGTGCGCGATATTCAGTCCGTCAAAAACGCCATGCACGGCGTGGACTACATCTTCCACGCGGCGGCGCTCAAGCAGGTGCCCTCATGCGAGTTTTTCCCGCTGGAGGCCGTAAAGACCAACGTGTTCGGCACGGACAACGTGCTCACCGCCGCGATAGACGAGGGCGTGAAGGCCGCGATATGCCTTTCTACCGATAAGGCTGCCTATCCCATAAACGCCATGGGCACCAGCAAGGCCATGATGGAAAAGGTCGTCGTGGCGAAGTCGCGCACCGTCTCGCCGGAGTGCACGAAGATCTGCTGCACGCGCTACGGCAACGTCATGTGCTCGCGCGGCAGCGTCATCCCTCTGTGGATAGACCAGCTCAAGAAGGGCGAGCCGATAACCGTGACGGAGCCGACTATGACGCGCTTCATCATGTCTCTCGACGAGGCTGTGGATCTGGTGCTGTTCGCCTTTGAAAACGGCGGCAGCGGCGACATCCTTGTGCAGAAAGCGCCCGCCTGCACCATAAAGACGCAGGCCGAGGCCGTGTGTGAGCTTTTCGGCGGCGATAAGGAGAATATAAAGGTCATCGGCATCCGCCACGGCGAGAAGATGTATGAAACGCTGCTGACGAATGAGGAGTGCGCCCGGGCGGAGGACCTCGGCAGCTTTTACCGCGTTCCCTGCGACAAGCGCAGCCTGAACTATGACAAATACTTCGTGCAGGGCGACACTGAGAGGAACCATCTCAGCGAGTTCAACTCCAACAACACCCGTATGCTGGACGTGCAGCAGGTGAAGGAAAAGCTTTTGCAGCTCAAGTACATCCGCAGCCAGCTTGACGAAATGGGGATAGATTACTGATGAACATCCTTGTCACGGGTGCATCGGGCTTCGTGGGGAAGAATCTCTGCCGCGCGCTTGAAAATATAAGAGACGGCAGGGATAAGACCCACCCGGAGCTTGAAATAGGCGAGATATATGAATATACGCGCGCTTCCGGCGCGGCGGCGCTTGAGGAGTACTGCCGCGGCGCGGACTTTGTTTTCAACCTTGCCGGGGTCAACCGCCCCAAGGACAGCGCGGAGTTTATGCAGGGCAACTTCGGCTTCGCCGGGGAGCTTCTCGATACGCTTTCCCGCTGCGGCAACGCCTGCCCCGTCATGCTTTCAAGCTCTGCGCAGGCAAGCCTTCTCGGACGCTACGCCGGGTCGGATTACGGCCGGTCAAAGCTTGCCGGGGAGGAGCTGTTCTTCGACTACGGCGCGAAGAGCGGCGCGCGCGTGCTGGTGTACCGCTTCCCGAACATCTTCGGCAAGTGGTGCCGCCCGAACTATAACAGCGCCGTGGCGACCTTCTGCAATAATATCGCAAATGGCCTGCCGATTCAGGTCAGTGACCCCTCGGCAGAGCTTGAGCTTGTCTATATAGACGACCTCGTGGCGGAGCTTATCTCCGCCCTCTCCGAGCATGAGCACCGCTGCGGATATGACGGACTCACGCCTGTTCCCGCGGCGGACGGGCGGTACTGCTTTGTGCCCGTGACGCATAAGGCGTCGCTCGGGCGCATAACGCAGCTTCTCTATTCCTTTGCCGCCCAGCCCGAAACCGGGCTCATGCCGGAGATACCGTCAGGCTCCTTTGAAAAGAAGCTGTACTCCACCTTCCTCAGCTACCTGCCGCCGGAGAGGGCGGCGTATGAGCTGAAAATGAACTGCGACAGCCGCGGCAGCTTTACTGAGCTTATAAAAACCGCGTCCTGCGGGCAGATAAGCGTCAATGTCTCCAACCCCGGCGTCACGAAGGGACAGCACTGGCACAATACGAAGTGGGAGCTGTTCATCGTCGTGTCCGGCCATGGGCTTATCCGCCAGCGCAGGATAGGCGGCGATGAGATAACGGAATATGAGGTCAGCGGGGATAAGATAGAGGCCGTGCATATGCTTCCGGGCTATACGCATTCCATCGTGAATCTCTCCGACACGGAAAAGCTCGTCACCGTCATGTGGGCGAACGAGAGCTTCGACCCCGCCCACCCCGATACTTTTTTTGAGGAGCTGTGACAATGGGCATAAAGCTGGATTACTCTGATGTGAAATTCAAAAATGACGGGAGGCTCAAGCTTCTCATCATCGTCGGCACGCGCCCGGACTGCATCGACGAACGCAAACTCGACTACTTCGCCCGGCTCGCCGAATCCCACTACGTCGTGATCGAATACGGCATCGAGTCGTGCTACGACCGCACGCTGCAGGCCATCAACCGCGGACACGACTTCGCCTGCGCGCAGCGGGCCGTGGAAGCGACGGCGGCGCGCGGCATCCATACCGGAGCGCATTTCATCCTCGGACTGCCCGGCGAAACCCGGGGGATGATGACCGAACAGACCGAACGGATCAACGCGCTGCCGCTCGACACCGTCAAATTCCACCAGT